>Ga0335074_10005368_pt1 | contig 17726 bp, 16 predicted proteins | sample Lox_Sample_23_FD_206715 | JGI IMG/M metagenome (GOLD analysis project Ga0335074, IMG submission 206715) | Soil microbial communities from Loxahatchee National Wildlife Refuge, Florida, United States - Lox_Sample_2.3 | ecosystem: Environmental > Terrestrial > Soil > Wetlands | place: USA... | reverse complement strand
GCGGGTCTGGCGCCGGCGCTACGCGCCATGCATGTAGAACCGGTGCAGGCATTGCGGTACGAGTAACTGGCCTCGCCGAAGGATTTTGGTTGGTCTGGGACACCGGCAGGTTAGACCCATCCCTTTTCGACCAGTTGCCCATGGGCGGCGAGGATGTGAGGGCGCGGAAAGATCTTTTGTTTTCGAGCATTCCAGGTGTGCACGAGTTTTACCGCGAGTTCAGGATCGGCCGCAGCGTGGGCGTCCTCGCGCAGAACCCAGTGAACGGTTGCCAGCAGTTCCATGCCGTGGGGATTCTCGAATCCTTCGATCAGATTGCTCACTCGGTTGACCCGGTCCATTGTGGCGTTGTCGTCTGCCAGGAAATAGGAGGCTTCAGTCATCGCCTCCGGCAGAACGCGAACAGAAGCCTCCCTGCTCCTATCTCCGTAGCCGCGGATGAAGTGACCCTCCATGCGCTGAAGCACGAAGTTCAGTTCTTCGGCATATGGCCCGTACTTCTGCTTAACAAACGTGAGCTTTAGCGGCTGGCCCGCGATCTGAAGCAGGTATGCGAGCTTCTGAATCTCAAGAAGGGTCAGGCGATATCCAGGAATCCCGTATGCCAGCATCATTGTGATGAGGGCCGCCCGATTCTGATTCATTCGCGGCGGAGCCGTGGCGACCGGCATGTCCTCGACCGCCGGCGCCCCCTCCGGCGTGAACACGAGCACCTTCACGTCTGGCAACGCGGAAAGAGCACTCACGATCTTCGGACGCACGTCGCCCCAATCAAGACCGCCATTGCCACACCCTAGGGGAGGGATCGCTATCGACTGGATATTCTCCCGCCGAATGACGCTGACCAGATCGACGAGTCCTGCGGTGATGTCTTCCATCCTGGATTTGCCCTTCCAATGCCGCTTGGTTGGGAAGTTGATTATGAACTTTGGATTGCTCAGCCGATTCGTGGGGACAACGAACATCCTGCCAGGAACCACCTCGCCACGCTCGCAAGCCCTCTGATACAGTTCGTAGTTCCGAGGAAACGCTTGCTTGAACTGCAGTGCGATACCCTTACCCATCACCCCGACGGCATTAACGGTATTGACGAGCGCGTTGACGTCTGCGTCCAGGATATTTCCTTTCCTCAGTTCGACCATCGTGTGCCTTTCAGTAATACCACGAAGCCTTTACCATTACCGCTGGGCGATGCGCCGCGCCCTGGAGAATAGCGTTGACCTGTTCGGCGATACCGTCGTCGATCACTCCAATTTTCGTGACCAGTTCCCACGGGAAGAAGTCGTAGACCAGGAACTCGGCCTGGCGTTTACGCTTCCGATCCATATCGTCCACCGTGTCATTCCACCACTCGGATTTCATGATCTGCCAATCGACTTTGTCGAGATCGGCGAGGTCTTCGTAAAAAGATGAGTATGCCAACTCGGCATGGCCCTCGGTAAAGGTGAAGGCTAAACCGGCTGCGGCGATTGATTCCGCCGAGCTGGTCAAATGGACTACAGGCCGCTGTCCTTCGCGGTATTGTTCGACGTAACCGCCGTGAATGGAATACAGCATCGGAGATCGCGGAGCAAAATAAAAGGGAACGTAGTCGGCGAGTGTTCCGCGCTGGCACGTGGGAACCCGTCGCCGCGCCCGCCTTTCTTTGATGTGGTTGTGCGCAATACCAACACTCGCCAGTTGCCGCTCTGCCCTCCCGCGGTCGCAATATAGTCCTCCGCACTGGATGATTGGCTCCAGGTTGCGAACGTGAGTGATGTGGAAGATGTCGGTCACGTATGGGCGCTGGCCGGGGGCAAGCCCCTGTCGCGCTCAGAAGCTGGGTTCCGACCACGGCCAGCCCGATCATCGTATCACCCTGCCGTACGTGCCAATGTTGTTGATCTGCATTCAGTATACGGCGAACAAATAGCGAAATCAAGATAGGAGCGGGTGTTTTATAGAGGAGGTCGCCTGAGCAATCTGCCTCAGGATCGAAACTGACCGTGTTGAGGGAAGCGCCAAGACCTCATGCAGAACGTATGCTGGTTAGTACAGCAGACGATGTGTGGCGAGGATTGGCGGTGAGGCGGCGCGTTGCGGCGGGTTAAGTGTAATCTATTGTAGCGTTTATGGTTAGGCGATGCGCGTCGGCGTGCGGCATAGATAAGTACTTACAAATGAAGGGATTGCAACACACCACCTGTTTATCAGTGGGTACCGGGGCCGGGATGCGGCGGAAAGTCGGCGGAAGGGCAACGCAGAATCAATAAGTTAGCGGGGAAGACGGGGCGCACCCTGTGGAAAACTTTTGCTGAGCCTCAGACCTGGGTGGGTTTTTGATCCCGAGTTTATGCATGCGCCGGCAAAGCGTGGATCGCGGCATACTGAGCCTTTTGGCGGCGCTGGAGATAACCCAGTTCGCAGACTGAAGAGCGCTGAGGATCTCTTCTCGGCTCACGTTGCGCAGGCGGTTCCAGCCAGGGCATCTAACAAAGAAGCGGGTCTTGCGCCCAACGCGCCTCTTGTACCCACTCCCCAACTGCCTCCGCTCGTCGCCAACAGGGATTCCGCCGAGGCGGTCTTTGAGATGCCGAATTGCTTTCGACAAACTGGCTCTTATGCGGTGTGCCGGGATGCCCGTAATCGTCGATGTCTCGCGCGGCGCGTCGCCAGCCAAAAAGCGGAGCATTACCCGATGCTCCTGTCCTCGGAGCATCCCTACGGCATCGTGCAACTCGCGCCTTAAGACCTCGCTCTCCTGATTCGGCTCGACGCCACCGCGTCCGTGTCCGTCCTGCCGTGGGTCGTATTGGACTGTCACATTATCGTCGGCCGAACTCGCCCGAGCCGCGCAACTAAACATGCGGGATCTGATGTTGACATACAGGTAGGCGCTTACCGGGCAGTCTGGCAGGGAAGAAGGCACTCCCTTTGCGGCGGTCTCAACAAGGGCCAGCATTGCGACAGCCTCCGCCTCTTCCATGTCGAGTCTTAGGTGCCATGGAAGCTTGAAGTGTTTCTTGAGAGACCGAGCAACCCTCCGCGCCAATTCTATTTCATCCTGACCGAGACTGCTCACCGATAGCTGATGGTAGGATTCGATCATCGATTGTGCGCAGCCGCGGGGATGGCACTGCGCAGGCGCGAGCGGAAGAGCCGCACCCCTTAAAAAAAGTGTAGCAAATTTTCGCCGCCTTTTCGCCCCACGATCCCAGGGGAAAAAGGTGGTGGAAGGGTTTTACGGTGGGGCATCAGTGGGAGTGCTGGCAGCCCGCGTCCTTCGCAAGACGCTTCACCAACACGGCGCCGGCCGCCTTTGATCCGCTCTTAAACGGTGCATCGATTCCGCGCTCGCTCTTCGACCATACGAGATCGCCAGAGGCGAGGGTCACAGTCGCCGAGACCACAGAATTCCTTGCGCCCATGGAGCCGAACTGCCCGCCCTGCGAGTGGCTCTCTTCCGCCAAATCCATCGTGGCGTCGGCCGCGCTCGCTTTGGTGGCGAGAGACAGGCACGTCCCGCCTTCCTGGAGCAGCTCGCGTGCCCGTTCAGCAGCTTGATTGTTACCGGACACAAAGACCGCTCGAACGTGCAAGAGCCGAGGGTCTGAATTGGTGTTGTGAGCAACCCCGAGCGAGCACAGCGCAAGCGCGAACAGGGAAGACCGCACTGAAATAAGGTCCTTCAATTTTTGGTCCCTCCATCCGATGATGAGTGCTCGCCCCAACGCGCCGCCGCACCGGCCTTCCCGGCCTTTTGCGCGATTTCCCTCCGACGTTCCGGGCTGAGCTTCCTTCTTCGGGCCTTTCCGCCGCGGCGTCCCAACTCTACAGCGGCCGCGTTTTTCCTCGGCATACAGATAGGTTACCTCTTATTTGCGACGGCCGCCACGGATCAGAGTCAGGCCGTTGGTTTTTAATATTGATAGACTTGGGGAGTTTTCGGGCGTGTATGTGGCCGCGCGATGGAGCGCCCGCGTCAGGAGATTCAGGAGGTCGGCGCCGTCGATGAAGCCCACAAAGCGCTCTCCATCCCAAACAGAGAGGTGTGAGTTCTCGCCGCCATCGCTGAACTGCAGCCAAGCACCGGACCGAACTGTTTTCCCGTCGCGGTAACTATCGAGGTCAAACACCAGGTCCAGGCTTTCATCGGCCCAGAATTTCGCGTCCGACACGTCCGAGTAGCAGTGGTGCTGATCCTGATCGACGCCCGATCTCTTAGTCGTTGAGGGCTTACTTATTGTCTTTGTCATGGGTTTTTAAGGGCGGGGAGAAAGCCTCCCCTTGATTGATTATGACTTGGCGCTAAGCCATAGTCAAGGGCTGATTTTCTTCTTGCCCCCCGGCGAAGGGATCTCAGGCATCCCTTCGGGACAGTTGGACTCGAAGGAAGGCGGCCGCATCCGCGAAATATCGGCGCGCGTCCGGATCGCCAGAGTGCCTGTGCCACAGTTCGAGGATCTCGATGATCGACCTGTCGATCACTCCCTTTCCCTCGAGTATGCGCGAAACGGCGGCGCCGAATTCATGATTGCGACGGGTGAAAAAGAGAAAGGGAATCCCCTCCCCCGGTTGTTCATAAAGCGAGCGGATCGAAGCGACGGCGGCGGCAGAGGATTCCGGTAAAAAAAACGGATGTCCAGCGTCCGCCTCAACGGAAAGCCGTATCTGCGCCGCCATCGATTCCTTGCTATCGCCGCTTGCCAGATCATACAGCCGGATGAGCACCGCAACCCCAGGCGCGACAGACCCGTCCTCGTAGCGGCTGACCGAGGCCTGCGTGCATCCGAGTATCCGGGCGAACTCTTCCTGGCTCTTTGCCATCTGCTTCCGCGTCGTTTTAACGGCCGCGGCCAGCCGGGAGAGAGGGGGGGTTGACTCTTTCATATTCATGCATGTATAATTGCCTTTTAAATGAAGTCGCCGGCACATTCGCGCTTAGAGCTTGGAAAGGCGATCCGGTCCATCAGACTGCGTGCAGGCATGAGCCAGGCCGAGTTCGCCCGCCTAGTGTTTGGCGACGCGAGCAACGCCAACCTGAGCAGATATGAACGGGGCATCGTGATGCCGGAGCCGTCGCGTTTGCTCCTACTAAATGGTGCGACGATCAAAAAGACGAGTGCGGAGGGGTCAGCGATCTACAGGGCGATTGAGATCGTCTCGGATCTGCCGAGCCTCTACAGCCTAAGTGCACCTCCTCAAAACAATTGTGACGAAGAAATCCAGTTAACGCAATTGTCCCGGCCGGATCAAACATCCTCAGGCGACAGGGTGCCAAAGGAAACCTGCCACACCGCCGAGGGCAAATCGATGGGCATGAGTGAACATGCCGTCACAGGCTTGTCCCATAAGTCGCTGAGAACGGGGAGACGCGGGAATGCTTTAGGTTGCGAAGTAACCTCAGGCGCGCGGGGGGAGCAACGCCATAAACGGGCGTCTATTAATGAAGCAAGGAAACTGAAAGCCCATCGGAAGGGGCATAGGAGGGAGCAAGCATGATGAGCGTTACTGCGGCCGATTTGGGCCGCATCGATGAAGCCGTGGACAGGATGGTAAAGTCGCGCCTTCGTGGCCAGATGGCCACATTTTCGAACGCGATGGCCGACTTAGTGAAGAAGGAACCGGAGCTATTCCGGGCGCGCGCGCGGCTGCGCGCGGGCAGGAGCGAGCGCGAGACTATCCCGTACGGGTTCAAGGGCGGGATTTTGATTCGCACAGGCGAAGAGATGCCCAAAGGGGCGCCGCAAAGCATCGAATTGCCCGAGTCTGTTAGATCGCTCATTGCGAAGATCGATGCGGAGCGCGCCGTGCTGTCCACCATCGAGGCGGAGCTCGCCAGCGCGAAGAGCGAGACGCAGCGCCTGGCGTCCGCCATCTCATCGAACGAGCGGGCCATTCGCCAGAGAGACAGAGCGATTGCCGAGGGAGGCGGCGCCCTCCCGTCCGATCCCTACCCGGAAGAGGCGCAGAGCGAGACGCTGAAACGCCATCACCGCGTGCTATCAGCAAAGCAGCCAATCGTCCAGGCGCGCATTCAGGCACAGCAAGCGAAAATAGCTGCGCTGGTTTCTGAGCTGCGCTGCGCATGGTTCGCATATCTCGACGCGCGCGCCACGTCCGCACTGGAAAAATACCGGGAAGCGGTGGCCGATGCCGAGGACGCTTTTTTGGAAGTGCGCCTGGCTTCGTTGGATCTTGACGGCCGCGCCTTGCGCAATAGCCGAAAGGCGTACGTGCCCGAATTGCTGAGAGCGGGCGGAATCAAGAAGGGGAACGGCTGCGAAGTCCTGTGCGACACAGCCGACTTACGCTGGGGCGAGCGAATGGCTGAGAGGGCCGTGTCCAGGGAGCTTGACCTGATGCGCAAGGCTGTCAATCGCGCCATATCGGGGCCTCGCGTCCCTGTCTCCGCGGCGTCAGGCGGCGCGCCAGGCGCGCCCATCGCGGCTGACAAGCCCGCTCTGCCGCAGGGGCAGCCTGCGCAAGAGCCACAACGGAATGCGCCACAATCGCGGCCGGGATCTTCCTTCACGGACATCGCGGAGATGTCCTCGGCTGAGAATCCGCGGAATGGGAAGGAATGGCGGTAAGGGGGAACTATTATGGGGAACAATCGAGCGATCAGTGTTCTGGATGTACCTTACGACACGGCGCAGCAGCTCGCCCAGTTTGTCGCCGTCTGTTACGTGTCCGGCTATCAGGGAGAGGACGGCTTTGTCGGAATGCCCTCTGGAGCGAACGCGCCGAAGTTCGCGGGCTTTACGCAGGCCCCGTCCGCGGGGACGGCGTTCAATCCCCCGTACTCCACCTCATTCAACAAAGTTTCCGTGAGAAAGATCGGGGCGAGCATGGCCATATCCAACGGGGCGATCAGTTATGGGGACCGTCTCATCATCGCTTCGGCAGCCGGAGATGTAATTTCGGTCGAATCGGAGCTGGAAGCGGGAACGAATCCCCTGCTGTTTGTCATCGGGACCGCGGAGTCGAGTGCGAGCGGATCGGGCCAGCCGATATCGGTCTGGATTGACCCGCAGGTGGTTCCGGCCGGGTAAAACGGGGGCACTTTGTCTTATGGCGGCGCTGGCGACCATTCCTGCAAGGATCGATGCGCGCGACAAGTGTGTCGCCGTTGAGACCGAGCCGCGCATCGATCTGAGAATTGTGCCCGAAAGGCCCGGCCTGGCTCTCGGCCCAGAGGAACAGGCCGAGGCCGAGCAGAGATACGCGGTTATCGAGCCGTTGGTGAACCGCATCAATTTCGCGGGACTCTGGCGGGAGCACGGAGACCGCACTTCCGCTGTCATCGCTGCACTATCCGCGCAGCATTCGGTGCGACCGAGAACGATCTACAGATGGGTTGCCTTATTTGAAGCCGGGGGAATTTCGGCCCTTGCCAGCCGGGGCCGCTCCGACAGAGGCAAGCCGAAGGTCGTAAACTCCGCTGCCCTCGATTTCCTCATTGCAGCGGCGCTCCCGAAAAACGGGGCATATGGAGCACTGAGCTGTCGGGAAATTTACCGGGCGTACAACGAAGAGAAAGAGTGGCGCGCCGCTCACATTGGTAGAGATCTCACGAGACCGGACAGGGAGAAGTACAGTCGGTATGTCGACGAGTCCGGCAAGCTGGCGGCGAGGGCGGCACTCCCGAAAGTTAGCTACGAGACCTTGCGCCTATGGATCGCGAAGATTCCGGAGCCGGTGCGAATAATGGGGCGCGACGGCAAAGAGGCGTTTGCCAATACGGAGATTTTGTCATTTCGGGACATCTCGGCCCTCCGTCCGCTCGACTATGTGGTGATGGACCATCGGCGCCTCGATATCTTTTGCCTGATCCGGCAGCGTGATGGGTGGAAGCTGGCGCGGCCGTGGCTAACGGCGGCTATCGACATGCGAACGCGCAAATGGCTCTCGTGGGTGATTGTAGAGAACCCTTCGAGCGATTCCATCGCGGCCGTGCTGAAGCGGACCTTCCTCGATCATGGGCTGCCGGGCGCGCTTTATTGGGACAATGGCAAGGACTTCACTTGCCACTGGCTGGAGGGCCGTGTCGAGCGCGCGCGAAAAGCGGCCGGTGTTGGCGAACTTGGCGCCGGATGGCGCGGCGTGCTCAATACACTCGGCGTGCGCGTCCACCATGCAATCGTGAAGCGCGCGCGGGCGAAGATCATAGAGCCTAACTTTGTAAGCGTGGCCAATTTCGATAAGACTCTGCCTTGGTGGTGTGGCCATCGGCCTGGCGCTCGCCCGGAGAGGTTTGATGAGATGATTGAGCAGCATGAAAAGTGGCTGCGAGGCGAGATCTCTGACCCTGCCTTTCCGCACATTGAGGAAGTTGCGCGGATCTACGATGAAGCCTTTGAGACCCTCAACGAACGGGACCATACGGGCGAGGGGATGGAGAAAATCACGCCAACCGGGCGCGGGTGGATGTGCCCGAATGGGGCCTGGGAGAAATTTGCGCCCAGTGTTTCGCGCCGCGAATTGCCTGAAGATGTTCTCGCCTTCGCGTTCGCCAAGAGACGCGATCTCACGGTGAGGAACGGAGAAATCTGCGCTACCTTCGGCGGCGTCCGGTTCCACTATCGCATGGGTGACGCGGTGCGCCTGATGGCCCTTAATGGGAGGGAAGTGCAGATAGGCTACGATCCCCTGGATCTGGGGACGGTTGCCCTTTACCGCGAGGGGAGCTTTCTCGGACTTGCTCATAATGTCGAGCTGAGGCGCATGGGAGAGTCTGCATTTATCCAAGATGAGAAGGACAGGCGCGCCACGGGGCGCGAGATCAGACGGTTCATCGCGGATGTCCACAAACAAGTCCCCGTCCCGGACTACAGAGAACGGGCCGAGAGGCGGCGGGCGATTGCGCCGGCGCGGATAGAGCCAAGGCGTCCCGTAGTTCCTGCGTCCCTGCCGGCCGCTGTGACCGATGCTGCGGCGGCCGCGGCGGAGGATCGCCGCTTCTCTTTCGCGGCGGCGCCCGCGGAGTCTGTCGCCGCGGTCCGATCTCTGCCGGTATTTCGTGACGACGAGGACGAATTCCGCTTCTACAAGGATCAGGGGGGGGACTGTGGTTAGGCAACTCTCCGACGATGTATGCAACGAAGTGAGGGACGGGCTGAAGGCTTTCCTGGCCTCGCGGCCGGACCTATCGATGACTGACCTGACGGCGCACACGAGCCTGGCGGACATCACGGGCAGACAATTCTTTAGCGGGAACATTCCTGGCGGATTTCAGGTGGTGAGTGAATTCCGTCGCGTGCTGGAAAGGGCGCGGGCGGGCGAGATATTGCAGCCTGGCGGCCGCGCGGTTGCGGTGATCACGGAGGACACCGCGAAGCGCGTGCGGCGGGTGAAGAAAGCGGGCAACTTCTATCGAACGCAAACCGTGGCGCGGGTCGCGGAAGTACTCGACTACTGCGCCGAGAACTGCGCGATCGGCGTAGTGACGGCGGACTTCGGCGTGGGCAAAACGGAAGCCGTGTCGGCCTGGCGGCGGGAACATCCGAAGGTTGAGTCCGTGGTCTTTGAGTTCGACGAATTCAGTTGCGGCAACAAGGTGGATTTCGTGCGCGGCCTGGCGCGGCAGTTCGGCATGGACTACGCGATGGGATCGTGGAACGGCGGCGTGATCTTTCGCGACATTTGCGAGCACCTGCGGAAGAACCCGTGCCTACTGGCCTTCGACCAGTGCGAACAGGTGAGGGTCAAGGTGTTCCAGGTGATCCGGCAGATATGGGACCGGACGCACGACGAGGGCGTGGGCGTGGTGCTGTTGTCGTCGCCGATCCTGCTGACGCGGATGAATGGCTCACGCGTGGCGGACCTCGGCGCGCTGACTTCGCGCGTGGGGATCTGGGCGCCGCTATCGGGACTGACAAAACCCGAGATGGCGGCGATCTCCAAGGCGGAGGGCATCACGGATATCGAAGAGGGCGCCTTCGAGTTGTGGTGGCGAGCCACGGGCGGATCGATGCGGCGGCTGATGCGGGCCGTGGATCTGCTGAAGGCGAAGCACGCGGGCAAGCGCGTCACGGAGCGCACGATTGCGGGCGTGGCGGGGCATCTGTGGGGCTTGCGCATCGGAGGGGCAGATGGCAGCTAAAAGGAGCGTCGAACGGAATCGCGGGCTGCTGAGGGGTTTACGGGCAAAAAGGAGGATGAACACTTTGAACCGGAAGTCATTACGAAGAGGTGAAGAGGCAACCATCAAAGGCTCACCGCGATGTACGTTATCGAAGGCTGAACGGCTTCGCTTCCAACGTGCACGTAGGGACTTGCTCTATTTGCTTGCGCCGGCCAGGACCGCGCGGGCCTCGGATGCTGATCTCAAGTTCCTTGCGCGAATGACGGCGGCACTCGCGGCGGGGTGCAGCAATGGATGAGGCGCGTTTTAATGCCGCATGTGCGGCGTGGGTAAGCATCGCACGCGAGATTGCGAGGAAGCGTAGCATCAGGCCGACAATTAGCGATGGCGATCTGCTGGCGTGTGTCGGCAGAGAGAGGCCCGATCTCATGAGAGTGCTCTTGTCGGACGAATCGACCCTGGATGCGCGCCGTCAGCAGATAGAGGAGCAGGCCTATCCCATTGTAGATCCGTCGAACGTAGAGGCGGATGGACACATGGACGCAGTATCGAAAAAGCGTGCGGCGGCGCTTGCCAAGGCTCTGAAGCCCATCGAGGCCGAGATATTCCTGATGCAAAGCAAAGATCCAAAGCTGAGCTATGCCGCGGCCTTCCAGGCCGTGGCACGCGAGCACCCGGACCTTGTTCGCACTTACGACAAGATTGCGAAGTACTTCGCCGGCGATCCGTCTGGATACGGGGACGCAGAGGCCCTGGCGCAGGCGCAAGCGGAGATTTACGAGCAAATCAGACTCAAGCGGCTGAACGACCCCAACCTGTCTTACGGTCTCGCCTTCGCGCGCGTGATGAAAGAGAACCCAGAACTGGCGGCGCAATACAAGGCGGCCTCAAAGGATGACCCCTCTGATGCCGAGGCTACCGGATGGGGGGAATTGGTACCGCTATCAGCGGATCAGGCCCGCCACGCAATGGAAAAAGAGGTCTACGCCCTGATGGCGAGCGACCGCGGGAAGGGTGTGTGCTTCGCCGATGCGTTCGAGGTCGTTGCGCGTGAAAAACCCCATCTGCTGGACAGCTACAACGCGGCAGCCAGGCGCGCGCGGAGGCCGGAGGTCTTTTGATATTGCCCCTAGACCGGGGATCTTCGTTTGCTCCCGGGGCGGAGCGCCATCGCGGGTATCCGCCCCCTTTCTTTTTGCGAAGGCAACACAACCTCGTGGCCCTGATGCAGGCGGCCATGCGGGGATACAGCATATACGACCTGACGGTCCTTTTCGGCGCGAGCAGTGCGGAAGTGCGGCAGTGGCTCTCCGCTGGACTGTTTGGCAGGCACCACTGTGGGATAGAGTGGCCCGTTGTACCGGAGGCGGACGTGTGCAGCTTCATCCGTCACCATGCGGACGATCAGATATTGGAGCGCGCGCGCCAGGTTGCATTTGGGATAAAGGGGGACCTGAAAATTCATGGCGATTGACTCTGTGGCTAGTTTACTGTTCAACATCGGCGCGAACAGCGACGACGCCGAGGAGAACATCACGCGCTTCCGCGCCCTGCTGGGCACGGACCTGGACGCGATGGGCGATCAGTTCTCGGACTGGGCGGAAGAGACGTTCGGGAAGATCGAGACAGTGAAGGGCGCGCTGATCGGGCTGACGGCGGGGATCGCGGCGGTGACGGTGGCGGCCGCGGCGATGTCGAACGAGGCCGGAGATCACTTCCGGGAGTATGCGGAGGCCATCGACAACGCTTCACAGAAGACCGGCATCAGCGTGGAAAATATGTCGAAGCTGCACTTCGTGGCGGACGAGGTCGGCATCAACTTCGACACGCTGGTGATGGGGATCGTACGGCTGGCGCATTCGATGTTCACGGCCGCGCAGGGCAGCAACGAGCAGTCGGCCGCGTTCAAGCTGCTGGGGATTACACAGAAGGACCTGGCCGATGGGCAGAAAGACCTGATGGGGCTGGTCGAGAAGATCGCCGACAGGTATTCGAAGATGGCGGACGGCGCCGGGAAAGCGGCAATCTCTCAGGAGCTGTTGTCGCGCGGCGGATCGGAACTGATCCGATTTTTGAATCTAGGATCGGAGGGGATAAAAGAGTTTTCGAAGCACGCCGAGGAGCTGGGCGTGGTCTTGAACGATAAGGACGTGCAGGCGGCGCGGGAGCTGACGGCGGGCATCAAGCTGATGCATTCCGAGCAGGAAGCGATGGACAAATACATCGCCGAGCAGACACTGCCGCTGTGGATCAAGTGGAAGGCTTTGGAGGTGGGCTTCGTCAATGCGGTGCGGGATTCCGCGGCGGGGGCGGGGCTGCAGGACTTCTTCACCAATTTGGCGGCGGATTACGAGATGGCCGGGAGCCAGATCCAGAAAACCATGGAGCTGGTGACGAAGCATACCGACGCCGGCGGCGGGATCATCCCTGGGATGGGCGGTCCGAAGGTAAAGGAAGCGGCGCGCGACTTCAACGCGCTGAGCAGCGAACTGGATGCGATGAGACTCCGCCTGGCGGAGATGCAGGGGCCGAGCGAGAAGCTGAGCGCGGAGCTTGAGCAAATGAGGGACCGCACGCAAAAAATGGCGGCGGACCTGATTGCTGCGCATAACTCCGGGAAGATCACGGAAGAGACGTGGGAGCGGGAGGCGAATGCGCTGCTACAGTTGCGCATGGCCATCGGGACTTGGGGTGAGGCGGTGAGGAAGCAGCTCGAAGGGAAAGATCTGGAGGAGTTGCAAAAGTTTGTAGATAAGGCCGATGAGGTGGGGCGCCAGATACAAGAAAAGATCGACGCGATGTCGAGCGACGATAGCTGGTCGGGGAAGCGCAACAAGTGGGAATCGGAAGTGGCGAACATGCGGCAGCGGTTCGAACAGGAAGGCACGCTGACGCTGGAGAATCAAACGCTGCTTGCACTGCTAGAGGAACTCGGCCTGGCGAAGATTGCAGATGAGCAGGACAGCGCGTACGCGGCCGAGGTCATTAAGCTGCGGGAACACACCGACAAGCTGACCGAGATGGAGATGACGAAGTACCAAAAGCTGGCGGCCGAATACGCGCGGGACGCCCAGCAATTCAGCCAGGCCGAAGAGGAGAAGCAACTCGCAGCGGCAGGGAGCGAAGAGAAGAGGCTGGCACTCAGCGCGCAGTTCGCGGCGCTTCGGAAGCAGCTTGACCAGCAATACCAGAACGACCTGCAGGCGCTGATGAACAGCGAGGGATGGCAGGGTGTTTTCGGCAGCCATTTCGCGCAGTTGATCAAGCAGGACGAGCAGCTTTCGAAGGAATGGCAGACATCGAGCAACCAATCCATGATGCTGGTGCAGGTGGCCATGGAATCGATGGGCGAGATGGGCCAGCATGCCTTCGAGGGGATGGCGCAGGGGATGGCCGGCGCTATCGCGCATGCGGTGGTGTACGGCGGGTCGATCGGGAAGGCCATGCGGGAGGCGACGGCCGCGGTGCTCGAAGGGATCGCGGCGCAGTCGGCGACGGAGGCGATCTATGCGCTGGCATGGGGATTTATCGACCTGGCGCAAGGGAATTTTGCGGCCGCGGATGCGGCGTTCGAAGCGGCGGCCTTGTTCGGCGCTGTAGCGGTCGCGGCGGGGGCTGGCGGCCGCCTGGTGAGCGGCGGCAGCAGTTCCGGGGGGTCTGGTGGCGGCGGGGGACGCGGGGGCTCTGGCGGGGGCGCCAGCGGCCGCGCCGAGGGTACGGGATTCGGGAGCGATGCCAGTCCGGGGGCGTCGGCGACGGCCGGCGGGGTGACGGTGCATGTGGCCGGGCATGTGATCGGGGCATCGGGAATCGAGCAGTTGGCGTCGATGATTAACGACGCGGTGCAGAATCGGGACGTGCGACTGGTGGCGACGCAGACGAGGCAGGCTACCCTTGCGACGTTCTAAGCAGTGGCAGTTTGCTAGCGCGCTGTGGATCTTCAACACGCGAGACACCGACGATCAGGGGTCTCCGTGCCAACTCCGTTACTATATGCCCGAAACCGATCAGCAGGCATCGAACATGCGGTGCGTCGTGTCGAGGCTAAAGTCTCTTATGAAGGGCGGCGGCATGAGGGCCAGCGTGTCCGCGCGGCTTCGCCATCCCCGCCTGGGGTGGTTTTTTTAGTCCGTCGAAATAACCGGGTTTTGCAGCCCGCGCGCCTTACGTGTCTTTTCTCCTTTCCCCCTCCTGTTTGCGGCTCAGCCCCTGTTTTTTGCAACACATCACTTGTTTTTGTGACACCTATCACCTGCCGCATTACTGGTCACTATTCATACCGCAACGCCACCACCGGGTCCAGGTTCGCCGCGCGTCCCGCCGGCCAGATGCCGAAGAACAGGCCCACGCCGACCGACACCATAATGCCCGCGACGGCCGCCCATAACGGCACAGCCGTCGGCAGGTTCTTGAAGATCAGCCCCACCAGCAGCGAGACGCACCAGCCTAGAAATAGACCGATCGCGCCGCCGATGCCGGTCAGCACCACCGCTTCGGTCAGGAATTGGATAATGATATCGGACTTGCGCGCGCCCACGGCTTTGCGAATGCCGATTTCCCGCGTGCGCTCGGTCACCGACACCAGCATGATGTTCATGACCCCGATGCCGCCCACCAGCAACCCAATCGAGCTGAGAATCACCATCACCAGCGCCACCGTTCCGGTGATGCGATGGAACTGTTCGATCATCTGCTCGGACGTTGAAAGCGAGAAATCATCCGGCTTGTTATTGGGCACCTTGCGCTGAATGCGCAGGATGGCCCGCACTTCGTCCTCGGCCTTGGCCAGCATGCCTTGCCGGGCGATCACAATCAGCATGTTCTCGCGCGCGTTGGCGTACAGCTTATGCATGGTGAAGTAAGGTATGAGCACGCGGTTATCGTCCTGGCCGGGAAATGATGCCGCGGGACGCTGCATCACGCCAATCACTTCCAACTCGTGGCCGTCGACTTCGATCCGCTTACCCACCGCGTCCATGCCCTGGAAGAACGACTTACCTAAATCCTCCCCGAGCACCGCGACCGGCATATGATGACGGTTCTCCATATCGGAGAAAAAGCGGCCCTGCAGCATCACCGTGCCGCCCGCCGCATAGCCCTCTTCGGTGCCGCCGATATCGATCTGATAATTGTCGTTGCCTTTGTAGCGGGCCTTGTGGATCTGATCGAAGCTGGCAAACAAATACGGGCTGACGTGCTCCACCGAGGGGCAGCGGTCCTCAATGGCCAACGCGTCGTCGCGCGTCAGCATCTTGCGCTTCTGCTCTTCGAGGGTCCAGTTGGACATGGCGCTGCCGCGCAGCACCACGATGGTATTGGGACCGAAGCTTTTCAGCACATTGGTGATGGCGCCATCCAGGCCGGCGATAATCGCGCCCACGCCGATCACGGCGCCCGTGCCGATAATGACGCCTAGCACCGTCAAGAATGAGCGCATCTTATGCTCGCGCACGGTATTGAGCGCCAAGCCCACGCCGGAAGCGATCGCACCGATGGTCATCGTTCCATCCTCAAGGCTTCGATGGGGTCCAAACCGGCGGCGCGGCGGGCTGGATAGATCCCGAAGAACAATCCGACGGCCGCCGAAAGGGTTACTCCCACGATCACCGCACTCACGGGGATGTGCATGGGAACGGGCGTGAACGATTTCACCAGTAGCGCCACTCCCCACGCCAACAGAATGCCGATCAGTCCGCCGGTGGCCGATAACATGGACGATTCCACCAGGAATTGATTGAGTATATCGACGCGCCGGGCGCCCACCGACTTGCGAATGCCGATCTCATGCGTGCGCTCCGTCACCACCGCCAGCATAATATTCATAATCACCACGCCGCCCACCACCATGAATACGGAAACCACGCCCACGGCGGTGGCGGCGATAGCGCCGGTCAACTGATGAAATACATCGACCAGCGAATCCGAGCTCACCATGCCGAACGTATCGGTCTGGTTGGGCCGCAGATGGCGGTAAGCGCGCAGCAGCACGCGCGTTTCATCCTCGGCCTGTTGCAGAACGTTCGGCCCGGCCGCTTCGAGATCATACCCGATGCCCGTGCGCGAGCCGTAAATCGTGAAATAGCTCTCGATCGGGATCATGAGGAAGTTGTCACGTGAGTTGCCGAATACCGACCCTTTGGGTTTGGCGACCCCCACCACTTCGAAGGGCAACCCTTCCACCGTGATCCGTTTGCCAATGGCGTTGGCGCTGCCAAAAAACTGGTTCTTCAAGTCGTTGCCGATGACCGCCACCATGCCGCGCTGGCGATCGTCGAGATCGGTGAGGAAACGTCCGTCGTCGGCCTCGATGTCCGAGAGCACGCCTTCATTCGCGGTGACACCCTGCAGTTGGACGTTTTCGCGGCGCTCCTTGCCGAAATTTACGGCCACCGTGCGGCTCACAGACATGCCAATTTCGTCCACCAGCTTGGCGTTCTCGCGCAGAAAATCGTACTCTTCGCGTGAAAGCTCGGGGTTGCGCCGCTGCATTTCCAGGTATTTCTTAGGGTCCCACACCCCCATCATGATGATCTTGCGCACCCGGAAACCATCGGCGCCCATGCTGGTCACATTTTGCGCGACGTAGACGTTCATACCGTCGATCACCGACATAACGGCGATTAGGGTCGTGGTTGCCAGGATAATTCCGAGCAAGGTAAGAAAGCTGCGCAGCTTGCTGCCGCGCAAGGATGCCAGCGCGCCAACCACAGCCTCGCCAAAGGAAGCGTTGGATTGCATTCAATAACAAGACGGTTGAGGGGGGTGGTTTGTTCCACCCACGGGATGAAAAACCCTGATTCGCACGGCTAAGGCTTTTGTTTTTGAGCCGTTACGAATCCGCGGCGGCGAACTCGTCCAGCCCGTCGCCGGAATCTTCCTCCGGCTGCGTATGGATCGCGACGACATCGCTGTCGCCGGGATCGTCCGCTGGCGGCCTGCGCCGCGGCGGATGATGTGGCGGATACCTGCGCTCGCCCGAATCCGTATCCCGCCACTCGATGCCTGTGACGTTCATACAATGTTCAGATCGGCGGACTCGGTCGCTCACTTTAGGGGCTCCGCTCTGCGTGGCGGCAGTCGAAAGGGTTGGGATGTTGGCGAAAGCCCGCAGCTCGTGCGCGGGAACGATGATCAGTTCGGGCAAGCGTTCTTTAAGCGCGACTATACGCAGCAGGTTTTCGCGGTTTCGCCCGGCGTCCGTATCGGCCTTTCTACGGACCAGCCACGGGCGCTCCTGGCGCAGCGTGATGGCTTCGAGCTGGCACACCAGATCGCCGACGAACGCGTAGGCGCGGCGATCTGGTCGAGCCCCGGATTCCACTGCTTGCGCCCCTGCTCGATGGCGTCGATGAAATCGTAGTTGCGCTGGGCCGGTTGGGTGCCGAAGAACTTGCGCGCCTCGCGCATCGCGTGCGCCGCGCGGTCGTACTTCATCTGGGCTTCGGCCACGCGCGCGCGCAGCTCGCCCGCAAAACGTTGCGCATTGGTATCAAACGCGGCCGGTGCGAGCATGCGGCGCACGTCGCGCGTGGCGGCCACCAGACTGCGCGCGGCGTCTTTGAGCGGCGCGGCTTCCTCGGCGAGCGCCCGGCCGGCGCCGGCGACCTGCTTCCCGACCGCCGCGACCGGCGCCGCCAGGGGCGCGCTGCCGCGCTCGTCG
>Ga0335074_10005367_pt1 | contig 17727 bp, 13 predicted proteins | sample Lox_Sample_23_FD_206715 | JGI IMG/M metagenome (GOLD analysis project Ga0335074, IMG submission 206715) | Soil microbial communities from Loxahatchee National Wildlife Refuge, Florida, United States - Lox_Sample_2.3 | ecosystem: Environmental > Terrestrial > Soil > Wetlands | place: USA... | reverse complement strand
CAAGACGGTCCGCCACGTCGTCGTCATGGATGACACCGCCGGCTCGATCGTGCCCGAGTTGCCAGACGACACCAGGCTGCTCGACTATGAAGCCCTTGTCGCCGTCGCCGAGCCGCACCCGTTCGACTGCGTCACTGACGAGAACCGGGCCGCGTCGATGTGCTACACGAGCGGAACAACTGGCGACCCGAAGGGCGTGGTTTACTCTCATCGCTCGGTTGTGCTGCACTCGCTCGCCATCTGCCTGGCTGACGTCCTGGGTCTGAGCGAGACCGATGTCATCTTGCCGGTAGTTCCGATGTTCCACGCCAACGCGTGGGGCCTGTGCCAAGCAGCGGCCCTGGTCGGCGCGGACCTGGTCTTTCCCGGCGCCGACACGTCGCCCGCAGCGATCGCCAACCTGATCATCGAACACCACGTCACCGTCGCTGCCGCGGTTCCGACGATCTGGATGGGAACGGGGTCGCTTCTGGCTGGTCGCGCGCATCGGCTGCGGATGATCGTCTCAGGCGGCTCCGCCGTCCCCAAATCGCTCTCGGAGCAGTACAGGCACGAGGTCGGCCTGCCGATAACTCAGGGCTGGGGCATGACCGAGACGAGCCCGCTCGGCAGCATGGGACGGCTGCGAAGCAGCCTTTCCCGCGTTAGCGACGACGAGCGGGCCAGCGTCCTGGCCACGCAGGGTATCCCCGCGCCGCTGGTCGAACTGCGCATCGCCGACCCCGAGACTGGCGAAATCCTGCCATGGGACGGCGAGACAAGCGGAGAACTACAGGCCAGGGGCCCATGGATCGCCCGCAGCTACTACGACGATGAGCGCGGCACCGCATCGTTCACGGCCGACGGCTGGCTGCGCACCGGGGACGTCGCTGCCATCAATCCGGGTGGCTACCTCCGCCTGGTCGACCGGACCAAGGATCTGATCAAGTCCGGCGGTGAGTGGATTTCCTCGGTTGAGCTGGAGGACCACCTCATGGCCCACCCGGACGTTGCCGAGGCCGCGGTCATAGCGGTGCCAAGCGAGAGGTGGATGGAGCGACCGATGGCCTGCGTCGTCGTCAAGGACGGGGCAACGCTGACGCCGGATCAGGTCCGGGACTGGCTCGCGGCCAGAGTCGCGCGCTGGTGGCTGCCGGACGCGGTCGAGTTCATGGGCGAGATTCCCAAGACATCCGTCGGCAAGTCCTCGAAGAAGGATCTCCGCAACCGGTTCGCTGACCGGCTGCTGCCGTAGCCCCGGTCACTGCCGAGGAGGCCCTGCTGGACGCGGCCGAGCGGCTGCTGGCTGCCTCAGGCTACGCAGGCATCACCAGACCGCGACTCGCGGAAGAGGCGGGCATCAATCACGGCCTCGTGCACTATTACTTCGGCTCTAACGAGAACTTGCTGGCGCACGCACTAGAGCGGTTCACCCAGCGGCTGATAGCGCGGCAGCGCGAGCGTTCGAACAGCCGCGCCGTGAGCTCGGCATCGAACTACCGCTGGAGGCGCTGGTCTCGCTGGTGATGACTTTCAACCTCGGCAAGATGATTGAGCGCCTTGGCGGCGTCGAGACCGGACACCGCGCGCTGCTGGATTGGATCGAGCGATGGATAACCAGGTGAGCAAGCCCGCCCGGGAGCAGTCGCGAGCTCGACACCCCGACGCCGAAGGCTGGGTGGAGTCCGACGGAGTGCGGGTCTACTACGAGGTCTACGGCACTGGCGACAGTACGATCTTGTTCCTTCCACCCTGGGAAATCGTCCACTCGCGCGCGTGGAAGTTTCAGATTCCCTACTTCGCCCGGCACAGCCGCGTGGTGACGTTCGATCGGCGCGGCAACGGGCGCTCGGACCGCCCCGTCGACGTGCGCGCCTACGACCGGCGCGCGACCGCACACGATGCGCTTGCCGTGCTTGACAAAGTGGGCGCCGGACAGGTGACTCTCGTGTCGTGGTGCTGCGCCGGAGATGATCTCATCCTCGCCGCGGAGCATCCCGATCGAATCACAGGCCTGGTGATGATCGCGCCCGACCTGCTGCTCACCGACGATCCCTCCGAGGAAGAAGGCTCTTGCCTGTTCGACGAGGAACCGGTCACGCCGGAGGGCTGGGCCAAATGGAACCGCGCGGCCACTACTGGCTCCGTGACTGGCCAGGATTTCTGGAGTTCTTCTTCGCGCAGACGTTCACCGAGCCGCATTCGACCAAGCCCACGGAGGACGCGATCGGGTGGGACAGTGAAACCGACCCCGAGACCATCGTCCGGGGAATGGACGCCGAATGGCCTAACGACCGGGAGACCGCGCTGCGGCTCTGCGCCAAGGTCCGCTGCCCGACGCTGGTCATCCAGGGGACGCACGACGCGATCGTTGGACCAGGGCGCGGGCCCGCCGTGGCAGCGGCGATCCCGCACGCGCAGCTTGTGATGCTGGAAGGCTCCGGACACGGGCCGCACCTTCGTGACCCGGTCAAGGTCAATCTGCTGCTGCGGGACTTCGCTATTCCGGCGCGACCACGCCCCCGGTGGGTGCGGGGAAGGCGCGCCGGAAGCGCGCGCTCTATATCTCGTCGCCGATCGGTCTCGGGCATGCGCAGCGCGACGTTGCCATCGCCGGTGAGCTGCGCGCAGGCTTCGGCCCAATCTGGAGATCGACTGGCTGGCCCGGCATCCGGTCACCACGGTGCTGGCAGCGCGCGGTGGATCGGTGACGAGGCCTGGGAGCTCGACTCTTCGTGGGGGAGCCAGCCGACATCGTCCCGCATTCCTTCGGACCCGGCCTGCCCGGCATCCGGGACTGGACAGAGCAGCACTTCGATTTCGCCGGCTATGTCACCGGCTTCGACCCGCGCCAGCTTGGCGACGGCCAGTCGCTGGGCTACCGCGACGACGAGCGCATCTGCATCGTGACCGTCGGCGGATCAGGGGTCGGGGGCCATCTGCTGCGGCGGGTGATCGAGGCATTCCCCGAAGCCAAGCGCCAAGTCCCGGACCTGCGGATGGTCGTCGTGACCGGGCCGCGGATCGATCCGGGCGGCCTGCCCGCTCACGACGGTCTGGAAATAAGGACTTACGTGCACGAGCTCTACCGGCACCTGGCCGCCTGCGACCTCGCCGTCATCCAGGGCGGGCTGAGCACCGCGATGGAGCTGACCGCCAGCCGGCGGCCGTTCATCTACTTCCCGCTCGAGCACCACTTCGAGCAGAACTACCACGTGCGCCACCGGCTGGACCGCTACCGGGCCGGGCGGTGCATGGATTACGCGACGGCCCGGCCTGACGACATCGCCTCAGCGATCGCCACTGAGATCAGCCGCCACGTCGACTACCGGCCGGTCTCCGCCGACGGCGCCGCACGGGCCGCATCGATGCTCGCCGAGCTCCTCTAGCAAGCGGTCCCGTTCAGACCCGCATCAGCGCCATGACCAGCGGTTGTTACTGCACATCAAGCCCGGTGACGGCCCTGCCGATGATCATGCTCACGAGCACCCGCCGCTGCCGGCTCCCGGTCGGGTGAGCGTCAGATACGTGCCTGGTTACATGGGTTCGTTAACCCACTGCCAGCCATTCCTTTCGTCACAGACCGGCCGGACGACACGCGGCTCCTCCGCGTTAGACAGCTCGGCGAGAATCTTGATCAGCTGGCGGTGGAAACCATCCGGCGTCGACGGGCTGCCGGACGTGGGCGCGACCAGAGTCACGGCTGAGCCCTCGCCCCCCGCAAGGCGTACCGTGATGTTGCCGTTGTAGTCACGGCCGACTCCCGCGATCGTATCCGCCCGGATGATGTCACTGGCATCGTCCTTGGTCACCCATACCGCCGACGCATCCACACGCCTCACCCCGGGGTCCTCGTGGCAGCACCTACCGACACTGCCCTCCAGCGTAGATGGGAGTGAAGCGTCAGTGCGGATGACCGCTAGGCGGGCACTTCCGTGCCGAGGGCATGCAGGTAGCGGAGGGCCTGGGCGTACGAGCCAACCAGGCTGGCCTGGCAGTACGGCAGTCCGTGCTGCTGGCAGAATTCTCTGATAAGCGGCTGGGACCGGCGCAGGCTGGGACGGGGCATGGACGGGAACAGATGATGCTCGATCTGATAGTTCAGTCCGCCGAGGGCGAGGTCCGTGAGCCAGCCGCCGCGAATGTTTCGAGACGTCAGCACCTGCCGGCGCAGAAAGTCATGATTGTCTTCTCGGCGCAGGATGGGCATGCCCTTGTGATTCGGGGCAAAGGAGGCACCCAGGTACACGCCGAAGAGACCCTGCTGGATCAGGATGAACACCACAGCCTTCACCGGGCTCATAACCAGGAAGACGACCGCCAGGTAGACGGCGATGTGTACGCCGAGCAGGGCAGCCTCGGCGGGTCGCTGCTGCCTGGTCCGACGTGACAGAGCCCGGATGCTGGCGGCATGGACGCTGAAGGCCTCGCCCAGCAGCATCGGGAAAAACAGAAATGCCTGGCAACGGTAAGCGACCCTGAAAACTCCCCGGCTGAGGCGTGCCTGGCCAGCCGTCATCGCAAGGGCGCGCATCATAATGTCCGGGTCGGCGCCTTCAGTATTCGGGTTCGCGTGGTGACGGTTATGCTTCGCCACCCACCAGCCGAAGCTGAGGCCGATGCCGAGGTTGCCAAGCAGGATGCCCAGGATGTAGCTGAGCCGCCGCGACGCGCAGATCTGCCGGTGGCCGGCCTCGTGGCCAAGGAAGCCAACCTGGGTGAACATGATGGCGAGGAATACCGCCGAGGCGAGCTGCCACCAGGAGTCACCCACCAGCACGACCGCGACCCAGCCCGCTGCCAGCAGAGCTAGGGTGATCGCGATTCGCCAGGCAGATTCACCCGGGCGGCGGTCCATCAGGCCGGCCTGCCTCACAGCACGCGACAGCCGGGCGTAGTCACTCCCCCGCGACCTGGCCGACAGCTCGTCGCCCGGGCCTGCTGCGGAGTCGACTGTCAGCACCGCGATCCCCTGCCGTCGGCCGCCGTCGCGGTCAGGCGTCGGCGCGGGCATATACCAATCAATGGCCAGGCCATGGACGCAAACTCCTCCGTTACACCAGTGTTCTGGCCACCGCGGGCGCCGGTACTTCTGTCTCGCCCGCCACGCTACACTGGCAGAAAATTACTAGCAAATTGCTTCCAGAATGAAGACCTCGATGTCCCCTGCCAGCTGGACCTTTCTCACCAACCACGCCCAGGTGCTGCTATGCATCGCGCGCGATCCGGGCATCCGCCTGCGCGACATCGCAGACCGGGTCGGCATCACCGAGCGCAGCGCATACGGGATCGTGCTCGACCTGGCTGAGGCGGGATACATCGTCAAGGAAAAGGCCGGCCGCCGTAACCGTTACCAGATCCAGGCGCACCTGCCGCTACCCGAGCCCAGCAACCGGGAGCGCACGGTAGGCGAGGTCCTGGCGCTGCTGGCCGGCACCGAGCTGCAGCCAGCTGCCGATCAGCCCTGACGCGTCGCCCGTCGGTTTCATCGCACCGGACGACGCCTTCGTGCGTCACTCAGCGATCCAGGCGGACGGTTTCCGCAGCCTTCAGGAACCGTCCGGCGCCTAGCCTGCCACCGTTACAACGTGCCACTGTGCACGGCCTGGCTAGCGGGACGACCTTGGCGCGTAAGGCGCGACCAGGCCCGATCATGAGGCGGCGGAATTCCGGCGCAGCAAAGCCCGCATTTCTTCCGGGTCGAACCGGAACGGTTCGGTGGAACTCAGGAAATCCTGCAGGGTCGCCGCGAACCTGGCCGGATCTTCCATCTGAGGGGCGTGGCCTGCGCCCTCGATGACCTCCAGCCGGCTGCCGGGGACGGCCTGGTGTGCCTGGCGGGCGTGCACCAGCGGGATGATCTTGTCCTGGCCTCCCCACACGATGAGCATGGGTATCAGCGCGACCAGGTAGAGGCGGCTCACGGCAGTCACCGACTGCCCGCCCGGGTCGATCACCGCCCGCGCGGTGCGGACGAAAGCCGCGCGATTCCCCGGGTCGGTCAATGACCGGTAGGACCGCCACATCTCCGCCGCCCTGGCGTTACGAATGCCCCAGTCGCCAAGGAACCTCCCGACCCAGTCCCCCCACCGGCCCATGAAGACCGGAAACAGCGCCGGCATCACGTACTCCGCTGCCGGGACAGTGGCGAGGCGAAGTATCCAGGTCACCTCGCGGCCCAGACCGCCGGAGTCGACGAGAACCAGGCGCTCGCAGCGGCCAGGGAACTGGTAGGCGAACTGCATGGCCACGCCGCCGCCAAAGGAATGCCCGACCACCGTGACCCGCTCGATGCCCAGCAGGTCCAGCAGATCCCGCATACTGCTGGCGTGGCTGCCGAGGGAGTAATCGCCGAGGGGGCTGGAGGAGCTGCCGTGACCGGGCAGGTCCGGGGCCAGCACCGTGTAGCCGCGCTGCAGCAAGCGCATGGCCGGGATCCACGTACGCGAACTGTCCCCGATCCCATGCAGAAGCAACAGCACCGGGCCCGCCCCGCCGCGCCGGTAGCACACTCGGTGCCCGTGAATCGAGACCTGCTCAGCGGCGAACTGTTCCGGCAACTCCGGCGGGATGGCCGATACGGTCACGAAACCACCTCCTGGCCGACCTGCGACGAGAACCGTCAGGGCAGGAAACGCGATACTGCCATTAAACGCTCCGGCATATTCGGGGAAGATCGCCGCCGGCACAGCGGAACCAGCCGACCCGCGTGCACGGGGTCAGCGCATACGCGCCGCCCGCTCGCGGGCTGGACGCTAGGGCGTGCCGCCATTGGTGCCGCCGTTGGCCGCCACCGGGACAGGGCCAGCCGGCCCGGAGGCTGGCGGCGCGAGCGTCACCGCAGCGTGGGATCTGGCAGGCCGGGTGCTGGCGGCCTGCTCGCGGGCGAGAAAGGAGCCGAGTTCTTCGATAGTGGACATCAGCGGGGCGGGGAAGACGACGGTCGTGTTCTTGTCGACGCCGATCTCGACGAGGCTCTGCAGGTTCCGCAACTGCAGCGCCAGGGGGTGGGCCATCATCGTGTCCGACGCGTCGCCGAGCGCGGCGGCGGCCAGCGACTCGCCCTCTGCGTTGATGATCTTGGCGCGCTTTTCCCGCTCGGCCTCGGCCTGCCGGGCCATGGCCCGCTTCATGGAGTCGGGTAGCTGGATGTCCTTCAGCTCGACAAGGGTCACCTCGACGCCCCAGTCGACGGTGGTGGCGTCCAGGATCCGCCGGATGTCGACGTTGATCGCATCGGTCTCCGACAGGGTTTGATCCAGGGTGTGCTGGCCGACGACCTTGCGCAGCGTGGTTTGCGCGATCTGGTTGATCGCGGCGTGCACGTTCTCGATCGCGACTACCGACTTCACCGCGTCCACCACCCGGAAGTAGGCGACCGCCGACACGTCCACGCTGACGTTGTCGCTTGTGATGATGCCCTGCGACTGGATCGGCATGGTAACGATCCGCAGCGAGACGCTGCGTAGCACGTCGATGAACGGGATGATGAGCCGCAATCCCGGAGCCCGCTCGCCCTGCAGCCGGCCGAGGCGGAACAGCACCCCGCGCTCGTACTGGCGCACAATCCGTACTGCCAGCGCGAATGCGATCAGCAGCACCACGGCCACGATAACTAGGACAATTACCAGTGTTTTCATTTCATGGCCCTCTTTAGAGATATGCGTGCCGCGCCGGGCGATCCTGGTGCTTCGGCCAGGATGGGCTGTTCCGGTTGCGGTATCGAGGGCCGAAAGTCCCGAGTGCCACGGCAAACGTAAGGCGCTGGCATATCGCAGCCGCCAGCGCGCCGAAACGGCACGGTAACCCGGTGGCCGGCGGCGCCGTGCGGTATCACCAAAACCTTCTCCGGGGCAGTGCCGTAACACTCCAGCAGCCGCGACCTGGTTGTCCTGGTCATCGTGACGACAACGCTAGCTGTCGCGATCACCCCATCAAGGATCACGCGGCCATGCGGCTCGCATGGCTGCCGACCGCGATGGCGCTGAACGAAGGGTTCGGTCAGGCACGTACCGGGCTGCTGACCGCAGACTGGACCGTCGGAAAGATCTCTAGCAGCCGGTCCAGCCCAGCGGCGCGCAAGACCATGCCCACGGCGGGCTTAACAGCAGCCAGGCGCAGGGACCCGCCCAGCAGCCGGGCACGCCGTTCGGTACCGACCAGGACGGCCAGGCCGACGGCGTCGACGTGGCTCACCAGTGAGAGGTCCAGGACGAGCCGGCTGGCGGCAGGGCGAAGCATGCGCAGGAGCTGCTCACGCAGCGCCGGTGCGCGCGTGTCGTCGAGACCGCCGCTGAGAACGGCAACCAGGTAACCGCGCTCGGTCCGAGTCGGAAGAGCCAGATTGTGCATTCGGCCGGTGGCCGCCTGGATCGCGTGGTCACAATCAGGGCGGTCCCGTAGCTGGCTGGGGATCGTTGCCTCGGACATGAACGAGCTCCTTTAAAGAATGAGTGAGACGCGTTGTTTGTCCGCGGCATGTGCCCAGCCATCACCTCAGGCGCGCCAAGGTGACCGCGGGTGCTACCCGCCTCCCGGCAGATCGCGAACCTGCACGGTCAGCGCTAGCCTCAGCCGGATACGCGGCGCCAATATGGCCACGAGCGGGGCGGTCATGACGACCAGGCCCTGGACATGGACTCCTCCGGTAACCCCGGATAGCTGACCGCCGTCAGCGGCTGAGACCGGCGCTCGTCTTTGACAGTATCCTAGTCTCGAAATACTAGCAACTGACTTCCAGTATTAGGCGTGAGCCGGTACCAGCTGGGACCTGATGGGGCGTATGCTCGGTCCGACCGTGTCCGTAGGCAGCCTGACCGAGTTCCCGATCTGGTCCAGACCACGCGCCTGCTCTAGAGCCGCCTTGCTGCAAACCCAATTGGCGAGGCGAACGATGAACGCGAACGTGATTTCAGGTCGCTATGACGGCACGAGCGCCTTCCCTGCATCCGCTGTGCCAGCGCAAACGCCAGCGCAGCGAGCCAGTCAGCTGACAGTGACCGCAGTACTCGTGGCCGGGCCGTTCGCCGGCTTGGTCGCCGCAATCTGGCTGCTGTGGGGACGCGGCGTCGGTTTCGCCGACGTCGGGCTCGCGCTGTTTTTCTACCTGCTGACTGGATTCGGGGTGACGGTGGGGTTCCACCGGTGCCTGACACACAGGAGTTTCACCGCCCACCCGGCGCTGCGCATTGGCTTGGCTATTGCGGGCTCAATGAGCTTCCAGGGCGAGGTGAATGGCTGGGTCGCTGTCCACCGGCGACATCACGCTTTCACCGACAGGCCAGGCGATCCACACTCTCCGTACCGATACGGCACTGGGCCAGCCGGCCAGCTGCGCGGCGTGCTACATGCTCACGCGGGCTGGCTGCTTGGCAACAACCCGACATCGCGTCAGGATTACGCTCCTGACATGCTGGCCGATCCAGCCATGCGCGCGATATCGCGAGCGTTTCCCGCCCTCTGCCTCGTCTCGCTAGCCTTGCCGTTCACGATCGGCTGGGCGATTGGCGGCGCTCGCGGTGCCCTGCTGGCACTCCTGTGGGCCGGGTTGGTCCGCATCTTCCTGCTGCAGCACGTCACCTGGAGCGTCAACTCCCTGTGCCACCTTCTCGGCAGCAGGCCCTTCACCACCCGCCGCTACGACCGGGCCACGAACCTGTGGCCACTGGCGCTGCTGTCACTCGGGGAGAGCTGGCATAACACCCACCACTCCGACCCGGCGTGCGCGCGGCACGGCGTTGACCGCGGCCAGATCGATCTGTCCGCCGGGCTTATCCGCGTGTTCGAGCGCGCAGGCTGGGCCACGCGTGTCCGCTGGCCAAGCGCCGCCCGGCTCGAGAAGCACCGCCGCCGGCCGGGCGAGCTCGCAGCGAAAAGCGCGTAACCGGGCGAAAGTGCCCGATCAGAAAACGCCAGGAATGGCCGCTGAATGCACGTGCTGGGGTAGGTAGGGAATCGTTGATGATGCTCACTGGCTGGGCGCCGGGCATGGTGGTCCTGGCGGCGAAGCACGCAGCGCCGCCGAGGCCCGTGCGTCGCATGTCGACGGCACTCACTCGCATGTGTGCCTCCACGCCGCGCAGCGAGGCTCAGCGGCACAACCCGCGCTCGATAGCGTCAATGACCGAGGGCCGCAGCCCGGCCACGCTGATAATCGCATCAACCGAACCGACCTCGACCGCGCGCTGAACCGAGTGGATCCGGTCGAATTCCCCGGCTACCTCGGCCAGCTTCTCCGCGCGCACTGACGCTTGCACCTCGACGAGCACCGCATTCAGCGCGGCGCGCTCGGCGCCGCTGGTCTCGGCTGCCCGGGCCTGCAAGGCGGCCACCCGGGAATCGGTGGCCGTGCGGTCTCTCACTTCGCCGGAGAACACCACGGCAGCGGCTGGCGCACCGCCAAGCACCGACGCGAACGAGCCGTCCAAAGCCAGCACCGTCATGTTGGGGTTGAGCCTCTTAGAGAAGACCACGAACGCGCCGCCGTGATAGCGGGAGATCACGCAGAACACAATCGGGCCATCGAAGTTGACGATTGCCCGGCCGATCTCGGCACCGTACTCCAGCTGTAGCTTGCGCATCGACTCCGGTGAACCATCGAATCCCGACAGGTTCGCGAGCACCACCAGCGGGCGGTTACCGGACGCCGCGTTGATCGCCCGCGCGGTCTTTTTCGACGACTGGGGGAATAGCGTGCCCCCAGAGTAGGTGTCCGGGCCGTCGGCAGGCGGGAACCCGCGGCGCGGCACCGCATGGGACTCGATGCCGATCAGGCAGACTGGCCAGCCGCCGATGTGCGCGTCCTGCACGACAGAGGTGTCCGCGTCCTCCATCCCGGCCCAGCGCTCGAGCACTGGGTGATCCTGGTCGGTCAGCGCGCGCATCACGGTGCGGATATCGAACGGCTTTTTCCGGTCCGGGTTGTACTCGGCCGAGAAGATCTCCCCGATCGTCGCGAAGTCACTGCCGGCCACGGGATGCGGGAAACCCGAGACGTCGCGGTCCTTCGGGTCGCTCGTGGCCGCCCGCCGCGGCGCCGTCTCGCCGGGCGCGATGTAGGTGTGGTCATAGTGCGCCATCAGGATGTCGAACGCGGCAGCCAGGCTGGGCGCCCAGTACTGCGCCTGCCCGTTCGGCCCCATCACCCGGTCGTAGCCGCCGATGCCGAAGTTGTCTTCTGCCGAGACGCCGCCGGAGAAGTCCAGTGCCTGCTTGCCGGTCAGCACCATCGCCGACTCTGGCGTCATCACCAGTATCCCTCTGGTGTGCATCAGCATGGTGGCCTCAGCGTTCCAGTACGGCTGGGCCCCGACGTTGATCCCGGCAACCACGATGTTGATCTCACCGCCGGCCTGGGTGAATTCGACGATCCGTTTGAGGGCGGCGGCCACCCAGTCCATGTTCTCGGTGCCAGATTCCATCGAGATCCGCGCGCCCGACGACAGCGCGAACCACTCCAGCGGCACGCCCAATCTCTCGGCCAGGTCAATGGCCGCGATGACGCGCGCGCACTCCGGCTCCGACAGCGCGCCCAGCGACTTGTTCGGATCGCCGAGCAGCAACACCCTGGTCACTCCGCCTGGGTGCTTGTTCGTCGGCGTGCTGACAACTCCCGCGACAATGGCCGCGAAGTTCATTCCCTTCGGGCGGTCCACCGGGACGAGCGCATTGCTGTCATTGAGCTCGTGCTCGGTGAACTGGCCGCCCGGCCCGGCCAGCACGTCGGTCAGCTGGTACGGGTAGGCGTTGCCGCGCCGGGTCGCGCGCACCACCTTCTGCGCGTAGTCATCCAGCGGCAGTAGCGGCGCGGTCTGCGGCGGTCCGACATCGATCCGCACATTGCCGCGGGCGTCGTCGCTGACGCGCACGGCCATCTCGGCCGGCTCTCCGGTTGCGCTGCGCAGCCGCACCACGAACTGCACCTCCTCTACCCCCGCGCCCGACACCGACGGCCGGATCCGGCGCGCGAGGGGCGCCAGTTCCTCGACAGTGAACTCGCTCGCTGGCCAGACGTACATCATGATCCGGTTGCTGGCGAAGCGCCGGTGCTGCAGCCGTTGCGCCTGGACTATTCGGATCGCGTCGAGGCAGCCGGCCAGGACATTCTCGAGCTCGGGCAGCGCTACCAGCCTGCCGTCGGTCTCGCGCAGCGGCGTCAGGTCACGGATCTGGCCCATCGCTATCAGGCGCTCATCGGCCGGGTTGGTCTTCGCCACGGCCCTGAACAGGTAGATCTCCTCGTCCGCCGAAGGCAGCCGGGTCAGGTCGAACTCACGCAGCCGGTCCAGTTGCAGCCGCTCGGCGACCTGCGGGTGCAGCCCGCGGATCAGCCGGTCCTCGGCGAGTCCTGCGCCATCGGGGCGGAATGTGAAGTGATGCTGCATGGCCGTGCTGCCACCGCCGACCACAGTGACGGTGATCCGCGTGATCTGCGCCGTCACCGCCGAGAGCGAAGCTGCGGTCAGCAACTCCCTGATGCGCCCTGCGAGGGTGTCAGCGTCCCGCTCCTTCGGCCAGGTGACGTACAGATCTGCGACCAGGCCGCCCGTTGTTACCTGCGCGGCAAGTTCGGCGACGCCGGCGATGGCGTCAGGCAGGCGCGACGCACTGGTGGCCGTGGCCACCATCAGCGTTACGCCACCAGTGCCGGTGTACTCAGCAGTAACGAAACGGTGGCCAGCGACGTCACGCGCCATCACATCGGCCAGTCTGCGGTTACCGTAGTAACGGCGGGTCAGCACTTCGAGCAGTGGCGCATGATCAACGGGCCGACCGACGCGCTGGCCGATCAGCCTCACCAGCGGCTCGGAGCTGGCCACCATTGCCTGGATCCGCCTGGAGCGGTCCGGCGCGTCGGGGTTACGGTCCAGGTAGCCGAGGTCGTTGCGCACGGCCGCGTACACGGTGGCCCGGCTGCGGCGCAGCAGCGGCTGGGCGAACCAGCGGAATACCACCCCGCGGGCGAGGTCTGCCACCGCCGGGAATCGCACCTGCGTTGCTTCGATGAGGTGCTCAACCGTCAGCCCGGCGTGGTCGCGCAGCGGCTCGGCCGGCGGTGCGCTCGCCAGCCACTGGCGGAGCAGCGCGGATACTATTTCGGCGTTGCCCGTCATCCGCTGCTGGGCCAGGAAGATCCGGAAGACCGCCGTCTCGAGTTCGGGCGTGCGGTCGAGACTGGCGACGCCATAATGGCCGAGCACCCGCTTCAGCCTCACCTGGAAGCCCTCGGTGACGCCGGCCCGCTCGACGTCGAGGCTCTGCAGGTAACTGTGGAAGTACTCACGCGGGCTGTGCACCGCGGTGCCGGGTTCGGCATCCAGGTCGCTGACCGGCCTGTTGCGGCTCAGCTCCGACAGGTCGGCGAATACGGTAAGCAGTTCCGGCTCGCCCGGCACCGGCTGTCCGCCTAGCTCGGCTCGGGCTGCCAGGTAACCGGCGAGGAGCTGCTGGCGGTCGGTGGCGCCGCCGTCAAAGCCGAGCAGCAGGCCGCGCAGGTCTTCCAGGAGCTGCTCGGCCCGATCGGGTGCAGAAACGTCGGACGGTGAACCGGGCAGCTCGATCTCGGCGGTTTGGCTGGCTGCCGGATTGTCCTGCTCAGCATCTTCGCCTGCGGCCGGCTCCAGCCGCAGCACCGGCGCGCCCGCCGCAACCTGGCTGCCGACCGAAACCAGGCACTCCTTCACCTGCGCGCGGAACGGCGCTCGCAGCACTGTCTCCATCTTCATGCTCTCGAGCACGAGGACGGGCGCGTTCTCCTCCACCTCGTCCCCGACCGCTACCGGGGCGGCGACTACGAGGGCGGGCGCGGGCGAGCGGACCACGCCGCCCTCATCGAGGGTGATCCGGTGCGTGACGCCGTCGGCCTCCACTAGGTGAATAGGCCCGTGAGTCGCGGTGGTCAGCCGAAACCTCCTCCCGTTCACGACAATCCGGCCGCTGTGCGCATCAAACCGCTCGACCTCAACGTCGGCCTTGCGCACGTCGGCACCAGCGGAAACCTCGGCCCTGAACCGCTCTGGGCCAAGGCGCGCGACCTTTACGCGGTAAACGGCACCGCGGAGTTTCAGGTCGAGCGGACGCCCGGGATCGTGCTGCACCTGGGGACGCCCGCCGTGCGCGGTCGCGAGCAGCCGCTGCCGGCTAACCTCTTCCTCGTCCTGGTAGGCCTCGATGGCGGCGGCGACCAGCGCGACGCCGGCGTGCTGATGCGCGGCGAGACGGCCGCCAGCCCGGACCCGGTCTATCCAGCCGGTGTCGGCGCTGGCGTCGACTACCTCGGGCTGGCCGAGCAGGTCGAGCACGAAGCTCTTGTTAGCGGCGCCGCCCTCGATGATCACCGTAGTCTCGGCCAGGGCACGGCGAAGCCGCCCGAGGGCCTCATTGCGATCGCTGCCGTACGCGATGATCTTGGCGATCATCGAGTCGAAATCAGCCGGGATGATGTCGCCCTCGCAAACGCCGGTGTCGACCCGGATGCCGGGGCCAGCGGGCAGCACCAGCCGCGCAATGCGGCCGGGCGCGGGCGCAAAGTCGCGGTCCGGGTCCTCGGCGTTGAGCCGCGCCTCCACGGCATGCCCGGACTCGGCCGGCTGTTGCGCCTCGAGCTTTCCGCCGGCCGCCACGTGCAGCTGGAGCCTGACCAGGTCCACGCCGGTAACCAGCTCGGTAACCGGATGCTCGACCTGGAGACGAGTGTTGACCTCCAGGAAGGCGAACCGCCTCTCACCCGGGTGGTAGAGGAACTCGACAGTCGCCGCACCGCGATAGCCGACCGTCAGCGCCAGCCGCTCGGCCGACGCCTTCAACTGCGCGACCTGCTCCGGCGCCAGAACGGGCGAGGCGGATTCCTCGATGATCTTCTGGTTGCGCCGCTGCACCGAGCAGTCGCGGACGCCGAGCGCCCAGGCTGTGCCCTGCCCGTCCGCTATCAACTGGACCTCGACGTGACGGGCACCGGTGACGAGCCGCTCCAGGAACACAGTGCTGCTGCCGAAGGCGCGTAGCGCCTCCTGCCTGGTGCGCTCGAATGCGCCGGTGAGGTCGCCGGGAGAGGTGATGACACGGATGCCACGCCCGCCTCCGCCCGCGGCGGCTTTGAGCATGAGCGGGTAGCCAATGCGCGCGGCTCCGGCCAGTGCGTCGTCCAGCGTCGCGACCTCGCCGCGACTCCATGGCGCAACCGGAACGCCGACCTCTTCGGCGAGGAGCTTGGCACCGATCTTGTCGCCCAGCCGACGCATCGCCTCGGCGTCCGGCCCGATGAACGTGACGCCGATCTTCTCGCACAGCCCGGCGAACGCAGGGTCCTCGGCGACGAAGCCCCAGCCGACCCAGGCAGCGTCGGCACCGGTTTCAATGAGGGCGCGCTGCAGCAAGGCATGGTCGAGGTAGGGGCGGGCCGATGCGGGCCCGAGCGGATAGGCCAGGTCAGCCTCCCGGACGAACATCGCATTGCGGTCGGCGCTGGTGTACAGGGCAACTGTCTCGATCCGCGCGCCGGTCTCGGCAGACATATCGCGGGCGGCACGGATCAGCCGCATCGCGGCTTCCCCGCGGTTAACGATGGCGATACGACTGAACACCGGCGGAGCCTCCCGAACAGCTACACGCAAAAGGCGATGCCCGTAGCCCGAGCGTCGCCTTCACTCGGGTCTATCCTGCTCGGTCACGAGCAGGCGGACCAGTGCTGAACGAGACGCATTCGGGAGCCTGCCAGTTGTGTGAACTCTACAAAGGCCAACGGCGCTAGCGCCTGCTCCTGCGGCCGTAGCCTTTCGCCGGAGCTACCCGGTGCACTCTCACCAGGGGCGGGCCTGGGTGCGCGGAATGGTTACGGCCGAACCTCCTCAGCGCCGTGGGATCGCGGGCGATGCACAGCAGCACCCGGGCGTGGCTAGTGAGAAAGCTCCAACTCGGCAGATCAGAAACTCCAAGATTCTAGAAATCGATTGCTAGATTTCCAGTTCCTGTATAGACTGAGTTCAGATCCGGGCAGTCAGCAGCCGACGGCCGCAGCAAGACCGGGTCACTCAGCGAGATGCCCGGTCGGCTACTGCGGCCCGCTCTCGCCGGCGAGGGACACACAGCCATGACCGAGCAGCCACTACCCCAGGCCGCGACCACCACCCTGCCTCCGCAGTCAGCCAACGGGACATCCCCCCAGCCGCGACCCGCGGCCGAGCCACCCAAGACCGGGCGCACGCACACCCGGCTCAGCGGCTTGCGGACGAGCCTCATCGCCGGCGCCGCCGTCCTGATCGTGGTGATGATCTTCATCATCCAGAACGCGCACGCGGTGAACATCAGCTTCCTCGGCGCGCACCTGCGCCTGTCGCTCGCCGTCGCGCTGTTCATCGCCGCCATCGCCGGCGCGCTGATCATGGCCGCCGCGGGCACTGCCCGGATTACCGAGTTGCGTCGGATCATGCGCCGCGACCGGCGCAACTCACAGGCCAGCTGACACCCGCCTGCAGCAGACCTGGCAACCGCCGGGAACGTGCACGGCCCTCAGCACGAACCTGCTACCGAACAGCCCCGTCCGGACAGCACTGGCTACCAACTCACGCTCATCTCGCGCACGTCAAAGGCTAAGGAGCCCCTCATGGGCATCATCGGCTGGATCGTTTTAGGGCTGGCTGCAGGCCTGCTCGCCAACATGGTCATCCCCGGCAAAAGGCAGCAAGGCCTCATCATCACCTGCCTCACCGGGATCGCCGGAGCACTCGGCGGCGGCTGGGCCGCCACCAAGATCTTCCACATCCACACCCTGCACGGCTTCTTCAACGCCTCCACCTGGCTCACCGCCATCATCGGCGCAGCCATCCTCCTGCTCGCCTACCATCTGATCACCCGCCAGACCGGCGGAACCAGAACCCGCCGCCGGTACGCGCACCGCTGACCCAGCAGCCCCGCCTGGCCGCCACCCGGCCAGGCGGGCAGGCACACGGCCAGTACCGGGTACACGTTCCTGCAGATCACACGTCGGGCCGGTGGGGCTGATTCAGCCACGCGCGAGCCCGTGGCCCGTCGCCGGCGCAACCTACGGTGGCGTAAGCTACGGAAACGTAAGCGCATCTTGCATGGGCTCCAGCCCCTGGCGTATGCGGGGCGCTCGTTCACCCGCATCTCCGCGACTGGCAAACGAGGATCCCATGACAACAAATGCCCAGGCCACGGCCCCGCCGACCGCCGTGGTCACCCCCCGTGAACTGCCCCGGCCAGAGATCGAGCCGGAGCCGCGCCCCGCCTTTGAGCGCGTTCTGGTGGGCGCGTTCGTGGCCGTCCCCTTGCTCGCCCTGATCGCCGCCATCCCGCTGGCGTGGGGCTGGGGCCTCGGCTGGCATGACGTCGTCATCGCGATCGGCTTCTACTACATCTCCGGGCTCGGGATCAGCATGGGGCTGCATCGCTACTTCACTCACGGGTCGTTCAAAGCGGTACGCGGGCTCAAGATCGCGCTAGCGGTTGCCGGCAGCATGGCCATCGAGGGGCCGGTGATCACCTGGGTCGCGGACCACCGCAGGCACCACAAGTACAGCGACAAGGAAGGCGACCCGCACTCGCCGTGGCGCTTCGGCAACGACTGGAAGGCGCTGAGCAAGGGCCTCGCCTTCGCGCACGTCGGCTGGCTGTTCGACGGTGACGTCACCTCGCTGGACAGATTCTGCCCGGACTGGCTCGCGGACTCCGATGTTGTCAGCATCTCCCGGTGGTTCCCCGCGCTAGTAACGGTCTCCCTCCTCGCGCCTG
>Ga0335074_10005365_pt1 | contig 17730 bp, 12 predicted proteins | sample Lox_Sample_23_FD_206715 | JGI IMG/M metagenome (GOLD analysis project Ga0335074, IMG submission 206715) | Soil microbial communities from Loxahatchee National Wildlife Refuge, Florida, United States - Lox_Sample_2.3 | ecosystem: Environmental > Terrestrial > Soil > Wetlands | place: USA... | reverse complement strand
CCCGATCAATCTTCGAAGACCTACGCCGATTTCGTTTCCGCCTTTTACGTTGGGCTTGCCGCCCTGCAAGTGGGCGATGATGTTCGCGCCGAACGCGAACTTTCGCGCGCGACACAGATCGTTCCGGGCGAGCCTGCAGCCTGGGCCAATTGGGGAATCCTCGCGCTGCGTCAAAGGAATTTTGATCCGGCCAGCGACAGGCTGGAACAAGCCCGAGCGCTCGCCCCGAAGAACGACGCAATCTACTATCTGCTGGGTCTCGTCGAGGCGGGGCGCGGAAAATCATCCGAAGCCATCGCCGACTTCCGCAAAGCTGTGGACATCAATCCCAACGACCTGATCGCAACCTACCGGCTTGCAGAGGAGATCGAGCGCCAGGGTGATCCGAACAGCGACGCCGAGTTCCAGCAGTTGATGCAACGCATCGTCGCCGCGCAGCCGAACAACATGGCTGCTCTGCTCGAACTCAGCCGTGTTGCCGCAAAACGTGGCGACGCTGCTTCTCTCAAGCAGGCCGTTGAGCGAATCGATAAGCAGTCCAGGGGATGGCCGCCAGAGGTGCAGCAGCAACTCACCGCCCTTGACACAGCAGCCATGGGAGCCGATCCACGTGCGGCGGCAACGCGCACAGCCTTCCTTCGCAACGCCTTGATGCGCCTTCCGGATTTCCGTCAGAACCTTGCTGCCATCAACCCACCACCCGGCGACGAGGCGCAGCCTTTCACGCATTTCCTGCGCCTGGAAACTCCCCAATTTTCTCCCGCTCCCGCTGATACGGCGATGACCTTCTCAGTCGAGCCTCTGCCCAATCTGGACAAGACCACCTGGAACTGGATCGGTGCCGTCTCTCTGACTGGCACCGGCGCTCCAGCCGTTGTCGAAGCCAACGGAAGCACCGTCCGCCTGGCAACTGGCGCGACGTTTCCTTTTCCTGGTGGAGCGTCAAAGACCGCTCCCTCTCCTGAGGGCATCGTTCCGATCGACTTCAACTACGACTTCAAGACCGATCTGGTGCTGGCGGGCGCCGGCGGCGTGCGCTTCTTCCGGCAGGACAATCCGGACGCCTTCACCGATGTCACCGCACAAACCAAGTTGCCCGCTTCAGTCCTGAACGGTCGCTACACCGGCGGATGGGCTGTCGATATTGAGGCCGACGGCGATCTCGATCTAGTAGTCGGTTCAGCAGAGGGCGAGCCGATAGTGCTCCGAAACAACGGAGACAACACCTTTTCGCCGATACATACCTTCCCCGGAATATCTGGAGTACGTGCGTTTCTTTGGGCCGATCTGAACGGCGACGGCAATCCCGACGCCATCTTCCTCGACGGGGCGGGAAAGCTGCACGTCTTCATCAACGAACGCTCGGGGCGCTTTAGGGAGATACCGGCTCTTCCCGTCACCGGCCAGTTCAAGGCGATTGCCGCCGCCGACACAAGCCACGGAGGCATTCTCGACCTGCTGGCGGTTCAGAATGACGGCGCCATAATTCGTCTTTCCGAGAAACCGGACAACTCAGGCTGGGAGCGAGTCGAAATTGCCCGCGTGCCCGACGCTGCAAATTTTCTTTCCAGCGAAGTTCGTCTGTATGCCGCCGATCTCGACAACAACGGAGCCATCGATCTTCTGCTCGGTCGAGTGACGCCTTCCGCGAATAGCAACGCTCCGGGCGCGTTGATGTGGCTGGGCGACCAGAAGGATAACTTCGCCACGGCACAGCCTGTCACTGGTCTCTCTCTGGTCTTCGCCACCGCCGACCTCAAAACCTCAGGCCGCTTGGACCTCTTGGCTCTATCAGCAAATGGACAGCCGCTGCGGGTCGTCAATCACGGGACGAAGAACTACCACTGGCAAATCATTCGACCACGCGCCAAGCAAGCCACCGGAGACCAGCGCATCAACTCCTTTGGAATCGGTGGCGAGATAGAGATTCGTGCCGGCCTACTTGTGCAGATGCAACCTATCACCGGTCCGCAGATGCACTTCGGTCTGGGCAATCAGACCGGTGTCGATGTCGCACGCATTCTGTGGCCGAATGGCTCGGTCCGCGCCGAATTTGCGTTGAAAGCAGATCAGGAAGTCGTGACCGAACAGCGCCTCAAAGGTTCCTGCCCCTTCCTCTTTGCCTACAACGGCAAAGATATGGAGTTTGTAAAGGACGCTGTGCCGTGGGGCTCAGCGATCGGCCTGCGTATCAACAATCTGGGCACGGCGAGCATTGCTGCCACCGAAGAGTGGTACAAGATTCCGCATGACGAATTAGACCCGCATGATGGCTACTACGATCTGCGAATCACCGGCGAGTTATGGGAGACCTACTACTACGACTATCTCAGCCTGATGACCGTCGATCATCCGTCAGGCACTGAAGTCTTCACCGACGAGCGATTCGTAGTGCCCGCAGTTAAACCGCGCATCATCACCGTCGCCACGCCGCATAAGATCGCACGTGCCATCGACGACAATGGCCGCGATGTGACCGACATCGTCCGCGATCTCGACAACCGGTATCTCGACACCTTCGGGCGCGGCCAGTATCAGGGAGTCACACGCGACCATTATGTCGAGATCGATCTGGGTGATGATCTTCCCACAAGCGGTCCACTGTACCTCATCGCCAAGGGCTGGGTCCATCCGTCCGACTCCTCAATCAACGTCGCCATCAGTCAAGGCGCTCACGAGCAGGCTCGCCCGCTAAGCCTCGAAGTCCCCGACGGACATGGGGGATGGATTGTTGCGCGGCCCAATCTGGGCTTCCCTGCCGGAAGAAAAAAGATTTGCCTGATCGACATCACGAACGTATTTCGTCCCGGAACTCCTCATAAACTTCGCTTGCGAACGAACCTCGAAGTCTACTGGGATTCCATCGAATGGGCGCGGGGACTGCCTGACGCGCCTGTCCGTGTGACGCATGTAGCGCCCTCAGTGGCCGATCTTCACTATCGGGGATATTCCGTCATCCATCAGGCGAACGACTCGTCGCCGGAGATTCCTGACTACAACCAACTTATGAGTACAACGCAGATCTGGCGTGATCTGGAAGGCTACTACACCAGGTATGGTGATGTGCGCGAGCTACTCGCCGGAGTCGACGACCGCTATGTGATCATGAACGCCGGCGATGAGATGTCGCTGCACTTTCAGGCACCTTCAGCTCCGCCGGATGGATGGGTCCGTGACTACATAATCGCCGGTGACGGATGGATCAAGGACGGCGACTATAACTCCACCGATTCGAGGACAGTATTACCTTTGCCTCATCACGACAGAACAACATACGACACCCCACCCGGAAAGCTTGAAGACGATTGGGTATATCGCCATCACCCTCAAGACTGGCAGACTTACCAGACCCGATATGTGACACCACAAGTTTTCCTCGGCGAATTACGTAGTAAGGCGGATAGATGAAACGCGGCCCTGTCGCACGAATCCTGCTTGGTATTTTCTTCATTGGCCTGCTGGCAACCCCGATGTTCATCCGGCGCGTATCCGCCGCGCGCGCGTCAGCCCGGATAAGGCTCGATGCGAATGCGGCTCTGGCTCGCCACGGCTTCTGTCTTCAGGAAGTATCCCACGCCGCCGGCATCAACTTTGTTCACCAGGCGCCCACGCTCGATCCCAAGCTGAACGGCATCATGCCTCAGGTCGCATCGATGGGCGCATCGGTCTCTATCGTCGACTTCGATCGCGACGGATGGCCGGACATCTACGTGACAAACAGCCGGGAGGGCAGCAAGAACGCACTCTATCACAATAACCACGATGGGACTTTCACGGACGTTGCACCTGAGTTGGGTATTGCCGACGTCAACCAGCCGGGCACCGGTGTCTCGATGGGGGCAGTCTGGGGTGACTACGACAACGACGGCTACGAAGATCTCTTCCTCATCAAATGGGGCCGCCCCGAGCTGTATCACAACGACCATGGTCACGGCTTTACGCGAGTAAGCGAGCAAGCCGGCCTGCCGAAATGGATCAACGCAAACACCGCCGTGTGGTTCGACTATGACGGAGATGGCCTTCTCGACCTCTTCGTAGGCGGCTACTACTCAGAAGACATCGACCTGTGGCACCTCAATACCACGCGCATCATGCCCGACAGTTTTGAGTACGCCAAAAATGGCGGCCGCAAATATCTATTTCACAACCTGGGAAATGGCAGGTTTGAAGAAGTAAGCGCGAAACTGGGAATCAATAGTCGTCGCTGGGCATTAGCTGCTTCCGCCGCAGATCTCCGGGGTACCGGCCATCCCGACCTGTTTGTCGCGAACGACTATGGCGTATCGGAGCTCTATCTGAATGACGGCAAGCGCTTTCACGAAGCAGGCCAGCAGACTGGAGTCGGGTTCGCGCCCAAGAGCGGCATGAATGTGGCCTTCGGCGATATCCTCAACCAGGGAAGATACTCCGTGTACGTCTCGAACATCTCCGAAGAAGGAGTTCTGATTCAGGGCAACAATATGTGGGTTCCGAAGGACGGAACCACCGGCGAGAATCTGCAGTTTGAAAACCTCGCCCGCGACCTCGGTGTCGAGCTGGGTGGCTGGAGCTTCGGCGCGCAATTCGGCGATCTCAACAACGATGGCACCCTCGATTTATACCTGACGAATGGCTATGTCTCGCTCGACCGAAATCGCAGCTATTGGTACGACTTCTCCAAGGTGGCCGGGGGCAACAGCACTATCATCGGTGACGCCAACAACTGGCCCGCAATGGATAATCGCAGTCTCTCTGGTTATCAGCAGAAGCATGTCTGGCTGAACGACGGCGCCGGAAAGTTCGTCGATGTAGCCCAGGCGGTAGGGGTAACCGACACCTACGATGGCCGCGCCGTAGCAATGGCCGACCTTTGGAACCGCGGCGTTCTGGACGTAGTTGTTGCCAACCAGCGTGGGCCGCTGCTCCTCTATAAGAACACCGTCTCTCCCGACAATAAGTGGATCGAATTTGAGCTGGAAGGCACGAAGAGCAACCGCAGCGCGATCGGCGCTGAAGTTACTCTGTATTGGAACGGGCAGAAGCAGGTGCAGGAGGTCTCCGGCGGTAGCGGTTTCGCCGCGCAGAACCAGCGCCGTCTTCATTTTGGACTGGGCCGCGATCCGCAGATTGAGAAGGCTGTCATTCGTTGGCCATCGGGAACTGTTCAGACACTCGATCATCCTGCGCCCAACCAAATCCACAATGTGAAGGAGCCGGAATGAGCCAGCAAGTAATGACTGCACCGGCCGCGGGTATGCGAACCGGCTGGAGGAGCTGGGTCAGCCTCGAAAACCGCTTCGTTCCTCCCGTCTTTATCACCCTCATACTTCTGGTGGGTCACCTCTCGTTCGGCATCCTCGAGAGTTACCCCAAGACGCTGCTCGCGATTGCGACGAGCATATTGGCGGAACTGGTGCTGGCACGCCTTTTCTTCGGCAAATGGCCGCACCTCGCGAGCGCCTACATTACCGGCATCAGCGTCGGCATTCTTGTGCGGTCACCCGCCTATTGGCCGTTCGCGCTTTGCGCTCTAATCTCGATTACGTCTAAATACGTCCTACGAGTGAAGGACCGCCACATCTGGAACCCATCGAACTTCGGAGTCTCTGCCATTCTCTTCCTCGCCGGCGATGTAGCCGCGAGTCTCAGCATTCAGTGGGGTAACTTCCTGGCACCAATGCTCGTGATCTGGGCCCTGGGTGCGGCGATCATCTGGCGACTGCGGCGTTTCCATATCACCGGGACCTATGTCGTCTCATTCCTTGTCTTCGCTTTGCTCCGAGCATGGATGATCGGCGCTCCATGGAAGTCTGAGATCTCGCCGATCACCGGGCCTGAATACCAGCTCTTCATCTTCTTTATGATCACCGACCCAAAGACCACTGTGCGCAGCAAGACCGGGCAATGCATAGTTGCGTTTTCAGTCGCGCTCGTCGAAATGCTGTTGCGATTGGATCAGGTCATCTACGCGCCGTTCTATGCGCTCTTCCTGGTTGGCCCTGCCGCACTCCTCATTGAGATGTGGCTGCAGTCCCGCAGACAGAAGGTCGCTACCGTTCCCGCATGACCAGGCATTCTAGACGAGATACGAACAAACTCCGGAAACTAAAGCCATGATGTTAAGAACCAAGCTTGTCGCCTGCCTTGTGCTTATCGCGGCTGTCACGGGATGCAGGCAAAAACCTAGCGAGTCGCATGTGGTCACGCCGTCCTCACCAACTCATCCCGTAACACAAGCGCCAGTTCCGCCACCCGAGGCAACTCCGGCCGCCGTCTCGGCCGCGCGCCCTTCCGGACCGATCCAGTTCACCGACATCACCGCTCAGGCGGGCATTACCTTCAGACACAACAGCGGCGCGTTCGGTAAGAAACTGCTGCCGGAGACTATGGGCAGCGGCGCCTGCTTTATCGACTACGACAACGACGGCTGGCAGGACATTCTTCTCGTCAACTCGATGGACTGGCCTGACCACAAGTTACATAAGTCATACCCGGCGCTCTACCACAACAACCACGACGGCACCTTTACCGATGTAACTCGACAGGCTGGACTGGCGATCGAGGTCTATGGGATGGGCTGCGCTGTTGGGGACTTCGACAACGACGGCTACGATGACATCTATATCACCGCAGTGGGGAGCAATCACCTCTTTCGCAATCTCGGCAACGGCAAGTTCGCCGACGTGACGGCGAAGGCTGGAGTCAGCGATCCCGGCTTCTCAACCAGCGCCATCTGGTTCGACTACGACAACGACGGCAAACTGGACCTCTTCGTATCGCATTACGTTGACTGGTCCGAGGCAACAGATCAGTACTGCTCGCTGGATAACAAGAACAAGTCCTACTGTACCCCTCAGCTCTACAAGGGGCAGAGCGCGACGCTCTTCCATAACAAAGGAAACGGCGTCTTCGAGAACGTGACCAAGCGGGCCGGCCTGTATGATCCGTCGAGCAAGTCGCTTGGCATCGCCATGCTGGACTACGACAACGACGGATGGATGGACCTCTTCGTCGCCAACGATACGCAGCCCAACAAGCTCTACCACAACAACCACGACGGCACCTTCACCGATCAGGCGGTGATTGCCGGGGTCGCTTACGGCGATTCGGGCACGATGCGCGCCGGTATGGGCGCGGACGTGGCGGACTTCGATCGCTCGGGGCACCAGGGTTTGCTGATCGGCAACTTCACCAATGAAGGCCTCGCTCTCTACCGCACCGATGGCTCTGGTTTGTTCACAGACGTGTCGGCCGCTTCGGGGATCAATGAGGTGTCGCTTCGGTCGCTAACCTTTGGGGCGCTGTTCTTCGACTACGATCTCGATGGCTGGCCGGATATCTTCGCTGCAAATGGGCACGTGGCCGACGACATCAGCGTGCTGCAGCCAACGCTCCACTATGCCGAGCCTCCGTTCCTGTTTCGCAACAAGGGCAATGGCAAGTTCGAGGACGTGACCGACCGGGTGGGGCCGGCGTTGCGGCGTCCTGTCGTCGGCCGGGGGGCGGCGTACGCGGACTTCGACCTGGATGGAGATCTTGACCTGCTGATGACGGTCAACAACGGGCCGGCGCACCTGTTCCGGAACGACAACGCCAACCAGAACGACATGCTGCGGGTAAAGACCGTAGGCACCAAATCCAACCGCGATGGCATCGGCGCGAAAATTACGCTCAAAACCAACAAGGGTGTCCGGCAGTTTGCCATGGTCCACAGCGGGTCGAGTTACCTCTCGCAGAGCGAGCTTCCCGTCACCTTCGGGCTGGGAAAGCCCGAAGGTGACAAGACTGTCAGCCTGGAGATCGTCTGGCCGAGCGGACATAAGGACTCAGTACCCGACCTGAAGCCCAACCAGTTCATTACCGTTCAAGAGGGTAAGGGGGTGATGTCGGCGAGGCCGATTCTCTTTTCGCCTCCGCAGGCAGCGTCGAAGTAGCCTCTTCAAAAGCGCAAAACGGGATGAGATCAAAGATTCTTCCCCGGGGTACCGCTGACAATTGAATCAAGGGAGAAGCGATCAATCCACGCGGTTGCCAGCAGTATGGCGTAGGCGATTGAATAAACAAGTTGCAGACCGACGATTTGCCAATCCTGACGCAGACTGGATCCGAAGATCAAAATCATCATGAGTGCCATCCCGGCCACCAGGGCACGGTGCGTCTGAAATCCTATGAGAATCGCGACACCCACAGCAGTTTCCAACATCGGCAATGCATAGCCGAATCCGGCGACTGACCAGGGCGGCAAGGGCGAACCATGAAACATTGCCTGAAGAGATCCCGCAAATCGTCCCAGCCCCGACACCCATCGCACTATGCCGTGCATGCAAATATCCAATCCGAGCGTCATGCGTAGCAACGCATGGGCCAGCGCTGCATGTTTTTGCCACAATCCAGATTCGTTATTCATTCACCGCTCCTTGTGCCAAAGAGCTTTCGGAATTCTCACTTCGAAGGCGTTGAAGCAATCGACGCCCTCAGTGCTGACAGCTATGATTCGACGGCATGCTATTCAAAACTTGAGCGAAAGCCGCACCGCTTCTTGTCTGACGATGAGATTGCGAGGAGAGTTACGAAGATTCGTCTCGAGATTTCTACGCAGAGAAGGACATATTGCCAAAGCCACAGCGCTTCAGCATTTCCAGCACGTCGCCCTCGGTTGCGCTCAGCTTGGAGGCGGAGCGGAGCAGATCGTCGGAATGGACAGGGTACCAGTTGCGTCGCGCGGGATCGCCAAAACTCGCGATGTTAATCGGCTCAATGGCGTTGAGTACATCTTCCGAGAGGGCCCGCGATTCTTCTTCAGCAAGCGGTTGTTGAGCCCGGTCGAGTAGACGATTGCATTCGAATCCGAATTTAGGATGGTCGTGCAGTAGGAAAGACGGGCCGAGAAGCGGCTCTCCCACGCGGCGAGCCGCTTCCGAAAAGCTGACCGCCGCAAAATAGAGCAGCAACAGGGATATGAAGACGGGAAAATTGCTCATGTTGACATAGAGAGCTGCGACGAGGCGCGATGTGACGAGCAGATCGACATCTGTCTGCGCGGCATAGCCGGCGAGACTCGATGCAAGGAGCGGTGAGTCCCAGTCCCTCGCGAAAACTTCCGCGAGGCGGGAGACTCCGAGGAGAGTGAGCGGGAAGCCGGTCGAAAGGAGTGGATCAACGAATCCTGCGGCCGACGGCAGCAAAGCCCATCGCCGGCCCACGATCTGCCCACTGCGAAAGGCAAGACGGGGGATGTGCGTGAAGGGCAGGACCAATTTGGCGGCGGCGAATTGAGATTCAAGCGCCGGAATGCGTTCGAGGATTCGCTGCCATGCCCCGGATGCATCGCCTAAGCTGTACTTCTCTGCGAAGTCATCCGTCGCGGCAACGCCTGCGCTGGTCACTCCATTGTTGAAGCGGAGCACCCAGATCCAGCCGCCGTCGAAGACGTGATGGATAGCTGCGTCGTCGACGGAATAGGGCGGGGACTCGCCATCCGGCGGCGGATAGAGCGCATCGAGTCGCTGCACGCCGCGGAAGTGGCTGTATAGCGCCTGGGTTGGCGGGAAGCCGGGCAACTCGCGCTCCGAGAGACCCAGAGCCCGATGCAGGAAGCCGCGCGGGCCGGATGCATCGACGACGAGTTTTGCCGCGACGCTGAAGGATCGGCCATGGCGCGAGCCTTCGAGGCGGACCTCGTCGTCCGCTTCGGTGATTCCGGTCAATGTCAACTCGTCGAAATAACTCGCGCCGAGCTTCTCGGCTTCGCGCACAAGAAAGTGATCAAAGTCGGCGCGATACCAGTGCGTGTCGGAGATTTCGTCGTGTGGACTAGCGGCGACGAGGAGCTGACGTGCGCGGTCGGCCGGGTCGAAGGTAGGGCGCGAGAGATCGTGGTGATAGAAAGTGAAGCCTCGCTTGAGGCCGCAGGCAATCTCGGGATGTTGTCGCTGCCAGGTTCCCCACTTCGAGAGCGGACGCACGGAAGGCAAATCGTAACGGTCACTGAGCTCTTCGAGGAGCAGATTGGTGAGCGGCGTTGAAGATTCGCCGATGACCACTCGCGGGTGCTTGCCCCGCTCAATCAGCACAACCGTCCGTCCGAGACGCCGCGCGATCATTGCGAGAAGCGAGCCCGAGAAGCCGGAGCCGACAATGGCCAGGTCGTAGCTGGCGAGATGGGGGCCGGTGGTCAATTCCTGCCTCCGCAGTGCGCGCAGACGACCGGATCGAGGAGTTGCTGCCGGAGATTCATTTCGCGCAGGCGGGTAATGCGAGCGCAATGGCAATGCGGGCAATTGCTGCCTGGCTTTAGATCCCACACGTCGGCGAAGACTCGTCCGCGACCGAGAGCAATTCCGTAGTTGAGTGCGGATTCCAGGTTAGCCAAGTTCGGCGGCGAAAAATCGCCCAATGAGGCCAACTCTTCCATTGCTCCGTTGCCTCCGCGCGTGGGAATCAGCGTCGCCGCGGTTGCTCCACAGTCGAAAGCAAAATCCAATGACCGTTCGGCCCAGTGCAGGGCTTCGTCGTCGCGCATAAAGGGCGGCTTGACCAGGATGAAGACGCGCAGGTCGATATCGCGCTCGCGCAGACGGCGGCCCGCAGCGGCAAGTTGATCCGTGGTCATTTTTTTGTTCAGCCGTTCGAGAATCTGCGGATGAACGGTTTCGAGTCCCATCGCGACTTCGAGGCGGCCGGACAGAAGTTCTTTGAAGCGGAAGCAGTTTTCACCGACGAGCGCAGGGTGGCATTCGACAATGACTCGTTCAAAACCGGCGATGCGGCTCACGATGGCAGGATAATCCTCGACAGGGATCGCGCGCGGATCGAAGAAGCTGCCGCTGTTATAGAGCTTGATCTGTCGCGCTGGCGCGAGACGGGCAAGTGCGTAATCTATCTGCGCTGGAATCGCTCCTGTTGGGACCGTCTCAGTGAGCGTGTTCTTCCAGAGATCGCACATCAGGCAGCGCCACGGGCATTCTCGGTTAGTGAGGAAGATGGTTGCGACAGGAACTATTTCTCCGGATGCAGAGCGCTCGTCTTCGACGAGGACGGCGTAAGGCCGCGACGGATCGAGCGTGTTGCGTTCCGGACGGCGCGAGAGAATCCACTCGTCGCGCGCGGCCTGGATTTCGGGATACGGCAACGGGCCACTCACTGATACAAGGACAGGAACTGCTTGCGGTACTCAGCTTCGCGATACGGCATCCGCGCATGCATTGCATCTGCCTGCAGCGCTCCGTGCTGGAAGCGCCGCTTAGGGAAGACCGGCATCTGCAAACCCGTGACAGCGGCGACTCCGCGCGAGACAATCTCGCCCTTCAGTTCGTACAGCCGGCCGACGTCGTATTTGGTCAGATCGATGAACGGGATGGCCTCGGCGATAGCGATGACGCTGGGGCGGGTGTAGGGGCTGAATCCTGTAAGCCCGAAGTGGTGCACGGGCGCGTAGGTGCGGGTGTAAGAACGGCTGAGTCCTCCGCTGTAGGTGAGCGAGTGCTTGATTTTGCCGACGCCCCATCCTTCCTGGTAGAGCATTGGATTGTTGATCACGCTGCGGATGGTAAGTTCGGGATTCTCTTCGATGGGGTAGTCCTTGAGATTCTCGTCGCCGCCGTCTCCGTCGATGAGGTAGCGCCAGTCGGGATAGCGCTCGCGGATGCCGCGGCAGAGAGCCATGGCCATGGTGGCAGACTGGATGTCGAGCGGCTTGTAGTCTTCGGTGACGCGGATGGTTTCAGCGACGTTGAGCGCTGATGCCGGAACTTCGATGGGCTCGAGAAAGAGCGAGAGGCCGAGGCGTTCAAGGAAGGTGTGAGCCTGGTCGACGTCGGGGCCGTCTCCCAGGTCGAGGACGAAGGCCTTTAGCCGGGCGGGCGTCATGCCAAGCTTGCGCATCGCGTAATAGGTAGTGAGGAAGACGCTGCCACTGTCGATTCCTCCCGAGAAGCAGACGCCGATGGGTTCTTTTTCCGAAACCGTTCGCAGCCAGCGCGAGATTTCTTCGGCGAGGGCGCTAATGTAAGCCTGCCCGATGACATCGAGATCTGCGGGCAGCGTCCCCATGGATGGAGTGAAGAAGCGTGTGTAGACGGGGTCGGGATCAGGGCAGCCGATGAGCTGCAACTCGACGACGTGGTGCGCGGGCACCATGCGCGTGTAGCTGGGGTGAAACTGTGCGTCGAGGCCTTCGGATTTGAGCCAGTCGAATATAGCGTCGATGCGCGGGGCCACAACGAGGGCCGGGCCTTCAGACCGCTTGGCGAGGAAGTAGCGCATGGGACGGTCGAGAGAACGAGCCATCTTCACGGTCTTGCCGGAGCGCACGAGCAGCGCAAACGATCCTTCGATCCCCCGCACCGCTTCAGCCGGCTGATCGAGCAGAATCCGACTGGCGTCGTCGAGGCTCATGTTGTAAATCTGATTGGCTTCGGGATCGGTCAGGTCGACCACCCGCTCGACATATTGGGCTAGCGCATCTGCCACGTGACTCAACCTCTGCCACAGTCTACTCTGCGGGAAAGCTGGTGGGCATCCTCCGACGGGTGGAGAAGCGGTTTCTGGAGGGTGTCCGCCTGCGAACGATGGTTGTCATCCGTGGACAGCGCCAGTCGTCCAGCCCGGTCCCGCGTTTGGTCCCGATCTGATTGTGCCGCTTGATCTTAGGAATCAACTCGACCGGTTATCATTCTGGCCCAAAATTTGCTGTTGAGCACATCGCTGAAGTGTATGCTGATTCACCGGGAGGCTGGAGATGGCGCATTATGAACGGATTCGCGATGTGATTTCAGGGCCGTTTAGTCCCGACATCATGCAGCAGCGGACGGCGGGGGGCTGGCAGCTGGTTTCGATCGAGTGGCGGCGCGAGTTGCCGGAGAATGAGTCTCCTTCAGAGGGCGCTTTCAACGAGGAGATCCCTTACGGTCTGCGTATTTCCGACGATTGCCAGCGGCTGGAGGTCGATCCCATGGAGAATGCCGCCCTCATACTGATGATGGAGCTGATGGTGCAGGACTTCCCTCTGTCGAACGTGGTCAGCGACCTGAACGAAAAGGGATTCCGCACCCGATCGGGCAAGCCGTGGAGCCGGGTGACGGTCTTCAACATGCTTCCCCGGCTAATCGAGGTCGGGCCCCGGCTCTTCTCCACCGACGAATGGGAAACGCGGCGGCAGAAGTTTGCCCGCTTCGTATAGCGTCAATTAGTGCGCGCTGACGGTGACCGGTTGAGCATTCGCATTGAGGCCCAGCGCTTTCAGGACCGCGAGATCAGGCGTGATCTGCGTATCGGTGCGCTCGACGACGCCGAAATTTCCACGATAGTCCCACATCGCCCAGCCGATATGATTTTCCTCAAGAGCTGCGCGAACGTCTCCGATCCAGCGGGCGCGCGATGCCGGATTGGCGGTGTCGCGGTAAGCTCCGAATTCATTACAGATCAGTGGAACATTGCGCTCGCGGGCCCATGCGGCGGCGAAGGCAATGCGCCCGGCGATGGCAGCGGCATCCCAGTGGCCGGCCCCGTAAAGGTAGAGGTTGTAGCGGGCGTAGTCGCCGGGGACGTTCTTCATCTGCGCAGAAAGCGTTTCGGGAGTGGCGGGGTAGGGGATGTCCTTGTAGTAGACCCAGTCGCTGGCGCCCCACGATGCTCCCTGGTGGGTGAACTGGTACGGCTCATAAAAGTGGAAGTTGTAGATCGCGTTGGGATCGCGCAGCGGTTCGAGCTGAAGGATGTCAGGCAGGCTGCCGTAGTTGGCGGCGGTGGCGATGATCGTGTGCTCGGTGTCGATGCCGCGAATGGCTTCGTCCACGCGAGCCTGAATGCCCATCCAGCGGTAGGGGTCGGGCACCTCGGGCTCGTTGATAAGCTCAAAGAAGACCTTCGCGGGATCGGCTTTGGAGAAGTGTGCGGCCAGCACGCGCCAGAGGAGAACGAAGTCGTCAACCCCGTTGCTGGTCGAGAGATTGTGCTTGTAATCGTCAGTGGGGAAGACGCAGAGCATCACGGCGAGGTGATGGGCGAGGATCTGGTCGACGGCGCGGTCGAGCGCCGCGAGCGCCTCTGGATTCGCGGGTGTGAGGCTGCCGTGGCGAACGATCAGCGACGGCTCGATGCCGAGTCGGACGGAGTCGAAGCCCATCTCGTGGATCAGCTTCAGGTCGGCGCCGGTGGTAAAGGTGTCAAAGTGCTGCTGGGTGAGGTCGCGCGAGCTGGCAAACCATCCCGACAGGTTGATGCCGTGGCGCAACGACGATGCGCGTTCGAAGGCCGGGTTCTGAGCCAGAGAAAATGGAGCGATGAGGAGCAACAGGATTGGCAGGTAAAATCCACGCATACAATGACTTCTCCGTCGGGAAAAGCCTATTGTAGGGCAAGAGCGCGCAAGGGAAGCGCGGCGTCAATTGGAGCGCGAGGCAGAGGCCGCCTATCGCTTGACGCGACTCTGACGAAGTGGAAGATTTGCTGTGTACGTTTGCATCCGGTTCCCCCTGCAGCTGGCTGCGAAACAGATCGGTGAAGGAACGGGATGGATCGCAAGCCAACAATGAATGACGTTGCCCGCGTGGCCGGCGTGGGCACGATGACCGTGTCGCGCGTGCTGAATGAATCCGCACCGGTTTCGGCGGAAGCGGCAGAGCGAGTCTATCGGGCCATCGAAAAGCTCGGCTACCGGCCCAACGAGATGGCGCGGGCGCTGCGCGGACTCAAGACGCACACCATAGGCATCATCGTTCCGTATCTCTTCGATCCGTTCTTCGCGACGATCGCCCACGCCGTCAACACGCTCGCCAAGGAGCACGGCTACTCGGTCATTCTTGCCACCTCGAATGACGACCCGGAATCGGAGTTTGCCGAGGCCCAGCTGATGCTGCAGCGCCGCGTGGATGGCCTCATCGTAATCCCGGCCGATGTGCATCGCTCCCGCTTCAGCCGCGGGGAGTTCGACCAGACCCACATTGTCACGCTCGACCGGCCTATGCAGGACCGACGCTTCGATAGCGTGCTGGTGCAGAACCAGAGCGGCTCGAAGCGCGCTGTGCAGCACCTGATCACCGAACACGGGCACAGGCGCATAGTCTTCATCGGGCTCAACCGGCAGCTTTACACCATGCGGGCGCGTTTTGAAGGCTACCGTCGCGCCATGATCGAAGCTGGTCTGCAGCCCGAGCCATCATTCAAGTGCGCCACCCAGGAGTCGACGTCGGCCATAGTGGCGGCCGCGATTCGGGAAAAGGATCCACCCACGGCTTTCTTCTGTTCAAACAATCTGACTACTCGCTATGCACTCCGCGCCCTGATCGATCTGGGCGTACGGGTACCGGAAGACGTTGCGTTAATCGGCTTTGACGACTTCGAACTGGCGGAGATCCTGCATCCCACGCTCACGGTGGTGAGACAGCCGGCCGATGAGGTGGGGCGGGTGGCCGCCGGCCTGTTGTTCGATCGGCTCAAGCGGGATGAATTTCCCAAGGAGGGCAGCCGCGTGATGCTGCCAGTGGAATTAGTGCTTCGCCGGTCCTGCGGTTGCTGTCACGGTTTTCATCACCGCACCCCGCACTGAGGCTGCTCCCGTACTCTTCGCCTGATCCGCGGGTGATTGCGGAGGCGCATCCAGATACTGGACGATCAGGGATATGCGGCGATTCGAAGGATCGAGGGGATACTTCGGCAGGCGCAGTCGCTGGTCGGCATAGCCGCGCACCTGCGAAACCTGGTCGTGGCGAAGCCCGTTCTCCTGCATCAGGCGGCGGGCCGCATTAGCGCGATCAGTAGACAGCTCCCAGTTGCCGTAACCAGCGTCGTTCGCATAGGGCTGCGAATCGGTGTGGCCTTCGATGGAGACATGATTGGGCACATCTTTGAGCTGTCCGGCCAGCATGGTCAGCAGCTCACGCCCGTTTTCATTGAGGGTCGTGCTGCCGGTATCGAAGAAGGTGCCGTTCTTTGATTCGAGCAGCTCAATGCGCAGCCCCTCAGGGGTAACGGTGATCTCGATCTGGTTTGACAGAGCCTTGAAATGGTCTGTCTGCATGATCGCTTTCTCCAACCGCTCCTTGAACTGCTGCATATTCTCGCGAGTCAGAGGTAGGTTGTCGGCGGATCCCGAGCGATCCGATCCAGTAAGCGCGGAACTCCCGCGCGGATCGTTGAAATACCCTGCGATGACCTTGCGTACGTGGTCGCTGGTGTTCATGAGCCAGAGCACGATAAATAACGCCATCATCGCGGTTACAAAATCGGCGTATGCGACCTTCCATGCGCCGCCGTGGTGGCCGGTGTGGGCCTTAGCCTTCTTGAAGACGACGATGGCTTTCTTTTGCATCTGGTTCACGCAATCTTTTGTTCAGCCGCAGCGCCCTCGGAGGCATGCTGGCCATGGCAAGCCGCTTCCACCTCTTCGAAGGTCGGCCTGACGTGGAGCGGGATGGCACGGCGCGCCATCTCCACTGCCTGCACCGGAGCATTTCCCTTGATAAATGAAATCATCAGGACGCGAAGCACATACAGAAAGGCGTGTTCTTCCTCCGCTTCCTTGCCCATGTAGGAGCCGATGGGCCCGACCAGGCCATAGCACAGCAGAATGCCCAGAAAAGTGCCCACCAGCGCCGCCGCCACCTTATGCCCGATCGCCTCCGGAGGGCCGCCTAGCGCGCCCATCGTGATCACGACGCCCAGCACCGCGGCAACGATGCCCAGGCCGGGAAGTGAATCCGCTACGGTCGTCAGAGCGGAGATGGGCTGGTGAGCGCATCGATGCTGCACCTCCATATCCAGGTCCATCATCTGGTCGAGATCAAACGGATCGATGCCTCCGGTCACCGCCATGCGCAACGTGTCGCAGACGAATCCGCGAACATGATGGTCGCCAATGAAGTCGGGATATTCCTTGAAGATGACGCTCTCTTCCGGCTTCTCGATGTCCAACTCAATCGACAGCAGCCCGGTGCGCCGGACTTTGTTCAACAGTTCGAACATCATCTTGAGCGTGGAGAGATAGCGCGGCTTGCCATAGTGCGACTTGCCAAAGACACCAAGCGCGCCGGTGAAGATACCCTTGAGTGTGTGCATGGGATTCGCAATCAGCAGCGTGCCCAGTGCGGCGCCGGCAATGATGAGGAATTCCGCCGGCTGCATCAGAACGGCAAGATGGCCCTTCTCCATCAGAAAGCCGCCGATGACAGCGCCGAAGACCAGCAGGATTCCGATGATGGCAAACATGCACACGCCTCGTTTTCGAAGTGGAGACAAGACTGCCGGCAGCCGGAGTCGCTCGTTGACTGTATCGGCGGAAGCGTGCCGTTGCTTAACGACGAAGGCAGCGTGAGGAAGAGTGCTGCATTGATAGATTAGAGCGCTCTCAGACTTTGTAGCGGTCAGAAAGCATGCGTTGTGCTTCTCACGGCGACGGCCTCCGGAAATTGCCAGCTTCCGTCCAGGATTGCTTTGCGCGGCCGGTACATCCGGACCATGTAGTTCCAGCCCGCAGTGATGGGAAGGCAATTGGCAATAGCTTTCGTGCAGCCGCCGAACTGCACGGTGATGGAACCGTCAGAATTCGGCCTGGCAGTGATGTCGTTGACCGAGTAAGCGCCAAGCGCGTTCTTTTCGAAGTAGCCTTTGGCATCGTAGACGCTGATCGACCAGAAGCCGTCGACGGGCACGTCCTTCACGGTGAGGCGGTACACGGTGGATCCGTCGTTCTGTTTGGGAAACACACTTTTATAGATGGCAGCCCTTGGCGGATTTCCGCCCCAGCCTATGGCT
>Ga0335074_10005363_pt1 | contig 17731 bp, 20 predicted proteins | sample Lox_Sample_23_FD_206715 | JGI IMG/M metagenome (GOLD analysis project Ga0335074, IMG submission 206715) | Soil microbial communities from Loxahatchee National Wildlife Refuge, Florida, United States - Lox_Sample_2.3 | ecosystem: Environmental > Terrestrial > Soil > Wetlands | place: USA... | reverse complement strand
CTCGAGTATCCGAAAGTACCGTCCGATACAATCCAATCTCAGTTCTATTGGGAGAAGGTAAATTTTGGGCTCAAGCCCACACTGCGAATGGTTCAGGTAATTCTCTTCCGCGCAGCATCTCCCAGCGAGCCGGCTTATGCAGTGGCAGTGAAACAGCTCTACGCCAGTCATTACTTCGAAACCGCGCTTGACCTGACGGTCTGCGTGAAGGATGCGAACCGGAGCGGCTTTTACCTGATTACCGTCAAGGGATCGGACCAGGCCGGTTTAACGGGACTCAAGGGCGGTATTGTGCGGAAGGTCGCGGTCGACAAAACCCGCTCTTCCCTCGAGCGAGTACTGGCTGCGTACAAGGAGAAACTGGAAGGTCAGAGCAATTGAGCTCGCGGCCTTTGCTGGAAGGAAACAATGTCATTCCCTGATCGCAGAACGGTTAGCGTACTGCTCACGATCCTGCTATTCGCGGCCGTGCTGGCGGTCGCGTACGTCGCCCGTGCGGTGCTGGTGATTTTCTGTTTCTCGATCCTGTTTGCATATTTGATCGATCCCATCGTTCGCTTCCTGCAACGCCATTCGTTGTTTTTTAAGACCTTGCGCGGACCACATATTGCTAAGGCCTACTTTGCTCTCATTATCGCCGTCGTGCTCCTGGTTCACACCCTCGGGTCCGGATCGCCGGGTACAGGCAAATTCTTACGGGGTCTCCCAACCTTGAGCGAACGCGTAGCGACGGGTGAGATTGCCACGGAGATAGGGCGCAACAATGGATGGGGTGATGACAAAACACTTCGCGCGAAGACGTTCCTGGTGCAGCATCGTGCGAACGTTCAGAACGCGATGGGTGCCATCACGCAATTTGCAACCACTGTCCTGAGCGCCATCGTGGTTATTCCAATACTCGGTATTTTGTTTCTGAGCGATGGAAAGAGGCTGGCGGATGGCGTGATCCGGCTGGTCGCGGGAAAGAACAATTACGAGAGCGCCCAGTCCCTGGCCGAGGATGTGAATGTGATGCTGCAACACTACATCCGAGGAAAGGTGACACTCGTCGCGCTTTCGTGGGTTTATGTGTCGCTGGCGCTGGTGATTCTCGGTGTTCCGCACGCGCTCGCATTGGGAATCCTGGCGGGATGCCTGGAGTTCATCCCTATAGCCGGTTGGATGATTGCGGCCGCAACCATCGTGGGGGTGGCTGTTCTCACTCACTCCCATTGGATTTGGATTGTTGTGCTTCTCGGTATCTGGCGAATCCTTATGGACTATTGGATTGCACCCCGCGTGTTCGGACGCGAATTGGAGCTGCACCCAGTGGTAGCGATCTTCACGCTGATGGTCGGCGCTAGTGTCGGCGGTCTAGCTGGGGCCTATCTTTCATTGCCAATTGCTGCTGTGATCCGTGTTCTTTGGAGCCGACTCGGCCAACTCTCTGCCCAACAGATCGACAATGAAGGGACTCTATCATTCGTTCGGTCAAGGGCAACGAATTAGGTTAATCCGCGATGGCTTGAGTATGATTTCTGCGACGTCATGTTCATCAATTGACTCGACATTTCGGACCGCGGGAATTAGGAGACACATTGAAGGCTCTTAAGAACGATGCGTGCAGGCACAACAAGCGGCTATTACCCAAGTGCGCTGGCTTCGAGTCAATGCCGCTCCCTTAAGACGCGTTAGCGTCTAGGATTCTATCCGCAGTGCTCCGGCGAAGGATATTGGTGGAGCAACCTAAGGTACTGGCCGGAGCATTGCGGATAGAATGCGTTGAACTGAGCCGGACCTGGTGCTATGGGGATTGAATCGTTTCTTGTCTTTGAAGTGTGGGATGGCTACGCTGCAAGAGAAGCCTGATACGCCGCCAAGCCGAGGATCGCAGCGGCTTGTAGTCGGAATCTGGTGAGACTTGCATTGACGTTTTCGTGGTGAAGTAGGTGTTTGAACGCAGTTCTCCCTCAGCCTTAGGAGAGGCTGTTCCGGGATCGGCATGTTGAAATGCAAACTTCATGAAGAATCCAACCCCGCCCGAGGACGCGGGATGAGCCGAACAAGAAGCAAGTGACCGATCTTACACGCGGGGCATAGTTTGCGTTCGTGCTCCCCGAGCTTTTCTTTTGTGACCTTGTGCGGTGCAGGCGCGCTAAGCAGCGTCCTGCATAATGCCAATTTCTTTGCGCGTGCACGATTGGCGAGAAAGCCGAACTGCTGGATGCGCACAAAGCCGCTGGGCAGGATATGCAGCAGAAAACGCCGGATGAACTCCGCTGCTGCCAGCGTCATGACCTTCGTCTGATTGCGACCGGCATAATCCTTATATTCGAAATTCACGAGCCCATCTTCCATCGACAGGAGGCGTCGATTGGAAATAGCGACCCGATGTATATACCGAGCCAGATACTTCAGAACCTGCTCGGGGCCGCCGAAGGGCGCCTTCACAAAGACGACCCATGGGATGCGCCGCGCTTGTTGACACAAGGCTTCGAACGTTGCTGGCTGCGCAAGTCTAGCCATGTCGCCATGGAAGTTCAACCGGCCTTTTCGAAATGACTCGCTCAGGTAAGTTAGAAACAGCCGTCGAAACCGGCTGCTCAAAACCTTCACGGGGAGAAAGAACGACGGTTTCTTGCATTCGATCCAGCGAAGGCCGTCGGGACGGATGCCGCCGCCGGGGACCACGCAATGCAGATGAAGATGCAAGTGGAGATTCTGGCCCCAGGTGTGCAGCACCGCTAAGAAACCGATCTCGGCTCCCAGGCGCTTGGGATCGGCTGCGATGGTCAGCAATGTTTCCGATGCTGCGCGAAACAGGATGCGATAGATTTCCCGCGCATTCTGCAACGCCAGGTTGCCGATCTGTCGAGGCAGCGTAAATACAACGTGGAAGTATGGGACCGGCAACAACTCGGCTTCCCGTTCGGCAAGCCACTTCGCGCGAGCCACAGCCTGGCACTTTGGGCAGTGCCGATTGCGGCACGAGTTATAGCAGATGCTCCGATATCCGCACGTATCGCACTGTTCCACATACTCCACATGGCCGCCGAGCACGGCGGTGCGGCAGTCGCGGATCGCTGCGAACGCCTTTCGCTGATGAGCGCCGAGCACATGGCCCCATTGAGCGAAGAACTCTTTTTCGTAGGTGCGGAAGACATCGGCTACTTCGAGCCGATGCTCTCTCATCGGATCAGATCGAGTGAACCCAGCGTCTCCAGCGGACTTCGGGTGGAGCGAATGGCGCTGTCGGACAGATGCAGATACCGGGCCGTGGTTTTGAGATGCGCGTGGCCCAGCAGGGTCTGAATCACCAGCAGGTTCACTCCCTCGTCCAGCAGATGCGTCGCGAACGCGTGGCGCAGCGAATGCGGATGAAACGGCTTGGCGATGCCGGCCATCTGCGCGGCTTTCTGACAAGTTCGGAAAACGCTACTGGTTCTGATGGGGCAATTCGGCTTTCCGCCGGGGAAAAGCCAGTTGGTGGGACGCCTCCAGCGCCAGTACGCTGCCAGCAGGTCGCGCAGAGGCTCGGCCAGCATCACTTGTCTATCTTTGTGTCCTTTACCACCGCGAACCCAGATGACGCGGCGTTGGCGGTCAAGATCGGATACCTTCAAGTTGGCCACTTCCGATACGCGGAGCCCTGCGCCGTACATGGTGGCTAACATCGCCCGGTGTTTGATGTTCTTCGGCGCTTCGAGCAGCGCCTTGACTTCGGCCTTACTCAGAATGACAGGCAGCTTCTTTTCATAGCGGGGCAACGGGATTCGGTCGATCTCGATTCTCCGGTGCAGTGTGTTGTGGTAGAAAAAGCGGAGTGCGCAGACGGTCTGAATATAAGTGGAGAGCTTGACCCGCTTTTCGTTGAGCAGGAATAACTGCCACGACCGGATCTCGTTCGGACCGAGTTGATCGGGCGGCTTGTTGAAGTGCTTAGCGAACTCGGCGACCGAACGGATGTAGCATGCGACGGTTGTTGGTGCGTAGTTGCGGATGCGTAGATCCTCCAGCATCCGCTGTCTGAGTGAAGTCATCGGTGAAACCTCCGTCACCGATGAGAACATCCGCGGGCGCGATCCAAACAGACCTCGATCAAATCGCGGACGGCAACCGCTGTTAGGCGAAAAAGCAAATCCGAAGAGGAGGACTCTTAAAACTGCCGCTCGCGGCTTAGTTCAATGTATTTTATCGAGATTACGGCCGCATTCGCGTGTGGCGCCACGAATTCGTCGGGGACTCACTTCTGGCGCAATACGTACTGGTAAACGTACTTGTCTTTCCAATCTCCCAAGCTGGAGAGGTTGCGAGTTGGAGTGCGTTGCATGCGAACGCCTGCGCTCTGGAGCCCCTGGTGTAGGGTCAGGGGTTCGAGCGCTTCGAATCACCTTCGGTTGGTCCTTCTTTTCAATCCTTTCCGGAATGCTAGGCGGCAGCAAGAATGACGCTGTAGTCAAATTTGTAGCAGTAGCATCCTCAAGACTCCGCAAGGTTCAACTAGTTGAAAAATCAACATGTTGAGTCGCTTGGAGTTAGCGTTGGCACTTGTGTAGTAAATCACCTGCTCCCGAACCAAGTGGTTGACCTGCCGGTTCACCTGCATTGAGTGGCAAACCCCGAGAATATTATAGGATCCCCGCTTCCGGAGATTGGCAATTCCTCAGATGTCGAAAGTACGCATTGCCCGCTATCTTTTTCCCACACTTGCAAGCTCTAACCACTAAAACATGCTTTTGAGCGCGAGAGACGATCCCTCGGTCGCCGTTGGAAGATGTAACGCCGTACTCGTTTATCAGCCACTTTGTCGTGGCAGGATCAATTAGCGCCGCATTGATCTCGGTGCCATGCCGCTTGCAGAACTCTTCAAACGCCCTATCGGTAACGAACGTGTCGAATAGCTTGAGTTCCCCGGCAGAAATCAAACTCTGCACCTGGACTAACTCAACCGCGAGGAGATCCGCTATTCGTTCCCACGAGAATGCCTCATCGCCGTTGCTGAGGGCAGCGGCGACTCGTTCTAGATTCTCGCTCGTCAATGACGCATGGTTCCTCTCGCAGAATACCGCCAGCGAGCTGACCGGTATGCGCGGATCGCGCACTCGCAGTAAGCCATATGCCATGAGATATCTGAGGCGTGTTGGACTCACGTGCAACATCTGCCGCAGCGCCCGCAGCGACCAGCCGTCGGTGACCTTGGCGCTCATTCCAAACGCTCCAAGCCGGAAGCGGACGGCGCGGATGGAGCGGTCAAGCCGCTGAGCAATTCTCTTGACCGGCTCGTAACCAGCTAATTGCAGAAGCCGGTCGTCATCCGCAGGCGTCCATGGTCTGGAGGCCGCTCGTTTGAGTACTTCCCCATTCCTGGATGTCTTTGGATTATCTGGGCGGCGCTCCTCCAGGGCAGCAAGTTGCAGGGTCTTCCGCAGACATCGGATGCGCTGCCAGCAGTCTCCCCGGTTCCACTCCGGGACAAGCTCAAGGATACGGTTGATGGCCTCGCGTTTCTTGGTTGGACCTTGTTTGATCCCGGCAATCAGCAGTTGATCGATTGCCGCCAATCGCTTGCTGTCTTTGCTTTCCCTTGACCCCTGAGCACCCGACACGGCAACCCCATAACAAACAGATCCGAATCACTCGGTGAGGTAAGCGGCCGGCATAGGTCAAGGTCGCGATGTCACCGAAGTTAAATCCGGCGAAGACGAAGTTGGCTGCTGTTTTCGGTGCTGGATACACGCTCTTCATCCCGCACTTCTCGCCTCAAATGAGGCAGCGGCTCACAGTTGGCCCAACGACATCAGAGTAGACATTGATGGCACGTAAGTGCCTGGCTCGTAAACTGCATCAGTTCCATTCGAGAAATGGATTCTTCGCTTCATAACTACATAAGGAACACCAGGCCGGAAATTAGTGTTAACTGAATTGAATCGGAAAGGCTGCTTATTCACCGGTAATTGGCACCTATGTGTCGGTGCAGCAGACTGCAGCACTCATTCTGTATAGCTGTCTGGCACAACCTTGAATGTGCTGCGATTTTCTTTTCTCCAGTTCGCTCACACCAAAGCAGTAAACAGACAAACACATGTTCTTGTTGACGTATCTCTCGCCTGGTGTCAGTCTGCGGTTCTAGCTGGCGCGCTCTCCACAGAAAATCTGACTGCCCTGAATGTCGAACCCAGAGCCGAATCCCGAATGGGTTATTTCCAAAGGGCAACAGCTTGAAGGTAACGACGAACTCAAGGTAGCCGCAAACCGCCTTTGGCCTCGTGTGCAGGTTCACGCGCGGAGGAAACTTCCGAACAGCGATCCGGACGACAGCACGACTCTGGCTGCCGAGGTCTGGGAGTCCGTGTTGCAGTCGGTTTCGAAGACTCTCCAGAGGCGCCGTGAAGCACGGTCACGGATAGCCGATCTGGACGCCTATTTATTCGGCATTTTTCTCCATCGTTTCAATCGAGCGCTGAGACAAGAGCGACGAAGGCAGGAGATCGTCGCGGCCGTTCCTTCCACACGTGAGCTTGAGCAGCTTCCTGCGGCTCAGGACTGGAAGTCGGCTCGTGATCTGGAACGTTCGCTTGAGGTTCAGGAAGTCATCGAGAACATGGATGCGTGGACGCGTGAGGTGTTCGCCGCCCGGGTGAACGGCTATAGCTGGAGAGAAATAGCGGAGCTGTACGGACTGAACGAAAACCAGGCCAAACTACGCTTTGGCCACGCCCTTCGCAAGCTTGCGGCCCGATTGGGGTACCGCAAATGAGCGAACAAGGGCGTGTGCGAGGTTCCGGCGAGGAGGGGAAATCTCATGTCCCCCCAGCAAAGGATTCCAACGTGGATGGACAACAGGTGAGTGAATCTGAGGAATTCGATCGAAAAGAAGAGAAGCGCCTGTTGGATCTGCTGGCGCAAGGTCTCTCACAGGAGTTTCCCAATCCACAGCGCATCGGCTGTCCTGACCCCGCGGTTCTCAGGGGTATCGCGCTTCACAAACTGCCACTCACAGAAGCTCGGCGCTGGCTGGATCATCTCAGCACCTGCAGCCCGTGCTTTCAGCAGTCTAGTGAATTCCGCAAGGAGGCGGAACGGCAGCGGCGTCGAAGAAGATGGACTGCTGCTGGTGGGACTGCGATTGTCCTTCTCGCAATTGCAGGTTGGGCGTGGCTGCGGACGCACAAGGCCGCAACGGAGGTTTTGGATCTCCGGCAGGTGCCTGCAGTGACCCCGCAAAATCCTAATGAGCAGGAACAGCAAATTCTTGTACTTTATCGATGGGCTCGGCACTTGAGTCTGGACTTGCCGGCAGGGAGCAAGCCAGGAATTGAAGAGGAGGTCGCGATATTCAGTGAAACTGACGTCGAGGTTTTTGACACAACCGCCACAACTCGCCTGGAAGATCAAATTGCCTACGTTGAAGTCGACGTGGACGTAAGCAGGTTTCAACCCGGACGGTATCTCCTTGGCGTTCGGCAACCTGGCCTCACGTGGACCGAATACCGGGTTCGTATCCCGTGAGGGATGGAAAAGACCTCTTGGATTGCGCAGCACGCTGGAATATGCTTGGGCGCTGGTTCGCAGCGGGATTTCTTGGTCGACCATCTCAAGGTGTGGGGGGAGAATACGAGGACGGGCGTCGAGCTGACGTTACCGGTGCCGAAATGCGTGTGGTGTGCTGCGCAGACTGACAGTCGCTGTTCGGCAAAGATCAGAAGGCTGCTAACATTTGAGAAGGAACGTTGATGCAACACCGACCGGCATTCTGACGGTGCTTGATGGCAGTCGGCTGGGTCGCAGGCGATGGTTGTCCTAAAACGGAGCATGCGCTGGGTAGGCGGGAAGAAAGCCCGCATAGCACGCCCCATCTTATTTCTTTCGCTCTTCTATTTCTCTTCCGCTATTTGGTCCGCAGCGCTGGACTCGATACACAAGGTCTCACAATATGCGCATACGGCTTGGCGAGTACAAGACGTCGCCGAAGACTTTCGCGGCCCATTCACTCAGACCGCCGACGGCTACTTCTGGTTCGGAACAGCCAGTGGGCTAGTGCGCTTTGACGGCATCAGCTTTGTTCCGTACGCGCCATCGGGTCTGAAGCTGCCAACCCGTGGATTTAAGCACTTATTGGGTGCTCGCGATGGCAGCCTCTGGATTGGCACCACAAGCGGTCTGGCTCGCCTAAAAGACGGCAAGCTTCAGTGGTACTCCGATCCCGCGCGGCATATCGGAATCGGTTCCATCCTCGAGGATCACGAAGGCACAATTTGGGTCACGCGCTATCACGTTCCTGCGACCGAGGGGCCTTTGTGTCGAGTAGAGGGAACCGGGCTCCATTGCTATTGGAAGAACGATGGCATTCCAGTCCATTATGGGCTCGGCTTAACGGAAGACAGCGTAGGAAACTTATGGTTTGGATCCAAGGTCCTTTGTCGTTGGCGAGCGGGCTCTGTCGCGACTACGTACTTGAATGAGATAGCCAACCGTCGCGACGCGGGAGACGGCGTACTCGATGTCGCAGCCGGACCTTCAGGAACGGTTTGGGCGGCTACGGATGGGGTTGGCCGCGACTTGGGCGTACGTTATTTCTCCGGCGGCAAGTGGGCTTCCTACATCGTCCCAGGCTTCGATGGAAGCAAAGTCAATGCCCTGGCAATGCATGTCGATCGGAACGGCTCTCTTTGGATTGGCACAGACAACAGTGGACTTTATCGTGTCCACGACGGGATAGCGGAACACTACGGAACCGCCGACGGGCTTTCGGGCAAGGCCGTGCATTCCTTTTATGAAGATCGCGAGGGTAATCTCTGGGTACTCACCGACGCCGGAATTGACATGTTCCGAGATACACCGGTGGTCAGCTACTCCACGCGAGAAGGATTATCGCAGACATTTATCTTCACGGTTCTTGCCTTACAAGACGGGTCCCTGTGGGTTGGAAACGGGAGTGCCATCGACATTCTTGCGCCAGGAGGACACTCAAGACTTTCGGCGGCAGAAGGGCTCCCGGGTCAGGACGTAGAAGCATTGTTCCAAGATCATAGGGGCGTCGTTTGGCTTGGTTTGGATGGTAAGTTGATGGCATACGAGCATGGACGGTTCAAGGAATTTAAGCGTCCCGACGGCTCCAGTCTTGCTGAAGGAGACTTATCAGCAATAACAGAGGATGCGAACCACACTATCTGGGTTTTGACGTCAAGCCGTGGTCTCTATCGAGTCGAAGACCAATCCGTAAGTAAGGTTTTGTCGGTGAGCAGTGACAATCGGCCTTCGGGATTTCTCGCTGCCGATCGCGAGGGCGGCGTCTGGGTCGGCTCACTGAACGGCACCTTGACTTATTACCGTGCGGGCCAAGCCCATACCATCTCATTGCCAGCGCTGGACAGCTCTTTCACGCTGATGGACATGGCTGTGGACTACGACGATTCCCTGTTGCTCTCGACGAGCAATGGACTTTTTCGTTGGGACAGCCAACACTGGAACGTTTTGAACAATCGCAATGGCCTTCCCGGGGACGCAGTTTTTACCGCAATCCGAGATAATGCTGGCGCACTATGGCTATTTACGCAGCGTGGCCTGGTCAAAATTGAACCGTCGGAATATGAAAAGTGGCGCCGCCAACCGGAGAGCAAACTGGCAGTCGAGGTTTTTGACAGGTCTGACGGTGCACGGCCTCGCGGCACCTTTCAACCAGCGCAACCGGTAGCCGCAAGAACAGGGGATGGAAAACTCTGGTTCGCAGCATCCGACGTCCTGCAGATGATCGACCCGAGGCAAACCTACAGGAATCGCATTCCACCGCCGGTTCACATAGAAAAGGTGATTGCTGATCACAGCGACTATGGCTTTGCGAATGGAATCCGTCTCCCTCCCTTAACCCGCGACCTCGAAATCGACTACACAGCGCTGAGCTTTGCTGTTCCTCAAAAGGTGATGTTTCGCTATATGCTTGAGGGCCACGACGCCGGCTGGCAGGAACCTGGCACGCGTCGACGAGCCTTTTACAATGATCTGCGCCCGGGCCGCTACCGCTTCCGCGTCATCGCCGCGAACAACAGCGGGGTATGGAACGAGACCGGTGCGACCCTGGAGTTCTTGATTGCTCCGGCGTACTGGCAGACGAGCTGGTTCCGCGCGCTCTGCGTGCTCGCTTTTGTGGCGACACTGTGGACGGCTTATCAGCTTCGCGTTAACGCATTGAAACGGCGGCAGACAGTCTTAGAGCAGCATCAGGCATTATTGGAGCGACATCAGATTGAGATTCGCGCCCTGAACGAACAGATGATCAAAGCGCAGGAGGCGGAGCGGATGCGCATCTCGGGGGAACTGCACGACGGTATTCTCCAGCAGATCACTTCGCTGACCCTCAGGTTGGGCAAGGTGAGACGCCAGGTGCCGGCCGACTCCGAAGCTAACGCAACGGTCGACGGTTTGCAACAACAACTCATCCAGATCGGAACTGATATCCGTCACATATCGCATGAACTTCATCCTGCATTGCTGCAGGAGGCCGGCCTGCCCGCGGCCCTATGCGCGTATTGCGAGGAGTTCAGCAAGGTGCGCGACATTCCAGTGTCGTGTGAAACGGATGAGAGTGTGCAGGACTTATCGCCTGGCGCGGCGCTATGTCTCTACCGTATCGCGCAGGAAGCTCTGGGCAATGCCTCCAAATACTCGAACGCCAAGAAGGTTGAGGTTCGGCTGACGCGCTCCGACGGTCGCGTTCACCTTTCTGTGTCCGATGATGGCGTTGGTTGTGCACCCAGCCAGATCGGAAAATCGGGAGGCCTGGGACTGATCAATATGCGGGAGCGCGTGCTCCAACTGAGTGGGACGTTCGCGTTCGACAGCGAACCAGGACGCGGGGCCACCGTGAGGGTGTCGGTTCCTTTTCGACCGGCGTAGTAATTACAACTCGTCTCATAAATCGATCAGGATTGTATTAGGGTACGATTTCAGTCGTACCGCCCCGTCTCGCAGCGAAGGTGCCTGTCCGGGATGGAACCTCTTCACTTCTGCATGTGCCCGTCATATTGTTGCCGGTAAACCTCGCATCATAGTCATAGGTAACCAGCGCGTATTTGTCCTGCTGATCAAAAGAAAAGGAAATATGATCTCCTTCCACCACGACGTTGTAGATCGAGCTTTGAAATCCAGGAGCTGTTATTTTGCCAATTGGCGTCCCGTCTTCCCACGTAGCGATAGTGAGGCGAAATTTGCCAGAGCACCTATTGTTGGTGACATCCCATACGCCATTGACTTGAGCAGAGACGAGACTGGGGAAGAGGACAGCAGTCAGGACCAATAATGAGACAGCGCGGCCGTAGGTCATATGCATTGCCCGATGTAGCGACCATATAGCTCGCGAGAGTGAATTGCGCCACCGGCAGCACCGCTTCAGCACGATGTGGTAGTCGTTGTATCCAGATCGGGTTTTCTCAATTGTTTTCTGAATGAGTGCCATTTCGAACCGTCTTATTTTTGAAAAGGTCTAATTCACATCCTTCGCTTTCGGTGTAAGTTTGCGCAGAAGGAATTCCTGAGCCAGGCTGCTGACCGCACGTTCGGCGGTGCCAAGCGCAAAATGTCCAAAGACCAAGCCCGCACCGCGATTGGATTGGGGATAGTAGGCATTCTCAAGTGCCGCTGCCGCCAGATCGCCGCCCATGCTGGAGTAGTTTGGCTGCCAAGTTCCATTGTCACCCTTGCAAACGAACGGACGAGTTAGTGCATAAAGAATGCGGGATTTCGGGGTTCCCGTACCCTTGTAGAAGTAGCGGGGATCCTGATGCAAAAGCGTTGGCAGGATTGCCCCGCCGATCAGGATGTCGGCGGACCCGTTCGCCGCCACAGCGCCAAGCCGTTGGCCGTAGCCCTTGGCGCCCTGCTGGTAATCTGGGGTGTTTCCCGCCTGGTCGAAGCCGGCAACCAGGGCAACACCAAAGATGGTGACCGGGTCGACGGCTGTCTTCAAGGCAAGCTCGAACTTAAGCTTTGCAGTGAGCGGCTCGGGATTACGATAATAAACGGCATAAAAATTGGGCGCGATGCCCAGGACGCGCTGTTTCTCCGCAGCCTTCACCTGTTCCGTAGCGACTTCCACAGAGGAATAGCCCACATTGACCGTGGTCTCGACATCCTGAAGGCGAAGTTTGCAGCCGGTCAGAAGCTTGTATTGGCCACCCTCGAGCACCACGGCGGAGGAAGTCCAGTCTGCGAAACCTTTGGCACGGACCGTGACTCGATACGGTATTCCTGATTTCAGGCCGTGAAATTCAAAAAAGCCATTATCATTTGACAAGGTGGTATAGCGATCGCGGGATCCGGGGCCTTGCAGAACTACAGCAGCGCCAGCAATGGTGTTGCCGGTCGGATCGAGGACAGTTCCGGAGATGGCTGTCGGTAACGATTGTGGAGATACGCTTTCCGCCGCCCATGACAGGTTGGGAAACACGATGTATAGCGCAATGGCAATGGCCAGAATCAGCATCGCAACTTTGGTTATCTTCATGACTGAACTCGATCGATCACACTTGGCTTAATTAGGCCAGGCGGTTCGCCTCTGGGATTCGCAATCAGTAAATACGTTCGCGACGTGCTCATCGGAGAGCAGCAATCGGCAGCTTGGCGAACATCGCCGCACGTTGCGACTTGCTTCTTCCTGCAACGGCCTCTCCAGCGCCGTTAGTCGGCGGACACGCGTTGTTCGCGATCGTCCATAAACGCACCATTGCCTCCGTGCACGGCTCGCAGTCTGCTTTCGTGTTTGCAATGGTCCGAATTACACAATTTGCATTTCATAACAGCCTTCTCAGTCAGCCCGGTAATCGAGTTCCGACCGACTGCACTTGAGGTAAAGCAGGCCGGAGACCAAACTAGAAGTCGGGGTAAGTGATTGGAGAAAAGGCGACTACAAAACTGAAGACCTATGAGCTAGCTGAGGCGGTCAAGATGTTGACACATGGCTGTTCCGTCTGTAGAGAAGTTGACAGAAAGAGAGTAGCTCAGGTGGAGCAAAAAGACCTTTCTTGAGCATCTCCAGATCGTGAAACTACCTGGGAACGTTGCGTTGGAGAGGTTACCTGTAACAGGTTGCTAAGTATTGCCGAACTTGGCCGGGAATACTGCCTCTAAGATTCGCTTACCTCGTCTTGATCCGGTCTGCGCCGCTGGTGTCACTGGTTGCGTAAGCAGGTCGATGGAGTGTCCTCCGGCCAGCCCGGGATCCTCGAGCTCAATGAGCCGGTTTACAACGGCAAACAGGAAACCTGCCGACAGTCCGCACATCAGCACACCGGTAACGCTTTCCATCGGACCCATTGTGCGCCACATCTGCTTAAGAAAAAGATCCCCCGAGCCGACTGTGGAATAGTTAGCCACGGAGAAATAAAATGCCGACTCCCAGTCTGGAAAGCATTTCCAGCGATAAAACGAGGCCCACAATAGAATCTCAGACATGTGCAAGCAGATAAGCAGAGTGGTGAATCGCACCACGAGCAAGAAGGAGCGAAAAAGGCCGAGTTGGTGAAGGCCACAGGGAAATTGAGCCTTTATCCACTCGATAAGAGCGACCATTCCCCCAGCCTGCAATACAAGGGTGAGTGTAATGAGGAGAATGGCTGTAACGCTCTGGTGGACGAAAATCATAGGCTCGCTCGGTTGAAATTGAACAGCCCCTATTTGCGCTCAGCGAGAACACGCTCGCCACGTTTCGGGATTGGTTTTTCGTGACTAGTCTGCTTCACCTCGGTGCCTCCACGTACCCGTCGGACTCCTCAGGATGTGAATCTTGCAGCAGGGCGACAACTTTGGTATTTGCTGGTGCTACCTGCATTTGGATCAGAGTACTTATTTCAGACCAGACGCGCGGATCGCATTCGATAGCTGTATGCCCCTTGAACAAGAATCTGTCATGCCATGGATATCGACTGCACTCGGCAGGCTCGGTTTGATAGCGGTATCCATAGTTGCCGAGGATGGTAGTGCGCGATTGATCCAAGGCCCTGATCTGAGATCGTCCGTGCAATACTCCCCCAGTCTGATAGAAGTTGACAGCTTCACGCACGTTAGGAGGAATCACCGAATCGTCCTCGCCGTGTTTTCGGATGCTGTCCACTTGCACGGTCAGGGAAACGGGTATTCCATCGCGCTGAAGATCGCGCGCGAGGTAAACTGCGGCCGACGCTCCCCAGCTATGGCCGAACAAAACAATTCGGGCGTGCCGTCGCTCCTCAGCCGAGAGATGGCTGTCGTTATCTGTGTCGAGAGCACTCAGGATGAAACGATGCGCCTCCTTTATATGGCGATTGTCAAATACCTTCGCGCGCACGCGGCTGCCATAAGTCGCGTGCATTTGTTGTATGAGTTGTACTTCTGAGTGGCGAAGGTCGTCACTGCGAACAAAGCCGCCTACAAAGCCGATGATGATAGGACGTGTGGAGGGATGTTCGTGCCTCCCAGCAAGTGAAATTCGGGTTTGACCGCTGAGGGTGCACACGAGACTTGCAGCAAAGACAATCATCGTCATCACCAAGCCGAAGAACGGTTTCGAGCGACGGAGTGATTCTGCATCTAACGCTCTGAATTCGACTGGGAGATATTGTCGAATGTTCATAATTCAACACCTAGCTCTGTCAACCTGGCCAAAACCACTGTCTCCTCGACCTTGACCTCAGCGACGCGCCTGCGCAACTCGCTATCTCTGAGTGCAGGTGGCGCGACCGATTCCAGCATTGCAAGACGCGCTCGTATTTGCCGTAAAGCCGTTCTCAGCGCATCGATGTGCCTTCGCGTCGTCATAAAGCCTCCGCGGGGGACGCAACCGGAGAGGTGAGTGCCGGCCCGACCTCTGGTTCAGCCCGCGCCGGAGTTCATACGGTAGGTTTGCCGAGCGCCGACGAGGAGAGCTTCCAGTCGCTCCCGAACACGGAGGCACTCCTCCAACGTCACCGAAGCTAATGTTGTGCAGACAAACTCCCGCTCGCAGCGTTGCGAGCAGAAAAGGTTCTGGTATTCAGCGGTAGAGCTTCGCGCTTCTCTGTATTTCCGACAGTGAGAGCACAATCCAGGTGTGGGTGCCACAAATGCCGCCTCGGCCAATAGGACACCGATCTCGATCAGCATCGAGGCGGGCGATTTGTTTTGCGGACCGTCTAGCGGCGACCTGGAGACTTCGAACTCCTTGGATCTGACGGGCACATACTTGGATCGACCGGCTGACATTCGGCACCATCCTTCAAGCTTTATCAGTGCACTTCGGATGCCAGAGCAGCAGCTGGACCCGAGCACCCGATGTAGAAAACAATTAGTCGTTCCGCTGCATATCCACTGAGCCAGACGTGCATAAGTGGACAGAGCATTGTCGATAAGCACACAGACACGCAGCAGACGCAGTCGCGAGGTGTTTACTTTCCGCGACTTTGCAGAGGTCGGTGCCATGCGAGCTGGTTGGCACATGCTCGTGGGTTGACACTGCAGGCGAGCGATTGCTTCTCACCCGGCAACTAACCTCTGTAAGTTCGCAATTTGCCCTCGGGAACCAGCCGATGAAACAACGTCGGAACGCGTGGCCCTGGTTGGGAGTGGTTCTCGAAGTGCATTACTAAACAGCGCAACGACCGTGAGTTGCAGGAGCTTTCCAGAAATGCAACCAGTGCCGGGAAGGAAGAGTTATGTGGATGAGATCGTGTCCATTGTGTAAATCGCTTCTGAAGAAACTTCACCTGTATGATTTCCTGCGTTGCCAGTGCGGCTGGGAGTGGAAGTAAGGAGTATGTCATGTCGTTGTCAGAACAATCCGTATGGTGGCACGGCAACCAATACAGCGCCGATTCAGCTTGTGTGTACTGCGAGGGTACCGTCTCTCACGAAGCATGGTGCAGCTCGGAAAACGCCAGGGTTCGATACGCGTTCGACGTGGTCTTGTATCCCGATCAACTAACGACGCAAGACACCCTGATTCTGCACGCGCTAGGCGTGATATGGAACGACAGTAAGCTGTAGGTGGCCTGTCTCCGCACTGCCCAGTCACCGCCTCGGTCATAGCAAGTCGCACTCAGATACAAAGATACACAGCCCAGCGCGATGGTCCAGCAAACACCTGGCATCGCATTTTGCAGCATTGGTGCCCACCGGTTGGCAGTTGGGAGTCCTTTGGCGGACATCAATCGGATTGCACCAAGGTTCCGTCTCCCGGTTTTCATGCAAATCATTGAGGTACTCCATACGTGGTTGGTGCGTAGGTGGTCGGTAGTTGGCCCGTAGATTGCTAGTGCATAGGCGGTGATAGCGTTCGGTCCATTAGTTGGGAGCGACGGAGAAAATCAAGGGTGCTCAGAGGCAAACCAGCCCTCGAGCTTAAGGAGTGTTAAGTGAGAATTCACGTGCAGACCCACTCGACCATGAATCTTCGTCGCATGCGCTGGAACTGTCCCGTCCCTTTTCCCTCCCCCAAGGCAGGGGCCCGCTGATTGTTGCCGGCCCCTGCCTCTTGCCTTGCTGGTTGGCCCGTTTTCTCGATGGGTAGAAGCCTCTTAGCTCGTCTCGCTAACGTTGCACAGAACGTGCGGCTGGCGTCTTACGGGCTCCCAGGTTTGGTACGTAGCTTGCATCCTGAAACGCCGGAGCAAAAACATGGCACAGAGAAATCGGAGAACAAAATTCTGGATAATCCTCGCGCTCATAAACATTGCCGCGATCATCTACCCCGTCGGCCTCTATGTTCAGGCGGACAGCAATGAGGCACAGCTTTTCGCAGTCATAGCCTTGTCTTGCGTCGCGTTTCTGCTGGCGATCGCCGACATGGTAAGCGCGATTGTCGTCTACATGGAGTGAGCTGCATTGCCAATTTTCTATCCAGATTCTCCACGACCTAATTCCTCACCCAGGAACGAACTGATAATGCAATTCTCAGCCCTGATAAGCGGGATACTGTCGGGTTGTTTTCATCGCCGTGCCGCGTGGCCTCAGCATAACCGGCAACGCTGTCTGGCCTGCGGCAGCTGGCGCCTCTACGATCTGCATCAGGGCATTCAAGGTGACTGGAAGCCGCCCGAGCGGCCGCAATCGGAACCGTCGGTCGGCCCTGGCCGCGCGATTCTTCAGCCTCCTGTGCCACGCCGGATTGAACGGGATATCCAGCATCTCCTGCCAGTCACGATATCGAGCGAGGGAGCCGCATGATAGACGCTCCTGACGGCGATCTTGGGTCGTCCGGAGGTTCAATAGCGGCCCTGGCATGGCCAGCCAAACCGTTTGTGACAGCCCAAACTGCTGCGTCAAGTAGTTTGGGGAGTGTTCCCATCGCCACTGCAACATCGCTACTGCAACAAGGAAATCCTGCATTTAGTTCTGCGCGATGCGGGTCATTTACGACCTGAAATAATCGGGGGTCCTCCCTCGAATGCGTAGAGCGCTGCACCAGATCACCCATGGCAGACGTGCCGCCGCACGGCAAAAAAGTCAACAGATTGACAGTGCAGATCTTGTCGCTGGGAAGGTGTCGAGAGATTGTCGTTTTCCCAAACCCATCGGCTCAGGAGGCCCAGATTCACTGCTCAGGTGCGATCGAAATGGACCGAGTTTTGGAACAGCAGTTGCCTATTTCTTAGATACGAAGTCGTTGACGAGTCCAAGTAGTCGAGAGATTAGCGTTGGGTCCTTTTGGAATGACCTTTAGAAGAAGGAGCGTGATTGATGTCCGCCTCCCCCGTTCCCGTTGATTCCGCAGCACCGGTGCCGAAGCCCCAAGAGCCTGGCAAAGAGC
>Ga0335074_10005362_pt1 | contig 17732 bp, 20 predicted proteins | sample Lox_Sample_23_FD_206715 | JGI IMG/M metagenome (GOLD analysis project Ga0335074, IMG submission 206715) | Soil microbial communities from Loxahatchee National Wildlife Refuge, Florida, United States - Lox_Sample_2.3 | ecosystem: Environmental > Terrestrial > Soil > Wetlands | place: USA... | reverse complement strand
ACCACGACTTGGACGTGTCGACCCCAATGCGGCTAATCTCGGTCATGGACGGCTCCGATCTTGGTTGCTTCCAGCCCCAAGTTTGGCACGCAATGCCGTGGGGCCGTCCACCCCAACAATGACATAGGGATGCCGCGTCTCACACGTCTCAGATCGGGGTTATACCGTCTTCAGCTCTGGCCCAGCGTGATCTGTACTACGCGCACGACAACCATGATCGACGCGAGCACGAGATAAAAGCGCAGCACGCCCAGCCACACGCGCTTGGCCAGCGTCAATCGTGCTGGCGGCAGCAGTGCCAGCGGCGGCATGCGCCAGGTCTGCCGGTCCGTGTCGTTCGTGCCATCGGTGCCCAGCGGCGGCTCCGGCTTGCGGCGCAGCAACAGGGCGATGCCGGCGACGATCAGCGATAGGACCGCGCCGCCGACCAGGATGCGCATGATCGCCGCATCGCTGATATCCGGATACAGCACGGCCGCTGTCAGGATCACCGACAGCACGACCAGCGCGGCGATCACCGCGCCGGTGAACAGATTGAGCCAGCGCCCGTTCACCCAGGGCCCCAGCACGGCGCGGTCGTTGCACAGCAGCAGCAGGAACACTGTGGCGCTGGGCAGCAGCACGCCGGCCAGCACCTGCACCGCCAGCGTCAGCAGGCCCAGCGGCACGCCGGGAATCACCACCAGCGCCGCCGCGACCGCGATCAGCCCCGCATAGACCATGTAGAACCCGATCGCGTCGGTCGGCTTGCGGTGCAGCGAGTGGCGCACGGCCATCACGTCGCCGATCGCATAGGCGGTCGCGAGTGACACCGCGGACGCTCCGATCACGCTGGCATCGATCAGTGCCAGTGCGAACAACACCCCGGCCGTGGGGCCGATATGCTTCGCAAGGCCCGCCGCGACGCCGCCGGCATCGGTAAAATTGCCGAACTCCGGTGTACCGGCGAAGGCCGCGGCAGCGCAGGCCATCAGCGCGATCGCGCCGACCAGCACCACGGCGATGCCGATCCAGAGATCGACGCGCTCATAGCGGATGAAGCGCGGGGTGATGCGCTTGTCGATCACGTAGCTCTGCTGGAAGAAGAGTTGCCAGGGCGCGATCGTGGTGCCGACCAGACCGATCAGCAGCAGCATGATGTCGGACAGTTTTCCGCCCGGCAGCGCCGGGACCGTCAGGTCGTGCGCGATCTGGCCCATGGGCGGGTGCGCCAGCAGGAACAGCGGTACCAGCAGCAGGCTGCCGAAGCACAGCGCCAGGGCGAATCGCTCGAAGCGGCGGAAATTGCCGGTGCTGGCTCCGATGACCGTCAGGAAGGCTGCGACGGTAATGCCGTCCAGCTTGGAAATGCCCAAATAGTTCAGCGCCAGGCTGATGCCGATGAACTCGGTGACGATGGTGAGTGCGTTCAGCAGGAACAGGTCGATGACGCTGAAGGCGCCCCAGAACTTGCCGAAGCGCTCCAGGATCAGACGCGCATGCCCGACGCCGGTGACGGCACCGAGCCGCAGCACCATCTCCTGGTTCACATAAAGCACCGGGACCAGGAGCAGCAGCGACCACAGCAAGGTGGTGCCGTAATTCTGGCCGGCCTGGGTGTAGGTCGCGAAGGCGCCGGCGTCATTGTCGCCGACCATGACGATCAGGCCGGGACCGATGATCGCCAGCAGCGTCGCCAGCCGGCGCTTCCAGGTGCTGCGCGGCCGGCTGTCGTGTTGATAGATCGTGCCCAGCGCGCCCTCGATGTCGCCGAGATGCGCGCTGTCCAATACCGCGCCGTAGGTTTGGGTCCGGATATCGATGCTCTGGCTCATCTTCGTTCTCCCGCGTCGCCCGGTCGGGCGCGCCTGCGCTGGGTTCAAGCCGGCGGCGGCATGGCGGGGCCGTGCCGCCGCCGGGTCAGTAGGGAGGAACGGTATCGGGGATCTCGGCTTCCCAGTGGCAGGACAGACGTCCATCGGCGCCCTGGGTCCAGTGGCAGACCAAGGCCGCACGGATCCGGGCGTGGCGGTCCACGGTTGCGCGTACGACATTGCGCAGCCGTGCGACGGCTGCGGTGGTGACGGCCCCACGGGGTGGGGCAAATTGCAGCAAAGCGGCCATTGGGGCCTCCTTTTGCTCAAGCGGTTGCCTGAGCCCGGGGAGGCCTGGCCGCGGGGATCAGCGCATCAGCGCCGAAGCCTCAACGGACACATGCGCGGCCCGGGCAACGGTCCAACCCGACGGCGTTGCGGCAGGCGCTGAGCGCCTACTGTCGCACTCCGTGGGCTGGCTGCTAGATCGCGGTTTCATGTGATCCTTCAGTGCGGTTGAACGGGTCCCCAGCCGTTTGGGCCGGGGCAGGCACGGCACGCCAGCCGGGGGCTCGCGCTGCTACCGGATCCCGCATATACTCATACCCGGTATAGGGTCAAGGGCCATGTCCGGCGGGGACGCAGAAAAAATCAAGCTGGTGAAGCGTCTGGGACGCATTCGCGGGCAGGTGGAGGCGATTCAGCGTGCGCTGGAGGGGGAGGCGAGCACTGCCGCGATCCTCCAGCAGGCCACTGCCTGCCGCGGCGCGCTGGATGGATTCATCGCCGAGGTGATCGAGGACCATATCCGCGACCGCATGGTGCGGGAGACCGACGCTGCCAGCGCCACCAAGGCAGCGGAGGAACTGATCGGGATCGTGCATTCGTACCTGACATGAGGATCCCGGAAGACGCGAAGGGTACGGTTGACGCGGGGCCGTGCGTCCAGCGCATCAGCCTGCGTCAACGCACGCGCAAAGATTCGAGCGATCACCGCCGATAAATTTTTCCCGCGGCAAGCGAAGAGACCGGCGAACGGGAACCGCGCAACACGCGGGGAACCACGGTCATGGTGGATTCCGCTGCCGCCGTGCCGAGGAAGGCACGCCGGATCGTGATAATAACGACCGGCTGAGATTTTGATCACAGTTAATTTTCCAGTGGCGTGGAAGATGGGTGCGCCATCACGCTCATCCCGATGGCCAAACCGATCGAAAGGAACGTCACGATGAGTACCAAAGGTGCCATCCACACCGTCACTGATCCAACCGCATTCTTCGCTCCGATCGTTCTTGGGGGCAGCGGTCACGGTGGCGGGTTTGTCCCGACCAAAAGCAGCGGGGTCAGCGTGATCCTGATGGCCTGGATGCAGGTCATTCCTGTGCTGCCGCCCCTTCCTCTGCCGATCGCCACCACAGCAAGCGCGACGGACGGGACTTTCAGCCTGCCGGACATCCCCGCCTCGCTCGATCCATTCGTGCAAAACGTCTCGTTCCTGGTCTCCGTGCACGGCAAGCCCTTCTACCGCTCGGGCCTGTTTCCCCGGACGCACCTCTCGCCGGAAAAGACCTTCGACATATTCGTGTACCAGCCCAGCATCCCATCGTCGGACGGGGTCACCGCCGGCCTGATCAGCCAAGGCCTGGCGGGTGGCGGCCTTCCGGGAGATACCAAGCTGTCTGCCAAGCCCTGGGGCATCGACGTGGCCGGAGACAGTTCCGGGGCGGATATCGAGTTCGGCGTTCAGCTCACACCGGACACTTCGCCCAATCTCGGACTGTTTTTCGATCTCGCCCTGCATAACTGGAACATCCAGGTCGGCTTTCCGGCCGATTGGTGCACCAACGCGGACTCCATCCTGAACAAGATCAGGACCGCGCTTCAAACGGACGATTCGAAGGCCAACCAACTCGTCTCGGCGACGATCACGAAGGCGTTCGAGGGGCCGCCATTGAAACTGAGCGCGTCGGTAACCCAGAAGTTGCTCAACGCGGTATCGATCCAGTTCACCAGCCTGTCGCTGCCCAATAGCCATGTCTGGCCGTTGTCGGACACGTCCGACAGGACGATTGTCGTCGTGCCGCAACTGACTCTCGGTTTCCCGCGGGTCTTCTGATCGAAAGCGGGTGCCCGTGGCCCGTCCCACGGGCGGGCCACCTGCCCCGCCCGTGGACCGGCTATGAGCGGGGGTGGAGCATGCTTCCCAACCTTGACACTCTTTAACCCCCCCTGTAGCAAGCGCCCGCCTTCCGGCAAGCCGCTTGCCAGGAGCGAATATGAGCGATGATCCGGGCGACGACGAAGGCCCCTCTTTCGAGGAGCGGCTGAAAGCAGCCCGGAGCAGGCAGGGGCTCGATGCTCCGCCGAAACCGCCGGGACCTATGCCCGGCGATGTCGGCATGTCCCCGTGGGGGATTGGCCTGCGGGTAGGCGTGGAGCTGGTCTCGGCCCTGGTCGTGGCAGTCGCCATCGGCTACGGGCTTAGTCTGCTGTTCGGCGCCCGGCCCATCTTCATCGCAGTCTTCGTATTGCTCGGCGGCGCGGCGGGTGTGCTGAATGTCTGGCGCCTGTTCGCGCCCGGCAACGACCAGTGGATGCAGAAGCGGGCTGGCCCGCGGACGAAAGACAGGGGAAACAAGGACGGTGGCGGCGCAGGGATCCAGCATTGACGCGATGAGCCAGTTCGAACTCCATCCGGTGTTCGGACATATTGGCGCCGAGATCGGCTTCGCCCAGTCCGACTTGTTCATGATCATCGCCGCGCTGCTGACGCTGGGCCTGCTATGGATCGGCATGAGCCCGCGCGCCATGGTGCCCGGCCGGCTGCAGTCCGCCGCTGAAATGGCCTATGAAGCCATGATGTCGATGTGCGTGGACACCATCGGTCCCGAAGGCCGCGCCTTCTTCCCCTTCGTCTTCACTCTGTTCTTCTTCATCCTGTTCGGCAATCTGCTGGGCGTCTTCCCGCTGTTCTTCACCTTCACCAGCCATATCACGGTGACGCTGGCGCTGACCCTGGTGGTTTTCTTTCTCTCGACGGGCGTCGGCTTGTACTACCACAAGCTGCACTTCTTCAGCTATTTCGTGCCGCAGGGCGTGCCCGCGGTGCTGCTGCCATTGCTGGTGCCGATCGAGATCCTGTCCTACCTCTCGCGCATCATCTCGCTGTCCGTGCGCTTGTTCGCCAACATGATGGCCGGCCACGTGATGCTGGAGGTGTTCGGCGCCTTCGTGGTGATGCTGGCCGGCGCCGGCATCATCTTCTGGATCCCGTCTGCTTTATCCGAAGCGGTGCTGGTCGCGCTGATCGGCTTCGAGATCCTGGTGGCCACGCTGCAGGCCTACGTGTTCGCCATCCTCACCTGCATCTACCTGCACGATGCGGTGCACCTGCACTGACCCGTTTTCCCCCATCCGCGCCGCCACCTTCCCGGCGCCGACGACGCAACGAAAGGAACTGACTGATGGATCTCGCTTCCGCCAAGGAAATTGGTGCCGGCCTCGCCGTGATCGCGCTCTCGGGCGTGGGCGTCGGCATTGGTTACATCTTCGCCGCGCTGGTGAACTCCGTGGCGCGCAACCCGGCATCGCGCGACCGCGTGTTCGGCCTGGCGATCCTGGGCTTCGCATTGACCGAGGCCGTCGCGCTGTACGCCCTCGTCATCGCGTTCATCATTCTGTTCGTCTGAGGACCGCTTCCATGCGGCCGTTGCTCGCCGCTTCCGTGTCCCTTGGCCTGCTGCTGCCGGCCGCCGCGATGGCGGAGGGCATGCCGCAGCTCGATTTCGCCAATCCGCTGACCACGCACCAGCTCATCTGGGGCGCGGTGATCTTCATCGTGTTCTATTTCCTGGCGTCGCGCTCGGCGCTGCCGAAGGTGGGCGCGGTGCTGGCGGAGCGGGCGAAGAACATCGCCCGCGACCTGCAGAACGCGCAGGATGCGAAGGACAAGAGCGACAAGGCAGCAGCGGAAGTCGCCGCCGCTACGGCCAAGGCGCGCGCCGAGGCCCAGGCGGCGATCAACGCCGCGCTGGACAAGGCGAAGGCTGACGCCGCGGCCCAGGCAGCGGCGCTGAACGAGCGGCTGGAGAAGCAGTTGCAGGAATCCGAGGCGACGATCGCCGCCGCGCGCACCGCGGCCATGGGGGCGCTGCGCGAGGTCGCCACCGATACCGCGACGACGGTGATCACCCGCCTGACCGGTGCGCCGCCAGAGCAAGCGCGGCTGAATGGCGCGATCGGCGCGGCGCTGTCGGCGCGCGGCGTGGGTTGAGGGAGGACAAGCGATCATGGAATGGCTCTCCCCCACCGAAGGCCGCACTTGGGTCGTCGTCGCGTTCTTCATCTTCTTCGTGGTGTTCGGTCGGAAGCTGTGGGCGCCGCTGACGGGCATGCTGGATAACCGCGCTGTGAAGGTGCGGGCAGAGCTGGAAGAGGCTGCCCGCCTGCGCCGCGAGGCAGAGGCGATGCTGAAGGAAGCCGAGCAACACCGCGCCGCGGCGCTGGCCGAAGCGAAGGCGCTGATTGAGGGCGCACAGGCCGAGGCGGCCCGCGCCGCCGCGGCGGCTACCGCCGAAGCCGAAGCCTCCGCCCGGCGCCGCGAACAAATGGCATTGGATCGCATAGCCGCGGCCGAGAAGGCAGCGGTGGACGAGGTGCGCCTGACGGCAGTGGACGTCGCCACATCGGCGGCGCGCCAGGTTATTTCCGAAGGCCTGTCGCCGGACGCCGATGCGCGCCTGATCGATCACGCCATCACGCAACTGCCGAGCGCGCTGGCGCAGCGGCGGGCAGCGTAGGAGTAGACCTCTCCCGCCGCAGGCGGCAGAGGTTTACTGTGGCATCTCCGAAACCGTCGGAGCGCTGCCATGATCTGCGATGTTCACGCCCATTATATTCCGCTGGCGTTCTCCCGGTTCATGCGTGATCGATTTCCGCCGCGTGTTGGCGAACCTGCCAGGACCGGCATCGCCAAGCACCCGGTCTCCGATTCGCCTGAGGACATTCAGGGCCGGCTGGAATTGATGGACATCGCCGGTGTGGAACGACAGATTCTATCGCCACACCGACAGCCATACCTGCCCGACGAGGCCGAGGGCGTGGCTGCGATTCATTTGCTCAACGATGGCTATGCCGAGTTGGCCGCGCGTTACCCGCACCGCATCAGCTCCTACGTCATGCTGCCCCTGCCACATATCGATGCATCGCTGCGTGAAATGGAACGGGGGCTGGACCGGCTTGGCTGCGTCGGCGTCAATATGAATATCTCCTGCCTGGGCGTCTCCATCGCCGAGCAACAATTCGAACCGATTTACGCCGAACTCAATCGCCGCGGCGCCATTCTGTTCGTGCATCCATCGGTGACCGGGGTTTGCTCGCCGGTGATCAACGACTGGGGATTCCGTGCCTCGATTGGCAATTCGGTGGAGGATGCGATGTTCGTGGCACACATGATCGCGCGGCAGATTCCCCACCGCTATCCCAACATACGCTTCGTCGTGCCGCATCTTGCCGGGCCGATCCCGATGCTGCTGAACAGATTGGATAAGCAGGGCGTGCGCGATCTGGGCGCATTGGCGGAACTGCCCAGCGTCACCGCGCGGCGGTTTTGGTACGATACGGTGTGCTATGGCTCGAAAGCCGCGATCACCTGCGCCTGCGAGGCATTCGGGGCCGACAAGCTGGTAACCGGCAGCGACTACCCGGTGCTGCAGGACTACGAAAGCTATCGCGACACCTTCGCGTTCATTGAGCAAATCGGTCTGTCACCGGAGATCGCCAACCGCATCCTGCATCATAACGCGCAGGCGCTGTTTGGCCTGCCGCATTAGTACCCACTATCAGAGAAGCGTGGTCACGCGCCCCCAAATGTCATTGCGAGGAGCGAAGCGACGAAGCAATCTCCTGCGGAAAAGCGCACGGACTTTCGTGCGCCTGTACGGCCGAGGTTGCTTCGTCGCGTCGCTCCTCGCAATGACATGAGGGCGGGGTGTATCGCGCTTTTGTGGTTCTGGGGACCAGCGCACTGTCACGTCAGCGGGAGTCTGGCAGGAGCCGTGTCAGGGCGCCTGTGAGCCGTAGGCCGACCAGGCGCCGATGGTCGATGCGACACGGAGACAGCCGCTCCCCCCGTGGGGGCGCGTGGACTATAAGGGACCATGCATACCGCCACCTCCCCTGCTTTCAAGGAAAACGCCCATCGCGCCCTGGCCGATGCCGGGTTGCAGAAGGCGCTCGCCCGCAGCGGGCCCAGCTTCATTGCCCGCCGCGCCGCGGCCGCCGCTGCGCTGCCGGAATTCGAGCAACTCCGCGACACCGCCCGCGACATCAAGAACCATACCCTGGCGAACCTCGATTTCTACCTGGAAGAATACGAAGCCAAGCTGACCGCCGCCGGCGGCAAGCTCCACTGGTGCGCCACCGCCGACGAAGCGCGCGACGCCGTGCTGGCGATCTGCCGTGCCGCCAACGCCCGCACGGTGACGAAAGGCAAGTCGATGATCGGCGAGGAAATCGCCATCAACGACCACCTGGAACGCAACGGCATCACGCCCGTCGAAACCGACCTCGGCGAATATATCATCCAGCTCCGCCACGAGCTGCCCAGCCACATCATCGCGCCAGCCTTCCACCTGAACCTGGAAGACTGGGAATCCACGTTCCGCAAGTCGCACACCGACCTGCCGGCCGACCGCACCTTCCACGAACGCCGCGACGTTCTGATCGAGGCGCGGACCAAGCTGCGCGAACGCTTCCTCGCCGCCGATGTCGGCATCACCGGCGCGAATTTCCTGATCGCCGAGACCGGCAGCAGCGTCATTGTCACCAATGAGGGCAACGGCGACCTCACACAAACCCTGCCACGCGTGCACATCGTGCTGGCCAGCATCGAGAAGATGGTACCCACGATCGAGGACTGTACCTCGTTGCTGCGCGTGCTGGCACGCTCGGCGACGGGGCAGGATTTCTCCGTGTACACCACCTTCTCCACCGGCGCGCGCCGCCCGGGCGATCTTGACGGGCCGGACGAATACCATGTCGTACTGCTCGACAACGGCCGTTCGGCCATGCTCGGCACGGAATTCCAGGACATGCTGCGCTGCATCCGTTGTGCGGCCTGCATGAACCATTGCCCCGTCTATGGCGCAGTGGGCGGACACGCCTATGGCTGGGTCTATCCCGGGCCGATGGGCTCCGTGCTGACGCCATCGCTCATCGGTGTGGACCAGGCCGGTCATCTGCCAAACGCCAGCACCTTCTGCGGCAAATGCGAGAGCGTCTGTCCGGTGCGCATCCCTCTGCCTGGCCTGATGCGTCACTGGCGGGAACGCGAATTCGAACGCCATTTGACGCCGGGCACAATGCGGCAGGGACTCTCATTCTGGGCGTGGTTCGCGCGCCGTCCTTCACTGTATCGGCTCGCCACGCGTGCCGCCGCGTGGACCTTGGGCCGTGCCGGCCGCAAGCGCGGGCGGTTCGCGAAATTGCCGCTGGCAAGCGGCTGGACGTCGGGGCGCGACATGCCGGCACCCGAAGGTGAGACGTTCTTCGCGCGCTACGCAAAGGCGCAGCGTGCGGGGCGGAGCGTATGACCAATCGCTGCCGTCGCCAGAAACCGCACGTCGACCACGGGGGGCGAAGGAATGACATGCGGAGAACAGTCGCATCATGACGCGGGAGACGATCCTCACCGCTGTCCGCCGTGGCCTGCGGCGTGGCCCATTGCCGCCGGACCAGGCGGCGATGCTGCGCGGGCGCATGGCGACGCATCCCCGCCAGCTCATTCCCGCGCGCTCGCAGCTTCCGTATCCGGAACAAATCGATCTGTTCTTGCGTAACGTGGAAAAGGAATTCGGCACCGTCGCCCGCGTACCAGACCCGGACTCAGTCCCCGCCGCCGTGGCCGACTACCTCGCCGTCCAGAACCTGCCCACGTCGCTGGTCATGGCACCGCATCCCGAGCTTCAGGCCATCCCTTGGTCCACCCGCCCGCTGCTGACCATCCGCGAAGGCCGCGCCGAAGCAACGGATCTGGTCAGCGTGCAGCACGCCTTCGCCGGCATCGCCGAGACCGGTACGCTGATGCTGCCGTCTGCTCCGGAACGTCCCACCACCCTGAACCTGCTCGCCGACACCGAAATCGCGATCCTGCGCGCCTCACGCCTGGTGGGCGCCTACGAGGACGCATGGGACCTGCTGCGTGCGGAACGCAACGGCATGCCCCGGAACGTCATGCTGGTGACCGGGCCCTCCCGATCCGCGGACATCGAGCAAGCGCTGGAACTCGGCGCCCATGGCCCGCGCCGGCTGCACGTGGTGCTGATCGAGGATCGCGTGTAGCCTCGGCGCCCGTCCAAGGGAGTTGCCGCCATGCGCAATAGCGACATCCAGATCCATCCGTTCACCGGCGCGGTCGGCGCCGAGATCCGCAATGTCGATCTCGCCCATCTCGACGATCCCACCACCGACATCATTCGTGAAACGCTGTTTGATCGCGGCGTGGTGTTCTTTCGCGACCAGCACCTGACGCCCGAGCAACATATTGCCGCCGCGGAACGCTTCGGGCCGATCGACATCAACCGCTTCTTCAAGGCGGCGGACGGCTATCCGATGATCGCCGAAGTCCGCAAAGAGCCGGAGCAGAAGAGTAATATCGGCGGCGGATGGCACACCGACCACAGCTACGACCAGGCACCGGCGCTCGGCTCCATGCTGTATGCGCGCGAGGTTCCGCCCAGCGGCGGTGATACTTTGTTTGCCAGCATGTACGCCGCCTACGAAGCCTTGTCCGACGGGTTGAAACGCACGCTGGAAGGTCTGCACGCGCGGCACTCCAGCCGCCACGTGTTCGGCGCCAACAGCCGCCGGCCGAAGGACAACGACCTGCAGGGGCGCCTCGGCAATCCAGAGCTGGCAACCCAGGACGCGGTACATCCGGTGGTGATCCGCCATCCCGGCAGCGGCCGGAAAGCGCTGTACGTCAACCCCGGCTTCACCCTGCGTTTCGAAGGCTGGACGGACGACGAATCACGCCACCTGCTGGAGTACCTGTATCGGCACGCGCAGCGGCCGGAATTCTGCTGCCGGTTCCAGTGGGCCGAAGGTTCCCTCGCGTTCTGGGACAATCGCGCGACCTGGCACTACGCCGTGAATGACTACCACGGCGCGCGGCGGCTGTTGCACCGGATTACCATAGCCGGACCGGAACTCGACTGAACCGCCACGCGCCTACGGTGATCAAACCGGTTCGGTCTCGGTAGCAACGGACACAGGCCTGGCGTGCGTCGCATTCTTCTCCTGGGCCGCGAGGAAGAATCGCGCCAGTTCGCCGTATAACGGCCGGCGGCACACCAGCCGCGAAATGCCGAATGCAAGGAACGACGCGGCCAGCAAGGGTACCGTCACGCGCTGATTGTCGGTCATTTCCATCACGATCACTGCGGCGGTGATCGGCGCCTGCACCACGCCGGAGAAATACGCCACCATGCCCAACAGGACGACCGCGCCGGCGGGCGCTTCCGGCAGGAAATGCGAGAGCCAGAGGCCCAGCCCGGCACCCACCGACAGCGACGGAGCAAAGATGCCGCCCGGAATCCCGCTGATGTAGGAAACCACGGTGGCGGCAAATTTCAGCAGGACATAGGCCCAGCCAAGCGTCGTGGTGCCCTCCACCATGCCGCGCGCCTGGGCGTAGCCGGTGCCGTAGGTCTGGCCGCCGGATGCCATTCCGATCGCCGCGAGCGCCAGCCCGCACAGCGCGGCGAATACCACGGGATAGCGGACCAGCCATTTGCCGACGCGCCCGGAGAACCCTTTGGCGAACCGCACCAGTGCCGCGCTGAACAATCCGCCGCCCAGTCCGCCAATCAGGCTGCACAGCACCACCGCGATCCAGCCCGGGCCGAAATTCAGTACCGCCGAGGTGTGGCCGAAATACGTGTAGTTCCCCGCCAGCGCCAAGGTGGTGATGCCGCCAATGATCACCGCCGTCAGCACAGTGCCTGACGTGCGCGCCTCGAACGAATGGCTGAGTTCCTCGATCGCGAACACCACGCCGGCGAGCGGCGTATTGAACGCGGCGGCCACGCCCGCTGCCCCGCCGGCCAATACCAGCGCGCGTTCCAGTTCCACTCGGGACAGGCGGAGTACGCGGCCCAAGGCGTGCATGATGGCGGCGCCGACCTGCACCGTGGGTCCCTCGCGCCCGATCGATGCGCCGCAGCACAGCCCCAATAGCGTCAGCCCGATCTTGCCCACCGCGATGCGCGCCGACAGCACGCGGGCAATGGCGGCGCGGTCCGTCATATGCTGCGCCGCGATGACCTGCGGGATGCCGCTGCCTTGGGCGCCCGGAAACACGTAGCGCGTCGCAAGGAAAGCCACAGTCAGCCCAAGCGGGCAGACAATCAGGGCAATCCACGGCCGCGGTGCCTGCAACGCGACGAACCAGTTGCTGGCCCGGTCGGCCAGGCCGGCGAATGCGATGGCGACGACGGCGACGAGGACCGCCCCGGCCCAGAACACCACCCGCCGCAACCACTCCCGGGGCGAGATCATCGGCAGGCGCGTCAGGCGGCGGAGCCGGACACGCGCTAATCGGGTCAGGGTGGGCATTGTGGCCGCAACCTAAGCCAATCCTCCGCCGTGTCCACGTCGGGCAGTGTCCGGAGCAGTGCCACGCGGTGGTTGCCGAAATTCGCCAGCGTGTCCGCGAGGGCATGGGATGTGGACCACCGCACGCGGTTGAACGGCCGGGCGGGGCGGCGCGGCGACACGGCGACCAACCAGTAACCGCCGTCGGCGGCCGGCCCAAACGCCGCGTCAGCGCGGCCAAGGGCTCGGAACGCGGCGGCGAGATCGTCGGCGTTCGCCTCCGGGATATCGCAGCCGATGATGGCGACGCGGCTGTGGGGGAAGCGTTGGAAGACCCGCGCCATGCGTTGCCCCAGGTCGCCGCGTCCCTGACTGATGCGGCGCATGCGTGGCGGCAGGCGCCACTTCGCGCGGTCTGGTGTCGCGGAAACCATGGTCAGGAAGCGGCGGTCGGCGGCAAGTGAGCGCAGCAGGCGCATCAGCGTCTGCGTATGAAACCGCAGCGCGGCGCGGTCGCCGATCTCCTTGGCAAGCCGGCGTTTCACCGTGCCGAGCCGGGGCACGCGGGCAAAGACCACGGCGATGTCGCGCATCATCGATAGAGCATGGCGATGTGGCGCGGAGGTACACCGGCGAACCAAAGCCCGAGGCAGAGCAGGTTGCAGGCCGAACGGAGGCGCCATCCGCCGCGCTCCCATTTGGCGGCAGAGGTGACCGCGGTCGCATCGAGCAACGTGAGGCGCGGGCGCCCGATCCGACGGACCAGGTCCACGTCCTCCATCAAAGGCAGCGGCCGGATACCGCCAATCTCCTGGAGCAATGCGCGGTGGATCAGCAGCCCCTGGTCGCCATAGGGCAGGCTGAGGACGCGGCAGCGCCAGGCCACCAGGCGCTCCAGCCGGCGGGCGCGCGGATCGGCGCTGTCGAGCGCGAAGCGAAAATATCCGGCTCGGGTGGGGTCTTTCCGGGTGTGGGCACGCATCGCAGCCTCGGCGCCCGAGGACAGGCGGGTATCGGCGTGGAGGAGCAATAGCCAATCGTGCGTGGCTGCCGCGGCGCCTGCAGTGAGTTGCGGTCCTCGCCCGCGCGGCGCTGCAACGACGGTGGCGCCCAGTCCGACGGCGATGGCAGCCGTGCCGTCGCTGCTGCCCCCGTCCGCCACGATGATGTCGGCCGCCCAGGCGACCGTGTCGATCGTGGCGGGCAGGGTCGCCGCAGCGTTCAGGGTTGGAATCACGATGGAAATGCCGGCTGAAGTGGAAGCGGGCTCCCCCTGCGCCTGTCGGGGAAGGGGTCCCATGCGCAAGAGCTTCGGTGTCAAAGCTCCCTCCGCCCACCCTTGGTCCGCTTCGCGGCCCAAGCCCGCAAGGGGAGCGGGAGGCTTTTTCGGCCTGTTCTTCTTGTGTTCTTGACCTTGTCTCATGACGCCGCCATAGTGTGTAGGACAAAAGAACAGATAAGGAACTTGCAGGATGCGCGGGGATGTGGAGGCTTGCAAGGACTTGGACGCACTCGCAGCGTTGGATCGTGCCGGCGCTCCCGAGCCTCCGCCCAATGCCACGATGCCATCGCTGGTGCGGCATGGTCGAGGTGCCACGCTCAATCCGCCGGTGCGGTTCGACAGCCAGGTCGCCAGCCCGTTCGATGACGGGTGGGAGACGCTGACCGCAGAATTCGGGGAGCTTCCGCGGCTCGCCACCACGCTGACCCGCGATTCCACCCGCTCGGCGATCAGCTGGAACACGTCGCCGGATATCGGCTTCGACCGCGCCGTGAACCCGTATCGCGGCTGCGAGCATGGCTGCATCTATTGTTACGCGCGCCCCACGCACGCCTATCTCGGCTTTTCGCCCGGATTGGATTTCGAGACCAAGCTGGTGTTCAAGCCCGACGTGGCGGAGCTGCTCGAGAAGGAGCTGCGCAAGCCAGGTTACGCGCCGCGCACGCTGGCGCTGGGTTCGAACACCGATCCGTATCAGCCGGTCGAGCGAACCCTGAAGCTGACCCGCACCGTGTTGCAAGTGCTGGACCGGTTCAACCATCCGGTCAGTATCGTGACGAAGTCCGCCGGTGTGCTGCGCGACCTGGACATCCTGGCTGACATGGCGAAGCGGCGGCTGGCGCGGGTCTACGTGTCGGTTACCACGCTGGATCCGGCACTGGCCCGGGTGATGGAGCCGCGCGCAGCAACGCCGGCACGGCGGCTGCACGCCATCGCGGAACTGACCCGGGCTGGTGTGCCTTGCGGCGTGATGACCGCGCCCATGATCCCGGGGCTGAACGACGCAGAGATGGAAAAAATCCTGGAAGCCGCCGCGCGCGCGGGCGCACGCCATGCCGGCTATGTCCTGCTCCGCCTGCCGCATGAACTGCGGCAAATGTTCGAGGACTGGCTGGCGACCCATTTTCCCGATCGCGCAAAGCACGTGCTGAGCCTGATCCGCGAGACTCGTGGTGGAGCCCTGTCGGAGCCTCGGTTTCATCACCGCATGGCCGGCCAGGGCGTCTATGCCGACCTGCTGTTGCGGCGTTTCGCCCGCGCAACACGCCAATGGGGCCTCGACGAAGCGCGGGAGGGCCTCGAGTGCGGCCAGTTTGCCGTTCCCGGCCAGGTCGCGGGCGAAGCCTCACAAGCGCAGTTGTCCCTGTTCTGAAACCGGACGCCTTCCGGCTTGGCCCGTTTGGTGGCCATGATCTCCGATCCCTTCGACCATCACCTGCGCTGACCTAGGCCTGTGTGCGCGGCGTTTGCGTAAGGGCAAACTCGCGTCAATCAGGAACAAATCGGGCAGAATCGGGGGAATCACAGTCGCGCCGGCGCGAGCGTGATCTGGCGGCGGGCTGAAAAGATTTTGCATCCGAGCCTTCAGTTAGGTTTCATCCCCCCTAACTGGGGTCCCGTGCGCCTGGCACGTCGCTATGTCGAAACGGGTCCCTGACAAAGAAGGCCCCGGCTCAGCGGGTGACGGCGCAGCCGAGACGACGCCACCATAAGAATGATCGGGACATGGAAAAGGACTTCGCGGAGATCGGCGCCCTGATTGCCGATCGTCACACTTTTTTTCGCCGCGGCATGTTTGGGCTGCTGCAAGAAAGCAGCCCCGGTTGGCGCCTGGCGGAAGCAGGTACGTTCGACGAGGCGTGGACGCATCTGCAAAACAGCGACCCGGAACTGTTGTTGCTTGATCTGGACCTTCCCAACCTGGAAGGGGCGGACGGCATTCGCCGCCTGCGCGCCTTATGCCCGGTGCAGCGCATCGTGGTCATGGCCGACAGTGACGCGCGGGAGACCATCCTGGAGTGCCTGGCGGCCGGCGCGCAGGGCTATGTCCTGAAATCCGCCACGTCCGCGCAATTCCTGCGGGCATTGGAGACCGTGCTTTCCGGTGGCGTGTTCGCACCGGCTTCGCTGACCGGTGACCCGTTGCGTGCGCCCGCGGCGTCACCGCGCACGGTTGAGAACATGGAGCCGTTGCTGGCAACGCTGACCGATCGTCAGCGCGACGTGTTCCGCCTGCTGGCCGAGGGTTGCGCGACCAAGACCATCGCCCGGCGATTGAACCTGGCGGTAGGCACCGTGAAGGTGCATCTGGCGGCGATCTACCGGCTGTTGGGCGCGCACAGCCGCATGGAGGCGATGGCCAAGGCATGCGGCGGCTTTGCGGTGCCGGGCATGTTGGCGCCGTCCACGACCGTGGTGGCAGAGCAGATCAACTGACGGCACAACCGCACCGTCAGGCTGGTACTGTTCTTTTGTACGCTGTGCCATTCGGACCTGCACCCAAATCCGGGCCTCCACGTCATGGCCGAGCCCGGATCCGGTCATCTACCCGAGCGGATCGCGCGTGCGCGCCCCTATCCTCCCCCGCAATTCAACTCGCGAAGGATGCACAGACGTCAATCGTGTAATTGTTGAACGGTGGTGGCAGCCACTGGCCGGCAAAAAACGACGTCGTGATTTCCACCGTTTCGTAGCTACCGGAGACGGTGAATGGAGGGCAGGTTGTCGTACTGACCGTGCCATTGACGTTGACGGTAAGCGGACTGCTCGCGCTCGAGAGCACGGTGCCAAGGACCCAGTTCGCGGCCTCGGTTTGCACATAGCTCGCGATCGTGTTGGACCCGGTACACGAAGATCCTCCGATCGCGCCGCAGCGCGCGGCGTCCGCCGCCACGGCTTGCAGCGCACTCCTGGTCCACAGGATCAGGCCCAGCTCGATTGTCGCGAACGACACCAGGAACAACGGTATCGACACGATGGCCAATTCCACCGCCGCGGAAGCCCGGCGCTCGGCCAGAATGTTCCGGACAGTGCGCCAGCCTTTCAGCACGACAGTGGAACCCAGGCCAGGGTGCTGAGCGTTTGCGATCCCGCGATACTCAAGCCCGACGGAAGCGGTGAATTATAGACAGTGGAGAGTGTGATCTCCGCGTATTTGATGGTCGTCGCGCTGGTGACGCACGCACCGGCCGGACTGCTGCAGGGGACCAGATTACTGCTGCTGGCGGTCCACGACGTCGCGGTGACGCTGATGCTGTAGCAGGCTGCCCCGGGCGTGACCGTCATGCCGGGCATCGACTGCGCCGCGGCATTCTGCAGCGCCGTCTTGATGTTTGCTTCCGTGACCAACTGCGTACTCTGATCCGTCGCCTCGGCATACGCCGAAGCGGCCGCGACCGTATTGGACAGCCCAACTTCGCGATAATATTCCAGACCCAGATCGGTGACCCCAGCGAAGAGGTACAGGATCGGGAGAAACGTGAGGGCGAATTCCACCGCTACGGCACCACGGCGCGCGCGCCTGACACTTTGAAGCAAGGTCCACATGGTATGGTCCGGAGCACGATGGACAGGACAGATGACGCCGCCGAGCCCCGCGGCCGCCATCGCCCGACAATAACCACGGTTTGGTAAATTTTCCGATCGGCTGTGTTGCCTACGACGCTCGGACTAGGCCGTTCGGCCTAATCATGGCCTGCAGGCGGCAAAGGTTTCGGCCGTCTGGCGGAATTGTTCTTACAGGGTGCTTTCGGTCAATTTCGCCCCGTCATCGACCAACGGCAGGCAGGGACAACAAGGGGTATTTTACGATGTTGGTGTTGCGGGTTGGCAAGTCGCAGTTTGCTCGGACGAGTAACGATGCCGTTACCATGCGTCAGTACGGCGTACGGGCAGAGCATGCAGAAAACGGCCGCGAGGCGCTGGAGTTTCTGCGGCTGTACGAATACGACCTGGTGCTGATGGATCTGCATCTGTCCGACATGCCGGGACATGAGGTCGTGCGCATGATGCGGGCGGCCGATTTCAAAGTCCCCGTGCTGATGCTGGCGGACACGGCCACGGCG
>Ga0335074_10005360_pt1 | contig 17733 bp, 11 predicted proteins | sample Lox_Sample_23_FD_206715 | JGI IMG/M metagenome (GOLD analysis project Ga0335074, IMG submission 206715) | Soil microbial communities from Loxahatchee National Wildlife Refuge, Florida, United States - Lox_Sample_2.3 | ecosystem: Environmental > Terrestrial > Soil > Wetlands | place: USA... | reverse complement strand
TTTTCGCCGTGATCATCATGGTGCTGATAGGACAGGACGCCAACCTGCTTTCTGTCGGCGCCGTCGATTTCGGAATCATCGTCGATTCGGCGGTGATCCTGATCGAGAATATTTTCAGGAATTTTCAACACTCGGCCGAGCGGCAAAGCCTGCTGCAGAGTCTCGCGGAGGGGCGGTTTGGACCGGATCCGACAAGAACCGCCGGCGCGCCGGACAGTCAGCGTTGGACCGATCGACTGCGGCTTATTCTTGCCAGCGCGCTGCAAGTGGACATGGCAATCTTCTTCTCGGCGCTGATCACGGTCGCGGCGTTCGTGCCGTTGTTCACCATGCAAGGGGTCGAAGGCCAGATTTTCAATCCGATGGCGCGGACCTACGGATTGGCGCTCTTTGGCGCCTTGCTGTCGACTTTCACCGTCACGCCGGTCTTGGCGTCGTTCCTGCTGCCCGAGCACATCGAGGAAACGGAAACCGTCGTTGTGCGCGCGCTGCGTACAGCGTACGTGCCGATCCTGCGCTGGTCGCTCGCCCACCGTAAAACCATGCTGGCGGCGGCCGTCGCTTTTCTGGTCATCGTTGGTTTTTTGCTGACGCGGCTGGGCAGCGAGTTTCTGCCGGCGCTTGAAGAAGGCAATTTGTGGATTCGCGCGTCAATGCCGCCGACGATCGGACTGGAGGCCGGCGAACCGGCGGTGGCGAAAATGCGCGACATTCTGCTGCGCCATCCCGAAGTCATCACCGCGGTGTCCCAGCACGGGCGGCCCGATGACGGCAGCGACGCCTCGCCGTTCTCCAATGTCGAGTTGTTCGCCCCGCTAAAGCCGTACGACGAATGGCCAACGGATGTTACCAAGGACATGCTCATCGCGCAATTGCAGAAGGAATTCCGCGACGAATTGCCGGGCATCGACTTCAACTTCTCACAATACATCCAGGATAACATCGAGGAGGCGCTGTCCGGCGTCAAAGGCGCCAACTCGGTGAAAATTATCGGCCGCGACTTGCCGACGATCGAACGGCTGGCGACCGAGGTGATGCATCAAATGCAGCAGGTCAGAGGCATCACCGATCTCGGTATTTTCCATGTGCTCGGACAGCCGAATCTCGACATCAAGGTCAATCGACAAAAAGCTGCGCGCTACGGGCTCAATACCGGCGACGTCAACACCGTCGTGCAAGCGGCGCTGGGCGGCACGCAGGCCACCACGTTGCTCGAAGGCGACCGCCAATTCGGCGTCGTCGTGCGGCTCCCGCCCGAATATCGCTCGAGCCTCGAAGCGGTCGGCAATGTCAAGGTTGGCTATCAGACCGCGAACGGAATCAACGCCTATATTCCCTTGCGGGAACTCGCCGACATTACGCTCGATACCGGCGCTTCCTATATCTATCACGAATCCGGAGAGCGCTATATTCCGGTCAAGTTCAGCGTCCGCGATCGCGATCTCGGAAGCGCGGTCGAAGAGGCGCAGCGGCTGATCGGCAAGAACGTGAAGCTGCCGCCGGGCTACCGCATCGTCTGGGCCGGCGAGTTCGAAGATCTTCGGAAGGCGCAGAAGCGGCTTGCGGTGATCGTCCCGATCAGCCTGCTGTTAATCCTGGTTCTACTCTACGGCCTGTTCAATTCGCTGCGCGATAGTTTGCTGGTGCTCGCCGGTATTCCATTCGCCGCGGGCGGCGGCGTTATCGCGCTTTATGTTTCCGGTCTGAATTTCAGCATCTCGGCCGCCGTCGGGTTTATTTCGCTGTTCGGGGTATCCGTGATGAACGGCATTCTGATCATGACCTACTATAATGAGACCAAAGCGAGCGGGATAAGCGCAGTCGAGGCGATGTATCGTGCCGCGTCGCAGCGGATGCGGCCAATGCTGATGACGGCTTTGTCCGCCTGCATCGGCCTGCTGCCGGCGGCGATTTCGACCGGCATCGGCAGCCAGGTCCAACGTCCGCTCGCCGCCGTGGTGGTCGGCGGCATGTTCATCGGGCCGATCATTCTGCTCGTGGTCGTGCCGGCACTGCAAACGCTTTTCTTGGAACACCAAGGCGGCTCTCGGGAATCTCGCGAAAACGGCGAGCCGCGTGCGGTTTAGCCGAGAAATCTTCGATTTGCGTCCGCGCGGCCGCGCAGCGCGGAAAGAACTTCAAATGCTTGATCGGGTTGGCCCAGCATGAGCAACAAAAGCGCCTTGTTGACATCGAAGGCCTCCATTTCCGCGACGGTTACCACCGGCAATCTGAACGTCGGTTGTTTGGCTTTCCGCGAGCACCTGCCGGCCGCGAGCCGGGCCCTGTCCGTAAAGCCGCACGAATGGATTATTGCCGAGAAGCAATGTCATCCGCGCCGCGAACAAGTCGATCGTGTCACCGCGACCTGCGGATGAAGCAGCTCGTCAAAATCATCGGTTCATCTAATTTCAAAGATGACCGCAAGAAATTTGTCTCGCGTCTTCGACGAGCGCGCCAAGAGCGCCCCTAAATCGGCGACGATTGGCCGATCTTTGAGGCGCACGATGTGCGTCGTGCCGCATGTGCATCACGCCGTTCTCGACCTTCATTTCGTGAATTTGCAGTTTGTCGGCGACGTCGGACGACGCTCCCGTCAGCCGGTCGGCGGTGCCGGATTTGTTGTCGATTGTCATGTAGACGGCGCCGGTCTTGGCGCCGGAGGGCGTCGCCCTCGACCACGGTTGTTCGACCATGATCGAACTGCTGCCGGCGCCTAGAGCGAGGGGAGGAGCGGCAAAGCCCATCAACAACGCCGCAAGGCGAGTTTCGATATAGTGCGCATCATGTTCTCCGTACGCGCATGAGACAGGACTCCGCCAAAGCAGAGCAGATTCAGGCGTCAGGCGGAGAGAGCCGGAGGAGCTCGCGGCTCGCCATGCTGATGGCCGAGTTGCGGAACGAATATCCCGTCGCTGATCGGGGTCGAAATCGAAGCAATGGGTACACCGACATAGCCCGGAGAAGGCGGGGGCTCGCCCGCGGTCGCGACGTGACCGGCGCTTTGTGCCGCTACGAAACAAAACGGACAGCGCGGCGGGGGGGCCGGCGGCTGCCGGTCGGCCGGCGCCGGGACGGTCTGACGGGACGCAAAGCTAAAAAGGACAAAGCCCACGCGGTTTGGAGCCGCGCCCGCCGACATGCCGAGCCCGACGCTCGCCATCGTCGCCTGGATGACGTGCGAATATGCGACATGGACGGCAAGCAAGCCGCTTCTAGAGGTGCTGGCGAACGCCAAGCGGACGCGCGCAAACGGGGGCTTGCATAGCCAAAACGCGGTTCGGCTCGATTCCGACCGAAGAGGCGAATGACCCGGCACCGCCATCGGACATACGGACTTAGGGAACCGGACTTAGGGAACTGCTTTTGCGAATTATTACTGGAATAATTCAATACAAGATCGTGATTGGACCCTCCGTCTAATCGCTACCCTATGTTCGCCCGCCATGCGCTACGCAGGCGGGCAGCGCACGCGCGCGTTTTACGCACGGCCCGGACAACGATGAGGGCGACGATGAAGGCGAGGATCATGTGGATCGGCGCGGGCTTGCTCGCCGTCGGCCTTGCCAGCGCCGCCGCGGGGGCTGATGAGGCGCCGACGCTGGCGCACGGCTTCCTTTCCGAAGTTCGACGCAATGTAACGCTCAATTCGACAGTTCCCGAAAACGGTGATCTCAATCCCTACGCCGTCGTGGTGTCACCGGTCTCGGCCGGGAAGATGCACAAGGGCGATGTGCTGGTGACAAATTTCAACAATGTTTCGAATCGGCAGGGCACCGGCACCACCATCGTTGCTTACGATCCGGCCACCAAAAAAATGTCGATGTTCGCCGATCTGCGGCAGCATGACAGCCAGTGTCCTGGCGGCATTGGACTCGGTACGGCGATGACGGTGCTGCAAAGCGGTTTCGTCATCGTCGGCTCGACCCCGAGCACGGACGGCACCACCAAGACCAAAGGCGCCGGCTGCCTCCTCGTCCTTAACGGCGAGGGCAAGCCCATTGCCGTCTGGTCCGGTCCCAACATCAACGATCCTTGGGGCAATATGGCGGTCGTCGATCGCGGCACGAGCGCGACGTTGTTCATCAGCATGGCTGGTTTCGACGTGCCGGGACCCGAGGTGAGTGACCGGAAAACCGGTGCCCCAATCGTCGTCAACAAGGCAACGGTGCTGCGGCTCGATCTGACCATGCCGCAGGGAAAGCCGCCGACGATTGCCCACCAAACCGTCGTCGCCGACGGCTTCGGCCAACGCGCGGATAAGGATGTCTTCCTGATCGGGCCGACCGGTCTCGCGCTCGGCGCCGACGGCACGCTCTACGTCTCCGACGCGCTTGGAAACCGCATCGTCGCCATCCCGCAGGCGCTTACGCGCACGTCGAGTGCCCACACCGGCCGCACGGTTACGCGCGACGGTCTGCTCAAGCGACCACTGGCGATGACGATGACCCCCCTGGGGACCTTGCTGGTGACCAACGCGCAGGACGGTGAGGTGGTCGAGGTCGATCCGAAAAGAGGCCGTCAGCTCGGCGCCCGCTGGATCGACAACGATCAGGCGCAATCTCCGCCCGGCAGCGGCGATCTGTTCGGCATCGCCATGACGCCAGACGGCGGCGGCTTCTATTACGTCGAGGACGACGTGAACACGCTGATGGAAACCCGATGACGGAGCCGCGGTGATGAAGCGCCGTCGCGGCTCGAATTTAGTTGCCTCCCGGCGCGGCTTCTTGACGGCGAGCGCTGCCGCCGCGGCGGGCGCCACCCTCGACACGGCAGTGCCGGCGCGAGCCTTTGCGGAGACGGCGGCTGCGCCGTCGGAAGTCACCTCCGGCCAACCGCAGACCGAGCCATTCTTCGGCGAGCACCAGGGTGGTATCACGACGCCGCTGCAGAGCCACAGCTATTTCGCCGCATTTGATCTAAAGACCGGCAAACGAGACGATGTGGCCGATCTACTGCGCGCCTGGACTGCGGCCGCCGCGCGCATGGCGGAGGGAAAGACCGCGCAGCCACTGGACGGCGGGTTGCAGCCGGTGACCGATGCCGCGGCTCGCGGCGGTGGCGACGCCGCCTATAGCTCCGCGCCGGCGAGCCTCGTCGGCGTTGCCGCCGATACCGGAGAGGCGCTCGGCCTGCCGCCCTCGCGACTCACCGTCACCTTCGGCCTCGGTTCCGGTCTTTTCGTGAAAGACGGTGAGGACCGCTACGGGCTCGCCGCGCGGCGGCCGGCGGCGCTGGTCGAGATGCCACGCTTTGTCGGCGACCAGCTGGTAGCGGAGGCGACCGGCGGTGATCTTTCCATACAGGCTTGCGCGAACGATCCGCAGGTGGCGTTCCATGCCGTTCGGCAACTGGCGCGACTCGCCGCCGAAGTCGCCGCACTGCGCTGGGTGCAGGTCGGATTTGTTGCCGATTACTCCAGGAACGAGACGCCGCGCAATCTGATGGGATTCAAGGACGGCACCGTCAATCCGCCGGTCGGCGATCCGGCGGCGATGGCGAAATTCGTCTGGGTCGGCGATGAAGGCCCCGACTGGATGCGCGGCGGCACCTATCAGGTCGTGCGCCGCATCCGCATCGCGCTCGAGCATTGGGACCACATGAAGACCGCTTTCCAAGAGCAGACCATCGGCCGCCACAAATATTCCGGTGCGCCGCTCGGCAAGAGCGGCGAGTTCGACGCGCTCGATCTCGACGCCGTCGACAAGGACGGCAATCCAGTCATCGGAGAAAACGCCCATGTGCGGCTCGCTGCTGCCGTCAACAACGACGGCGCGCAGTTTCTGCGCCGCCCCTATTCCTATAACGACGGGGTGAGCTTCACCACCGAGCGCTGGCCGCCCTGGCGGCAAGGTCTCGAATATGACGCCGGCCTGTTCTTCGTCGCCTATCAGCGCGACCCACGCACCGGCTTTATCAAAGTATACGACAAGGTCTCCAAGCTCGACATGATGAACCAGTTTGTCACCCATGTCGGCAGCGGCCTATTCGCCTGCCCGCACGGGGCGGCGCCCGGCCGTTTCATCGGCGACACACTTTTCGCATCGTGACCTATTGGCGCCAATGGCGCAGCACGCCGCGAACCTCGGTTGGGTTCATCGTGCAGTGCCGATGCGCGCCATCTTCTGCTACCGCAGCGGCGCCATTGTGCCGCGATGTTGCGGCAGCAGATCGAACCGTGATCGACACGGACCGCAAGCGGGCAGCTGCAACTAGCGAGGACGCCGTCAGCAGCATGTTGCGACGGCTAAAGCGGAAAGACTCCCGCCTCTCCTTTCCTGGAGATGTGAGATGTGTATCTAGTGTTTTGACGGTCGCGATCTTGCCAGGTTTCATAATCCGCCATTATGCGAATTGACTGGGAGATGAGCCGTTAGCGAAAAAGCAGACGGACGGCCCTCTTCCTCCACGAGCCTGGATGAGCCGCGCATGAATGTCTGCTTATAGGGGTAAAGCGGACGTGCCGCGAAGATCGCTGAATGTCCGTTGATGACCCTACTGCGACCCCGGTAACTGTTGTGAGTTTCCGAAAACGATTATTAATTGTGACGAAAATCCTGCGGCGCGATGAATGCGGATCACAGCTCCGTGTCGCTCGATTACCGGAAGTCGATGGATGACCGAAGATGCATAGACGTAAGATGACGCACCTTCAGGCAGCCTCGTATTCAAGATAACAACAAATGGAGTGCCTCCATGACGCAAAGCTATTCGAGACGGACAGTCGCCGCCCTGCTCGGCACAGTGCCGCTACTCGGTTCAGGCTCGCCAGCGCGCGCGCAACTGTCGGACACAGGAGGTGCGCTCGCGCAAGCGTCTGGGGATGCAGCGCGCGACCTCGCCATCGAGGCCTACGTCTTCGGCTACCCACTGGTGACCATGGAAATGACGCGGCGGGTGATGACGAACGCTGCGAAACCGGAAGGCTTGCACGGTCCGATGGGACAATTCATGAATGCACGCGAATACCCGACGGCAGCATTCAAGGACGTTACTGCCCCGAACGCAGACACGCTTTACAGCGCCGCGTGGCTCGATCTCTCCAAGGAGCCATACATCCTGCACGTCCCGGACGAGCACGGCCGCTACTACCTAATGCCGATGCTGGAAGGCTGGACCAATATCTTTGCCGTTCCGGGCACGCGTACGACAGGAACAGGCGCAGGAGATTTCGCAATCGTCGGCCCCGGCTGGCATGGTGAACTGCCGCCCGAGGTCGAACAACTTCACTCAAGCACGAACATGGTCTGGGTGCTGGGGCGCACTTACTGTACCGGAACGCCCGAGGACTATGCCGCAGTGCATGCGATCCAGGACGACTACAAGCTTGTCCCGCTTAGTGCTTGGGGTAAGCCCTACACGCCGCCGCCCGGCAAGGTCGACCCGAGCATTGACATGAAGACGGCTGTGCGTGCCCAGGTCGAGGGGATGGATACGGCGAGCTTCCTTAAACTGCTTGCCGAACTGATGAAGCAGAACCCGCCCTATGCGGAGGACGCGCCTATCCTGGCGCGACTTAGTCGGATTGGACTTGTTCCCGGACAAGACTTTGACACTTCAAAAATCGCGACGGCACCAGGCATCAAGGATGTGCCGAAGTTGGCGATCGAGCGGATCGCGAGACATTTCCAATCAGCAGGTGAGGAACTGAACGGCTGGGTGTTCGTCAAGCCGGGCGGACGCTATGGCACTGACTATCTCCAACGTGCGTTTGTCACGCGCTTCGGGCTCGGCTGCAATCTGACGGACGACGCAGTCTATCCCTCCACAACGACCGACGCCGCTGGCGCCAAGCTAGACGGCGCAAACAAGTACGTCATGCGCTTCCCGCGTGGGCAGACACCGCCGGTGCGGGGTTTCTGGTCGCTGACGATGTACGACGCGCAATACTTCTTCGTTGCCAACCCGCTGAACCGCTACACCCTGAGTGCGCGCAACACGCTCAAGGCCGATCCTGACGGCACGATCCCGCTTTTCATCCAGGCGAGCAGCCCTGGCCCGGACAAGGAGGCAAACTGGTTGCCGGCACCGAACGGACCGTTTGTGCTGATGTTGCGGCTGTACTGGCCGAAGGAGCGCCCGCCCTCATTGCTCGATGGCACATGGAAGCCGCCGCCAGTGGAAAAAACATAGTCGGTCTCCCACGCTTGATGTCGCCTATTGGCCCATCACAACATCTCGTGGCTTCCAATGATTTGGTCGCTAACGGGGCGTCGCAACGTCGCCGCATTTGCCGCTGGCCTCGCCCCGTCGAAAATGAACCATCGCGACAAATAATGCGGTGGAACCGAATGTCGACTTTCGAGTACTGCGGACGGTGTTGCGAAGCGAGCACAAAGCGGATCGGTAGAGATGGTCAGGTGGTCCTCGGGTAACGTCAGCCAGACCGCGGCGAATATGGCGCTGATCCGCGCGCTGGAGACACAGAAGCCCCCTGACCAGCGGCTGTTTTCGGATCCGTTTGCCTGGCGGTTCTTGCCGTTATGGCAACGCGCGCTGCTGTCGCTGGCGCGCCTTCCACCATGGCGCCGCATAGTCGAAGGCATTTTCGATGGTCGGGCGCCGGGAGCGCGAACTTCCGGCTCGGCGCGCACGCGGCTCATCGACGATTGGACGCGCGAAGCCGTGCGAGACGGGCTGCAGCAGGTCGTGATCATGGGCGCTGGATACGATTGCCGTGCACTGCGCCTGAAGGAGCTCCACGCCATATTGGCGATCGAGCTTGACCGGCCGCAAATGATCGTCGTGAAATCACGGCTCCTCGCAGACGTTCGGGTGGGCCAAATCGTCCGCGTGCCGATCGACTTTCTCAGAGAAGGGATCGAGGAACGCCTAGGCAAAACCGGTTATTCATTCCATGCAAGAACGCTGTTCATCTGGGAAGGCGTAACGAACTATCTTAACGCGGCGTCGGTCGATGCCGCATTCGAGACGTTTGCCCGCGCAGCGGCCGGATCACGCGTAATCTTCACCTACGTGCATGCCGACGCTATAACCGGTCAATTCTCCGCTCCTGGTCTTGCCCAGCTGCTCGCTCGCTTGCGCCGGATCGGGGAAGCTTGGACGTTTGGCTTTTACCCTGAAGTCTTGCCTGAATATCTTACGCGCTGGGGATTTCGTTTGATCGCGGACTTAGGCGCGGTGGAGTATCGCGCGCGCTACTGGTCCCCCGTCGAGCAGCCCGAAGGTTATGAGTTTTATCGCGCGGTCTTGGCAGAAAAGATGGTACCCATCTCAGACTTGAAGCGTTGACTTTCATCTATTCCCAAGAGTCGGCACGTCTACATGCACTCGGCCCGTCTGCGCCGCCTCAGTCAGCGGACTCTGTCATATCAAACCGCTGGTGGAATGTCTGCTTGTGGCCCACCGCGTCCAATATTGCGGCGCGGCTGAATGTCGGCTTTCCGGCACCAGCGCCGCCCCCGCACCACAGGTCGCGCAAAGCCTCGCGCACGAGAAAACCCATGAAGTAAGGCTAACAGGGTGCTCTGGTACGGCGGTAGCGTCAGCTCACGATTACATATTTACGGCGTACCCAAAAAAGTGAGCGCGCTGTCGGCGATCGCGGCGTGACAGGCGAGAGCGCAATTAAGCGGTCGACGAGCGGGGATTATGTTGCGGCTAATCCGCACGCTCGAGAAGTGTGTGTCTCGCCTTGCCGACGTCGTCAGCGCTGACTGGCGGCGCGGCATTGCCCCAGGCGTTGCGGATGTAAGTCACGACCGCAGCGAGCTGAGCGTCGTCCAGGATCCAAGCGAACTGAGGCATCGCGGCGCCGGTCGGCGCACCGTCAGTCGCAGCGCTGGGGGCGCCACGCAGCACGACATGCAACAGAGAGGCTGGATTGGTCTGCTGCACGACGGCCGAGCCGGCGAGCGTCGGGAACAAGCCGGAGGCGCCTTTGCCGTTTCCGATGTGGCAACCTGCGCACTCATCGGCATAGATGGCGGCGCCCATCTGCATGACGTTTTCGTCCGGTTTTGAGCTCGCCTGATTGTCCTTTTGGCTGGGCTTATCTTTCAGATACGTGGCGATCGCTCTGAGGTCGCCGTCGGTCATGTGCGAAGTCGAGCGCGTCACTACCTCAGCCATTAGACCGCTTGCGGCGTTGGTGGTGTTGTGTCCGGTCTTCAAATAGGCGACGATTTCGTCAGCCGACCAGGCGCTAAGTCCGCGCGGCGAGTCATTGGTGATATCGGGAGCGAACCATCCTTGCAGTGCGTAGCCACGTAGCGCGTCCTTGTTTTTATCGCCGCCAAGGACGTCCTTCGGTGTGTGGCAAGCACCACAATGGCCGAGGCCTTGCACCAGATAGGCGCCACGATTCCACTCATCGCTTTTATTAGGATTGGGCCGAAATGTTCCCCGGGTGAAAAACAGCGCGTCCCATTCGACAAGCGAGACACGCTGGTCGAAGGGAAACGGTAATTGGTTCGACTTCACCGAATTGTGAACCGCAGGCACCGTGTTGAGGTAGGCGCGGATCGCGAGTGCATCGTCGCGCGTGAGCTTGGTGTAGTAGGTGTAAGGCATCGCCGGATAGAGGCGTTTGCCGTCGCGGCCGGTGCCGTTGACGAGCGCGTTGACGAATTCGTCGTTGCTCCAGGCGCCGATGCCGGTCTCGGCATCCGGAGTGATATTTGGCGCGAGCAATTGGCCGAACGGGGTTTCGATGGCGCGTCCGCCGGCGAAATCGCGGCCGCTGCCGGGTAGGGTGTGGCAGGCGGCGCAATCGCCCGCGAGCGTCAAATAGCGGCCCCGCTGAATCTGAGCGAACTCCTGCTTGTCGACGGTGTCGGCAAACACGCCGCCGGCGGCCGCGTTGATCGCGAGCCCCACAGCGGAGACGATCAATGCTGTTTTGGCGCTAGGCATGGACAAGCGGTCCGGGATTTTTGAGATATTGCGTGCGAATGGCTTTGGCGGCCCAGTAGGCTAGCGCGCCGACGGTGCCGGTGGGGTTATAGCCGGCATTTTGCGGGAAGGCGGATGCGCCGATCACAAACAGATTGGGCACGTCCCAGCTCTGCAGGTAACGGTTGACCGCGCTGTTGTCGGGCTTTTCGCCCATGATCGCGCCGCCGCACAAATGCGACGTCTGATAATCGGTTACGTCGTAAGGTCCCTTGCGCGGCTGCTTGACCACCTGCGAAGCTCCCATCTTCTGTAGGATCTCGGCGTATTTGTCGGTCAAGAACGCGCTCATCTTGAGCTCGTTGTCGTGGAAGTCGATGGTCATGCGCATCAACGGGCGGCCGAAGCGATCTTTGTAGGTCGGGTCGAGATCGAGATAGACGTCGCGATAGCTGTAGAACGAGGCGTGGCAGGCGGCGCCGCAAATGACGCTGCTGAGGTAATTGTCGCGCAGCGCCTGTTTCCATTTGGCACCCCACGCCGGCGTGCCTGGCGGCACCGCCATGCTCTCCAGCGGTCGGCCGTTGGTGCGAACCTGACCGATATAGCCGCCGCCGACAAAGCCGAGCTGGCTGTGATCGAAATTGTCGCCGTTGAACTCGTCGATCATCATCCCGATCGAGCCCGAGGCGATGAACGGGTTAAAGTTGTATTTGTCCTTGTCAAAGAAGCCGGTCGCAGTCGAGACGGTCTGATGAGTGAAATTGCGGCCGATCTGCCCTTCACCGGTTTGCGGGTTGTACGGCTTACCGATGCCGGAGGTGAGAAGCAGCTGCACGTTGAAGAGCTGGAACGCGCATACCAGCACAAGGTCGGCCGGCTGCTCCCATTCGGTGCCCGACGAATCCACATAAGTCAGGCCGGTTGCCATTTTGCCGGAGCGATCGACATTGATGCGCGTGACTTCGCACTCGGTGCGCGCCTCGAAGTTCGATTTCCTCAATAACACTGGCAGGACGGTCGTTTGCGGCGAGGCCTTGGAATAATTGGCGCAACCGAACCACTCGCAGAAGCCGCAGAATGTGCATTGGCCCATCTTGACGTCGAGCGGATTGGTGTAGGCCTGCGACAGGTTCCCCGAGGGTTGCGGGAATGGCTTGTATCCGAGCTGTTTCGCCGCTTCCGCAAACAGCGCATGCCCATAGCCTTGTTTCTGCGCAGGCGTCGGATAAGGCCGTGAGCGCGGGCCTTCAAAGGGGTTGCCCCCGTCCTGGATAGCGCCTTTGATGTTTCCGGCGGTCCCCGACGTGCCGCACAGATATTCGAACTGATCGTAGTGCGGCTCAAGGTCGTCGTAGGTAACGCCCCAATCCTGGATCGTCATGTCGGCCGGTAAAAAGTTGGCGCCATAACGTTGAGTGAGGTGCGAGCGCACCACGAAGTCGCTGGGCAGAAAGCGAAACGTTTCGGCGTTCCAATGCAAGCCGCCGCCGCCGACGCCATTGCCGAGCATGAACGCGCCCCAGTTGCGCACCGGAAGCGCGGTCTGGTTGACATTGTTGCGAAATGTCACGGTCATTTGCGCCGGCCGCAGGAACAGCTCGTGTTGCAAGCGGTAACGCAACTCGTCCTGGGCATAGGAAATCGGAAAGTCGGTCGCGGTGTTGCGCCACGGACCGCGCTCAATGGCGACCACGTCGAGCCCGGCATCAGTCAATTCCTGGGCAAGAATGGAGCTGGTCCATCCTAATCCAACAATTGCAACGTCCTTGCGTGGAAGCTTGCGGGCCATTTGTGCTCCTCGGAGCAAAATCGATTTCAAAGACGGCTACCTTGGCCGTTACGACACAGATTCACCTCGCCCAATTCGGATGATCGCTGATGCCGACCACCGGTAAGGTGACACGTTCATTGTGACGGTCGATCCAGTCACGATAATCGTAATGGGTTCCGGGAAAACCGATCATCTTCCAGGCCGCCAAATCTTTGTTGCCGCCATAGATCGGATCGGCAAGAAAGCCGTTGCGCGTATCGGTGAGGATCAGCGTGAAGAAATCTTTGCTGTCGACACCGGCCAGTTTAAACGAGCCCGCTTCCAGCCCGCCGATCACCTCATCCCTTTGCGCATCCGACAGCTCGGCAAAAGTTTTGCTGGCGAATTTCTCGTGGCAGGCGGTATTAAGCGCGGTCAGCGCCTTGCGATAGCGTTGCGCGATGGTCAGTGGCGATTGCGGACCTTGTTGTTTGGTTCCTTCCTGGAAGGGTCCCATCATGTAGTAGGCTTCGTTGCGGCCATAGGGGCCGGCAAGCTGGCGGTCGATGAAAACCGCACATCCGCAATCCTTGCCGCCGGGCGTTTGCGGATCAGGTGGAATGAGCCGATCGACAATGGCTTCGACGGTAGCGGCCTCTTGCGGCGTGAAGAAATGCCAGCCGCCGGGTGTCACAAGTTGCGGCGGATCCGCAGACCCCCGCTGCCATGGCAAGGCGCCTTTGATGACGGTTGCGCGCGCTGTCGGCGATGTCAGGCACAGCGCAAGCGCGGTCGATCCCAAGAGTTGCCGACGGTTGACCGGACGCACAGTCGACCTCCCTCCTTGATCTACCCCGCTTTAACGACCGAGTTGTGACTGTGGCTACCCTTCCCCGCAAGTTGACCGACTTGCGACATGAGGTGACCACGGCGCCCCTCTGTGCCAAATGCGGTTAAAGCCTAATGGCCGTCCGCATGCGTATCTTTATCGATCTTGACTGAAGTTGCGCGATTTAAACCCTATCGCAGACCGAGCGCAACCGGGTCCACCGACCAGCTGCATCGACGGTGCCGGCAGGAGTTTTGCGTCGGGGCTCGTACCCTACTGATCTTTCAGAGCGCGCCCGGCGCGAACGAAGCCAAGTGCCCTAATTCAACAGCTGCGGTGAAAAGCCGCGCACTAATCCGGACAAGCTGCTTGGGGCAACTCATGCCGCTTGTTTCAGTATGTCGCCGGGCATCCAGCAGCGACGGTCAAATATTCACGAAGTGCCGAGGCGCCTGTCGCTTAAGCGCAAATCGGCACTCCTGCCGGACAAGCCGATGATCCGTTGCGCATCACAAGATTGCAGTGTTATCTCGGCGTATTGATTAGTACACGAATTTCTCTTGCACTACTTTTCCGTTCGACCACTTCTGAATGGCGACCTCACTCATTTTGAGCGTTCCCCAGTCGGCATGATCGGCGTCGATGCGATAAACGATGAACGCCTTGTCGCCTGAAATCACGTACCCGTCACAAACGTAAGTTCGCACCGCCTTAATCTTAGAAAGAAAATCTACTTCGAAGGCGCGACAGGCTGCTTTGCCAACTCGGGGCGGTTGCTCGTTTTCCTGCATGCTTACGTCGTCGGCATAGTATCGGTCGAAAGCATCCAGCGCTTTGCCACCAACGACCTTAGCTATCAAATCCTCAACTGCAGCTTTAAAGCTCTCCGCGTTCATCGGATTCCTCCTATCAGCATCGGCTACAGATTATCATGGTGACTTTATCCCACCGGACAATAAGGCACTTTTTTGTGCCTACCGCCGGGCAATGAGAATTTTCAAGCCCGTTTTAGGGAGGATTTCCCGACGAACAGGGAAGTATTCGGTCTTCGCGAGCGATGTCTGCTTATAGGGGGTGAAGCGGAGCGCGAGGCCAGCCGCGAAGACGCGGAAGCGGAGATTAGAAATCGCCTGCGCTGATGCGGCCAAGGCGATGGTTGGAATCAGTTTTCTAAACTCGCAGCCAGGCCCTTCATTGGGAAGGTCGAACCGCGTCTCCGCACCGGGTTTCCAAAATTCGGGAATATTTCAAATTGGGGTCGGAGAATTCGAGCCGATTTCTCGGACGGTTGCCGCAAATGGGAATACAGAGACTTAGGCATAGGCGCTGACAACGCCTTTACGGCGGGCTTTTTAGAGGCGATGTCCTGAGAGCGCCTATAATTGCGACTGGCTGGCTGGGGCGGGAGGATTCGAACCTCCGAATGGCGGAATCAAAATCCGCTGCCTTACCACTTGGCTACGCCCCAATGCACCGTCGGATTGCCGTTGGCCGGCGGCCATCGGCGGGCGCAACATAGCGGCGCCGCCATCACCGATCAATGTTGGCCGCGGCCGAACCCATTCCGCAGTCGCTGCCGTATGGATCGAGGTCGGCGCCGCAGCCGGGCGGCTGCATGATGGCGCACCATCAAGGGCGGCGATCCGCCATATCATCGCGGCGCGCCATATAATAATGTGCGGCGACACCGGCTGCGGCCGGCGCCATCTGCCTGCGCACCGGAAAGCGGAGGATGCCGTGACTTATCAAGCCCCCCTCGCCGATATGGGCTTTGCCCTCAAATACGGGGCGGCGCTTTTGCCTGCGCTCGAGCAAGGCTTTTTCGGCGACCTCGACATCGACGATGTCGAGGCGGTGTTGGCCGAGGCCGGCCGCATGGCCGGCGACATTATCGCGCCGCTCAATCGGATCGGCGACCTGCACGGCACGACCTTCAAGGACGGCGCCGTAACCACCGCCCCCGGCTGGAAAGAGGCCTATCGAGCCTGGTGCAGGGGCGGTTGGAACGGCGTGACCGCGGCAGCCGAATGGGGCGGCCAGGACCTGCCGCAGGTGGTCAACGCCGCTTGCGTCGAGATGTGGAATTCGGCCTGCATGGCATTTGCCGTCGGCCCGCTCGTCGGCATGTCGGCGATCGACGCGTTCACCGTGCACGGCAGCGACGCGCTCAAGCGCGCTTATCTGGACAAGCTGGTGTCCGGCGAATGGATCGCCACCATGCAGCTGACCGAGCCGCAGGCCGGCTCCGACGTCGGCGCCCTGCGCACGCGCGCCGAGCGCGCCGGCGACGGCACATATCGGCTCAAGGGCCAGAAGATCTTCATCACCTACGGCGAGCACGATCTCACCGACAACATCATCCATTTCGTGCTGGCGCGGCTGCCCGACGCGCCGCCCGGCACCCGCGGCATTTCGCTGTTCCTGGTGCCGAAATTTTTGCTCAATGCCGACGGCTCCCTCGGCGCGCGCAACGACGTGCGCGCCCATTCGGTCGAGCACAAGCTCGGCATCCACGGCTCACCGACCTGCACCATGATCTTCGGCGATCAAGGCGGCGCCACCGGCTACATCATCGGCGAAGAGAATGCCGGCATGGCGTGCATGTTCACCATGATGAACCGCGCGCGACTTGCCGTCGGCCTGCAAGGCGTCGGCATCGCCGAGCGCGCCACCCAGCAGGCGCTCGCCTATGCGCGCGAGCGCCGGCAAGGCCGCACGCCCGGAATGCCGGCGACCGAATCGGCGCCGATCATCGCGCATCCGGACGTCAAGCGCATGCTCATGAGCATGCGCGCGCTGACCCAGGCCGCGCGCACCATTTGTTACGCCACCGCAATGGCGCTCGATCGCGCCGAGCGCGGCGCCGATAAGGCCGCGCGGCAGGCGGCGCACGAGCGCGCTTCGCTGCTCACACCGCTGGCGAAAGCGTTCTCTACCGACATCGGCGTCGAGGTCGCCTCGCTCGGCGTGCAGGTGCATGGCGGCATGGGCTTCATCGAGGAGACCGGCGCGGCGCAGTTTCTTCGCGATGCGCGCATCGCCCCGATCTATGAAGGCACCAACGGCATCCAGGCGATCGATCTCGTCACCCGCAAGCTGCCGCTCGCCGAGGGCGCCGCGATCGAGACTTACATCGGCGAACTGCGCCGCATCGTCGAAGCGGTGAATGCAACCAACGATCCGGCGCTCGGCTGGAGCGGCGTGCGGCTGGAAGAGGCGATCGAAAGCCTCACGCGTGCGACGCAATGGATGCTGGCCAAGCTCAAAAACGGCGCTGACCAAGCGCTGGCCGGCGCCACGGCGTATCTGCGGCTGTTCGGCGTCGCCGCCGGCGGCTGCCTGCTGGCGCAGCAGGCGCTCGCGGCGCTGCGGCTCAACGACAACGCTTCGTCCCGCATCGCGCTGGCGCGGTTTTTTGCCGAGAATTTCGCCGTGCAGGCGGGCGCGCTTGAACGCATTGTGGTCGAAGGCGCCAGCGGCGTGATCGGCGCCGATGCGGTGCTCGCGCAGCAATAGCTCGAACGCCGCGAAACCCACCGCTGCGGATAAACCCATCACTGCGGATAAACCCGCCGCTGCAGATAATGGGTTTCGCTCACGCTCGACCCGTCCTACATTGCCGCGATGACGACACTTTTGATCACCCATCCGGCATGTCTCGAGCACCTCACGCCGGTCGGCCATCCCGAACGGCCCGACCGGCTGCGCGCCATCGAGCGCGCGCTCGAGGCCGAAAAATTCCAATCGCTGGCGCGCGTCCTGGCGCCGGCGGCGCCGCTCGAGATCATCGCGCTCTGCCATCCCATGGACTACATCACGCAAATCCGCGAAGCGACGCCCAAGCAAGGCTTGGTGCGGCTCGACGCCGACACGTCGATGTCTCCCGGCAGTTTTGAAGCGGCGCTGCGCGCGGCCGGCGGCGCCATGGCCGCGGTCGATGAGGTGGTGGCGAAAAGAGCCGCCAATGCCTTCGTCGCCGCCCGACCACCCGGCCATCATGCCGAGACCGCGCGGCCGATGGGTTTTTGTCTGTTCGACAATGCCGCGATCGCAGCGCGCTACGCACAGAACCGTCACGGCATCGAGCGCGCGGCGATCGTCGATTTCGACGTGCATCATGGCAACGGTTCGCAGGAGATTTTCTGGGCCGACAAGACGGTGATGTATTGCTCGACCCACCAGATGCCGCTGTATCCCGGCTCCGGCGCGGTGGCCGAGTCGGGCGAGTACGACACCGTCGTCAACGCGCCGCTTCGCCCCGGCGATGGCGGCGAGGCGTTTCGCGCCGCGTTCGAGA
>Ga0335074_10005359_pt1 | contig 17734 bp, 19 predicted proteins | sample Lox_Sample_23_FD_206715 | JGI IMG/M metagenome (GOLD analysis project Ga0335074, IMG submission 206715) | Soil microbial communities from Loxahatchee National Wildlife Refuge, Florida, United States - Lox_Sample_2.3 | ecosystem: Environmental > Terrestrial > Soil > Wetlands | place: USA... | reverse complement strand
TCCGGAGCCGATGGACGGAATGCGCCGGGATTCTACTACTGAATGCCCACGCGTCTCGCGCTAGAATGTGACGGCCATCGAGAGCGCCCGTAGCTCAATGGATAGAGCATCTGCCTTCGAATTCTTCTAGCCAGTAAATCGGTTCGACAAGACAGTCTTCGCAATCACAATAGTCACCGAGGTCGCGCGCAGGGTCATCCTGATCCCAATCGAAGCCACAGCTTACGCAGCTACGTGCTTGCGACCCACGCTGAAAAACAATACGGGAACCTTCTCATCGATCACGATTTACGGATCCGGCGGCTTCGCCCGCGCCTAGGCTCGACGATTTCTGGCGGGCTTCGATTGGGTCCAGAGTGACCGGTTGGCTTATGACAGTAGTTGCCGATGACGCCCATTTGAGCCGTTCGTTGCTATCTGCCACTTCCTTCGCGATTTTCGTGAACAACTGATCTTGCATCGCAGTTCGTTTCGTGTAATCCACAACGTAGCTGACCGTGAATTCCAGCGATCCGGAATTTACGACCAGCGCGACGGTCGGTTCCAACGGAGGATTTTCGCTTTGATAATTTTCGCTCATAGTTTTCCAGGACGACTGTGCTTCCAACAGGTACTCACCGATCGCCTCTTTGGCTACCCTCAAAAGCATCGCCCTGGCAAATTGGGAGTCGCTGGTGCCTGTAAGCACAACTTTGATCTCGTCCCAGATAAACCGGAATCCTTGCGAGTAGTTGAAGACGGACCCTTTCAAGACAGTGCTGTTGGGAATGCGAGCGATCCGGCCGTTGTACAAGTCCTTGCTGACCCAGTTCCCCGTTTCCATCAAGGTTGTTCGCAGGAGTCCGATGTCGATGACGTCACCGCGAATATCGCCGATCTGAACTCTGTCGCCCACGGCATACAGTTTTGAAAAACCGATCGAGAAAGCGCCTGCGATGCTGGCCAGCACGTCCTGGAGGGCCACTGCCACACCCGCGCCAGCGACACCCAAAGCAAAGCTGAGGCGGCCCAAGCGATCTTCAAAGAGGAGGGCGAGGAAAAGTAGAATCGCAATGTATCCGCAAAAGACCACGAACTTGCGGACCCTGTAACGCGCGTTGGCCCGGCCAAAGCGCCTAGGCAGCGTTTGTTCGAGCACCCGAAACGTGGCGTGGATGAACAGGATTCCGACAACTGCCGCAACGCACTTGCCGACGAGTGAAAGTGAAACAGCCTGTTTTATGAAATCATTCATCCAGCCGCCGTCATACCCAGTCCGCCGCTCCAGGGCGAAGTGAGGCTAATCGGATCCCGTGAAGCAGAATCAGGCCCTACAATCCGGCATGCGGCTCAAGTGTTCGCTTCGTACTTTACGAATAGAGCGTGCGCCTATGCAAGATGGCAGATTTCCCAACCAACCCTACACGAAAGGGCCGCCGGCTGTTCAGTGCGATCTGCTCCCGTTTTCTTGCGCGATCCGACCCAACCGAAGCACTCCGGCGGCGGCTGAAAAGCGCACAACATCTTTCCTGTCTGACATTGCAGGAATGATGTCCACAAGCAGAGTTGCATCTCCGCGCTTGGCGATTGCTTCGATTGCCGCAGCCCGGACGCTCCAGTCCTTATCGGACACGGCTGTCGCAAGGGCCTGGCCGCTGCGCGGGTCCGGGTCGCCAGCCAATTCTCGCGCGGCAGCGGCCCGGGTTGGTGCAGTGCTTCTTTTCTTCCAGGCATGCAGGGCCTCCATCCCATATCCTCCGTAAGGCAGGAAACCAATGCCCTGATCAAACGCAAACCGTACGGCCCGCGACGGGGTCTTCATTTGATCCAGTTCTTCGGTAATGGGTGACGTTCTGCCCTTCCGCACGCCAACGACAAGCGAATAATACACGTCGTACCCCGAGTTGCTCTTGAGCTGGACAAGAGCGTGACCGACAGCGAGCGCGACCGAGATATCTTTGTCCGTCACCAAGCTTTGCAACTTCGGTATGGATTGGGCGGAATCAAGTGCGCCCAGAGCCTTGGCTGCGGCAGCCCGCACGTACGCTTCTTTATCCCCGAGCGCGTCCTCTGCCAATTGCACCGCCGCCGGATCTCCGGAATCGAGGCCGAGCGCCTGGATGGCATTCGCGCGCTTGTCCATGTTTGAGCCGTGTGCTCCCTCCACGAGAATGTTCCAAGCGTGCTTCTGAGCATCGAGCTGCCTCGCTGATTGCTGCGACGCGATCGGCAAGTCGACAGCCGCTGACATGAAACACAGCAACAGAACGAGAAATGCCATGACGGAACGCATTGTGGCGCCACCTTGCCTTTCTGACGGTCATGCGAGTCAGTAACCGACAATCAGCCCGTCGGTTGCCGGAAACTCAAGCCAAGTTCTTTCACCACAAGGCGTGCCGCCAATGAGATCGTCAAATGAGGAATCAGGCAAAACTGCATTGCGATGCCCACAAGGCGGCCCCTCCTGTTTGCGCTTGACAATAAAGCGGCCGAAGAGCGCCTCGGCGATTACTTCGCGAACATTTAGGGATGCCTGAATATCTGCAGGAACGGCAAAGCAATCGTACGCACCATCAGCCCGAAAAGAACATTCCTGCACAGGTTCGAGAAGACGTCTGGTCAGACGGTGTACGTGGGTGCGCGATGTGACCCCCTTGATCTCCACGACGCACGCGCCTTCCGGACCGGCATCCGCAGGGTGAATGTAATCGCCGCTTTGAGGCCGGCAGTCGTGTCCCTTGCGCGGCGGAGAACGGCGTATCGAATGATGTTTATTGTGTTTGGCGTGAGATGCCGAGGCGGCGCATTTTGTCCAGCAAAGTTGTACGTTTTACGTCGAGTCTCGCCGCTGCGCCATGCGTACCCGCGATAACCCATTCGGTCTCCCGCAGGATTCGCAGGATGTGCCTGCGTTCGGTGTCAGCGAGTGTTTCAAATTCAGCAGAGGCGGCTCTGTCGGCCATTTTTTGTTCAGGGAGCTGAGGACGATGAAGAACCGGCTCCGTTGACAGAATTACGCAACGTTCGATGACGTTCTGCAGCTCGCGGATATTACCTGGCCAGTGATATCGACGCAGAGTCTCGATGTATTCGCTCGGAATCGTGTTGATGCACTTGTTCATGCGGCGAGCGTATTTGGCAACAAAGTGGCTGATGAGGCAGGGAAGGTCCTCCCGACGGTCACGAAGCGGCGGCAGCTCAATCGGAAATACATTCAAGCGGTAATACAGATCACTGCGAAATTGCCCGTTCTCGACCATCTCATTCAGGTTCCTATTCGTTGCGACCACCAAACGAAAATTCACACGGATTGTTCGAGCGTTTCCCAGCCTCTCCAGTTCTTGCTCCTGCAAGACTCGCAAGAGCTTGGATTGCAATTCGAGCGGCACATCACCCACTTCGTCAAGGAAGAGCGTTCCTTGATGGGCAAGTTCGAAACGGCCGATGTTTCGGGCGACCGCGCCCGTGAAAGCTCCCTTCTCGTGACCGAAAAGTTCGCTCTCGAGCAATCCAGCCGGAAGGGCCGCGCAGTCAGCCCGAACCATAGCGCGGTCGCGGCGCGAGCTGAAGCGATGGATCGCCTTTGCGATCAGTTCCTTACCTGTACCTGTTTCTCCCAAAATCAGGACGGTCGAGTCGGTGCAAGCGACGACTTCCACTTGCCGCATGACCTGGGTTAGCGCGGGACTCTTCCCCACAATCACCACACGATCTTGCTGCACCTCAGCAAAACTGTCCGAGAATGCACGTGCTGCGTTGTTCGTGGAGGCTGGATAGTCGAGAATCGTGCTCGTAGTCGCCATAATTCGCCTCGTCTTCTGGAGCCGCCGGTCGCGGATCTCGTGCGCCTCCATGCGGCGCCGAAAAAGCAGCAACCGCCCGCGGCGTTGCGAAGGACCGCTGTAACGCTTCGCAGCCAAGTCAGGAAGCAGACCCGGGGGCACCTGCACCGAGAGTCATTTTAGGTTGAAGGGCTGGGGGTTAAGTAGCTTGCAAGAAAAACGGCTTTACTCCAGGGAGACCCGCGCTCTATTTTGGCTGAATCCTTTTCAGGAGATTGCACCGCCCCACCCGCGACCGTATCTTGCTTCCAGACGAACTTTTGTCCGTTTGTTTCGCGTCCGGAGTCACTGTCCGCATTCCTTCGCCTGCCTGAATGCAACGCGAAGGTAGCTCTCGCCAAGCAGGGAATCCATCATTCGTTTGGCGGAAGACTTAATGCTTTTGGAGGAGTGCCCTGCGACCTTCGGACACGCGGGCGTTCATGAAAACTGTCGGCGTAGTGTCAAGATACCGTCTGCGAGACGCGCCGTTCGGAATCTGTCGCCACACGGATTTCGACCCCCTCCCCAAGGAAATAATTGAGAACCAAGGCCATACGCGTCAGTCCCGCCGGGGTCAACTGCGTGGAGAAGGAACTGCTTGCGCTAGTGAGGCCTGTCCATTCTAAGGAGGCTCACACATGAGGATCTCTCGACTGGCTGTTTTCGCAGTGTGCTTTGCGGCCCTGGTACTGACATTAGCATTTCCAGCAGTTTCACAGACTTTCGACAAGCTCACGTATTTCACGTTCAGCGGACCCGTGGAAGTTCCCGGCGGTAGAATTCTCCCAGCGGGAAAATACGCCTTCAAGGTACTCGATTTAGGAGGTACGCGGAACATCGTTCAGATTTTCAACGCGGACCAGACAAAATTGCTTGCCACGGTTATAACGATTCCCGACTATCGACAGAATCCGACCGATCACACCGTGATCACGTTCTCAGAGACTGCCCAGGGCGGCCCGCCGGCCATCAAGGAGTGGTTCTATCCGGACGATCAGTACGGCCAAGAATTCGTGTATCCCAAGAACCGGGCGGTGCAGTTAGCAAAAGCCGCCAACCAACCCGTGCCTTCGATGCCTAACAAAATGGCATCGGACATCACTCCGGCTCCAAACACGAACAAAGCTTCGAATGCCGACGTGCAAGCAATGAAGGATACTCCGTTGAAGGCTGAGGAGCCGCAAGGGAAGGAAGTTGAGCTCGCCGAGGTATTTGTAATGCAGCCGGTAGCCACTGACACTTCAGGTTCAGAGGTTGCTGAAAAGCTGCCGAAAACGGCGAGCCTTCTGCCGCTGTTCGGACTTCTGGGGTGCGCCTTCATTGTTGCAAGCGCGCTTCTTTGGTTAGCTTCAAAGCGACTGGCTTGATGGGGGTCCAGCCGGTTCAGGTACTCGCGCAGCCGCGAAAATTTATGAAGAGAGGAGTGCTCAGCGGTGCATCCAAGCTGCCGCGTGGCTTGCGCGATTCTGCTTCTGGCCGCGACGTTCGCTGAGATTTCTCACGGCTCGCTCTTTGCGGCGTCGGCTTGGGGGCGGGACACTCTGCCGCCCCAGGCCGCGCTGTCAGAAACAACAAAACTGGTCGTTGTTCCGGTCAGCGTTACCGATGGTAGCGGACATTTCGTATTGGGTCTAAAGCAGTCGAATTTTCAGGTGTACGAAGACGGCAAGCCACAGGAAATCGTAATATTTCGCGACACGGACGTGCCCGTGACGGTGGGAATTGTAGTGGACCACAGCGGTAGTATGGCGGCCAAAAGTAACGATGCGATCCAAGGTGCGATGGCATTGGTCGAAGCCAGCAATCCCGCGGACAAAGAGTTCGTCGTGAATTTTGGCAACAAGCCCTCACTCGGCTTGCCGCCAGACGTTCCATTTACTGGCAACGTCGATCAGTTGAAGCGCGCCCTATCGACTCCATCCGCGAGCGGGCTGACAGCTCTCTACGATGCGATGGTTCTGGCCATACAACACTTTCAAGGAAGCCCAGTCGACAAGCGAGTAATGCTGTTGATTAGCGACGGCGGTGATACCGCAAGCACGCACAAATTCGGTCAAGTTCTTCGCATGGCTGAGGCGGCGAATGTAATCATCTACGCGATTGGCTTGCTCGATCCGCTAAGCGCCGACCAAAATCCCGACGTTCTGCGAAAGTTCGCGCGCGAAACGGGAGGCGAAGCATATTTCCCGAACTCAACCATCGAGGTTGTGAGCACATGTATCGCGATCGCATCAGACATCCGGCATCAATACACGCTGGGGTATACGCCTCCGGAGACCGGCAAGGGCCGATACCGGTCAATTCGCGTCGTTGTGCATGCGCCTGGCCGCGGACGCCTTTTCGTCCGCGCGCGAAAAGGGTATTTCCTCTCGACGGATTCATCCGAGGGTGCGGATGACACGTCAACTCAGGGCCGTCAATGAAACTGGCCATGCCGCCACGGCACGGAAAGGCACTGCTCCTTTGGATTTCTGGGTTATGTCTTGTGTGTGGGGTATCTGCACTGGGTTGGTATTTCTATACCCAAGCAGTGGCACACATCTTTCAGCGGCGCGAGGCTCTGCAGTTCGACGTGCCAGCGGCAGAGCAATTAAGAGGACAACAGCGGAATTGCAGATTTCGAAAAGCGACCCGGGGTGAATCAATCGGAAGAATCGACATCGCGAGCCTCGGTCTGTCGGTTGTGGTGCTAGAAGGCGATGACCCACGTACGCTTCGGCTCGGAGCCGGACTGGTTCCGGGTACGGCCAGACCAGGGCAAGCGGGCAACATCGCCATCGCCGCCCACCGGGATAGTTTCTTTCGCCCGCTGCGGGATATTCGCCAAGGTGACCTTATCCAGTTCACGACGAACCGCGGTTCAGACACGTACGCTGTGGAGTGGGTGAAAGTCGTCAATCCAGGCGACACGCAAGTCTTGGCTGCCACTCGAGAGCCTACGTTAACATTGATCACCTGCTACCCCTTCAACTACATCGGTCCGGCGCCTGAGCGGTTCGTGGTCCGAGCCAAAGAGATCGCGGCAGGTCAAGCCAACTACTGCCGGTCCTCGCAAGACTAGCTCATTACAAAAATGCTCCGCGTGCCAACAGTGTAACTGTGGCCATTCATTTGGAAGCTTCTGTCGGGGTCCTGTCGGCATATCGGCGGATTTGTGTTCCGTGAACTGCAAGCCGCTCGTCGCTTTATCGCCAAATCATTCAGCATGCGGACGCTGCATGAGCGCCGAAGCCTGCTCTGCATTGGAACAAAAACTGCTCACCTCAAGGCGCGCATAGCGAAACGGAAAGACTCTGGGCTCGAAAAGAATGAGCGTTTCTCGAGTGGCAACTTCCGGGAAAGTGGACGTCAGCGACGAAATCGCGATCATACGGCGCGCGCTTTCTGGAGATGCCGATGCGCTGTCCTTGTTGTTCGCTGAAGGTAGGACAAGACTATATAACGTCGCTTTTTCTCTGCTTCGCAACCGCGAAGACGCCGAGGATGCCGTCCAGGATGCTCTGCTTTCGGCCTACCTGAACTTGCAAGCGTTTGAAGGACGAGCCCGCTTTTCAACGTGGCTGACCCGGATCGTCCTGAACTCGGCTCTGATGAGGAGACGCCGGCTGCGAAAGCATGTGCAAATACACTTCCGCGGGAACGATGCTTACGATGATCGAACCGCTCTTCCGGAAACAGTCGACACGCGACCCAACCCCGAAGAGGCATGTGCTCTCGCCGAGACCAGGGAACGACTGCAGTGCGGCTTGGAACGGCTCTCACCGGTGCTGAGATCCGCTTTCTATCTCAGAGACGTACGGCAACTCTCGACGCCCGAAGCTGCTAAAGAGTCTGGAATCAAAGTCAGCGCCATCAAATCGCGGGCGGTTCGCGCACGGAGCCGTCTGGCTAGTCTGTTGGACCCGAACATCCTGGGTTCTCCCCGCCCACAATTCGTCGCTGGCTCTCGGGAATCCCGGCAGTTCGACAGGATCGATTGAAGTTAGTCTCAAAAGGAGCTGTGACATGAACGACATGGAAATCAAAAAAAACGTGGAGACGGAGTTGAATTGGGAGCCGAGCGTGAATGCGGCTCAAATTGGCGTCGCTGTGAAGGGCGGCATCGTCACCCTCGCGGGTTCCGTATCAAGTTTCTGGGAGCGCTATGCAGCGGAACGCGCCGCTTCTCGTGTTGCAGAAGTGAAAGCAGTCGTGAATGAGCTGGAAGTTCGTCTTCCCACCTCAAGCGAACGAACGGACGAAGATATTGCGCGAGCGGCGGTGAACGCCCTCAACTGGTCGATTGCCGTGCCCAGCAATCGCGTCAAGGTGAAGGTTTCAAAGGGTTGGATCACGCTGGAGGGGACGGTGGATTGGCAGTTTCAGAAGAAGGCTGCTGAAAAAGCGACTCGTGACTTAGTGGGCGTCAAGGGAGTCACCAACCTGATCGACGTGCGACCGCAAGTAAAGCCGAGTGAAGTCAAATCTCAAATTGAAGACGCCCTCAAGCGCAGCGCCGAGATTGACGCCCGCGCGATCACGATTGAAACGGATGGCGACAAGGTCATCCTGCGTGGGACGGTTCGTTCCTGGGCCGAACGCGAAGAGGCGGAACGCGCCGCTTGGAGAGCGCCCGGCGTGCGCAGTGTCGAAAACCGAATCACGATCGGCGCAGCTGCTGCAGCAGCGTAGTCGTTTGCCGACAGTCACGGCCTCGATGTGCCGCATTTTTGTATGTGCGGGCAACCCAATCAGAAGGGGAGTACTTATGAGTCAGCGAGCGGCAGCGGCGCTCAGGTCTTCCGAGCGGGTTTCAGTTCCCCGACTAGTATTGACCGACCAGCTCTTGGAACGGATGAATGCGCTCCGTGAGGCGATTGCCCAGCGTGCGTTCGAAATCTTCGAAAGCCGCGGTCGAACGACGGGCAACGACCTAGAGGACTGGTTCCGCGCTGAAGGCGGTGTATTGCACACCGCTCATTTGGAACTGGCGGAATCCGAAGACGCGCTCCTCCTGCGCGCCGAAGTCCCGGGTTTCAGATCCGAAGACCTTCAGGTCGGCGTGGAGACGCGCCGACTGACAATCGCGGGTAAACGCGAAGGCCGGACGCAACCGGTGGTTCAACGGCTGATCTATTGCGAATCGTGTCCGAACGAACTTTTCAGGGTTTTGTGTCTTCCAGTGGACGTTGATCCAAGGAGAGCCACGGCAGCAGTGGTCGACGGTGTGCTCGAGCTCGTCGTGCCAAAGGCAGTCAGGCCCGTCGCCATCGCAACGAAAACGGACTGCATCGTCCGGGTTGAGGATTACCGCTCCTGGGAGGCATTTTTTGCCCGCATTCTTGAGTTCCACGTTTGACTCCAGCTGCCGCGGGACGATAGGGCGGTTTTCTTAGGCGTCGCTGCAGGTCCCAAAGGACATCGAGTGATCTCATCCGACGATAGAACGGCGACCGAGTGGCTCACAACTATTGCCCGAGAGCATCCAGCACACTTTCTCGCAAGCCTTTGGGAAGCTCTCGTGAAGGCCAATGACGACGACTACTCGATCATCCGGCCCGCGCTGATGGAGCTGAAGCGCAAATACGCCAATTTACACGGGCGCGCCACGGTGTGTTAGAGCAATTGGCAGCAACCGCTGGGAGATCTGCCCGGAGTGAGGGCAATGAGGGTGCTGTGAGAACAAAGACGCGCCGCAAATTCGCGGTCCTTCTCCTACTAGTGCCGGTAATCGCGACTTGCGTCCAGTCCCGCACCGCGGGCAAGAATTCCTCGGGCAAATCTCCGCCAGCGTCTCAAATTACGGTTCCCACACGGCCCGCAACTCCCCTCTTCAAAGGGCAACAGGGCAAGCAACAGTCACAGATCGCGTTCAGTCCTAGCACTCGCCAGGTCACTATCAAACTGCAAGTAGAGGACCCCAACGGATACTTCATCCCGAACATCCGTCGCGACAATTTCGCCGTTTTCGAGGATGGAGTGCAGCAAAAGAGAGTGGATGTGGAAGTTGAGGACGCCCCGGTTTCGCTCGCCCTTCTTCTGGAGTTCGGCGGACGATATTACGAGCTGAATCAAGCTATCGGAACCGAAGCTGCCCAGCTTGGCCAGCAGCTCCTCGAAGTGACTACCTCGAAAGACAAAATCGCGATCTATAAGTACGGCGCAAAGCTTGATGTTCTCTCCGATTTTGGCCAAGACCGCGACCGGCTGAGCTCTATCCTCGAGCAGCTCGGGACACCAGAATTCTCCGAACTGAATTTCTACGATGCCGTGATAGAGGCGCTCAATCGCACGCGTGTTGTTGGCGGGCGAAGGGCCATCATCGCAGTTTCAACAGGACTCGATACGTTCAGCAAGGCGACTTTCGAACAGGCTTTAGAGGCGGCGCAGAACTCCGGCGTTCCCATCTATGCATTTGGATTGACCTCTTCCGTGGAACGCGCGATATCGAATTACGGAGCCACGGCTCCGATCGCCCACATCGATTGGGCTGGCGCCGAAAGGAAGCTTGAGGCGATCGCGAGAGCCTCTGGAGGAAGGGCCTATGACCCCGAATCGGATCTGCAAGTCCCGGCGATTTATGATGACATCATGGAGAACCTCCGCGTTCGGTACGTAATTACCTACATTTCATCAAACCCAGCGCTATCGGGACCGCCCCGAACGCTCCGCGTCGAGCTGATCAATCCAAAGACGGGTGGACCACTGAAGGTTCGCGACGCCGAGGGCAAGCCTGTTACTCCGAAATTGTACGTGCAAGAAACGTACAGCCCGAGCGCCGCCTCAGGGAATTAAATGTCGGCACGCTGTCGAAAGACCGACGTATCGCCGGCCTTTCGCCGCTGCCATTTCTCCCGCCATATTTTCTAATCGATTCATCCTAACGAAGATCGGTGAAAAATCGGGCCACGTTTTTGTTGGAAGAGAAGGTGCTCTCATACCTGGCGCTGGCGAGTTGGAAAAAGATCAGTAACGGAGGATCGACATGGCGAATATTGTTCGAAGCAGGGACGTCTTTGAAGAACTGTTCGATTTCAGGCGCGACTTCGACGGACTTTTTAATCGTTTCCTGACCGGCACAGCGTCTCGAGGTGGCCACACGCTCGCGCCGCTGGCGACCGTCCCTCCAATCGAAGTTCGAATCGACAACTCAGATCAGAAGTATCACATAAGGATGGCGCTGCCCGGCGTGGACCCCAAGGACGTCCACATCAATCTACAGGGTCGCAGACTTACGATCAGTGGCGAACATAAGAGCCAGGAAGAAAAGAAGGACTCGAATTACGTTCAGAGAGAATTTTCGTACGAACAATTCGAGAGAGTGATTCCCCTACCAGAAGGCTTGGACACGGACCAGGTAAACGCGGAGTTCGACAACGGCGTTTTGGAAATCGCCATACCTGTCGGCGCATCGGCATTGTCAAAACCGGTTGAAATCAAGACCGCCAAGGATTCCGCAAGCGGGGACAACGGGCAGAAAAAGAAGAGCGCCAGCGCGTAAAAAGGGGCACGTGGCAGCCGGCGCCTTCACGGCCGAGGAACTATATGCGCGATCTACAAACCCAATTCTCGAGGCACCAGAGACCTCCGACCCCGATACTCGGATTGGCGACGGTCGCCCTAATCGTTTTGGGTCTTTCTTTTCTCGTTCGTCATAGTCGCGAGCCGCTGGCGTTCGCTGCCGGAAAGGCGCTGGGTGGCCCTCAGATCAACCTGCTGGAGCAGGAAAATAATGCCTACGAGCAGATCATCGAATCGGTAGCACCTTCCATTGTGTATGTCCGGACCGAGCAAATTGTGAAAGCGGAACAGTCGCCGATGTTCATGGATCCACTGTTCGGACAGTTTTTCGGGGGACCGTCAGCACAAATTCCTTCCGAACAGAAGGAGCATGCACTTGGGACCGGTGTCGTCTTTAGTCCCGATGGTTATATCGTTACAAACAATCATGTGATCGAGCGTGCGAGTTCGATTGAGGTAATGCTGTCGGATCATCGCATGTTCAAGGGCAAGGTCGTGGGCGCCGACCCGGATACCGATGTTGCGGTCGTGAAAATCGATGCTCGGGGGCTGTCTGCTGTAGCCCTCGGCGATTCGTCAACACTGCACGTAGGCGACACGGTGATGGCGTTTGGCAATCCGTTCGGTTTGAACTTTACCGTTACGCGTGGAACCGTGAGTGCGCTTGGTCGCTCGGAAGGAGGAATCGAAGCGCTCCAGGATTTCATTCAGACCGACGCTGCAATCAATCCAGGCAACTCCGGCGGCGCCTTAGTCGACGTCCGCGGAGAGATGGTCGGCATCAACACCGCGATTCTCGGGGGCGACTCGGGCCCGGAGGGTGAGGGCGGCTTCATCGGAATCGGCTTTGCGATTCCCATCAACATGGCAAAGCGCGTCATGGAGTCGCTCGTGGCCACTGGAAAAGTGACCCGCGGATACATGGGCGTGACCATCGGGCCAGTGACCGAGGATCTCGCGCAGGAGTTCAAGGTTCCGGACACTGCCGGGGCCTTGGTTCAGGACGTGGCGCACGGCGGGCCGGCAGAAAAAGCGGGGCTGAAACCTGGCGACGTAATCCGCAAATTCAACGGCCAGCGGATAAACAGTTCCAACGAATTGTTGGCGATGGTTGCCAATACAAACCCCGGCACACCTGTAACGCTCGAAGTTCTTCGCAACGGCGAGCCAGTCACCACAAAGCTCACGCTTGAGGCGCGGCCTCCTAACCTGGGCTATTCGGCGAGCGAGCCTCAGCCCCAGTCGCCTTCCGAAGGGCCCCTCCGGGGCGTGACGGTGCAGGGATTGACGCCCGCACTACGGAAACAATTCGATGTACCCGCAGTAACCGAAGGCGTCATCGTCAGGGATGTCGATCCAAACAGCCCGGCAGCCCAAACACTTCAAGAAGGCGATGTGATTCTCAGCATTAATCAACAGCCGGTCAATTCGGTGGCGGACTTCGACAAGCTTGCAGCAGAAGCCAAAGGGAGAACGCTGCTCCGAATTATTCATCAAGGAACACCTTTATTCGTCGTCGTTTCAGCGGATGATTCGGGGAACCAGTAGCGAGCGCACGCTCAAAGGGAGGTTTCGACACATGCGTCTTCCAAAGATATTTGCGGGCTTAGTTTTTTTGCTGAGCGTAGCAACAATTGCTAACGCCCAGAACATTTACGTCGACTACGATCACCACGTGAGCTTCTCGACCTACAAGACGTTCATGTGGATCAGCAAGCCGCACTATCATCCGGACCCGGTTATGGACGGGCGAATCGTGGATGCGATCAACTCCACTTTGATGTCGAAGGGTTTGCAGCTCGTTCCTGAGGGCGGGGACATCGGGGTTGCAGTCCACGTCGCTACTCGCGAGAGGCATACACTGGAAACCTTCTACACCGGCTTTGGCGGGGGATGGCACTGGCATTTTGGCACCGGCTTCGGCACTGCGTTCACCACGGCGGAGCCTTATGAAGTCGGTACCATCGTCGTCGATTTGTTTGACACCAGAACCAAAGAGATTATCTGGCGCGGCGTGGCGAGCGACAGTCTCTCTGAAAAGCCCGAAAAAGACACAAAGAAGCTCGAGAAGGCTATCGACAAACTATTCAGACGCTTTCCGCCTGAGTAAGGCGGCGTGGCGATTGGCGTTAATCGCTTGATGCATGAAATCCTCGTGTATGTGAGGCCGAACGGTTGTGAAAAAGCGTTTGGAGGAATGGATTATGAGCACTGCACCAAATCCGGTCGGTACGGTTAAGAAATCGTTCGTATGGTCGATCGTGCTAAGCATTTTGCTAATCCTTGCTGGCATAGCAGCGATCATACTGCCCCCAGTAGCTAGCCTCGCGGTTACTATCTTCGTTGGATGGATGCTGGTTTTTGGTGGCATCATCCATTTTGTGTATGCGTGGAGAACACGGCACGCAGGCGGGGTCTTATGGGAGGTGCTCATCGGCGTTGTTTACGTCGCAGCTGGAGCTTACTTACTGTGGAACCCGATTGTTGGACTGGCTGCTGTCACCCTTGCTCTGGCCCTCTACTTGCTTTTCGAAGGCCTGCTCGAGTTCGTCTTATCGTATGAACTTCGCCCGGCGCCTGGCTCCGGTTGGCTCTTGTTTGACGGAATAATCACGCTGATCCTCGCGCTGCTGATTTGGAGGATTTGGCCAATAGGTGCACCGTGGATCCTTGGCCTGCTCGTGGGAATCAGCATGCTCGTGAGCGGCACAGCGCGGCTGATGCTCTCAGTGGCCGCGCGCCGCATGCTAAATCAGGTTGTTTAACGTCATTGCAGCATGATTTGAGAGACGTCGGTGAGGGCGCTATGTCGCTGATGTTCGTTCATCGCTACCTGCCGGATGGATGAGCACGGGCACGGTCGGCTAAACACGATGTTCGTTTGCAGTGTGGCCGCGGTCTGCAACGTTAGCCTGAGCCCGGCAAGCCCAGTTTCGCTGTCATTCGGACAAGGTCGGGAACAGATTCCGCCTGCATTTTGTGCATCACCTGCCCGCGATGTATCTTGACGGTGGTTTCACTGGTGCCAAGTTCCGCTCCAATCTGTTTGTTTAACATGCCGGCCACAACGAGCTGCATCACCTCACGCTCGCGTCTCGTCAGCAAGCGGAAACGCTGCCGCAACTCAAGTAAGTCTTCCAGCTCCTTGCGGCGATTACGATCGCGTATGATCGCTCGTTGTATGGCGTCTAGCAAGTTCTGGTCGCGAAACGGCTTTGTCAAAAAGTCCACTGCGCCGGCTTTCATCGCCTGTACCGCCATCGGAATATCTCCGTGCCCGGTGATGAAGATGACGGGCAGCTGGATGTCCCGTTTCGCGAGCTCGTTCTGAAGATCGATACCGCTAGTGCCCGGCATTCGCACGTCGAGGATCAGGCATCCCGGGATGGGTGGGAGTGTCGCCCGCAGAAATTCATCAGCGGAAACGAACGAGCGAACCTTTAGCCCGACGGAGCGGATGAGCCTGTCCACTGCGATTCGAACAGCTGAATCATCATCAACAATGTATACAGCTGATTCTTGCTCCATCATCTGGCTCAGTGTCCCACTGTCGCAACCTGTGCTGGTAGGGTGAATTGAAACGTTGAGCCGAGCGTTTCTTTGGATGTCGCCCACACGCGGCCGCCGTGCGCCTCGACAATCGAGCGACTGATCGTGAGACCCATCCCGATGCCGGTAGCCTTGGTCGTGAAAAAAGGATGAAACAGTTGATCGGCGTGTTCAGGGGCAATGCCTGTTCCCGAATCATGCACCGCAATCAGTACTCCATTTGTCCCATGGCGTCGGGATGTCACAAGAACTTCCCGCGGACCATCTTGTCGCAGGCTTGTGGCCTCAATCGCATTCAGCAGGAGGTTCATCAGCACCTGTTGGAGCTGAACAGAATCACCGGAGACCAGCGGCAGATCCGCGTCCAGCTCGGTGCGCACCGTTATGCCGTGTTCGAGCGCCTGGTGCCGCGTTAAGACGGGCAGTTCTTCGATGAGCCCATTCAGATTTACAGGCACGAGGGTGGGCGGGCGCTTGCGAACCAGATCGCGAATTCTAACGATTACATCACTCGCGCGGTATCCTTGCCGCACTACCTCTCTCATCGCAGTCCGCGTCTCATCCACATTCGGCGGTGTTTCGTTGAGAAGCCGCAGGCTCGCCTCGGAATTTGTCACCACGGCGGTGAGAGGCTGATTTATTTCATGCGCGATGGACGCCGCCAGCTCGGCGATCGTGTTCACACGCTCCATGTGGGCAAGTTGAGTTTGTGCGGCTCGTAGCGCTTCCTCGGAGCGATCGCGCTCGGTGATGTCATGGGCGATTGTTGCCATCGCGACCGGACGGCCGGTGTCCGGCTCTCTGATGAGAAAGATGTGCTGCCGAACCGCAATGGCGCCGCCGGTCTTGAAGTGTCGGAAACGGACCTCGCCTTCCCACCGACCATCCCGCATCACCAACGAGAGGACCTCGCGCTGGAACGTATCCCTGTCTTCTACTGGTAAGTAATCCAAAATTCTGGTTTGAGTCGCCTGGACGGGACTATCCAGCCCGACCATCATCCGGCCAGCCGGATTGACAATGTGCACTTGGCCTTCCAGCGAAGCCGTACCAATAAAGTCGGGGCTATTCTCGACTAGAGCGGCGAGCTCTCGTTGTTCACTTTCGGCACGTTTCCGCTCTGTGACGTCTTGAACGAGTCCGACGAAGTATTCCACTGAACCGTCTACGCGCCGCTGGCATTTCACCGATACGATGCTGTCAATTACGCGCCCGTCCTTGCAAATCCACCTTTTGTCCAGGGTATAGCCGTCAATTTCCCCGTTGAGGACCCGTGTGAATTGCGCAACGTCGGCGGCAAGATCACCCGGATGCGTGACCTCGGCCCAGGTCTTTCTCAGAAGCTCGCTTCGCTCATATCCCAGGATGCGGCAGAGCTCGTCATTAACTTCCAGAAATCCTTTGGCGGGCGAAGTCGTCGTCATCCCGATCAGTCCCAGCTCGGAATAGCGCTGGAACCTTTCCTCGCTCGTGCGCAGAGCGTCCTCGGCGCGCTTGTGTTCGATCAGCTCCATCGCCTGCCTGGCGTGGAGCTCGACAGATTCCATCTCGCTGGCCGACGGACGATGCGGCCGCAGAAAATACGCAGACATCACGCCGAGCGGTTCCCCTTTGCGACTAAACAAGGGGGTACACTGCATCGCGCGAAAGCCAGCGGAAGCCGCGATTTTTAAGTGCGCTGCAAAGAGCGGGTCGATGAGCACGTCCTCGATGATCACGCCCTGCCGTTTCTGGAGGGTCGCGCCGCAGACGCTTGTGTATTCGTGAAGGCTGTCGAGATAGTCCAAGACTTCCTGCTGAAAGCCACGTTGCGCGACGATCTTCAGAGTGTCGGTTACCGCATCGTAAAATCGAATGGTTCCGAAGTCGGCCTTGAGCAGTTTCATCGTTGAGTCGAGGATCTCTTCTATCGATGCCTGCCACTCCGTGGTTGTCAGCAATCGCGTGCTTTGTTGATGGAGGCGGCTAATAGGCATGGGCTGAACCTCTCGTCGCACATCACCTTGCTGTTTCGCATCGACACCCAGTGTATGCCCATCAAACAAAAGGTCCTAGTTCTCACAGGACCAGCACACCTTGGTAGCAGAGAACTAATACGTTAGTGTTACATTTTGGTTGAACGCGAACCAAGCGGGCGCGCGGAAAGGCGGATCGGGAAGCTTAGAGCCATCAGGCACCGCCATAGCCTGAGCTCACTTGTCGGAGTCGTGTCGGTGCTCTGACATTGCTGCTGCGTCGAGGATCGCGTTTCCACTTTCGAAAAGCCTGCGGCGTTCCCGCAACTTATTTATTCCAGGGGCGCTAGCCCCTCCCCGCAAATTGAACGCCCTTTGGAGCTACAGATGCCATAAGTAGAGGGAGCCGGTGACTGAAGTTTCCCCCGACGTGGGGGCCGCTGGCATCGATTGATTCGGTCGATCGGCGGCCCCCCACGCATCGAGCGCTTCTCGCTCTGGGCGAGGCCGACGTGAGGCTTCTGATCCATTCTGCACTGCGGAGCAGCTTGAGCGGTGCACAAAAGGACCCCAATGACGTCCCCCAGGTTCTGCGTTTTGGCGAACGAGGCCGTTCAAGGTCACGTAAATCTCTTCTCGTGTCCCAAATTTCGTTTCGATCCGATTTGGAGTCTATGTGCGGTTTTCCTCCTCCTGTCGCTTGTCGCGTTTCAAGCGGCCGCTCAGAACCAGGTGCCTCCGCCTCCACCTCCGCCACCTGCAGCCGCTCCCACTCCCGAGCCGGCGCCGCCCGGCCCGCTGCTCACCGACAAAGAGCTGGAAAACCTCGTTAACCGCATCGCGCTGTATCCTGATTCACTGCTCGCGCAAATCTTGACGGCTTCCACTTACTGGAACGAGATCCCTGAGGCCGCCGCGTGGGCCGAT
>Ga0335074_10005358_pt1 | contig 17735 bp, 15 predicted proteins | sample Lox_Sample_23_FD_206715 | JGI IMG/M metagenome (GOLD analysis project Ga0335074, IMG submission 206715) | Soil microbial communities from Loxahatchee National Wildlife Refuge, Florida, United States - Lox_Sample_2.3 | ecosystem: Environmental > Terrestrial > Soil > Wetlands | place: USA... | reverse complement strand
CGCAGCTGCTCGGCGTAGTGGTCATCGAGGGCGCAGGCTCGGCCATGTTCGGCCCCGCCGCGGTCGTCTACCTGCGCGAGATCGTGCCCAAACAGCATCTGACCAGGGCACTCAGCCAGACCCAGGCAACATCAGGCGCGATGTCGCTGATCGGCCCCACCCTCGGCGGGCTGCTGTTCGGCGTGGACCGGCTGCTGCCATTCACCGTCGACTTCTGCTCGTACGTGCTGTCCGCGGCGCTGCTGTTCGGCGTGGTGGCCAGCAAGCCCAAGCCGGCCGGCCAGGCCAGCGACCGGCGGGTGACGGCTGGCGTGCGCTGGCTGTGGCGCCAGCCGAGCCTGATGCGGGTGGTGTTCTTCGCCAGCACCATCAACCTGGTCTCGTCCGCGCTGACCGTGGCGGTCATCTTGTCGCTGCGTCGGCACGGCACGCCGCCCGCCGCGATCGGCGTCATCATGGCGTGCGTGGGCATCGGCGGCATCTGCGGGTCGATGCTCGCACCGCGGCTGGTACCAGTCGGCGCGGCCCGGCTGTACCTGGCGGTCGGCGCCACCTGGACGGCCGGCCTCGCGTTGTTCGCGGCAGCGTTCTCCCCGTTCGTCATCGGGCCGGTGCTCGCGATCATGTTCGCCCTGTCTCCGGCGGCCGGGATCATGCTGTCCCGCGTCACGCTTGACCAGGCGCCGCCTGACCTGCTCGGCCGGGTGAGCACGGCCGAGCAGACGGTGAGCCTGAGCCTGGCCACCACGGGACCGGTGCTGGCGGGCTCGCTGCTCGAAGGACTCGGCCGTCCGGCCACCTGGCTGATCCTCGCCGGGATCTGCCTGATCGGCACCATCGTCACGATCGCGCCGCTGATCCTGCGCGGCCGGTCGCCGCAGGTACGGCCGGATCCGGTGCCGGCCGCGGCCGAGTAGGCGGCGCAGCCGATGGACGGCACCGCCCGGTATCCGGCCGCGGAGCGGATGGACCTGGTCGAGCGGGCGCACGGGCTGAGCGTCGCCGACCCGTACCGGTGGCTGGAGGACGAGCAGGATCCGCGCACCACCGCCTGGCTGGCCGCGCAGCGCGACGTGTTCGCGGCCGAGCAGGAACGCTGGCCGGTAGCGCGCTGGTGCGCGGCGCTGACCAGGCTCAGCGCGTATGAGACCGAGTCGGTGCCTGTCATGCGTGGCAACCGCGTCTTCCTGGCCAGGCACCGGGTCGGCGCCGACCTGCCCGAGGTGATGCTGGCCGAAAACGGGCAGGAACGCACGCTGCTGCGCGCCGACCCGTCCGGCCTGGTCGTGCTGGAGGCGTGGCGGCCGTCACTCGAAGGTGACCTGCTCGCCTACCAGCTCTCGTCGGCCGGTACCGAAGACGCCGTCCTGCACGTCATGAGGGTGGCCGATGGGTCGGTGGTTGATGGCCCGATCGACCGGGTGCGCCGGTCACCGGTCGCCTGGCTGCCCGGCGGCACCCACTACTACTACGTGCGACAGCCGCATCCCGGCGCCGACCGCTACCTGCGGCGGGTCTACCTGCACCGGGTCGGCTCGGACCCGGCCGAGGACATCGAGGTCTTCGGGGCGGGCCAGGATCCGACGCGGTACTACTTCGTGACGGTGACGGCCGACGGCCGCTGGCTGACCATCCGCGCCACCACCGGCGCCGATCCCGCGACCGACATCTGGCTCGCCGACCTCAGCACCGGGCCGCTAGACCGGCCGCGGTTGTGGCCGGTGCAGGCGGGGGACCGTGCTCGTGCCTGGCTGCACCTGGCGCCAGGCACCGAACCGGGCGGTCCGATGTGGCTGCGCACCACCGATGGCGCGCCGCGCGGGCAGATCCTGGCCGCCCCGGCACCGGCCGGGCGCGGCCCGGTCCCGTGGCGCCCGCTGATCGCCGAACGCCCGGACGCAGTGCTCGCCAGCTTCCTGCCGCTCACCGAGCCTGGGCGCGGACGGCGGCCGGTCGGGCTGGTGGCGTGGATCCGGCACGCGGTCAGCGAGATCACCGTGCATGACCTGCGGGACGGCACCGAGCTTGGCACGGTGCCGCTGCCAGGTGCCGGAACGGCCGGTGACTTCATGACCAGGCCGGAGGGCGGCAAGCAGGCATGGTTCAGCTACACCGACCATTGCCGCCCGCAGGCCGTGCTGTGCTACCACGCCGCCACCGGACAGGTCAGCCGCTGGTCCAGGAACAGTGGTGTGGACCAGGCAGGTGTCGTCGTTAGGCAGATTGCCTTCTCATCGCGGGACGGAACTACCGTCCGCATGTTCGTGGTGTCCGGCACGGGGCGGCCCGACCGGCCAAGGCCCGCCATCTTGACCGGGTACGGCGGCTTCGGCGTGTCGCTGTCGCCCGGCTATTCGCCGACGGCGATCGCGTGGGCACGCGCGGGCGGCGTGTACGCGATCGCCTGCCTGCGCGGCGGCGGCGAGGAGGGCCGGGGCTGGCACGAGGACGGCAGGCGGAACCGCAAGCAGAACGTGTTCGACGACCTCGACGCGGCGGCCGGCGAGCTGATCTCGGCAGGCTGGACCAACCAGGGGCAGCTCGGCCTGCTCGGCCGGTCCAACGGCGGGCTGCTCGCCGGGGTGGCGCTGACCCGCAGGCCGGAGCTGTACACCGCCGTTGTCTGCGTGTCGCCGCTGCTCGACATGGCCCGGTACGAGCTGTCGGGAATGGGCCCGAGCTGGCGGGCGGAGTACGGCACCGCGCGGGATCCTGCCGACCTGCGGGTGCTGCTGTCCTATTCGCCGTACCATCACGTGCGTACCGGGGTCCGCTATCCCGCCGTGCTGTTCATGGTCGCCGACGGGGACACCCGGGTCGACCCGGCGCACGCGCGCAAGATGTGCGCCGCGCTGCAGCACGCCAGCGCCGGAACCGGCCCGGTGCTGATCAGGGTCGCGCACGGCATGGGCCACGGCGTGACCGCGGTGTCGCGCCGTACCGCGCAGCAGGCCGAGTACCTGGCCTTCCTGGCCGCCGAGCTAGGGCTGCCCGCGCCGTGAACGTCCTGTTGTGCCCGGTAAGCTCGGCGGGCTTCAGCTATCCGGCCATCGCGGTGGGGCTTGAGCTGCGCGACCGCGGTCATCGGGTGAGCCTGCTCGCCCGCGACACGGCGACGGTCACCGGCGGGCTGGCGTCCGTGCCGGTGCCGCAGTACGGTCCGCGCGGTTCGCTTGCGGTGTCGCGATGGCATGTGCTCGGCCGCGAGCAGTACCTGACCGTGGTCAGGGCCGCCAGGGACCTGCGGGCGGACGTGCTGGTCACGTCGGTGCTCTGCCACGGCGCGCTGCTGGCCGGCGAGGTGCTCGACCTGCCGGTGGTCGTGCTCGGGCTGGCCGCCTACCTCTGGCGCTACCGGGGCTGGGCATACCCTGATCCAGAACGGCACTGGCGTACCGGTGACATGCTGCGTCTGTACCGCCAGGCGAGGGAGCAGTCAGGACTAGGCGCCGCGCCTGCCGGGTTCCCGCTGGCGGGCGATGCGCACATCCTGCGCGGCGACCCGGCGCTTGAATGCCCGCAGGCGATGCTGCCGCCTGGCGTGCGGCACGCCGGGCCGTGCGCCTGGGAGCCTGACCCGGACCCGGCGGAGGTGGCGCAGACGGGCGATCGGCTGGACCGGATCGGCAAGCCGGTCATTTACGTGCACCTGGGCCGTATCTTCAACGGGTCGAGCATGTGGCCCATGCTGAACGCCGTGTTCAGCGGCGGGCCGTTCCAGGCCGTGGTTGAGCTTGGCCGCACCGCCGACGAACGCCCCGCCGCCGGCGCGGACATCGTGGTGGTACGCAAGCCGTGGATGCGGCCCTTTGTCGAACGCGCTGGGCTGGTGGTCACCAACGGCACGTCGGCACCGGTGCTGACCGCCTTGTTGCACGGCCGTCCGCTGGCCGTCGCGCCGGCCGGCTCGGAGCAGCCGGTGCTAGCGCGGGCCTGCGTCCGGGCCGGCGTCGCGGTCTACCTGCCCGGCCAGGACGCTACTGCCTGGTCCGCGGTGCTCAGCTCGGCGTGGGCCGATCGCGGGCTGCGGGACCAGGCCGCGGTGCTCGGCACCAGGCTGGCCAGGCCAAACGACCGGTCCCGTGCGGCCGGCATCGTCGAGGCGGTGGCCAGTTCGCGCGTGGCCGGTTCGCGCGTGGCCAGTTCGCGGGCGGCCAACTCGCTGGCGTAGGCATGTACGATGACCGGCATTTCATACACCACGCAGTGCGCGAGCACTTCGGTGCACGGGGTGGTCAGCATGCTCGCCTCGAGCAGCGTCTCGAGCACGCGGAGCGTGCCGGTGACGGTCGCGTCGTCCGCGTCGTCCGCGTCGTCCGCGTCGTGCAGGGTGAACAGCGGGCGGGGCAGGGTGCCGAGCCTGGACAGCATCCGCCGGGCCGACTGCGGCAGGCAGGCGACCGCGTCGGCCATCCGGGCACGAACGGTGGCGTCGCCGGCCACAAGCTCATCGAGCAGCGCGGCCGGGGTGCCGACCCGGCCCTGGTACTCGTGCAGCGGGACGTGCCCGAGAGCGGCAAGCTTGTCGCCGATCATCCGTATCGCCAACGGCAGCATCCCGGCCGCCGCTACGATCCGCGCGGCCGACTCCCGGTCCCGGTTCACCCGGTCAGGGCCGATGATCCGCTCCAGCATCAGCACCGCCTCCCTGACACTCAGCGATGGCAGCGCCACCCGGCAGGCAGGCCCGAGACCGGTCAGCCAGGCTCGTGACGTGATGACCACGAGACTGTCGCCGCATTCGGGTAGCAGCGGCCGGACACTGGCCTCGCGGCGGGCGTCATCGAGCACCACGAGTGCCCGGTGCCCGGCGAGCCACCGACGCCACTGCCCGGCATCGCCGCGGTCGGCCAGCCCCGCGGCACAGTGCAGTTGCGCGAGGACATGGCGTGGCGCGCATTCGGCTCCCTGCGTTGTGCGCAGCCTGGCGAAAAAACACCCATCGGGGAACCGGTCGCCAAGTTCGTGCGCCAGCCGGATTGCCAGCGCGCTCTTGCCCACGCCCACCGGCCCGGTCAGCACCACGACCCGCTCGCCGGCGACGAACGCATCGGTGACCCGCGCTAGTTCCGCCGTGCGGCCGGTAAAGCCCGAGGTCTCACGCGGCAGAGCGTTGACGGCCGGCCCCGCGAGCCGGCGCTCAGTGTCGCGCAGCACCGCCTGATACCTGGCCAGCAGTGCCGCGCTAGGGGCCAGGCCGAATTCACTGGCCAGCGACCGGCGCATCTCGTCGAAGACCGCCATGGCCTCGGTCCTGCGGCCGACCTGGCTGAGCGCGGTCATCTGCACCATGCGCAGCCGCTCACGGAACGGGTGCCGCAGCGCCAGCGCGGTGACCTGCTCGATCGCGTCGCAGGCACGGCCGGCGCCGACGCTAGCCTCCGCCCAGTCCTCGAACGCGGTCAGGACGCGGCTCTCCAGCCGTTGCGCGATCGCGTCCAGGACCGGGTTGCCGCGCATCCCGTCGAGCACCGGGCCACGCCACAGCCGCAGCGGTGTGGCCAGCGACCTGGCTAGTGCGCCCGGCGAGGGCCGGTACCGCTGGCTGTCCCTGACCTGCTGCTCGAACAGCAGCCAGTCAAGCTCCTGCGCGGTGGCCGTCAGCACGTAACCAACCATCTGGTGGGTGATGCGGCCGTCGTCGTCTTGGCTGCCGTCGCTGTCGCCGAGCAGGTGGCGCAGTGCGCTGATGTAGCCCTGCAGGTTTTTTCTGGCGGTACGCGGCGGGCACTCGTCCCACAGGGCGGCGATAAGCGTATCCACGGTCACCAGGCAATTCGCGTTGCCGAGCAGCACGGCCAGCGTTAGCTGCTGTTTCCGCGAGCCGGGAATTATCTGATAGCCGGAGTCAGATACGGTCAGCGACCCAAGAATGCCAAACCTGAGCCTGCCATTATCCTGGCAGGCAGAAACGGTTCTAGCCATGTCAGAAAATCTTTATGGCATGGCCCTCTACGTCATGGTCAGACACCGCATCCAGCCGTTCCTTGACCGAGTTCAGCACAGCCACTTCCATCTCGGTGAGCTGCGCCAGAACTTCCTGCTGTGCGAGCGTGAGCATGTCGACAGGGTTGCCTGCCTGGCGGAGTGCCGACAGGGCGTCAAAGGCCATTGCCGCTCCCTCTTCCAATAGCCTGTCCGCGGGGTAAATCCCCCGTGTTGCGTTCAGTGTCAGGCCGTGTCAGCGGCTCGTCCATGCGACTTTTGGGCCACCGCTGTCGCGCTCGGACCTGGGGAGACGGAGTACAAGATGATTGCTGTTAGGCCCGCCTGCAGTCGTGACTCAAGTTTCAGCTTTTTCAGTATGGCGGTAATGTGCCGCTTGGCGGTGCGTTCGCTTATCTGAAGTGTGCGGGCTATCGAACGGTTATCATACCCGAGCCCGAGCAACTCGAAGGCGGCGCGTTCGCGTGGTGACAACGTTCCGGCAAGCAGCAAGGCGGCGGCGATAGGCTGCGGCAGCGCAGCACGCAGAACTATTCTGCCCTGCGGCACGGTGGATAGATAGGCGCCGGGCACTTCCGCGCCGCAGCCAGGACACTCGATAACGCCGTAGGATTGATATCCAGCAAGGCCAGTCTCGCTAATCCAATCATGGCCCACGTGTCGCACCTAACGGTAACAAACCGATCGGCAAAGTCCGCCGATTTCCTCATATCTCGGCACGTCCAGGAACGTCAAGGGACCCGCGCCGCCTGCTCTCCGCGCCGCGCCTGCGCCCCACCCACCGCGCCGCGCCCGCCACGTCCGCCTGCTACTCATGATCGGGAACCGCACCGCACGGCAGCACAGGAGATTCCCCCCGGTTAAGGCGCCCGCAGGACCGGGCAGGTAACCAGTACCGGGGACGCCGATCCCGGGCGGCCCAGGAAATAACCCTGGAGAGCGGGCGCGGACCGGAGGCTGATCTTCTGCCGCTTCGGGTTCCGCGTCAGGTCAGGAGTCTGGTAACAGCGGGCTGCGAGATCGGCCTCGCCGAGGCCACTGCAGGAGGAAAGATCATGGCTACCTTCACCAGGGCCGACAAGTTGCAGGAAGCGGAATTCGTCGGCACGGACCTGAGCGGCGCCCGGTTCGTGCGGGCCGACCTGTCCGGTGTCGTGATGCGCGGCGTCGACGTGCAAGGGGCGGACATCGACTCACCGTGGCTGTTCGACGGCGAGAGCTTCCTGCGCGTCAACGGCGTCGACGTGATCCCGTTGGTCGACGCCGAGCTCAACCGCCGCTTTCCCGGCCGCGCCGGCCGGCGCGCCGAAGATCCGGATGGTCTGCGCGCGGCCTGGGCTGCGCTCGAGCGCACATGGTCGGCCACGCTCGACCGCGCTGCGGCGATGCCCGCTGGCAACCGGCATCGGCCGGAGGAGCTGAAAGAACTCACCGCATCCGAAGCGGACCAGTTCTTCAAGAAGATCGCGGCGAACCTCAGCAAGCGCTCTCTGGTGATGGTGAAGAGCACCCTGCGCCGCGCCATCCGCCGCGCCAGGTCCACGAGCTAATCGGCAAGAACTTCGTCACCTGCCGGACGGCAAACCCGGCCGGCCGTCTCGCGCCATGACCGAGGAGCAGGCCGACCAGGTCCTGACGACGACGAAGGACCCGACGCGGCGCTACACCGCCGTGATCAAGTCCGGCAGGTCCGCGACCGCCGCGAGTCACGCCGCCGAGAACGGCGACCTCGCCTGCGGCACCAGGCCGCGCGCCGATAGGACACCGGAAGTGATCAGCCAGGACCTCGCACCGTGACCTGCATATCGTGCCGCAGCCAGCTCGACGAGCACGACGACAAGGCGCCGCGCCTCGAAGCCCTCTTCGTGCTGGCCATCACCCTCGGCCTACGCCCAGGTGAGCTACGCGGTCTCACCTGGGACCTAGCCGACCTGGACAACGCCGTTATCAAGGTCTGGCGCTCGGCCCGCAAAGGCGGCGACACCAAGACGCCCGCGTCAAAGCGCACCCTCGAACTGCCGAAGCGCGCCGTAAAGGCCCTGATCAAGCACAAGGCGCTGCAGGACAGGGAACGGGCAGCGGCAGGCAGCGCATGGCAGGACAACAACCTGGTCTTCTGCCTCGAAGACGGCACGCCCTACACCGGGGACGCCCCCAACTTGCGGTTCAGCCGGATAACCAAGCGGGCCGGGCCGGGCTGGGCTGGGCTGGGCCACTGGCACGCCCACGAGAGCCGGCACACCGCAGTCTCGATCATGAGCAAGAACGGCGTACCGATCCAGGACATCAGCGACACCGTCGGCCACAAGTCCACGCACGTCACCGAGACCGTCTGCCGTTACACCAACTCAAGCCCGTCATCACGACCGGCGCCACTACGATGAACAAGATCTTCGGCAAGAAGACCAAGAAGTCAGCATGACCACTGGCTCCCCGCCCGGCTCCCCGGGTGAAACAGACATTCGAAATATTGTGGAGCTTAGGGGATTCGAACCCCTGACCTCTTGCATGCCATGCCTGGCGGCTTCGTCTCGGCCAGTACAGCGGGGTCGGGTTGCCGCGGATCAAGGACATGGCGGCGTCCGCACAGGTCGCTCGTCCTCCGGCCTAGGCTGGCGTCGTTGGCACTTGGTTAGGCACTGGCTCAGGACCGGCCTGGTCAAGTCGGAAGCCCTCGACCAGCACACACGATCCGAGCCGATCGCGCGGAGTCGGGGCTGCCGGGCCACGTTGGCTCCCGTTTCTGGCTCCTGTGGCCCCTTGTCCGAAGAGACGAGTTCTCGTCATGACTGCTAAGTGCGAACGACCCGTCCCCGTCCGCCAAGAATCGATATGCCATAGCAGACAAGGTCGCAGTTGTACAACTTTAAGCTGCTTAAAGTTGTACACTAACACCCTGATCGAGGTCTCCTGCCGACGTCCTGGCTGCCGTCACTACGAGGCTCCCGCCGCAGGCCGGTTCAATACTGGTGTGACGGAAGATCGTGAGGGGCACGCTCATAAGTTGAGAAGCTTCAACATTAAGATCCTCAATGTTGCGTAGGAACAACCTTAGGAGAGTCATGGCCGCGACGAGAGCCCCGGCGGCGGTGGTTAGCGCTCAGCGGCGTATCGGTGAGCAGATGGCAACCTGGCGGAAACTGCGTCAACTTACGGCCGCCCAGGTCGCTGACCGAGCCGGCATTTCGCGCTATACCGTCATGCGGCTTGAGAATGGTGAAGGTGTAAGCCTGGAAAACCTCCTCCGGATCGCCCGGGCGCTGGGCGTGCTCGAAACACTGGTTACAGGGCTCGATCCCTATGCGACCGATCTGGGTCGGCTCAGGTCGCAGGAGGCTCTTCCGGAGCGTGTGCGCCCGCCAAGGTCGGGCAGAGCGTCGTGAGCGACGACATCGCCGTCTATGTCGCCGTCGAAGCAAGGAATCTGCTCGCCGGCCGCCTGTACGGTCACAGACGCCGAGGGACCGAGTCGGCTAGCTTCGTGTACGACGACAGGTACTTGACCGACCCGGACGCTTATGCGCTGGACCCTGCACTGCCACTGGTTACCGGTGTCCTCCAGACCCCAGTGAACCGTCCACTCTTCGGCGCGTTCCGCGACTGCTCCCCGGACCGCTGGGGGCGCACCCTGATCAAGCGAACCGAGATGGCCCGGGCCAAGCTTGCGGGCACAGCGTCGCACTCGATGAGCGAGGTGGATTTTCTGCTCGGCGTACGCGACGACCTGCGTCAGGGAGCACTGCGATTCCGCCGTGGCGATGAAGGTCCCTACCTTGCCACTGAGGACTCAGCGGTGCCCGTCCTGGCAGACCTACCGCGGTTGCTGGATATCGCTGAGCGTGCCGAATCGGACGCCGCTGGCTATGAGGACCTCAAGCGCTTGCTGCGTGCAGGCAGTTCGCTGGGCGGCGCGCGCCCGAAGGCGCATGTCGTGGACAGTAACGGCCGTATCGCCATTGCCAAGTTTCCGAGTGCGAACTCGGACACCTGGAATGTGATGGCATGGGAGAAAGTGGCACTTGACCTAGCGCGCGATGCGGGGATCGAAGTCCCTGGTTCCCAGCTGATCCACGTAGGGAACCGCAGTGTTCTCATTGTGGACCGCTTTGACCGCCGGGGGGCGGACCGGATCGGATATGCCAGCGCGATGACGATGCTCGAGGCCAGTGACGGTGACCAGCGCAGCTATCTGGAAATCGCGGGCGTGATCGAAGAGCGATCCACGGCCGCGACCGCTGATCTTCGCCAGCTCTGGCGCAGGATGGGCTTCTCGATCCTGATCTCCAACACCGATGATCATCTCCGTAACCACGGGTTCCTGCACGAGCGGGCAGAGTCCTGGACACTATCACCCGTGTTCGACCTCAACCCCAACCCGGAGCCAGGCCCGAAGGACCTCCGTACGGCCATCGACTTCACTGACACCCTCGCCAGCATCGATACCCTCATGAGTGTCGCCGAATACTTTCGCCTCAATACCGATGAAGCCACTGCCGTCCTGAAGCAAGTCACCGATGCGACGGGGCGCTGGCGGGCAGTCGCCGCCTCGCACGGCCTGCAGCCGACAGATGTATCTGCCATGGAGCCCGCGTTCGAGCACGACGAGCGGAAGCGGGCAGAGTCTCTTACAGGAAAGCGAAAACCACAGGACGCTGACCTGCAGTGACGTGTTGAGCTTGCCAAACATGGGAGTACTTTACTAATTGCCCCGATAACGACACCGGCGCCTGATCTGCGAAAAAACAAAGAAGTGGAGCTTAGGGGATTCGAACCCCTGACCTCTTGCATGCCATGCAAGCGCTCTACCAGCTGAGCTAAAGCCCCTCAGCGCTCCAGAGTACCGGAGCAGCGGGAACCCTGACAGCATACAGGTTCCCGGAGGATGTGCGAGCCCGGACGGGTCGGCGCCGGCGTGGCGGCGTGGCGGCGTGGCGGCGTGGCGGCGTGGCGAGCATCTCGGTGCTAGGTCACTAGTCTGCTTGCATCGAAAGTGACCTAGCTCCCCCGCACCCGAAGGGAGCACGTCATGACCACCGCCAGCCGCCTCCAGGGCAGGCCGCTCAAGAGCCCGCTTGCCGCCCCGGCCGCCTACGCTCAGACCGGTACCGCAGCCGCGGCCTTCCCAGCCCGAGCGGACAGGATGGACCTATCCCCCCGCGCCAGGCAGATCGCTGACCTGGCCGAGCACCTGCGGAGCATCAACAGCCGCTGGAACCGGCCGTTCGAGGAAACCACGATCAGCATGTACACCTTTCCGGCCAAGGCGCTGGATGAATGGATGACCTGCGAGGGGATCGAAGGTGATTTCACCGTCGTGGACACCCCGATGCTCAACCGGTATTTCCGGGACTATTTCCGGAAGCACGGCCAGGGCGGCACCAATGCGCAGCAGCGCAATCTGCTCCCCCTGTTCAAATACCTCCAGGAGGAGGACGGGCACCCGCATCCCTATACATCGAAGCTGAACCGCTACACCGAGCCGAAAGGCAAGCCCAAGACCCTCTCCGGGGATTTTGTCAGCGACCTGCTCGAGGTGACCGGCGGCGGGAAGGCCCGCGACTTCAAGAACGCCCGCGACCGCGCGATGATCAGCATCTTGCGCCGGGAGGGAATCCGGCGCTACGAACTGCTGAGCATGGTCATGCACGGGCTGCCCGGCGACGTCATCCGGCAGCCGCTGTTCCGCCTCGTTCCTATCAAGGGCGCCAGGGAGGCCGGTGAAGGCCGCCTGGTCATGCTCTCACCGGCCAGCGCCCGGGCCCTGGCCACCTACCTCCGCATCCGCCGCCACCACAAGCTCGCCGGCACCGAATGGGTGTGGCTCGGGACGAGAGGCCGCGGCAGGTTCAGCAACACCGGCATCCGGAAGATGCTCATCCGACGCGCTGCCGAAGCCGGCTACGAAGGCGTCCGGCCTCACCAGTTCAGGCACACGTTCAGTGACGGCTGGCTCAAGGCCGGCGGGTCCGAGGGCGACCTGATGCGGCTCAACGGCTGGAAGTCGCGCACCATGGTCGACCGTTACGCGGACGACGTGGCGGACCAGCGCGCTCTTGAAGCCAAGCGCCGCCTAGGCGACCAGCTCTGACGCCGGAAGCTGCCCGCCAACGGCCTGCTGGCGGGCAGCTCAGCCACGACTTCTTCTGGAGAGTCATCGTGAAAGGTAGCTCCGCGCGTCAAGATAGACCGCGCGACGCGGGAATGCGAATACGAGACGAAGCCTGTAGTATGTCCGAAATTCGGCATCGGCTCGGACCTGCGATGATGGGCCATCGTGCAGGTTCGCCTCATCTACCGGTTCACTGTCGCGGTGCTGTCCGGCCTCGCCCTGCTGGCACGGTCCTCGGCGTCGAAAGACGCCGAGATACTGGTCCTGCGCCAGGAGGTCGCGGTGCTGCGCCGGGTGAACCCCGCGCGGCCTTGGCCGCGCTGTAATCCATCACGGCCGGGTCGGGCAGGAACGCGTTGGCCGAGCTGATGTTCACTATCGCCCCTTCCCGGCGGCGGTCATGACAGGCAGCGCGGCGCGGGTGGTGCGCACCGCCGCCATGAGGTTGAGGGTGAGCGACACCTGCCAGTCCTCGTCGGTGACCTCGCCGAACCCGCCCGGCCTGGCCGGAGCAGCACCGACGTTATTGACCAGGATGTCGATCCGCTGGCCGGCCGCAGCGACCAGCATGGCCGGTCCGCTAGGTGTCGCAAGGTCTACCTCCACAACCCGCACCATCCCGGCTCCCGCTAGTCCATCGAGCTCAGCCGATGACTTCAGCGCCCCGGCGGTGACGCCAGTAATGACCGCAGTTCGTCCCCTCATGCGTAGATCCATAATGTTCTCGCTTCGCTCAGGCGGTGTGGATACTGTCCGGCAGGTATCGCTCAAGGCTTGTCTCAGGCCGGTGCCCGGCGCTTGCGTCATCTGACTGAATTAGCGACCGCATCAGGCCGCGGCGCGTTCGGTTGGAGGGCGGCGGCGCAGGCCCGGGTTCTCCAGGGCTGGCGGCTGGTAGGCCTGATCGAGAGTGCCGACGTCGGTGCCGGGCGGGACGAGCTCGTCGATGCGGTCGAGGATGTCGTCGGTGAGGGCCACCTCCAGGCCGGCGAGCAGCCCGTCGAGGTGGTCCATGGTGCGGGCACCGAGAAGTGCGCTGGTGACACCAGGATGGGCGATAGTGAATGCCATCGCGAGGTGGGTCATCGGCAGCCCGGCCTCCTCGGCCAGCGGGACAAGCTGCTCGACGACCTCGAGGCGGCGTTCGTCGCTGAGGTGCCGGAACAGGCCGGCGCGGCGCAGGTCGCTGTGCTGGTTCTTGCGCACGCGGCCGGTGAGCAGGCCCTGTCCGAGCGGGCCCCAGACCAGGACGCCCATGCCGAAGCGCTGGGTGGCGGGCAGGATCTCACGTTCGATCCCGCGGCTGAGGATGGAGTAGGGCGGCTGCTCGGTGCTGAACCGTTCGAGGCCGCGCCGCTCGGCGGCCCACTGGGCCTCGACGATGCCGGACGCGGGGGTCTGCGAGGCGCCGATCGCGCGGACCTTGCCGCCGCGGATCAGGTCGGTCAGGGCGGAGAGGGTTTCCTCGATGCCGGTGCCGGGGTCGGGCCGGTGGAGCTGGTAGAGGTCGATGTAGTCGGTCTGCAGGCGGCGAAGCGAGTTCTCCACGGCGGTGACGATCCAGCGCCGTGAGGCGCCCTGCTGGTTCGGGTCCTGGCCGGCCGGGCGGCCGAACTTGGTGGCGAGGACGACGTCGTCCCTGCGGCCCTTCAGTGCCTTGCCGACGACGTCCTCGGAGTCGCCGTAGGCGTCGGCGGTGTCGAGGAGGTTGATGCCGGCGTCCAGCGCCTTGTGAATCACGCGGGCGGAGTCCGCGGGGTCGTTGCCCATGGTAGTGGCGAACATCAAGGTGCCGAGGGCGTAGGGGCTGACCTGGATTCCGGTGCGGCCGAGAGTACGGTACTTCACGGGTTCTCCCTGATAGAGATGAGGACACGTCCGGCGGCGGAGCCGGACTCTATGAGCTCGTGGGCGGCGGCGATCCGGGCCAGCGGGAAGGTCCGCGCGACCGCAACAGAAAGCGCTCCCTGCGCGGCAGCGGCGGTCAGGTCGCGTGCGGCCGCGTCCTTGGCTTCCTGGGGGAAGTCATCGCTGCCGAGCAGCCGGATGGTCACGTTGGCGAACAGCATCGGCCAGAACGGCAGCTCGGGCCGGTCCCGCGTGCTGGCGTACGCGGCTATCACCGCACCGTTGCGGATGACCGCAGCGTCCAGGTCGGCGTTGGCTGACAGCGCCACCTCCACCACCCGGTCCACGCCCTCAGATGCCAGCTCCCGGATCGCTGCCGCCGTCGCCGCCGGATCGGACTGGAGCGGGACAACGTGATCCGCGACGTCCTGACCTGCCAGCGCGACCTCGGCGCCTGTCCGGACGGTGCCGATCACGGTGGCGCCGCCCCAGCGAGCGAGCTGCGCGGCCAGCGAGCTAACCGACCCGCGCACGCCGTGCACGAGAACGGTCTGCCCGGCCACCGGCCCGTCCGCGAAGACCGCGCGGTGCGCGGTGATCCCCGGGATGCCGAAGCACGCGCCCAGCTCGTCGCTGACCTGGTCCGGCAGGTCGACCGCCAGCGCGGACGGCACCACTGTGGTCAAGGCCGCGGTGCCGGAGGGACGGTAGGATTGCGCTCCGTAGACCCAGACCCGGGTACCGGTCCGGGCCGGGCTGACTCCGGGGCCGGCCGCGTCGATGACCCCGGCGCCGTCGCTGTGCGGCACGATGCGCGCGAACGCCATCGCCGAGCCGAGCCAGCCCTGCCGTTTCTTGATATCGCCGGGACTGATCCCGGACAGCGCCAGGCGGACCCGGACCTCGCCGTAGCCGGGCTCGGCCTCGGGCATCTCCCCTACCTCCAGGACATCGGCCGCGGGGCCCTGCCGGTCGTACCATGCCGCGATCATGACGCTCCTTCTTTATATTCCATGGAAAGTACATGGTATCCTGCGGTCATGCCTCCCAGCACTCACGACACTTCCCCTGACCTGCGGTTCCTGTTCAGCGAACTGGTGCGGCTGGAGACTGAGCTGTGGAACGCGGTCGAGGGCAGGCTGCGGGCGGACTTCGGCGTGACGCTGCCCGTGTTCGAGTTCCTGCAGGTCATCTCCCGCAACCCGGCCTGCCGGGTCAACGACATCGTCGCCGAGCTCAGCATCACCGTCGGCGGCGCGAGCAAGATCGTCGACAGGATCGAGGCATCCGGGTACTGTGCCCGCAGCGCCAACCCGGGCGACCGGCGTTCCTCGATCATCGCGCTGACCCCGGCCGGGAAACGGCTGCTGCCCAGGCTCACCGCCGCGGTCGACGACGAGCTGCGCAGCAGGCTGGGCGGCGGGATCTCGGACAGGTCCCTGGTACAGCTGGCCGGGACACTGACCAGGCTCCGCGCCGCCGTGCAAGCCGGCGGCACCGCGGACAAGAAGACTGCCTGACCGCGGGCTCACTGGTCAGCCGCCGGCGCCGGACCGCTCAGCACCGCCGGGGCGAGCCGCAGATGCTCGTAGAGCAGGCTCAGCGTGAGCAGGAGGACTTCCCCGGCCAGGCCGGCCACGACCGGGACCGGTGCGGCCGCGTGGATGGCCAGGGCGAGGGCCAGCGCGATGGCGGCCGCGAACCCGATAGCGACCAGGCCGCTGGACAGGGCGGACAGGTAGATGCTCACCCGGCTCCCGCTCTCGCTGACCGTCGAACTGGACGTGCCCTGCAGCACGAAGTGCTCAGTAACCAGCGCGCTCATGAACGCTGACGGCACTCCGTCAGTACCGGTGCCCGTCACCTCGTGAGCGCGATCTTGCCAGGCGGATGCGGGCTGGTCAGCATCGCGAATCCGGCCGGGGCGTCGTCGAAGGCGAACGTAGCCGCGATCGGCACGGCCAGGTCGCCGCCTGCCGCCAGCGCCACGATCCTGGGGGCCGCGCGGTCACGGAACGGGGCGCTAGCCGGGTTCGAGCCGCCGACGAACACATAGCCGTCCGCCTTGGCGCGGGGCGCGTCCACTATCGTGACGACCCGCGAACGGTCCTTGACCAGGGCGAGCGAGACATCGCCGGCCTCACTGCTGCCCACCGTGTCCAGCGCGGCGGCGATCCCCTCCGGCGCGGCGGCCCGCACGCGGCCGAGCAGTCCTGGCCCGTACTCGACCGGGACCCCGCCGAAGCGTTCCACGAAGGGGAAGTTCGCCGGGGCCGCGGTCGCTATCACCCGGATGCCGAGCACCCGGGCCTGCTGCAGCAGGCTGACGCCGACCGCGCCGGCGCCCCCGTGCAGCAGTACGGTCTCCCCGGACGCCGCCTGGCTCGTGTGCAGCAGGTCGGCCGCGGTCGTCCCCACCAGCAGCAGGTTCGCGGCCCCCGGGAAACTCAGCGCCGCCGGCTTGCGGTAGACCCCGGCCGCCGGGACGGTGACCGCGGTCGCGTACCCGCCGCCGACCCGGGTGACAACTTCGTCGCCGGCTGAGAAATCCGTGCCTGGACCCGCCGAGGACACCACTCCCGACACCTCGAAGCCGAGCGTGAGCGGCAGCAGCGACCGGTCCTGGCCCGGCGCGATGTGCTTGGCGTCGGCCGGGTTCATGCCGCTGGCCCGTACGTCGATCCGCACCTGCCCGTGCCCGGGCTCGGGTACTTCCACCTCGACCCGGCGCAGCACTTCCGGTCCGCCGAAATCGACGGCCACCCAGCGGTAATCCATCATCGTGCCACCTCTCTGCGCGACGGCCCGGTTATCGTGACCGAGTCCAGGCCGCCCACCGAACCAGAACCAGAAATCCTTACCGCCTCGGAGCCGACACCGCGGGCTGCTATCTCCCCCGCCGTCAGCTCGCCAACGGCGCCGGCCGCCTCCAGGGTGACCACATCGTCCCCTTCGGTGCACAGCGCCCCGCCGACTGCCAGCCTTCCGATCCGCCCGCCTGCCTCGACGCTGACCGCGGCAGCGCGCAGGCTGACCTGCACACCGCGAACCAGGCTCAGGGCCGTGCCACCACGGGTCGTTATGCTCTCGGCTATTTCGAGGAACGGCAGGTCCTTGCTCACTTGCACCCCGACGGCGCCGTCTGCGTACGTCGCGATGCTCTGGAACCTCGCAGCCGCCAGGTGACCGTCGTACACGTTGAAGCCGCGCGCGCCGGTGCCGTGCGTGATGACCGGCGACTGCACGTCGAGCCGGTCCAGCTTGCCGAAGCTCACGTACCCGATCGCGCTCGGCCCGTGCGTGGTAACCGGAGCGCGGACAGTCCAGCTGCCCGCCGTGGCCCAGTTCCCCAGGGCCATGTCGTTGGCGCCATGGGTAGTGACCGGGCCGTCGTTGATCACCATCTGGACATACGCACCGGTGATGATGTATACACCGCCGCTGATCAGGTCGGGCGTGCCCCGCGCGATGCCGCCGTCCGTGACGATCTGCCCGGTGCGGAGCAGGTCGACCTCGACCGGCCCGGCGACGAACACCCCGCTCCCCCGGACCGGCGCTCCGGCCGCGCCCGCGCTGGTCGCGGTGAGGGTGGCGGTCAAGCCCGCCGTTCCTGACCGGTTCCACAAGGTGAACGCGCCTTGCAGCACGTCCACGCCGAACCCGTGCGGCCGGCTCTCCCGGCCGCGCAGGTCAGCGGAGGCGATGGCCAGCCCGTCGACCTCGACGTGTCCCTGGCCAGGGGTCAGCAGGACCTGCCCTCTGGCGCTGACGCCGAGCAGGGCCAGCCGCCCCACGTCGGCCGCGCTGGTCCCGATCGCGACCTCGGTATCCG
>Ga0335074_10005357_pt1 | contig 17736 bp, 18 predicted proteins | sample Lox_Sample_23_FD_206715 | JGI IMG/M metagenome (GOLD analysis project Ga0335074, IMG submission 206715) | Soil microbial communities from Loxahatchee National Wildlife Refuge, Florida, United States - Lox_Sample_2.3 | ecosystem: Environmental > Terrestrial > Soil > Wetlands | place: USA... | reverse complement strand
TGCCATCGCAGCAGCTCGTGCGTTGCGAGTAATTCGAGCAGCATGGCGAAAATTGCCGGCGAGAGATCTTGCCCGAGCCCGAGCAACCCGCTCGCGCCCGCGAGCCGCCCGGCAACAACGTCGATGCCGGTGATGAAGCGCGCCTGAGAGTTCTTGAAATTGTGGAACGAAAACTCGCGCGGCTGTGCGCTGTTTCCTGCAGCCGGCATGACGTACGGAACGAGGCGCACCGAGCGCAGACCGTGCGATTCCGGTGCATCGATCACGTAGAGCAGTCGCTCGTTCTTCTGCACCGCGGTTGATTTGCCGAAGGTCTCGAGCATACGACGTGTCCACGCATCGACGGCACCGTCAGACGCACCACCTGCTCCCGCGTCGCGATCGAGGAGCTTGAGCGCCAGCGCCGCGCCGTGTTTGCACGCATGGCCGTCAGGACACGAACACTCGCTTTCGATCGTCTGCACGCCGTCGCGCTCGCGCGCGGCGATGCCCACCGCGTAGGGCCGCGTAGCCGAGCCTTGGACGGTCGCGCTTGCGGCTTCGCCCTGTTCGGAGAGGCGCACATTCGTTATGCGATTCCCTGCGACGTAGCCGCGGGCGCGCGCTATCGTCTGCGGATCGAACGAACGCTCGAGGGCGGCAGTATCAAAAAGCATCGGAACCGTTCCCGCTTACCGACACGGGCGGTGAGTCCCTTTGAGCTCTACACGTACGAGTAGAATTCAGCGGCGAGCGAGCACGTCGTTTATGGTCGTGACGTCGAGTTCGCCGATCGTCGAGAGGACGCGGTCCGCGAGCGAGAGTGCCTCGCGGTCCGGTGGAAACGCCTGGTTGGGAATCGCAACGACCGCCAGTTTCGCCGCGTGCGCCGAGCGAATGCCGTTTGCAGAGTCTTCGACCGCCGCCGTCCGGCGCGGATCGGCGCCCATCAGTTGCAAGGCGCGCAGATAGACGTCTGGTGCGGGCTTGCCGCGCGCAACGTCGTCTGCGGACACGACCACTTCGAAATACTTCGTCCAGCCGGTCTTTGCGAGCACCGTCTCCGCTACGGCGCGCGCTGCGGCAGTCGCTAAACCGAGCGGGAACGCTGCGGCGAGGCGCTCGAGCGCGTCTGCCGCGCCGGGCAGCACCGGTACGTCCCTCGCCAGACGCTGCGCGACAGCGGTAACGACTTGCTCGGCAATTGCTTGCGGTGGCAGCGTGACACCAAGGTCGTCGTGCATATAGTGCGCCCACTCTGTTGTCCGCATGCCGATCATGCGCTCTTGCGCGCCGTTGGGCCACCGGCCGCCGTGTTCGACGACGAACGCGTGCCGCACGTCGCTCCAAATCTGCTCGCTCTCGATCAGCGTCCCGTCGAGGTCGAAGATTACGGCGCCCATTTTACTCGGGCAACAGTCCGAAATCGATGCTATTGTCGTCTGCAAACGCTCCGGGCGTGAGCGAACGCAGCAAGATACTGCCGTCGCTATCGTGGGCGATCGCAATGCTGACCCGCCGGCGAACCGGCGTTTTAACCGAAACCGCCGTGACCTGCGCTTCGATCACGTCGTATACGCCGCGCGGAATGACGATCGTGTAGGGGATGGTGACGACGCCGTCGGGCTCGATGGTTGTGTGCTTGCCGCGCTGTCCACCCGCCGCCGCATCGCGCAACTCGAGGGACGAGCGAATGAGCTGGTGCGAGACCCGCGCATAATCGTTGTAGACCGCTTGCTTGTATGGGGCATTGAGGATTCGATGCGTTACCGTCGTTGCATACCGGTCGCCCCACACGTTGAAGCCGTCAGCGGCGACCTCGATTTCAGTCTTCCCCGCATTATGGAGGTGAATGGCGACTTCGAGAATATCGCGCGTGCGGTCGTACCCCACGCGCTGCACGGTGATCGTATCGTCCAGCGACGCCGGCTCCCCCGCCGGTTTGATCTTCTCCTGATAGATGAACGTGTAGAACGCCCACGCGCCCGCAGCAATAATTGCTAGGACCTCGACCACGTGGCGCATCGTCGTCCATGGGTCTTCAACGAGGCGGATCGCGCGTGGTTTTTGCTCGGCCACTAAGGATACGCCTTGACCGGCACGGAGATGTCGCACACGGAGAAATCGGCACCGTGCGTGCGGCGTGCGGCTGCCACGAGTTGCTCGAACTGCGCAGAGGACGTGTCGAGCACTTCGACGGACGGGCGGTCCGATGATGGAAGATCGCTGAGCACGCGAACCCGCAGCATGCGATCCGGATGCTTCGGCGGCACGCCGACGGCGGCTGCGCGGATCACGTCGAGACCCACGAGGATGCGCCCGACAACCGTGTAGTCGTGATCGAAATCGCGCGTCGTGCCGCGCATGAAGAAAATCTCTGCATTGGCTGAATCTACGTCGCGCTCGCGCCCCATCCCCATGACGCCGTCGCAGTATGCGCCCCAGACTCGTGGGATGCCGCTTGCGTACGAGGCCCCAACGGGAACGACACCGAGAAAGCCCTCTGGAGCAAGGCCGGTGCGCACGAAGCGAATCTGCGTCGCCGGAATATTTGCGGAAAATTCGGCGCGCAGGTCGGGCAGCGCCGAGCGGTCACCGTCGTGATTGTGCGGATCGCCGGTCTGCACGAAGTTGAATCCGGGTGTGTCGACGACGCGCCACATGAGGAGGCCATCGTAGACGTGCATGCGCGCAAGACGTTTCACGCGTTCGACCGCGTGCGGCGCGAGCCGAGGCTCGAGCGCTACGATGATGCGGCCTTTCGTCGTATCGATCACGAGGGCGTTGGCTAGGTCGATCGAATGCCAGGCGTTCATAACGACACCGAGGATCAGCGCGAGGATAAGGTGCATGAACCTAGTTAAATCCGCTGCACGGTGCCGGTAGCGGCTGCGGCACGGGCGTCGATGCCGGCGCAGGCGAGTAAAATAGACCGCTCAACTCCGCAACTTCTGGAACCGTGAGCGTCGTAAAACCCTGATACTTCGCTTCGGGCCAAACTTCAATCGCGCGCGCACCCAAGATGATGCCCTGCGTGATCGTCTCCGGCCATATGCAACCCATACCTTGCGGCGACTGCGTTTGGAAATTGATAAGTCCGCCCATCGCCTGAATATCGACGTAGATCTGCGGATCGCTGGTGATCGGCGTTTGCAGCGCATGATTGTCGAGCACGCAGCGCGAGCCGACCGCCGCGCGACACGCCTGCATGACGCTTTGACTGAACGCCGTGTCCAGGCCACCGCCGAGCTTGTTGTAAGAGTTGAACGTGAAGTCAATGTCGGTGTTTGCCCAGGCAGCATAATCGGTCATCGCGCCTGACAGGCACGACTCTTGCAGCGTGTCGGTGAGACCAGCTGCTACCAAATTCGCTTTACTGACAGGCCCGGTTGACGCGACAAACGGCTCATCGGTTTGCTCGGCACACGACGTTACCGCGACAGCGACGATCGACGGATTGCTATCGTACTTGGCCGCGACCTGCGCTTGGAACGACCGCCAAGCGTCGATGTATGCCGTCGTCCAATAGGGTCCGACCGTAAGCGGGCACGAATCGGTGAGGCCATTGCATCCGGCTGGATTGCGATAGATCGTGACCGGCCCTCCGGGCAAACTCTTGGCCCAGTGCGGGGCGTTGCTGCCCGCATAGATGCGCAGCTTCACGCTCACCGGGGACGACTGCGTGACGTCCGATAAATTATTGTAGGCTTGGACTTCCGTGAGATCGTTATCGATTGCCGTGGTGACGATCGCTCCGCCTTGGGTGGGCTGCAGGTCGGCCCAGGTCTCGTTGATCACGATGCCGCCGAAGCTGCCCGGAAACATCGAAATGTACGACGTGGTAAACGGCGTGGGTGTCGCGTTATCCGTGTTGTGCCAGGCGATGTCTTGCATGTCGATCAGGCCGCGGATTGGAATTTTCGGCGGGACGATCGTCACGGTGCCCGGTGTTGCCGACGACGACGGCGACGGCACCAGTCCGCGACCGCCGCCCCCGCAGGCGACCAGCGCTGCAGATGCAACGAACAGCAGTAGTAGGACGCGATTCACTGTTGTTGACCCCCGACAATCGCACTGGTATTGGTCATCGCCGCCTTCCACGTCTTGGCATCCGCGCCGTAGCCGGGGAAGAGTTGCGTCGGCATATCGGCTTCGAGCCAATCCTCGGGATAGAGCTCGAAGATCTGGGTGTTGTTTATCAGAGCGTACTGAAGAAGATTCGTAAAATCGATATCGTAACCGGCCGATTGGTTCGCCACGGCTTCGATCGGCTGAAACTCGAACGGTACCCTCCCGACGTGACGCACGAACGGCTCACACCAGTACAGGCTTGCGTTATATATCTGTGGATTGCACGGTTGCGGCGCCTTCCCGTTAACATCCGCGATGTCGCCGATCCCTAGATTCTCGGTTCCGAAACCGATGCCGTTGTTCGCAGCAACCTCGGCTTCGGTATTGGCGTAATCGTAGATCGTATTTGGATAATCGGGGATCTCGTTCATCGCCGCCATCACTTGTTTGCCGCTCGTGTTCAGCGTACCGATGTAGTTGATGATGCGGCGCGTGTGCGCGACCCAGTTGTCGTACGTCCAATTTGCCCCGCCGTTTGCCGGGGTGCCTTTCCAGAGTGCGAGACACGCAAGCGCTGCCTCGCTACTGCCGGTCATGTGGGCCGCGTAGGCTTCCGTCCCGGCCCCGATACCGAAGCGTAGATACCCGATCTGTGCGTTGATCGGCGCGTTTCCCGGCACGGTAAATTCAGTGACGGCCGCCGAGATCAGCGCCTCCCAATCGGCCTCATAGGTCGAGTCCATAAAGTCCGGCGCCGGGACCTGATCATTGCACTGGACTACACCCACGTTATCGCCGCTGGGATCCGTCACCCAACTCGGTGTCGCAGTGTTGCTCGTTCCGGTTTCTGACGCATCGACAAAGAGCAGATTGACGCTCAATCCCGCGTTGAAATAGGGCATCGCCTGTGAGATCACCTTAGTCCAATTGAAGGTCCCTTTGGTTTTTTCAACTTCGGCCCACTCCACCAGCAGACTCACGCCACAAATATTCGGATCTTTCGGCTTTCCGCTCGCGTCCTTGCCGATGACGTACTGCTCCATATCGGCTTCGTATTCGCCGCCCTGAACCTCATACGGATTCCACACGTACATCCCGTGCGGAGCGGTAGGATCGGCGACGCGGGCATCGGTGCCGGTGCATGGCGGAGGCGTCGCCACGGCAAGTCCTCCAGGCGTGGCTCCGATCTGCGAATTGACCGCGATGCTCGCGCGCTGCGCCGGCGAGTTGCCATCCGTTATAACGATCTGCGAACAATTGAGCGATTTTGTCGTGAGCAGTCCCGCGAAGGTAAGGGTCACTGCCGAACCGCTGACGCTTTGCACGAAGGTTGTGCCGTTTGTCGTCATCGTTAGCGGCCCGTAGAATGCTTTTGCGCAGGTCCCGCTAAGCGTGGGCCGCGTGACGATCGTGTAGGTCTGCGTGCCGCTTTCCGCGACCGCGACCGCCGAGAGCGTCTGACAATTGTACGGCGCGGACGAGCCCGCGCAACCGAATTGCACATTTCTTGGCACAGCCGTGAGCTTCGCCATGGCGCCGATCGAAAGCGCCACGCTAACCGTTGCTGAATTCTTACTCTGATCGGCAAGAGCAATCGTGCAGGTGTTCGAGATCGTTCCTTGCCCGAACGGAATGACCGTAAAAGTATCGTTCTGTCCTAGCGACACGGTGACACCGCTCTTGCTTGATTTGCAGGTCGTGCTTGCAGTAACGTTACCAACGAATCCGGATACCGTGAAATTTTGGGGGACGAGCGAGGTGAAGCTCAACGCGGTTGGTGCGGACCCCGCCATAAGGTGTACCACACCTGACGTGTGCGTCGCGTCCGGAACATCGATGACGGGGTTATCGCTGTAGTTAACGGTGACCATTGCAGATGACGAGTCCGACCCGCTGACCGTGATCGCACACGTCGCCGGCGGCGAACCCCCGACGGCTGCGACGGTAAAGATCAACGGTGACCCGGCGACGTCGGGCTCCGCGACGCCGTTGCCGCCGACGACGATGCTGCCAGTCGACGTTGCACACGCCGGTGATGCGTTTGCGGTATAGCTGACGCCGGCCGTGTCACCTTGGCCATTGAAGGTGTCGGTTGGCGAATCGGGCGTGAGGTCGATGCTCGAGGGTGCCAGCGAAAAGGATGACTGCGAGCCGGAGGCCGGCGTGAAGCCGCTCGTGCCCGAACACGCGGAAACGAGAATCGCCGATAGGAAGACCGAGAGTAGAGGCAGCCGCATGCCTAATCGTAGCATAGCCGAACGGTTCCTCAACGAGCCGACGTACCCACTCCACGCGAGCGAGTAAGCGGCTACTTAAGAGCCGGTTTATCCTGGACGATGAGAACCAAAGAGGCTGAAATGGGCCGACCGATTTTGACCGCATTTGGGGATTCGTGAGGCGTCCATGACGCCGACACGCCTGGAGCAGTTCGCGGACGGAATCTTCGCGATTTCGGCGACCCTGCTCATTTTGAACTTCGCAGTACCGGTGCTCGGCGATGCGAACAACGGGGCGCTCGTTCATGCGCTGACGTCCCAGTGGCCGAGGCTGCTAGCCTTTCTCTTGAGCTTTTTCATCATCTTGAACTATTGGCGGCTGCACAGCGCGATGTTCCATGACGTGCGCGTCCTCGACCATACGACGATCCTGTTGAACGCGGCATTCCTGGTTGTGGCTGCCTTCATGCCATACGCAACCAACGTAGCGGGAACATATCCGACACTTCCCGCCGCCGCAGTCTTGTACTCCATCGTGCTGTTGGCCGGCGCGCTCATCGGTTTCTTTATGGTACGCCATCTCATCGAAAGCGGCGCGTACAAGATGGACGTTCCACCCGAATATGCGCTCGTGACCTATCGCCGCATCCGGTTCTCGCTCTACATTCGCGTCGTCGGCCTCGTCTTTGCGTTGTTCCTCCCGATCGTATCGTATCTGATTTACTGGGTGATGATCATCTACTTCTTGTCGTTTAGTGCCATCGACGACTTCAGCAGCTAGCTCTCTAGGCGCGAGTCGCGCGGATGCAACCCTTTGCTGCCGGTTCGGGTTGCAGGTGTTGCAATTATGTTAGATACCATGCCAATCGGCGCACTCAGCTTGAACAAGAAGGTCTCGAAAAGCGTCGTTCCAGTCCCGTCGGAGCCCATCTACGGTGGCTATGCGAACAGCCGGGGAGAGGTTTTTCTCTTCGGTGCGGACCTCGCGTACCGCGTGAACTTCAAGAACAAATCGATCCAACAACGGCCGCCACTCAATCCCGCAGCGCAGGCGCGTTATGACATGACCCACGCCGGTGAGCCGTTTGAGTATTGCAACAAAAGCTTTCGCCGTCTGAGCGCCGCGCAGATCCAGGAGATATGCTCGTCGGGCCCCTTCAGCGTCGGGCCGCGAACCCTTAGCTAGCGTCGCGACCCCGCAAGTACGCTTCGAGCCGCTCCATCTGCTCGTTCCATCCCGCGCTCGCACCGTCAAGCATGTCGTTGCGGTCGCCGGCAAAATTCCAGAAGGTGTGGCGCACGGTCACGCTCGTCATCCCGGCGTGCTCGGCAAACGAGACGTCCAGACGTGTGTTAAGCGCGGCGACGCCATCTATTTCGAGAACGCCTGCAGTCACGAGCCGTTCGTTCGCGATGACTTCTTCAACCGTGCCCGATATAAGAACCGTCGTATCAGGCCCTTGCATATAAATGCTCATCTTTCCGCCGGGGCGCAGATCGTGTTCGCAGACCGTCGTAAAGCCGGGCCGGCCCCACCATTGATTCCGGTGTTCGACCTCGGTCCACACCTTCCAGACAAGCGAGAGCGGCGCGTCGAACGTGCGCGTCTTGACGACTTCCACAACATCGTCGGCGGTCTCAAGATGGTTCATCGGTTACTCCTTGCTGCAGGTGATGAAGGTAGGCGCCGAAGCGATCGAGGCGCTCATCCCAGGCGCGTTGCTGTTCCTCGAGCCAGCGCGTCGCGCGCTCAAGCGGCTCCGGCGTTAAGGCGCACGCTACGGTCCGGCCGGTTTTTTTGCGTGTGATGAGCCCGGCGTCGTTGAGCACATCGAGGTGCTTGATGACGGCCTGCAACGACATTGGGAACTCGCCGGCCAGCGTACTAATCGTCTCGCTCCCCGTCCGCAACTTAGCGACCAGCGCCCGCCGGGTGGGGTCCGCGAGCGCCGCAAACGTGCGGTCCAGGGTCGCTTCTCGATACTCAACCATTTGGTTGAGTATAGCGCCGCGACCGACCAGCGTCAAGCGCTCCATCCGCCTTCCGCCAAAGTTCAGGAACGCCGAGTTGTTCGCAAACGCCGGGAAATGCGGCCGTCGGCCCGCGCCATTCCAGCTCATCAACGTTCGCGAAAAGTTTCGCGTCCGTTCGAAGCGTTGCGAGTTGCTTGAATAAGAGGGCGCGATTCCGATTCTCGCCGAGCACGTTTTTCGGGAAGCGCTCGATCTTTCCGTAGCGCGCCACCAACGCAGCCGCGCCCTTCGCACCAATGCCTTTGATCCCAGGGTAGCCGTCCGCAGCATCACCCACGAGGGCAAGGTAATCGGGGATGAACTCCGGATCGACGCCAAACTTCGTCCGTACGCCGCTCGCGTCACGAACGACATTGGTTCTTCGATCCACCTGCACGACGCGATCGCCGCGCACGCATTGAGCGAGATCTTTGTCGGGTGTCCAGATGCAAATCTGTTCGACACGAGCATCCCTCGATGCGATTTCGGCAGCCGAAGCGAGCGCATCGTCCGCCTCAAGCTCGATCATTGGCCACACCGCGACGCCCATTGCGCGCAGTGAGTCCTCGAGAGGCGTAAACTGTGCAAGGAGCGCACGGTCGACGCCGTCTCCCGTTTTATACTCGCTCCAAAGCTGGTTCCGAAATGATTCGATGACGTGGTCGGTCGCGACGCCAACATGAGTCGCTCCATCTGCGATCATACGCAGTACGGTATTGAGCACGCCGACAACGGCGCCGAACCGATGCCCCTTACCGCCACTGCGGCGCTGCAGTCCGTAAAAGTGCCGAAAGAGTTCGTAGGTTCCGTCAATGAGATGAACGACCACGCTACCTCCTGCGACATGGAAGCCCGCATCGCGCTCACGCCTAAAACTGCGCGGCTAGCGTTCGCGGGCACCGTTCTGAACCGAGAGCTCCCAGCGATACCCATCCGAATCGTGAAACCACAGACCCATATGCGGGGAGCCTGGCGATGTTGGCCCGATCTCATCGCCGGGATCTTCGAGTTCCGCACCGTTTTTCTTCAACGTTTCGAGCGCTTCGCGCAGCGCGCGCATACTGTCGAGCTGAAGCGCTATGTGGCCGATCGAGTCCGGATGTGGTGTGCCTTTGAAGAACCCGATGATGATCGCGCCATCTGTCACCGCGATGGCCTCATCGGACCGAAACATTTCCCGCAGTTCAAAGTTCTTGGTCCAAAACTGCGCGCTCTTCTCCGGGTCTGCGACGGCGAGGCTGAAATGCCAGACCGCACCAAGTCGTACCTTCACGTCCGTACCTCCTCGTAAGGGATCGTAACGCATTCGTTGCTGGCGCGATATAGCGAGCTGGATCCGAGTCTCTGCGGGCGCCGCGCAACCTACCGCCGATCGCCAACCGCCGTGCAGGACGAGAGTTCGGCATGTCGCAGAATCATACAATGGCCTACGAAGTGCTGCTTCGCCTCGCGATTGCAACAGTACTCGGGAGTCTCGTCGGGCTCGAACGTGAGCGGAACGAATCCGCGGCAGGCTTGCGTACGCATGCGCTGGTCGCACTGGGCGCTGCGCTCTTTATGGTGGTCTCGATGTTCGGCTTTGCGAACGCCGGAGGACCGCCCGCGGTCGTGCTCGATCCATCTCGCGTCGCTGCGCAGGTGGTAACCGGCATCGGTTTTCTCGGTGCGGGCGTCATCATTTTCCGAAAAGAGATCATCCGCGGCCTCACCACCGCCGCGAGCGTCTGGCTCGTCGCCGCGATCGGGATGGCGGTCGGTGGTGGCCTCTATGTCGCGGCACTCGGCGGTACGATCCTGGCCCTCGCAGTCCTTGCCATCATGAAGCCCATCGAAGTGAGACTGTTCAGGCACCGGCGCCGCGATATCGTCCGCCTCGTGGTCGACCGCAGTCTCATTTCGGTCGCAGAAATAAACGAAACGCTTAGACACAACGGCGTCGGCTCGGAGCAGCTCGAGGTTCGTTATTCGAGGGACCCGGTGAAGACGCGAATCGACGTCGTCGCTCGGGGTCTCACCGAGGCCCAACTCGCGACCATGACGTCTGCGCTGGCGGACCGCGACGGAGTACTCGAAGTGCGCGCGGTGATCCACTCCGCGTCGGACACGACATCGGAAGAGCTTCCAACCCGCGAATCGTGATGATCACGCTGCGCGGGCGGCTTCCGCGTAGGCAATCAATCGTGAATAACTCTTGCGATCCACCACCAGCAACATGCCGGACAGGAAGACCAGCATGAAGAACAGCGCGCTGCCAAAGGCCAGCGGAAATCCGTAGGCCGTTGCGAGCGTGGTCAAAATCAGGGAATTGAACGCGCCCATGATGTTCAGCACGCCGTTATAGATGCTGTAGACCATCCCAGTCGACGCCTGGTTGGGTGAAATCTCGACCACGGTTACCGCCCAGGCCCCAACCGTCATATTCATCAGCAACTGCGCGACGCCGATCAATACCGCCGTCAGCTCGCCAAGTTGCGCGCGCGCTGTCGCAAGCGACAGCAGCACGCACACGATCATACCGAGCATCGGCACGGTCGCGCCGATGCGCCGCGCGGTCAGGCGATCGAAGCGCGCCACCAGCCGGTCGTTGAACGGCCCGGAGAGCACGTATCCCGCAAGCCCAAAGAGCGCACCAAAACTGGCCCACGCCGCGCTCTTGAGAATGCTCATGTGGAAGGTGTAGAACATGTAGCTCGGGACCCAGTTGATGAACGTGAAGAGGATGTAGCCGAAGGTCAAATAGATGAGTAGCATCCCCAGCCCCGTGCGGCTGAGCAGCGCGGCGCGAATCCCGGCCCAATCCACCCGTTCGTTCGCGGGCGAGTTGTTGCCGATCCACGCGCGCTCTTGCGCGTTCGTTCGCGGATCTTCGTCGGGCCGATTGCGAACAAAGATCAGCCAAAACGGAATGATCGCAAATCCGGCAATACCAAAAAGAATGAACGCCCACTGCCAGCCCATCGTTATCACAATCCAGCCAGCGAGAAGTGTGCCGACCGCGGGTCCTACATATTGCCCACATCCCGCCAGCGTGAAGAGCGTCGATCGTTCGCTTGGCGCAGCCCACGTGTTCGTGGTTTTCGCATTGATGGGCCAGATCGGCGCCTCGCCCGCTCCCATCAATCCACGGATGACGAACCAGCCGCTGAGCGTTCGCGCGAAGGGCGTCGCGATAGTAAACGCCGACCACCATCCGAGCAAAAGCGGCAAAGCTAGGCGCAACCCGAGCCGATCAGCAAGCCATCCGCCCGGGAAGTTGCAGAACGCGTAGATGATCGCCCATGCAAACGAGATCGCGCCGATCTGGTCGAGCGAGAAACCGTAGTCGTGCCGGATCGCGGGAATCGCCACGGCGAAGTTCACCCGATCCATGTAGTTGATGAAGACGGCTAAAAACATCAGCAAAACAACGGTATAACGATGTCTGGTCATGGGCCCTCCGATGCGGACAGCGCTAGCTACATTCGCCGCTCAAACCAAAAGGCCGTGCCGCGGCGCAGACGTAATGGAGCGCTATGGCAAAGATCTCACGCGGCCGCTTCCTGCAGTCGGCCGGCCTCTCCGCAGCGGCGGCGCTCGCCGCTCCGGCAATCGCACGCGCGCAACTGTCAGGCGCGCGGTTGAATGACATCGATCACTTTATCATCCTGATGCAAGAGAACCGCTCGTTCGATCACTACTTCGGCACCCTCGCCGGCGTCCGTGGCTACGGCGATTCGCACCCGCTGCGCCTAGCGAACGGCCGCAGCGTCTTTTATCAGCCCGACGTAGTGAATCCGGCCGGATACGTGCTGCCCTTCCGTCTCGACACGACGACGACGAGCGCGCAGCGCTTGCACGACCTCAGCCACGAGTGGGACGCACAACACGCCTCGCTTGCCGGCGGAAACATGGACGGCTGGGTTGCAGCGCACCGCCAAAAGAACGGCGCGGCGGGTCCGCTTACGATGGGCTACTACACGCGCGAGGATCTACCGTTTCATTACGCGCTCGCCGACGCATTCACAGTTTGCGACGGATACTATTGCTCGGTGCTTGGGCCAACCTATCCGAACCGCCTGTATCACATGACCGGCTCGATCGACGCCGACGGCCGTTACGGTGGCCCGGTGCTCAACAACGACGCGTACGACGGCAAGATCTTGTACACGTGGGAGACCTATCCCGAGCGACTGCAGCGCGCCGGCATCTCGTGGCAAGTGTACTTCGATATGGAAGATGACTACGCGCTCAACATCCTCAAGTATTTCAAGCCGTATCACGACGCAGCGCCTTCGTCGCCGCTCTATCAGCAGGCACTCACGGGCCGTCCCTTTGCAACATTTCTTAAGGACTTGCGCACTGGCAATTTACCGCAAGTTACGTGGGTCATGGGCCATGCGAAGCAGTGTGAACACCCGAGTTATCTCCCGGCTGAAGGCGCCGACTTCGTCCACCAGATGCTCCAGGCACTCTGGAGCAATCCGAGCGTCTGGGCAAAAACTGCTTTCATTATTAATTACGACGAGAACGACGGACAATTCGATCACGTCGTTCCGCCCACGCCGCCGCCTGGAACACCCGGCGAGTTCGTCGATGGCCGTCCGATTGGCCTTGGCTTTCGCGTGCCGTGCATCGTCGTCTCGCCGTTCTCGCGCGGCGGATACGTCTGCAGCAACACCTTCGATCATACCTCGGTGCTTCGTTTACTCGAGGCACGCTATGGCGTCGAAGTGCCGAACCTGAGCGCGTGGCGGCGCGCGAACACCAGCGATCTCACCGCCGCGTTCGGTTTTGGAGAGCCCTCGCGGCTCGATACGCCGGCTCTTCCTGAAACGGTAGCGGCGCTTGCGCAAGCAGAACAGAACGTCGCGCGCTTGCCGCGGCCCGACGTCCCAGCACAGCAGCACATGGCGGTGCAAGAGCCTGGTACGCGTCCGCGTCGGGGAATCGGTGCATGATGCTACTCGCTTCGATCCTCGCGGTGGTGCTCTCCACCGTTTACGCGCACAGCGGCGGAATCCCAAATCTCGACATCCTCAAAACCGAAATCATCGCCTATTATCAGTCCGGTCATTACGAACGCGATGTTTCCGATGTCGACGCCCACCTGCAATCCTACGTCGATGCCCGGCTGAAGCAGGGCGTACGAAAACCGGCGGTGGTCTTCGATATTGACGACACAATGCTCTCGTCGTACGCGTACGAGCGGGCCTACGATTTTGCCTACACGCAGCGATCGTGGTCGCAGTGGGAACGCGCCGATCGCTTTCCGCCGATCGAACCGACGCTGCAACTCGCGCGTCGACTTGCACACGAACACGTTGCCGTCTTTTACGTCACCGGCCGCCGTGTGCCGGAACGCGCGATCACCCAGCACGAGCTTGCGGTGGCCGGATATCCCATGCCGGTAGGGCTCTATCTGCGGCCGACGTCGGATACGGCGAGGTCGGTGATCCCGTACAAATCCCGCACGCGCGCGGCAATCGAACACCAAGGCTACGACGTCTTAGCCAGCATCGGTGATCAGTGGAGCGACTTACGCGGCGGTTACGCCGATCAACTCTACAAGCTCCCCAACCCGATGTACTTTCTACCCTAATTCCGAAGCGAACCAGGTCGCGTCATGTCGTGGTAAACCCTCGTTCGCGAGTTAGTTGGAACTTCGGCCCTTCGCCGACATCGCGCTCGCACGAAACCGTGTCAAAATCAAACAGAAAAAACGCCCCTTCGGCGGCGACCACGACTTGCCCAATCCGGCGGATCTTCTCTGTGCGGCGTTGGCCGCGTGCGAAGACTCAGCTGTGCGCATGGTCGCCGACCTTCTCGGTGTACGAATCGTCGATCTGCGAGTGGAAGTCAGCGGCGACGTCGACGTGCGCGGCGCACTCGCGATGGATCGTTCCGTCAAGGTCGGTTTCCGCTCGATGGATTGCCGCGTGCATTTGAAAGTGCAAGACGCGGAGGCACCGCGCCTCGCCGCCTTGCGTAAACAAGCTGAAGCATCATGTGTCAATCTCGACACGCTTCACACGGGCGTCCCAGTTTCAATAGACTTCGCAATAGAAACGGCTGGCTAATAGGAGGTTTGATATGCCCCTGATTCAAGTGAGTGTCATCAAGAGCGTATTCAGCCCCGCACAAAAGGCAGAAATGATCACCCGTTTGACCGACACGATGGTCGCGATTGAAGGCGAGAATATGCGTGGCGTGACGTGGGTGAAGATCGACGAAATAGAAAGCGGCGATTGGGGCATCGGCGGACAAGCCCTGACAACTGAGGCCGTCCGGGAGCTTGCCGCTGGGAAAACAACCGCTAGCGCACGGTGAAACGAACCGAGCGGCATCAGGGCGTGCGTCACTTGGAAAGAGCCCGACGATTCTCGCCGGGCTCTTTGGTTACGTCGGTCCCTCGACTACGCTTCGCTACGCTCGGGATGACAAGTGTAGCGACTACGCCCGGGATGACAAGTGTAGCGGCTACGCTCGGGATGACGAATGGAGCCCTAAAACGGGATCTCGTCGTCCAACTCGTCGCCGAAGGCGTCGCCCGCGGATGCGCCGTTGGCTGCACCGCTGCGCGCACCGGCATATGCAGCGCCGCCACCGAAGTCGCCGCCGCTTTCGCCGCCGCCGCCCGGACGTGAACCAAGCATCTGCATGTTATCGATTACCACTTCGGTCGCCTTACGTTTGTTGCCATCCTTATCGTCGTACGAACGGATGACCAGACGTCCCTCGATCAGAGTGTTCGAACCCTTCTTCAAATAGGTGTTGCAGGTCTCGCCGAGGCGATCCCACGCAACGATGTCGACGAACGTCGTCTCTTCCTTATTGCGCGGATTGTTCACGGCAAGCGTGAACTTCGTTACGGCTTTGCCGGATTGCGTGTAGCGGATCTCGGGGTCGCGTGTGAGATTGCCGACCAAAATAACTCGATTGTATGAACCTGCCATCGTCTTTCACTCTCTTTCGCTATGTCGCTGTGCTACGGTCATCCATCCCACCCACGTCTGACCTCGTCTAGAAATACCGAAGGCTTGTGCCAGACGTCCGGCACAAGCCTTCGAGTCGAATGCGAAAGAGTTTTAGACCCGGTCGGAAGCGACCTGGGCCCGTTCCCGATCGGCCGGGTGCATCGGCGGCGTGAGCGGAACCGGTCCGGACGGCATCGGCGGGGGCGGGTTGGCGGCGGCGTGCGCCATTGCGGCCAGCGCCTTCTTGTCGAGGTGGATGACCAGCGCGCGCAGGACGTCCTCTTGCAGCTTGAGCAAACGCTCGAGCTCGCGCGACGCTTCGCCGCTGCTGCGGAACTGCATCGCCACGTAGTTGCCCTCGCGCAGGTCGGCGATCTCGTAGGCCAGGCGCTTGCGCCCGAGCTTCTCGATGTTGACCACCGTGCCGCCCTGGTTTTTGATGATCTCGCCGATGGCGGTTGCCCGGGCGTCGACGTCGGCCTCTTCCAAGTTGGGCCGCAAAATATAGGTAACTTCGTAGTCGTTCATGGCTCGTTCCATCTATGGACGCCCGTAGGCGGCCCCAGTTCGGGGCAGGTGGTGCGGGATCAAAAGTCTCCCAAAACCATGGAATCTTACACTAGCCTACCGTTTCGCGCAATGTGCTTGGGCGGCGGCAATGCTAAGATGGGGGGCGATGTCCATCGCCCGCTTTGCCGTGAACCGTCGGGTGGCCGTTTCCATGCTCGCCTTGGCGATCGTGGTCCTTGGCATCTTTGCCCTTCCGCGGCTACCGGTTGCCTTGCTCCCCAATTTTACCCCGCCGGTCGTCACCGTCTCGGTGACCTACCCGAATGTGGGGCCCGAGCAGATGGAAGCGCTGGTCACCCGCCCGATCGAGAACGCGGTCAGCCGGGTCAACGGCATCGAACTCATCAACTCCGACTCGCAGCTCGGGCAGAGCACGGTCACCGCGCAGTTTTATTACGGCACCAATCTCGACACCGCGGCGGTCGACGTCCAGCAGCAGGTCGATCAAATTCGCAGCCAGCTGCCAAACGACCCGAACCTGCAGCAGCCGGCGATCGCGAAGTGGGATTCAAATTCACTGCCGGTCGTGCGCTTTTACGTCACCGACCCGAACATCCCGTTGCGCGACCTCGGCGACCTCTTCTCCAATCAGCTCTCCGACGAGTTTGCCTCGGTCGACGGCGTCGCCAACGTCGTCGTCGGCCAGGATCAGCAGCGCGCGTTCATGATCGAGCCCGACACGAACAAACTCGCGGCGTACGGCATGACGCTCAATCAGATCATCGGGCGCGTCCAGCAAGAGAACCTCAATCTTCCCGCCGGCATCATTCAGGTCGGTCCGAACGAGTACCAGGTGCGCGCCAACGCGCTTCTTGCCAATGCCGCGCAGATCTCCGATCTGGTGCTCGCCGTGAAAAACGGCAACGTCGTTCGCATCGGGACGGTGGCAAAGGTCACCGACTCGATCGAAGAGCAGCGCACTTACGAGCGGCTCAACGGCAAGCCGGCGATCGGCGTCGTGATCGACGCGCAGCCCAACGCCAACATCGTTGCGACGGCGATCGGCACGTATCGCAAAATCGACCAAATCAGCAAGCGGTACGCGGGCATGAAGATCGGCGTCGTCTTCGATCAACAAAGTTTCATTCTCGAAGCGATCAACGCGCTCGAGCACACCGCGATTTACGGCGCGATCCTGGCTGTCATCATCATTCTCCTCTTTCTGCATTCGTGGCGGACCACGCTCATCGTCGCGATTTCTTTGCCGATCTCGGTCCTCGGGACGCTTTTCATCGCCTACGTGTTCGGGTATTCGCTCAACATCATGACGCTGGGCGGCCTCGCGCTCGCCGTTGGGCTCATCGTGGACGACGCGATCGTCGTCATCGAAAACATCTACCGCCACATGGCGCTGGGACAATCGCCGCGCAACGCCGCCGAGAGCGCAACTTCGGAAATTTTCAGCGCCGTGCTCGCATCGTCGGTCACCGTCGTGACCGTCTTCATCCCGCTGGTGCTCATTCCGGGGCTGCAAGGCTTGATCTTTACGCCGTTCGCGGTGATGGTGATGGCCGCCGTCGCGCTCTCGTTCGTCGTTGCGGTGACGACGGTACCGATGCTCTCGTCGCTCCTGATCCGCAATAAATACAACGCGTCAAACGGTCATGCCAATGGGAACGGTGGCGCGCACTCCGGCGGAGCGTACGTACGTTTCGCGCGCGGGTTCGATCGCGTCTATGACCGGTTCGAGCGCTGGTATCGCCGCGTGCTCGAGCGCGCGGTGATGCGGCCAGGCTTGGTTGTTACAATCGCCGTGGGGCTGCTGCTCGTTACGATTGTCGCCGCAAAACTCGGTGCCGTGGCTACCGAGATCTTTCCGGCATCGAATTCGGTCTTCGTGCGCTTTAATTTGCAGATGCCCACGGGCACGGCGGTCAGCATCACCAACGCGACCTTCAATGCCATCGAACAGGCGATGCTGCGGGATCCGCGGG
>Ga0335074_10005356_pt1 | contig 17737 bp, 13 predicted proteins | sample Lox_Sample_23_FD_206715 | JGI IMG/M metagenome (GOLD analysis project Ga0335074, IMG submission 206715) | Soil microbial communities from Loxahatchee National Wildlife Refuge, Florida, United States - Lox_Sample_2.3 | ecosystem: Environmental > Terrestrial > Soil > Wetlands | place: USA... | reverse complement strand
AGTGCCGACGGCAAGAAGCCCGCCGCACGGAAGCCCGCCGCACGGAAGGCCGCCGCCGATGGCGGGAGCGCCTCCGGGACGGCCACCCCCGACAGAGCCGGCACTGGCAGAGCAGGCACTGGCAGATCCGGCACTGGCAGATCCGGCACTGGCAGGGCCAGCACCGCCAAGGCGGCTACTGCCAAAGCCGCTACTGCCAAAGCTGCGCCGGCCAAGGCTGGCGCGCGCCGCACCTCCGCTGCCAGCGAAGACGACAAATCGGCCGACCGTCGGCGCCGGCGCGCGAGCTGACTTGCGAGGCTGGTCAGCGGGTCGCGGACGGTTATTCCGGCATTTCGACCGAGCGGATGCGAACTGCCGACATCACGCCGTAAGGGTGCGGACGCTTCGTGCTACCGCCGGGTACGCTAACTCTTCATGACCAACCAGATCGCCCCAGCCGAAACCGGTGTGCTCGCGGCGAGCGCGGCGCCGCCGGGGCCGGCTGGTTCGGGTGGGCCGGTGGAGCCGTGGCCCGGTCGGCTTGTCCGGCTCGACGCGGGCGAGGTCTTCGTCCGCAGCACGCCGAAGCAGGCAGGCGCTGAGCCTGCGGTCTTCGTGCACGGCCTCGGCGGCTCTGCGCTGAACTGGACCGATCTGATGGCCAAGCTTGCCGAGCCGCCAGCAAACAGCGACGCCGGCGTACCTGGCGCCCTGCTGGCCGGTGACGCCATCGACCTGCCGGGATTCGGCTTCTCGCCGCCGCCGGCAGACGGCGACTGCTCGGTCAACGCCCGGGTGGCAGCGGTCATCTCGCTGATCGAGGCCCGCGACGATGGCCCGGTCCACCTGATCGGCAACTCGCTTGGCGGGGCGATCAGCACCAGGGTGGCAGCTCGCCGTCCGGACCTGGTCAGGACGCTCACGCTCATCTCGCCGGCGCTGCCTGACCTCCGCCCGCGGCCGATGCCGGCCAGGCTCGCTGTCGTTGCCACCCCCGGCCTCGGCCGATGGCTGCTGAACCGGATGCTGGAGATGCCGCCGGAGCGGCGTGCCGACACCTCGATCGCCGGGCTGTTCGCGGATCCGAGCCGCCTGCTGCCAGAGCGCAGGGCCGAGGCGATCGCCGAGGTGATCCGGCGCGACGGCCTCGGCTATTCGGTGGACGTGCTGCTGGCCTCGACCCGGTCGCTGCTGGCCGAGTACACCCGGCCCGGTTCTGGCTCGCTCTGGCACGATGCGGCGAGGGTGACGGCACCGACTCTGCTGATCCACGGCAGCCATGACCGCCTGGTCATGCCGACTATGGCCGTCAGGGCCGCCCGCACGTTCCCGAACTGCCGGGTCGTGCTGCTGCCCAGGGTCGGCCACGTCGCGATGATGGAGCGCCCTGCGACGGTCGCGGCGGAGCTGCGCGAGTTCCTGCACCGGGCCCGGCAGCAGGCGGCCGCAGCCAACACCGTGCAGTCAGACCCTGCTGCGCAGGAGGCCGGCGCGGCACAGCCGGACGGCGCCCGCAACCGGACCGGGCTCCTGAGGCCACAGCACGGATGCTGATTGTCGCCGCGCAGCTGCTGACGGCTGCGGCGGGAGACGGCTACGTTCCCGCTCCGGGTTTTCTTGATGTCACCGACGGTGTGATCGGCGGGGTCGGTACTGGCGTGCCGCCGGCCGGAGCCGGGGCTGGCCCGCGGATTGAGCTGCCGGACGGTTACCTGCTGCCCGGATTCGTGGATCTGCAGGTCAACGGCTATTACGGGATCGAGTTCCAGACGGCTGACGCGACCGGCTGGGCCACCGTGGCCGAGCGACTGCCGGAGACCGGGACGACTGCGTTCGCGCCCACGCTGATCACTGCGCCGGTCGGCAGCCTGGCTGATGCGTTGTGGGCGGCACGCGGATTCGTGCCGGGCCTCCCCGCCGAGGCGGCGCGAGTGCTGGGCGTGCACGTCGAGGGGCCGTTCATCGCGGCGAACCGGCGGGGCGCGCATAACCCGGACTGGATCGTCGACCCCGACCCGGCCGCTGTGGCTGAGCTGATCGAGGCGGGCCGCGGGCTGCTGCGGCTGGTCACGCTGGCGCCCGAGCGACCGGGGGCGCTGGTCGCTATCGACCAGTTCGTCGCGGCCGGCGTACTGGTCAGCGTCGGTCATAGCGACGCCACGGCGGCGGAGGTTTCGGCCGCGGCGGGGCGCGGGGCGCGGATGGTGACGCACCTATTCAATGCGCAGCGGCCGCTCGCCCACCGGGAGCCGGGCGTGGTTGGCCAGGCGCTGACCGACGACCGGCTGACCAGCGGCCTGATCTTCGACCTGCACCACGTGGCGGGCCAGGTCTGCGCGCTCGCCTTCCGCGCGGCGCCGGGCCGGATCGCGCTCGTCACCGATGCGGCCGCGCCTGCGGGCATGCCGCCGGGGGAGTACCTCCTCGGCGGCGAGCCGGTCACGCTGCCAGGCAACGACGGCGCGCCGCCCATCCGGGCCAACGGCACGCTGGCCGGCTCGGCGCTCCGGATGGACCTGGCGGTGGCGAACGCAGTCGCCTGCGGCGTACCGCTGCCGGCCGCGGCGGCGGCTGCCACCCGGATTCCGGCGGACCTGATCGGACGTCAGGACCTCGGCCGGCTAGCCGCGGGGGCGGCTGCTGACCTGGTCTGGCTCAGTCCGCAGCTGCGCACTCGTGCGACCTGGATAGCTGGTGAGCTGGTGTATACAGATGGTGCCGCGGCCACGCTTGCCGCTGTGCTGGCGTGACCGAAGGGTCGGGCGTGACCGAAGGGAAAGACCTCATGCAAGCCGGGAACGCGACGCGCTCTTCGCTGATGCGCCAGGAAATCGAGCAGCAGCCGGAGGCGCTCAGGGCCACCATTGAGGCGCTGCTGCCGCGCCGGGAGGAAGTCGCGGCGCTGGCGGCCGGGACCAAGACGGTGCTGTTCATCGCGCGGGGGACATCGGACAACGCCGCGGTCTACGGCAGCTACCTCATCCAGGCGCATGCCGGGCGGCTGACCTCGCTCGCAGCGCCGTCGATCGCGACGACGTACCGGGCGCACGTCGACCTGGACGGCGTGCTGGCGGTGGCGCTGTCCCAGTCGGGCCGGACCGAGGAGATCGTCGAGACGCTCGAGTGGGCGGCCGACTGCGGCGCCCGGACCATGGCGATCACCAACGGCGGCGACGACTCGCCGCTGGCCGAGGTGGCGAAGCTCGCGTTCGTGACCGAGGCCGGCGTGGAACGGGCGGTGCCGGCCACGAAGACATTCACCACGCAGCTTGCAGCGCTGGCTGTGCTCGGCCTCGGCCTCGGAGCGCCGCTGGATCCGGGTGAGCTGCGCGCCGTCCCGGACGCCGTCGCTGAGCTGCTCGCGCGCTCTGAGGGTGCGGAGCTGGATTCGATCGTCGGCGACCTGGCACGAGTGCCCGGCGTCGTGGTGTCCGGCCGCGGCATGGCCTACGCGGCCGCGCTGGAGCTGGCGATCAAGCTAAAAGAGGCCTGTTACCTGCACGCGATGGGGCTGTCGTACGCGGACCTGCTGCACGGCCCGATCGCCGTTGTGGACGCCGACACTCCGGCCATCGTGGTCGCGGCCGACTCGGGGCCGACGCTGCCAGGCTCGATCGACCTGGCACGACGAGTGACCGGGGCGGGGGCGGCTACGTTCGGGATCGGCGGCGGCGCCGAGCTGGCGGCTGCGTGCACGGCTTCGCTGCCGGGCCCGGTCCTGCCGGAGTGGCTGGCGCCGATCGGGCTGATCGTGCCGGGGCAGTTGCTGACCGAGTCGCTGGCGCGACGGCTCGGGATTGATCCGGACCGGCCACGCGGCCTGAGCAAGGTCACCCAGACCGACTAGGCGCGGCGCGCCAGGCTTCTGCAACCACGACCACGCTGCGTTGCGTTCGGGTATCGCGGCGGCGGTTTACGGGCCTGCTGCGGCATCGGCACCCATGGCCTGGGCGGTGATCATCCGGCGCACCAGGGCTCGCTGCTCGAGCAGGACCGGGTAAACCGGGTCGGCCGGACCGGTGCCTGCCAGGGCAGCGTCGGTGGCGGCAAGCGTGACGTCGTCGGCGAGCGGCAGCGGATAGAGCGCGCGGGCGAGCCGCTGCGCGGTTCGGTTGTCGTGCCGCCGGACGGCGGGCAGCGCCTGTGCGAAGTACCGCGCGCGGAACGGCCTGAGCAGTTCCTCCTGACCCGGTACCCAGATGCCGTCCGCGTGCGCGAGGGCTTGCCGCGGCGACTGACCGGGAGCTAGCGCCGCGGTCCACGCGGCTTCCTTGGCGTCCGGTCGCGGTCGGCGGGCGTTCAGCGTCGCTGCCTGAATGTCGCCGCTGGCCGGATCGTCGGCGGCGTAGGCAGCGATGGCGGCGTCGGTGGCGAGGCCGTGGGCGGCAAGGTTGGCCAGGATGCTGGCCCGCAGTTCGAGGTCGAGTTCGACGCTGCCGGGCAGCAGGCGGCCGTCGAGCCAGATGCGCAGCAGGTCAAGCTGGGCGGGACTGTCAGCGCTGGTGGCGTAGCCGCGGGCGAGGACGTTCTGCCGCCGCGCCGCGGTCGCGGCTTGCCGGGCGGTCATCGGCTCGCCGGTGTGCACGTGGCGTGCCGTCGGCGCTAGCTGGCTCAAGCCAGCGCGTTCGGCCGCGGCGAGCGCAGCGGCGGCCAGGTGCTGACGCCCGGCCGCCCGCCGCTCTGGCGGGGCGTAGTAGTCCGCGCCTCTGACGGCAACGGAGAGCAGCTGTTCCAGACCGTTGGCTGGTCCGCCGGCGGTGACCCGGCGGGCTACCAGCGCGGCGAACTCGGCCGCATCGAGTTCGGCCGCCAGCACCATGTCCCAGGCTGCGGCCCAGCAGACAGCCTCGGCCAGCGGATCTGACACGTCCATGGCGGCACCGATCAGGACGCGCCACGAGACCCGGTCGAACCTCGTCATGGCGAAGGTATGGGCGACGTCGTTGAGCAGGATGGCGGCCGGCATCCGGGTGCCAGTCAGCTCGGGGATGTGAGTCCACTCGCCGCCGATAGTGACGCCGACTCGTCGCGTGCAGCGCAGCCGCGACCCGGCGAGCTCGTACAGCCCGATCGTGAGCTGGTGGGTCCGCATCGGCCCGGCAGCATCCGTCGGCGCATCCTGCACGATGGCCAGGGACGTGATCACGCCGTCCGGACCGATCGTGATCTGCGGCCGCAGCCTGTTCACACCGGGCTGCTGGAGCCACTGCGCGGCCCACGACGTCAGGTCCCGCCCGCCCGCGACCGACCAGCAGCCGATCAGGTCGCTCAGCGTGGTCGGCGACCAGGCGTACCGAGTCAGGTAGTCGTGCAGACCGGCGCGCATGGCCTCCGGCCCGATAAGCGCGGCGAGCTGGCGGAGGACGGCCGTGCCCTTGGAGTACGTGATCGAGGGCGGTCTGGTGAGGGCGTCCGCCGCTGTCTGCACGGGCGAGGACACCGGAAGTCTGCTGGGCAGGCTGTCCGCCTGATAGGCGAGCATCTCGCCGGCCATCGCGAAGTCGGCCCACGCACCCGGCTGGCCGAGGACCGCTTCGGCCGCCTCATAGGAGAGGTAACTGGCCATCGCCTCGGCGATCCACAGGTCGTCCCACCAGCTGCCTTCGACTAGGCAGCCGAACCATAGATGCGCGGTCTCGTGCGCCAGCACGGCGGCGACATGATCGTCGGCCGGGTCGGCGGCGCGCTGGAGCAGCGGCTCGCTGACGTACATCACGCCCGGATTCTCCATCGCCACCGGACCGAGTTCCGGCGCGAATACCACGTCCAGCTTGCGGTACGGGCAGGGCACACCCAGCAGCCGCTCGTAGTAGTCCACGACTGAGCCGACGAGTCCGGCGATCCGGGCCAGGCCGGGCGAGTGGGCCAGAGTCGCACGGCAGTAGACACTGAGGATCGCCCCGGTGGCGGGAAGCACCGTGGCCGGCGGTACGGGCACGTACGGGCCCGCGCACAGCGTGAACTCGTAAGGCTTCATCGACGGGACAGTCGCGAACCGCCACACCCCGGCCTCCCCGTTGGCCGGGCGGTGGTCGACCTGGCCGTTAGCCACGCAGATCCAGCCGGCCGGCGCGGTCACGATCACGCTGAAGGCGGCTGGCAGATCCGGCTGGTCGAAGCAGCAGAAGACCGTCGGCGCGGCGGTGGGGAAGGAGTTGACCAGCACATAACTCGAGCCGTCAGCCGGATCGGTGTAGGTCGTGAGGCCGGTGCCGCTGCGGGAGACCGCGACGGTCGCGGTCACGATCAGCGAGTTGGTCGGCGCGAGGCCGATGAGCGGGAGACGGCCGTCTGCGACGAGCCGAGGGTCCAGCGGCCGGCCGTTGAGGATCACCTCCTGCACCGCGATCGCGTCGATGTCAGCAAACGTGGGGGCAGCCGGGTCGTGGCAGCTGAACCGGACCTCGGTACGCGACCGCGCCGACTGGGGCGCGCCAGCGGAGTCGCTGTCGCCAGCGAGATCCAGGAACACCGCGTAGGACTCGGCCGCGATCAGACGGGACCTCGCGGCCGCCTCTGTCGCAGTAGTCCCGGCAGCCACCGGTGCAGTCTAGCGACCCGGCTCAGGGCTCCCGGAAGACCTTGTACTGGGCGGCCTGGGCGCGCGGCCGCAGCACCATCAGGTCCACATTGACGTGCTCCGGCCGGGTGACGGCCCAGCAGACCGCGTCGGCCACATCGGTGTCGGTCAGCGGCTGTTTCACTCCGGCGTAGACGGCGGCGGCCTTGTCGGTGTCGCCGCGGTAGCGGTTCACTGCGAACTCGGCAGTCTTCACCATGCCGGGCGCGATCTCGATGACCCGGACCGGCTTGTCGTACAGCTCCAGCCGCAGGGTCTCCGCCACCCCGTGGATGGCATGCTTGGCCGCCACGTAACCGCCGCCGCCCTCGTAGCTGATCAGCCCGGCGGTCGAACCCATCAGCACGATCGTGCCCGCGTCGCTGGCGATCAGCTTGGGCAGCAGCGCCTGGACGACATTGAGGGTGCCGAGCACGTTCGAGTCGAACATGGCCTCCCAGTCGTCCGGCGAGCTGTCGGCCACATAGTCGGCACCGAACGCTCCGCCCGCGTTGGCGACCAGCACGCAGCACTCGTCCAGCGTGTCCGCCATCGCGAAGACCGCTTCGCGGTCGGTGACGTCCAGCGGGTGGACGACGGCGCTGCCGCCATATCCGGCGATGCGGTCGGCCACCTCGGCCAGCCGGTCCGCGCGGCGGGCGGTCAGCACCACCCGGTACCCGGCGTCGGCGAGCTGAACGGCAGTAGCCGCCCCGATACCGCTGCTTGCCCCGGTGACTACAGCTGTGCGCTCCATGGCCAGGATTCTGTCAGCTTCCGCTCACGCGGCTCACCTAGCATCTCCTTGTGTCGCAATTGCGCGGGGTGATCACGGACTGGGGCGGCGTCATGACGAGTCCCATCGCGGAAACCGTCAACATCTGGCTGGCAGCCGACCGCATCGACCGGGACAGCTATGTCGCCGTGATGCGCGAGTGGGTCCGCATCGCCTACGGCGACGACCCGGAGGTGACCAGTCCCATCCACGCCCTGGAGCGGGGGGAGTGCACCATCGCCGAGTTCGAGCACATTCTGGCCGCCGAGCTCGTGCTCGAAGACGGCGGCCCGGTGGCAGGGCCGGGCTTGCTCGAGCGAATGTTTGCTGGCTCGACGCTGGACGAGACCATGCTGGGGCTCTTCCGCAGGCTGCACGCGGCCGGCGTGCCCACCGGGCTGCTCTCTAACTCCTGGGGCAGCGATGGCTACCCGCGCGAGCTGTTTCCCGACTTGTTCGACGCCGTCGTGATCTCCGGCGAGGTCGGCATGCGCAAGCCCGAGCCGCGGATATTCCGGCACGCGGCAGAGGCACTGGGGCTCCAGCCGGAGGAGTGCGTCTTCGTCGACGACATCCTGGCCAACATCACTGCGGCTGAGGAGATCGGATACACCGGTGTGCTGCACACCGACTCTGGCGAAACGGCCGCGCGGGTAGCGGAGCTCCTCGGCCTGCCGCTCGACTAGGTACCGGCGAGCGGCCGGGACGGGGAGGGCCTTCGTTCCCGGCAGCATTTTGGGTGTGCGACCGCTAGGGTTTCGGCTGTGCAGGGTTACCCGCAGCCGCTCAATGCGGGCCGGTCCGCCAATATGCGGGCGAACAAGCGCAAAGACACGAAGCCAGAGATGGTTTTGCGCCGGGCGCTGCACGCGCAGGGCTACCGGTACCGCAAGGACTATCGGCTGGACCTGACCGGTGGGCGCGTCCGGCCGGACATCGCGTTCACGGCCCGACGGGTGGCTGTGTTCGTGGACGGCTGTTTCTGGCACTGCTGCCCGCAGCACGGCACGCAGCCGGCCAACAACACCTGGTACTGGGAACCGAAGCTGGCTCGCAACGTCGAGCGCGACCGCGCGGCTGACGCCGCGCTGGCCGCGGCGGGCTGGAGCGTGGTGCGGATCTGGGAGCACGAGACGCTGGAGTCGGCCATGGCTGCTGTGGTCTCGGCCCTGACTGCCAGGAACGGGACCGGGGCCGCTGCGGGCACGGCCAGCGCCCGCCGGGAGGCGGACGTCTCAGCTGCTGCTCAGCCCGCCGACCCGAGGTGACCGAGCAGCAGCGCCTCGCTCACGCAGCAGTTCCGCAGATCGCCGAGATCGACGCTCTCGTTCTCGGCATGCGCCATGCTGCCAGGATCCTCCGCACCGGTCAGCAGCAGCGCCGCGTTCGGATACGTCCTGGCCAGCGCGGCCACCAGCGGCAGCGAGCCACCCGACCCAGGCTCGACCGGCGGTTGCCCCCAGGTGTCGATGCAGGCGCGCCGGAATGCCTGGTAGGCCGGGCCAGCGGTGGCGATCCGGACGGGCTGCCCTTCTTTCGTCACGGTGACCGTGACTTCGGCACCCCACGGCGCGTGCCGGCGCAGATGCTCCTCGATCGCCCGGAGCGCCCGCCGCGTGTCATCGCCGGGTGCGAGGCGGATGCTCAGCTCGGCCCGAGCCGCGGGCACGAGCCGGTGCGCGAACTCTGCGTCCGGCCCGGTGTCGATACGCAAGACGGAGACGGCCGGCTTGCCCCAGAGCCGGCCAGTCAGCGAACCCCGCCCTAGCATCCGGACACCCGGTCGCAGGCCGGCCGCTTGCCGCAGGTCGGTCTTGTCGACGTCCAGCGACCTGATCCGGCAGTTACGCAAGCCCCTGACCGCCACCGTGCCGTTACGACGGTGCAGCGTCGCCAGGAGCCGGCAGAGGGTCGTCAGTGCGTCCGGAGCCAGCCCGCCGTACCGGCCGCTGTGCACAGCGTGATCGAGCGTCCTGACCTCGACCGTGCAGTCGAGAATCCCGCGCAGCGAGGTCGTCAGCGCGGGCCGGCCCACTCGCCAGCTTGCGCAGTCAGCAAACACGATGACGTCCGCGCGCAGGCGCTCGCCGTAGCGGGCAAGGAAGGCGGCCAGGTGCGGCGAGCCGACTTCCTCCTCGCCTTCAACGAGGACTGTGACGCCGACCGGTGGCCGGCCCTCCCACGCTCTGAGCGCCGCCGCGTGGATAGCGATACCGGCCTTGTTATCGGCGGCCCCGCGGCCGTACAGGCGGCCGTCTCGCTCGGTTGGCTCGAACGGCGGCGAATCCCATAGCTTCCGCGGCCCGGCCGGCTGGACGTCGTGGTGCGCGTAGAGCAAGACGGTAGGCGATCCCTCGGGGCCCGGAGCGTGGCCGATCACCGCTGGATGCGCAGCGTCAACTTCGAGCAGTCTGACACCCTTGAACTCGGCGCGCATCAGCCCCTGCGCGGTCTGCTCCGCTGACGAGCGCACCAGGTCCGGGTCGAATCCCTGAGCGCTGACAGACGGTGTTCTGATGTGAGCCTCGAGCTCAGGCCGGACGTCATCGAACGCCGCTTCCGCTGCCGCCCGGACATCCGCCGCGGTCAGCTCCATAGGCAAGCGGGAACCCGTCGTGCGGGGAACTGAGTGCGAGCGGTGGGCGTCTGAGCGTGCACCGGTGACTGGACCGGTGCAGAACAGCTAACTCCGGCCCGACCCCGCACCCTTCGTACAATACGTTCGCATCACGAAGCAATCAATTGGCTGATCCGCCAATTGACGCCGGCAATGAATTGTCAGTCAAGACCAATCGTCATGAGGCCAGGTACGTCCGCGGATAGTCGACCGTGCAGATGACGGCATCCCTGCGGGCCTGCTCGCCGGCCGGCGGCACCAGCGGGCTGGTGTCGTGCATGAACCGCTGATCGTCAAGGATCAGGATGTCGCCGGGGTTCAGCTGTCGCTTCAGAACCGGATCTTCGCTGGTGATGCGGCCGTTCGGGTAACGGTCTACCGGGTAGAGGTGCGTCTCAGCGCCAGTGCCTATCCGATCAAGGACGTAGATGATGACAAATTCCTCATCATCGTGGTGCGGGGATGTCACCACGTTGGTGAACGTGCGGAAGAGGTTGATGCCAAAGGTCCCAAAGGTCCCTTCTGCCGGGCGGCGCTCCGGTGGCACCAGGCCGAGGAGGGCCTGGATCAGCTCCTTCGCCTGCGGGTCGTCCAGCAGTCGCACGCGCGCGTGCTCGCGCTTGCCCGGGATTCCGGCGCGGTCGGTGATCGTGATCGACTCGTGCTCCTGCATGATGGGCTTGTCGTCGTGCCACCGGTACCGGATGACATCGCGCGCTCGCTGCCGGTCGACGGGCATGTCGCCCTCGTCATGCCGGAGAGTCCAGTCGTTGAAGTACGCCTGGCTGAAGTTGCTGCGGAACTTCTCCGGCAGCCCGATGGACCGGTCGTCGGTCAGTGCGTAGCCCCGGCTTGCCAGGGCCGCCCTGACCTCTGCTGGCCCCGCGGCCGAGTTCCACGCTGAAACATCGCTCACGGTCGGCACTCGCAAAATAAGAAAAACTCGGCTAAACCGAGTGTGTGTTAGGAGGCGCCGCGCCTTTGCAGCGTGGCCTACCGTACTCCGGTCGTCAGTTAACACGCTGACGATTAAAGAGATCGCCGCAATTGCTCTACGCAACGGTATTATTGCGCAAAGTAATTTATGCAAGCCGTTCCTACGCGGCATCGAGGCCGTCCCTGACTGAGCGAATCAGGGCGCGGGACTCATCCTGATCCAGCGATGCCGCCACAAGAGCCTCGTGAGCGACACGATAGAGCGCTACCCGGTCCGGATCGTCCACGGACACGAAGCCATTGTGAGTCTCGATATTGACCACATCCGGTATCTGGGCGTCCTGATATTCGAAATAGGCGTACATACAGGTCATAGAGAAGACTGGTTTGGCCGCGAAGGGCAGTACGTGCAGTTGGACGTGGAGGTCCGGCGGCAGGTTTACCAGGAAGTCGAGCTGAGCTCGCGAGGTCTCCGTCGACCCGACAACCTGCCGGAGCGCAGTCTCGTGCATCACCGCGATGAGCTCGAGCGCCGGCAGGCCGTCGCGGTTGCGCAGAGCGCCCTGGCGTCGACGCCGGATCCGGAGGAGCTGGCGGATCTCACCTTCGCTGCGGCCCTCCATGTCGCGGAAGATCGCCGCCGCATACTCGTCGGTCTGGAGCAGGGCCGGCACGAACGGAAGTGTGTAGGCGCGCTCGATGGTCGCGTCCGCTTCCGCCGCCACGTGGAGGTTCAGCTGCCCGCCGGACAGCTCGTCGTCGAACTCGGCCCACCAGCCGGGCTGCCGTGCCGCTGCCTGCCACCGCAGCAGCCGGCCTGCCAGCGGCGTGTCCTGGATCTCGTAGTACTGAATAAGGTCCCTGATGTCGCGGAGCTGCGGCGTACCCTGCGCGGTCTCGAGGCGTGACAGCTTGCTTCGGGAGATCAAGGTGTCCTCATACACGTCCGCGAGGCTCTTTTGCGCTTTTTCCCGGAGTTCCCTGAGCACAGTCGCGATCGCCCGGCGCGGACCTATCGGGCCAGTGACCTTGGGGCGAGTGCCGCCTCGCCGATCAGCAGACGCCGGCTCGCCCTCCGGTGGGATTCTCACAGCGCAACCGTACTCCTGGGACGCCTGTGGTAACGCCATCTCAACCATTGATTACAGGGCGTGTTGTATCCAGGCCAACGCGGTGGGAATCCCAAATTATGCGTTGCAATATGGGTATCCACACCGCATGCTGATGGCAGAGGGTTTCCTACGAACCAGCGCCGCGAACTCCGAGACCCACTGGCGGTGGCTCTGCCCCCAGGGACTGCCGCCGACTCCAGTCCGACTCCAGCGTCAGTTTGTGCCCAAGGGGAGTGGAGCAAATGACGGTGCCAGACAGGTTCTCCGAACCCGGTGTACGGCCAGCTGTCGACCCTGAGCTGCCGCCGAGCACGCAGCGTTACTTACTGCGAGTCCTCGCCAGAGGAGCCGACTCCAGCCGGAAGCTGGCCATGGAGTACCTCGGTCCGATCGCCCTGGTCTTCTGCGTGCTGGCAGCGCTCGTGACCGGGCATAGCGGCCCCTGGCTGCTCGGTGCGATCGCGTCGCTCATCGCCACGTTCGCAGTTCGCTACGAGGTAAGAACAGCTGCGCTCACTCGACTGCGGCGGCACTATGTGGAGCCAGGCGACCTTGACCGGCAGAGCCGGGAGCGACTGCAGGCCGCGCAGAGCGCGATCGAAGTCGTGCTCAGTTCCGAGGTGTACCGCACCGGCCGGCTGGACAATGCCGCCGGACCGGCCGACCTGAGGCGACACGAGTGGCAGATCGCCAACCAGCTCCGGGAGATCACCGGGCTGCGCGCCGAGCACACGGGCAACGTCGCCAATGGAGTGCCGGGCCCGCAGAGTCGTGCGGTCCTGGACGCGCACGAGCGGGCCATCGCGATCGCTGACCAAGCCACTGCCAAGCGGGTCGCCGAGCTTCAGCTTTATGTACGCGAGGTCCAGGCCGCCGACGCCGCACTGCAGGACTGGCAGACTGCCGAGCTGCTGGCCCGTGGCAATGACCGCTACCTGGATCTCGTGGCGCACAGCGCTGCGGACGACCATGCGGTGGCCGAGCTCGCCGCACTGACCGAGCGAGTGCGGCACACTCGCGATCTGTTCGAGGAGACCATGCAGCAGGTGAGCGCGGCCGCGCAGGTGCTCGTCTTCCCTCGCGCCGAGCGCCTCCAGCCGGGAGCTGGCGAGCAGCCGGAGGGTGTGCTCCCCGATGCGATGTCCGGCCGGTAGCCGGTTCGACTGACTCGGACGCGGCCGCACTGGCACACTCATAGCTCTATTCCGTTGCGCTTCGGGGCTCGCAGTGCGCGTCTACCTGCCATCCACCCTGCCGGCCGTCGCCCGGCTGCTGCGCGCCGGCCAGGTCGATGACCTGCCGGCCCGCGGCTATACGGTCACGCCTGCGCTGCGCGAGTGGTACTCGAGCGGCGACATCGAGGAACTCGAGTACGTCGCGATGACGCACGCCGCACGCGAGTCGCTGCGCCTGCTTGCCGCGGACCCGTCGGCCCCGCGGCGCCGCGTCGTCCTGGCCGCCGAGGTGCCGGATCATCAAGTCAGCGCCCATGCGGGGTTCGACGAGCCGGCCAGTGTGCTGGTCACCGGGCCGATCCGCACCAGGGAAGTCGCTTCCGGTCACGTCGACGACCCCCGCGCCGAAGCGGAGGTCGCAGCCGCCGTGGCGGCGCTGGCGGCCGCGGACCGCGGAGATGAGGACGCGCGGTTCATCGTCGACGGCGCCGAGGGGTCTGAGCTCCAGTGGTACGCGACCCAGGAGCTTGCCGATCTTGCCGGGCCAGCGGACTGAGGCGCCGCCAGGAGTATGGGCGGCTTGCCCTGGAGGGGCGGCCGGACTGAGTTCTAGCCAGCCGGGCATCCGTGACACGATGAGAAGACCGCCACTGACGTCGGATGCAAGGAGCGAGCCCGCGATGGATTCCGTCACTAATGTCCCGGTACCCGCAAACGAGCCGATCCGGGGATATGCGCCCGGCAGCCCCGAGCGGACGGCGCTCGAGCAGAAGATCAAGGACCTGGCCGGGGACCGCGCCGAGCTCACGATGACGATCGGCGGCCAGCAGCGCTCCGGCGGCGGCGAGGCAATCGACGTCGTTCAGCCGCACAACTACCGGCATGTGCTCGGGCAGCTGCGGAACGCTACGAATGATGATGTAACGGCCGCCATCGACGCCGCGCGGGCAGCGGCTCCTGGCTGGCGGGCGCTGTCGTTCGACGACCGGGCCGCAATCTTCCTGAAGGCGGCCGACCTGCTGGCAGGACCCTGGCGGTCGCTGATCAATGCGGCGACGATTCTCGGCCAGTCCAAGTCGGTGTTCCAGGCCGAGATCGACGCGGCCTGCGAGCTGATCGACTTCTGGCGGTACAACGTCCACTACGCGCGGCGGCTGCTCACCGAGCAGCCGGTCAGCGCACCGGGCACCTGGAACCGGATGGAGTACCGGCCGCTCGAGGGTTTCGTGGTGGCGATCACGCCGTTCAACTTCACCTCGATCGCGGCGAACATACCGACGGCGCCCGCTCTGCTGGGCAACGTGGTGATCTGGAAACCGTCACCCACGCAGCAGCTGTCCGCGCATTACCTGATGCGGCTGCTCGAGGCAGCCGGGCTGCCGCCCGGCGTGATCAATCTGGTGACCGGCGACGGCGCGGCAGTTTCCGCGGCCGCACTGCCGCACCCGGACCTGGCCGGAATTCACTTCACTGGCTCGACCGCTACCTTCCAGCACCTCTGGCGGACGGTCGGTGAGAACATCGCCGGCTACCACGGTTACCCGCGCCTCGTCGGCGAGACCGGCGGCAAGGACTTCGTCATCGCGCACCCGTCGGCCGACCCGGATGTGCTGGTCACTGCGCTGGTCCGAGGCGCGTTCGAATATCAGGGCCAGAAGTGCTCGGCGGCCTCGCGCGCCTACATTCCGCGCAGCGTGTGGGACCGCGTGCGCGATCAGCTCGTCGGCACCGCCGAGACGCTGACGATGGGCGACGTGTCCGCTGACCTGTCGCTGTTCATGGGCGCCGTGATCGACGCGCGTTCGTTCGGCCGGCTCACCGACGCGCTCGGGCGGGCGCGCGACCGCGGTTCCGTGTCGGTGCTTACTGGCGGCACGACCGATGACGCGGAGGGGTACTACGTCCGGCCGACGGTGCTGACCTCGAGCGACCCGACGGACGAGATCTTCACGCGGGAGTACTTCGGCCCGATCCTCGGTGTGCACGTGTTCGAGGACGCGGACTACGACGGCGTCGTGCGGCAGGCGGCCGATGTCGCGCCGTACGCACTGACCGGCTCCATCATCGCCCAGGACCGCGCGGCGATCGCGCAGGCGACAGAGGCGCTCCGGTTCGCGGCTGGCAACTTCTACATCAACGACAAACCCACCGGTGCGGTGGTGGGCCAGCAGCCGTTCGGCGGCGCACGCGCCAGCGGCACCAACGACAAGGCCGGTTCCATCTTCAACCTCATTCGCTGGGTGAACGCCCGCGCCATCAAGGAGGCGTTCGTACCGCCAGTGGACTATCGCTATCCGCACATGGGCTAGGCCGCCGAGATTCGGCCCCGTCGCTCTCCGCAGCAGGCGCCGGGCCTGGCACCCATTTGCTCTGCCGATCGTTCTGCCGTCGTGCCCGTGCGCGATGCAGGTGCGCGCATAGAGACGTGAGCCGGGGGAAGTTACGTGCTCCCGTTCGGGGCCGGGTTCCGGGCTCCTGTCGAGCCCGAGCAGCGGAGGAGACGCATGACCGACCAGATGCTCGGCTCGCGATCGGACGGCGAAGACAATCAAGCGGACTCGGCTGCGGCCGACGAAGCCTCCGACAGTCCGAAGGACAGTGCTTCCGAGCGCCCTCGGGGCGAGGCGGCGCACGATGCGCGCCGCACTGCGCTGATCAAGACAGCACAGGCGCACTGGATCGAGGCGCTGACCGATCTCGGCGGCCGGAACACGCTGCTGTACTACAAGGACCGCCGGGCCGGCACGCTAGACCTTACGGGCGCTGACCCTGCCGCTGTCGATCGCTTCCTGCGCACGGGCTCGGCGCGACTGACGCGGTTGTTCCACGACGTGGACGCGCGCGCCGACGCGATCCGGCGGGTTCAGGTCATCCACCGGAAGGCCCGCGAGTTGCTGGAGGAGCGCGGCATCCGGGTGGGCTATCTGGCGTCCGGGATGGCCGGATGGGACGAACTGTTCCTGGAGCCTGCCGCACCGGTGCTGCTGCGCGGCCTGACCATCACGCCGACGCGCGCCCGGCACGACGACTTCGACCTCGTCCTGGACGAGGAGTACGACGTCAACCCTGTGCTGCTGCACAAGCTGGCCAGTGTCTTCGGCGCCGCGACGGCTGGGCTGGCGAACGAGTCGCCAGATGCCATCGCCAAGGCACTCACGAAAGCCGCCGAGGGCGCCGAAGTACCGGGCTTCCAGATCACCGACCGGCTTGTCATCGGCACCTTCACCTACGCGAAGCTGCCGATGGTGCAGGATCTCCAGGCGGCCAGCGAGCTGCTGGCCGACAGCGACGTGGTCGCCGCCATTGCCGGCGATCCGGAGGCCCAGGAACTGCTCGGCGCGGACGACGGCCTGGAGCCAAGCCCGGAGTCACCAGACCAGGACTTCTCGGTGCTGGATGCTGACTCGTCGCAGCGCAACGCGATCGACACCGTCCTGGCCGGCCGCAGTCTGGTGATCCACGGGCCGCCCGGCACCGGCAAGAGCCAGACCATCGCCAACCTCATCGCTGCATTGGTCGCTCGCGGCAGGAAGGTGTTGTTCGTCGCGGAGAAGCGCGCCGCCATCGATGCGGTGCTGTCCAGGCTCAAGACCGCCAGCCTCGGTGAGGTTGTGCTGGACATCCATGACGGCACGAAGGACCGGCTGCGCATCGCCAGAGATCTCGGCGAGGCGATGGACGAGGCACAGCGCACGCCCGAGCCAGACGTCGGCGACCTGCACCGGCGGCTCATCGACCGGCATCGCAGGCTGAGCCGCCATGTCTCGGCGCTGCATCAGGTGCACCAGCCCTGGGGACTGTCGCCGTTCCAGGTGCAGTCCGCGCTGCTCGGCATCGCGGACGCCGCGAAGCTGGCTGTTCCCATCGACAACCCGGAGCACATCGGCCGCGAGCAGGCGGACCGGATCAGGGACGAGCTACGGGAGTTCGCCCATCTCGGCGGCCTGACACTGCGGCCCGGCAGCACACCGTGGTTCGGCGCCTCGCTGCGCACTGCCGACGATGCGCGTCGCGCGTGCGAGCTGGCAGTGCGCCTGTCCAGCCGCGGTCTGCCGATGTTCACCGACCGCGTGGCGCGGGCATGCGCGGAGGTGGGTCTGCGGCCGGTGGCCGCATACCCCGACGCCGCCGCGACGATGCGCGTGCTGGCCGGCGTGCAAGCCACCATCCGCATGTTCGGAAACGGCATCTACGAGGCCGATCCCGCGCGACTGGCCGCGGCCGTCGGGGACGGCGGCGGATTCGGCTTCCGTGAGCGCAGGGCGCTGCGACGCCAGGCCAGGACAATTGCCGGCGCGGCCGGCGAGGAACTGGCCGACGACCAGCTAGCCTCCGTTCTCACCGAGGCGGCAGATCAGCTGAGTCAGTGGCTGGACTGGCGAACCGACGACGGGCAGCCTCGGCTGCCGGAGCGGATGGACGAGCTAGCGGCACTATGGTCGGACTGCGAGGGCCAGCTCAGCTCGCTTCGCCTGGTCGTCAGCCTGCCGGCCGACCCGCGTCAGCTCCTCGCCGACCTCGCTGCCGACCAGGACACCGCCTGGAACCTGCCCCGGCTGTACGAGCTGGCGAACCGGTTCG
>Ga0335074_10005355_pt1 | contig 17739 bp, 12 predicted proteins | sample Lox_Sample_23_FD_206715 | JGI IMG/M metagenome (GOLD analysis project Ga0335074, IMG submission 206715) | Soil microbial communities from Loxahatchee National Wildlife Refuge, Florida, United States - Lox_Sample_2.3 | ecosystem: Environmental > Terrestrial > Soil > Wetlands | place: USA... | reverse complement strand
CGTGGCCGCGTCAAGGAAACCATCGTGAAGGAGACTCAACCCTGAACGCACGCAATTGCCGGCCTGGTTGGGCGGTGGTACGGACGCTGCAGACGTGAGCTTGTAGACGAGAGCTGAACTTTGATTCATATCCACAACCGCTTCCTGATCCTCTCCACTGATTACGTCGCGAGATCACGCGCATGTAGTGCCGTCTGTGCTTCCTGAGCATGGACGGGTACAGCCCGGTTCAGCATCATGGTGCGCGCGGCTTCGCGGGCGCGTTCGATGGACGGCCTGCGATAGTCCCATCTCTGGTCGGCATCAGGCCGCAGAATCGCGACCGAGCCGCTCCAGCAGATAGCCGCGCTGCAGCAACAAATCCGATAAATCAGGCACCGACACAAGCCGGGCCTCCACCGACTGCAGCAGCGATCGCAGGGCCTCTTCAGAATAAGGTGCAGATCTTACCGGTGCCGCCGGCTGGCTCATGCTCTCCCGCGCAGGTAGACAAGACCCTGCATCATGAGGCCCTGCAAGTGATTGACCAGGCAGAAGCAGCACCAGGGGAAAGCATTAGAGAATTCTCATCAACGTTGTTCGGGATCTTCAGCTTTCCAGGAAGCCGGCATTCAACCCATACATTCATGGTTCCGGGCGGCCACCATCACCCGCCATGACGTGCAGCCGCATCAGTCCTGCCTGGCTGCGCCATCGAGATATTTCCCACTGTTCGCTTTCTCTCGGCAAGCCCCCGTTGCCTTCCGCAACTCATCGCCTCCCGCCGTAGTCTGAATCAGGAGGAGTTCCATGTCTGAACAAGAGTCAGCCGCAACCCGCCGTCACGCATTCACAGGCCCGGCATCGCCCCAGCTGCCTGAGCCGACTTATGCGGAGCGCACGCGCACCCTGGCCTCCGTTGTTCCCATTGGGACGCTCTCGACGATGTCGCGCCGGCATCCGGGATTCCCTTTCGGTTCGCTGATGCCCTTTGCCCTCGATCCTGCCGGTCGCCCCATATTCCTGATCAGCAGTATGGCCATGCATACCCAGAACCTCAGCACCGATCCGAAATGCAGCCTCTTCATCGCCCAGCCGAGTCCTGACGGCGATCCGCTGGGAGCAGCCCGCGCGACCCTGGTCGGCGATGCGCTGCCCGTGCCCGCGGCTGATCTCGCTTCTGTGCGCGAACTCTATTTAACACAGCATGGTAATAGCGGTTACTGGGTTGATTTCCCCGATTTCAGCTTCTATCGCCTGCAGCCTGCCGGCCTCTATTATGTCGGCGGATTCGGCGTTATGGGCTGGGTGGACGCTAACGAATACGAGCTGGCTTGCCCTGACCCACTGGCCGCATCCGCGCCCGGCATTCTCGCGCATATGAATGCGGACCACGTCGATTCCATGATTCTTCTGGCACGCGCACATGCAGGAATCGAGGCCTCGGAAGCAGCGATGACCTCCATCGACCGCCTCGGCTTCACTCTGCGCCTGAAAACGGCGGACGGGATGAAGGGCACCCGCATCAATTTTCCCAGCGAAGTCCGGACGCCGCAGGAAACGCGCAAAGTGCTCGTGGAGATGGTCCGGCGATCATCCGGCGAAAAATCCTGACCTCCGTTCCGGTGGAAAGCGTCAATGGAGAAACTCCCGCGATGGCATTGCTCAACACATGCCGCAATGCTGATGAATGAGGGCAGCCGTCGCCGTCAGCGAATCGCAATCGTGCCAGAGCTCGTCTCCAGTCTCCAGGGCAGACATCAGCCGGTTGGCCAGATCCCGGCTGGACCGGACTTCCGCCATCGCGCACTCAAGCAGAGAGGCGCATTCTTCCACGGAGTAGCCTTCGAGCACGCAGAGGACGAACACGAAGCGTTCGAAAGCACTCAGCGAAGTAATTGCCGAAAACGGCTGATGGGCAGCAGAGAGCAGCGGTCTGCATCCATGCACAAAGGACCAGCTGTGCACGCTCTTCGGCCGGGGATGGCTCAGCTCAACAGCGCGTCTGATTACCGCGACTCTTCCGGGGCCTCTTGCCCAGTCGGAAGCGCAGACGGCGGAACTATCGACATAATCGTCCATCGCACCGGAAAAGCACTGCTCGGCCAGCACCTTGTCCGCCGTGAGCAGAAACGAGAGCAGGTACAGTTTGATCACCTCGTCGAACCAGGTGTCAGCAAAGTCGGCCGCAATGGTGACAATGGGGCACGAGGGATCACTCTCACAGGTGAACTGCGTGACGGTAGCCATCACCCCTCCTCGCTGCAATGCCTTCCCCGGGTCTGCCAATGTCATCGCTCCGAAGAACCGCTTTCGTCTGTTACACGAGCAATCCGCCTGCCATTCGCGGAGGAATTCGCTGCATCGGAGAGGGTGGATCATTTGCCGATGCGTAGGCTGAGTCCCACGGAAATAACGGGGCGGCGCCACAAAGATCAGCACTCCCCAGCCCAGTTACCGGGCAGGAATGTCAAAGTTGACGGCTGTTGCTGTCATCGTCATCGACAGTACGGATGGGCGAATCGCCGGCCTGGGCCGTCATGGTTCTTTACCTGAGCGCTGGAGCATCCGCAGGCAGAAGCCGGATCGCCGCGGCATTGGCAAAGCGGTAATTGTCGTAGTCGATCGTAAGAACGGCCGTGCCGCCGAGCCGGACTTTGGTTTCGCTGCGATCGCTTCGGGGCAGCCAGAAATCGCCGGCTTTCTCGTAATCGCGGTCGATCTGCGTATTGCGGATCCAGAAGGATGGATTCCTGGAAGGCTGGGCGTCGAGCTTAACCACCGCGTAATCCTGCGCGTCCACCCAAATGGTTCCCCGATAAAGAAGAGCGCGCGGCTTTCTCGGTTCAACTGTCAGCACATACACGGGCCGCCCTTCGTCCACCTCGGTTCGCACCAGGCTGAATGTGTAGTTCGCGGTATTCAGCGCGCTGTCGGCGCGGTGGTTCGCGTCGTCCTGCTCCGTCTTCAGCAGCCTCTTCAGCACATGATCGAGCAGGAGATGCGATCCCGATTCAGAGACCACCTCGAACTGCTTCGAACCGGAGCCGTTGCAGATGGCGTCCACGATCATGTCCGCCTCAGCCGCATGCGGGAAGCCGTGATAGGCAACGTGGTAGTGACGACGGGAAGTGTACGCTCCGACTTGCCGGGAACGCTGCTCGTTTTCTGCAACCAGCCGTTGCACAATTTCCGAGGTCGCTGGCTGAGCGGCGGCGGCGCCCTCCTGCGGGAGGGCTGCTGGACCGCGGAGGACGACAAGAGAGAGACCAAGGCAGAGGCGAAAGAAGAAAGGCCACTTTGTCCGGACGACCTCGCCCCTCGCGCTCCGATGGGACGGCAGAATCATCGAGGGAGATGGCTCAATCACCGGCAGCGGCGAGTTCATATTCTTCTACCCCGTGGGTTCGATTGCGCAGCGAACGCTCGAAGGCGGCAACCTGCTCCTCGATGAGCTGCTCCTTGCTGTGTCGCGCGATAACGTCCTCGCGATAACGCCGCAGGAAATAGTCGATCGTCTCCACGCGAATGCGGATGGAGCCGGAGGGTTTGTTCTCATCGAGATCCTTGAAGGAGAAGTAGGGCGTACCGGAGCGTTCGATGATGCCTTCGATGACGCCGTAGATCGGCGCATCGTGCCCGCACTTGAAACTGGAGACTTCGAGAGCGACGAGGTTGGGGTGCCGGGCAGTGAATTTGGCGGCCCAGACTTTGTGATTGGTGCTGGTGGAGTAGCGATTTTTCCAGACGTCGCTGATGTCGAGCGGGTGGGTGATGATGCCGGCGCGAACCTCGTCGCCGAAGAGGCGCTCCAGCAGATCCTCGTCCAGCGGCAGCGTGCTCTGCGAGAAGACCGGATAGCCGAGCTTCTGAAATTCCTCCATGATCTCGTGGTTGAGGCCCGGATCGTGGTGGTACACGCGGCCGAGCATCACGATACCGATGCGGTTTTCGCGCTCCAGCTGGTCGAGGGTCTTTCTCGCTTCGCGGCGGATATCGTTCTCATAGCTGTCCAGTGCTTCGAAGCCGACGTCGATGGCACGGTCATTCTCCTCGCGCGAGAGGCCGAGGATCGGCGACCACGCTTTGTACATCTGGTCGGCGCATATCTTCCTGTCCTGCAGGTTGAGGATCGGATCGAGATAGACGATCCCGTTCTCTGAGAAGAGATCGCTCTCCTTGGTGAAGGCAGCTTTGACGGCGTTCGGTGTCGCAGTCACCGTGGGGCACGCGTTGGAGCCGGTCAGGTTCACCAACGGCGTGTGCAGCACGTCGTACATCGGGAACCAGATGGCGTTCAGCGGTTTTTTGCTGTGCTTCACGGCGAGCAGGTTGTAGACGTGCGCAATCCCGATCTTTGATGGATAGCAGGGATCGACGGCGCCGCGGCTGGCTCCGGCTCGATAGAGCTCGGGAGTGGTGTAGTCGGAGTAGACGATATTTTCAGCTTCGATGCCGAGGCTCGCGAAATAAGCGTTGAAGAGCGGCGCGTAGGTGTAAGTGTTCAGCAGACGTGGGATGCCGACCCGGAAATCGTTGCGGCGAGCCATGAGCGCAGCGCGTTCCTTTGTCTGCTTTGAGACGAACAGGCCTTTCGCGTCGGGGACGGGATCAGCGACGATCGCGACCTCGCGAGGGCGGAAGACTTCCCGCGCCGCGATGTCGACGAAATTGGGGTTCGCCGCCTTGATCTTGTCGATGTCGGCCTTGATCCCTTTCATGTCGTTCAGGTCTTCGACCGCTCCTTTTTCGCAGGTGGCGATGATGAGGCGCTGCTCCCCAATGCGGAGCGGGACCTTGGTCTTGCGCGGCTGAAACTCACCGGTCGGCTTCGGCGCTTCAACCGGCTTCTTCGCGCCCGGGGCGGCCTGGATCTGGATCAACGGGTCGATTTTCGCTCGGAGCGAAGTTGCCGGGCTGCTGCAGCCACAACCGCCGCCGGCATGATCGTGCGTGTGCCCGGTGCTGCACGACGATCCGTGCGCGGGCAGATTGGCCTCAATCTGGTCGAGGCTGGGCAGGTTGGCAGTCACGGCCGCCACTTCTTCCGGGGTTGCCGCGCGATCTTCTGCCGGAGGCGGCGGAGCAACCACGTCCACGGTGGCGCCCCCGCTCACGTCGACGTCGATGAAGGTGCGCAGGCAGTTGTTCTTGCAGAAGTAACAGCGGGTATCCTCGTTGCGGGTGGTCCGGTAGCGGATGTTGCGGACCGCGTCGAGACCAATGAAGGTGGTTTGCTTCCCGTTCTTCCAGAGGCGCAGAGCTTCCTGGGCGGCGCCGATCGCGCCGGACTCTCCGCAGTGCTCGTGCACGATGATCTCCGGCTCGCGGCCGTTGGCGCGGAAGCTGGAGCGGATGAAGTCGACTTCCGCCTTGACGACGGCCAGATTATTCTGGGTGCCGCCCTGCAGCACGAAGCGCGAACCGAGCGCGGCCAGATTGGGGATGCTGGCGACATAGAGGAAGACATTCTTGGGAAGAACGTCGGCGAGTCCGGCGAGGATCTCCTCAGAGCGCCATCCCTGGCGCTGGAAATTCACGATGTCGGACTGCATAAAGACCGCGCAGCCATAGCCGAACGACGGCATCGATTTGGCCGAAAACGCGATGTCGGCGAAGTCCTCGACTTTCATGCCGAAGCCCTCGGCGGTGGACTGCAGAAAATATCCGTTGCCTGCCGAGCACTGCGTGTTCAGCTTGAAGTCTTTGACACGGCCGTCTTTCAGAACAATCAGCTTGATGTCCTGGCCGCCGACATCGACGATGACGTGCGGATCGTCGTAGAACTTCAGCGCCGATTCGGTGTGGGCGACGGTTTCGACGAGCGCCACGTCGGCATTGAGCACATCGCGCAGGATGTCCTTGGCGTAGCCGGTGGTGCCGACGCCGAGCACTTCCATCTCCGCGCCCTTCGTTTCAATCTGCTCGCGGAGCTTGTCGAACATCTCGATGGTGTCCTGAATGGGATTGCCGTTCGAGAGCTGATAGGCCTTGCAGAGGATCTCGCCGTCTTTGCCGAGGAGAACTGCCTTTGTTGAGGTAGAACCCCCGTCGACACCCACGAAACCGGAGATGATCTCGCCGGCGGTGAACAGGGCGGGAATGAACTTCTTCCGCCGGTACGCGCCGCGGAACTGCTCCAGCTCGTCGTTACCGGTGACGAGCGCCTTGCCGCCGGAGGCTGCCTTCTCCTCGGCGCGGCCGTAGTCGATATACCAGCTCAGCTTTTCGGCGCCGAGATAGCGCCCGACTTCCGGCTCCTCATCTTTGCCGAACTCTACCGAGCCGAGCGCGGCGAAGTACTGCGCGTTCTCCGGAACCTTGATCAGTTCCTCCGGGGTCGCGCCCTCGGGAATCTGGACTTTGCGCTCTTTCCACATGCGCGGGATGTTTGCCTGCCACGCTTCGCGCATACCGCGGATGAAACCGTTGGGACCGCCCAGCAGCAGTACGTGCGGGCGCAGAGTGTTGCCGCGGGTGAGCACGCTCAGGTTTTGCAGGACGATCGCTTCGAAGAGCGAGGCCATCAGTTCGTGCGAAGGCGTGCCGGTTTTTTGCAGGCCATTGATGTCGGTTTCGGCGAAGACTCCGCACTTGCCGGCAACTTTATGCAGCTTGATGCCGTGATAACCCTGGTTGGCCAGCTCCGCGACGGGGATCTTGAGTTTCGCGTTGATCTTATCGATGACCGCGCCCGTGCCGCCCGCGCACTTGTCGTTCATCGACGGGCTTTTCTTCTTCCTTCCCGTCTCTTCGTCGTCCTTGAAGACAATGATCTTGGCGTCCTGGCCTCCCAGCTCGATGACGGAATAGACCTCAGGGTGCAGTTTCTCGACGGCCAGCGCCACGGCGTGGACCTCCTGCACAAACTTGGCGCCGATCATCTCAGCCAGGGTGCCGCCGCCCGAACCGGTGACGAAGACCCTGGTGTTCTCCTTTGCCACGCCGGCTTCGGTTTCCATACGCTTCAGGAACTCGAGCACTTTTTCCGGCTGGCGCGTCTCGTGGCGCTGGTAATCCTGCCAGAGAATGGCATCCGTTGCGACATCGACGACCACCGCCTTCACCGTCGTTGAGCCAACGTCAAGCCCTACAGACAATTCCCGCATGGGTCCTCTCCCGTTGTTTGGTGGCCCGAGGGCGAGCACCTGAATTGCTCAGATCTCTAAATCCGCCTTCGTCCGGAAGTCCGCTGCACAGCGGAACTTCGCGAGACGGCTTCGAGAGCGGCCCGCACCGTGACGGCAAATCCCAGAAGCGCTGCGGACAGGCAGGGTTCCAGGATCAGCCGAAGCAACGTTCGCATCACGCCGCCTGCTGCTCCGGAATCCGCGTACCCCGATACCGCCGTGGTGCGCCTTCCCGGTCGATCAGTTCGCTCACATGCCACGCAAACTGCGCTGCCGTCCCGGCAATTCCATCCCGATGAGGCACTTTGTAGAGCGCGTGCTTCAGCTGCGGATGAAGCGTCACATACTCGCGCAGATCGTCGAGCGACTTACCGGTCTCCGCGAGCACGCTCTCAAATTCCGACCGCGCTTTGGCCTTTGCCTCCGCCAGCGCCATCTGCACGCGGCTGTGGGCGTTGACCTCGCCTTCGCCGGAGGTCTCGATGGGCAGAAAGATCATGTCCTTGTATTTGCTGACTACGCGCGACTGCACCGCGTCGGACTGCGTGGATGGCATGCAGCCGAAGGGCTTGAGCGCCAGCACCATGTGGCAAAGATGGTTGACGGTGTAATAGACGTTTTTCCCCACTTCCATGTGGCCTTCGCCGCCGCGCGCCAGCTGGTGGTAGAAGGGATGCGCCAGCCGCGCCAGCTCCTCCTGCGGAACCAGCCGGTGCACCGTGTCGCCCATGTGTTTGATGGTACGGTGATAGAAGTAAGTCCACATCGCGCTGCCCACGTTGAGCCCGGCCGTCTTTTTGAAGAGCGCAAACCCATTGGCCGCGCGCTTCTTTACTTCGTACCAGTCGGGATCGCGATAGGGGGCCTGCGCATCGGCGCGGGCTTTCGCGCCTTCCTTCGCGACGAACATCATGTAGGCGATCCAGGTGGCGATGGGTTCGACGAGCACCTGCGCGCCTTCCTTCTCGAGGAAGCCAAACATATTGAAGTTGCCATCGCCTTCGGTGGTCTGCGCCCAGAACTCGCCGGTGATTTTAATAACCGGCTTCACGCGCAGCCGATCGACCTCGATGGCGTCGATCGAATCGCGGCAGGCATGCAGCGCATCGACATATTCCCTGCCGTAGAGATTGTGCGCCACTTTGCCCAGGGTGCAGGCGATGCCTTTCACCTTCGAATTCTTCGAAAGCATCGGCAGCAGCCACTTCGGTGCGGCATCGTCGATGTGCCAGCGCTTGCGATCGCGCAGGGTGTCGGTAAGGGTCTTTGCAGCCTCGTGGATCACGCTGTCGGTTTCTCCCTTGTTTACCTCGAACGGCCGGATCTGGTAGACGAGTTCGTTCACCACGTCGCCGAGGTTGAGCGCGTTGAGCATGCCCATCCCGAAGTCCACCGTGAACTTCAGGCCCGGCTCGCCGCTCGCCGCCTTGATGCCGTCGGTCTGCTGGAACAGCAGCACGCGGAAGCCATCGAATCCGGCGTTCTGCAGCGCGAAGCGGTACTCCGCTTCGTACATTCCGAAGCGGCATGGGCCGCAGGAGCCGGCGGTGAAGAATACGTAATTGTCGATGATCTCTTTGCGGGTGAGGCCCTGGGATTCGAGCTTCTGCAGATGCCGCACCAAATTGCCCACTGTGAAGTAGGTGGGATTGCACTGTCCGTTGTTGCCGAACTCTTTGCCCGCCTGGAAGTCGGCCACCACCGGCGTGGGAATGTTTTCGCAACGGTAGCCGCTGCCGTGGAAGACGGCCTTGATCATCTCCTCGTGCTTCCACGTGAGGCCGCCAAAGAGGATCGTTACACGATCCCGCTCCGCGGCCGTGAACCCACGTTCCACCGGTTTGTTGAACTCCTTCATGCGAGCCAGTCCGGCCTCGGCACGGAGGCGCGCCCGCTCCGCGTCAATGCGGGCCTGAATTTCCATCTCAAAGTCGGTCTGGACGACTTCAACCGCTGTCGGCATACGTCTCTCCTCTGGGTAGGATTGGGCTAACCGAGCCGGGCGAATTGGGAAGGCGCTTACATCTGACCGTGCACTCCCTGGAATCCGTGGGCCAGCTGTTTGAAGAAGTACTTGATCACGCGCTGGTCGTTGTAGCACCAGCCGAGAATGTGGTTGAGCGTGGAGAAGCAGTGAGTCTGGCAGCTCTCCTTCTGGTGGTCGAGCTGTTTGGTATCGAATTTGTGAGCGCCGACGACGCCCCAGTCGTAATTCGCCATGTACATGGGGAAACATGGCGCCAGCGACCCGTCGACGCGGATGATCATCGAGTTCTGTCCCGCACGGCAGTTCCACGGGAAGTGATTGCCCTTCATAAAGCTGACCATCTGCCAGAGCCGTGTGTTGGAGTTGACCATCTTGAAGCCGGAGTCCTGTTTCTCGGTCAGCCACTGGATGGTTTCCTCGACCGCGGGCCAGTCGTTTTTCGTGATGTAGGTGACGTTGCCCTCCGCGTGCTTGAAGTGCTCATCCTGCTCAATCAGCGGAGATTCGTTGATGTGGTAGTCGGTCGCGATGCCAAGATCGTGCGCGATCTCGGTCAGCTGGCGGACATCGTCAAGATTGTTTCGGCAGATATTGACGTTCAGAAAGACGGAGTAGCCGTAGTCATACTGTTTGCGGATCAGATAATCGAACTGTTTGCGGATCGGCGCCAGGGCCTTCGGCAGTCCCGGCTTAATGTCGACCGCGTCGACTGCGATGTTGAACGTGGCCAGGCCGGCGTCGGCGAGCTTGTCAATCACGTCGGTACGCAGCAACCGTGCGTTGGTGGGGAGGTAAATCCAGAAGCCCTTCTTCGCTGCATAGTAAGTGATGCGGTGGATCAGATCCGGACGCAGCAGCGGTTCGCCGCCCATAAAGGCCAGAACCCGGCATCCGGTGCCATGGAGCCAGTCCACCGAACGCTTCGCGGTGTCCTCCGTCATCCCTTTGACTTTATTGTCAAAAGCCCAGCAGTAATGACAGTCGAGGTTGCACTTGAATTCGGTGAACAGATAGGCGATGAGCGGATGAAAATCCCCCGGGGTAAGGCGCGAACGAATATATGGAAAGAGCCAGCCGCGCATGGTGTGGTAGATCTGCCCAGCCGTCCACTGCCGCTTCTGCGGCGCATGCCAGTCGTCACCCTCAGGGACTGGCCCGAGCAGTTCCGGGTGCTCCGGGAAAACCGGATCGGGGAATCTCTGCGGTTCCCCCAGCGGCGGAAGCGTGAGGCTGACCGACTCTGCCGGCCGGGTCAGGAGTTGATGCAGCTCGACATCGAGCCGAAATGCGGGTACGGACGCGCTTTCCTGCTGAGTCTCCATAGCGAACCCCCTTTACAAAATGGAAATAGCTGGCTGAGGAAAGGGTCGTGCGTGCTGGGGTGGCCCGTTTCCCGTTACGATTAACGAAACCGCGCGACGGTCGCAGCTTTTTTTTGCTGCTCGTAGCAAAGGCCACCGGAAGTACGGGATGATGTATTAACCGCAGGGGCATCCTTTGTTAAACCCGTCTCGTGACTTCCGCTCGTACCCGCGATGTGAACCTCTCTATCAGCAGGCGGAGAACTAACATGCACGCAAAGGGCCGTGGGAGAAGGGCGGCTGTTGTTCACTCGCTTTCATGGACCACCGGATTCGGAGCGCGCGCCGAGGGTGGATATTCCTAAGAAAACTGCAGAATTGGCGGCCTGGATTGGAAATAGATTCGATGGACTTGCAGACGAGAGCAGGTCATCGGGCAAGCACTCGAGATACCGGGGCCAGATTGCGCTGCCTGCTCAATCGTCAAGTGTCATTCCAGTTGACACATGGCCTCAATCGTAGAGGCTGAGGTGATGCGCGGCCGGTGGTGAATTGGCGATGCATTGGCAGACAACAAAACTTACACGGCGCGAGCATCGGTCCCATTGCTGACGAAGACTGACGAACGGGTTACAAGGCAAACGACCTTCCCTTCGCGCCTCAGGGTGAACCGATCGCAGCAACGGCCGCAGAGCCAGTAGTGCTCCACCCTGGCCGTGGCCTGGCCAACGTCGCCTTCGCGCTCCGCAATCGAAAATGCAAAGATTCGCCCTTCGCGCAGATAATGCAGGATTTTGCCGCATTCCGGGTTGGCGCAGGCTTCAATCACACCGTACCTTCCGACGTCATCGCCCCATTCCTCCGGCCGGAACGCAAGCAAGAGGCATGCCATTGAGAGGGATGGTACTGAGCCCGAACGGAGCTGCAGGCTGATCCGCTGTGCAGCTCTTGCCCGTTTGGTTCTTACGCATCCGGTTACTCAGCGTGGCACGAGACGTGCTCTGCGAATGGTTCGCAGCAAGGGGACGCGGTGCCGGCCTCAGATAGGGCTTTCGCTGAGTCGAAGAGTGAAGTCCGTGAAGGCGCCCTTCATCCGCCTGCTGGCGTCAGCCATAACCCGGCATCAGGGAAGGCTTCGATCAGGGACCTGAAACTCGCTCGGAGGCAGGAACAGCCATGATCTACCGCTGGCACGCCAGAATCGTTTGCCTGATGGTGGCAGGACTTTTCGTTCACGCGCGCACCGCTGGGCAGAAGGTTTCCGGGCCGGCCGCCCAGCCTGCGACCGTCGTCGGCACGGTGCTCGACGTCAATGGCGGAGTGGTCCCGGATGCCACGGTGATCCTGAGCAATTCCAATCCTGATGAGCAACTGACGACGGCCAGCGACAGCAACGGCTTCTTTCAGTTCACGAGCGTCCCTCCAGGGCAGAACTGGCACGCGGCCGTCCGCACGCGCGATTTTGCCGACTGGAAGTCAAAGACCTTCACCCTTGTTCCGGGTCAGTACTTTCTGCTCGCCGGCGTTCAGTTGAAGCTTGCCACGGTCGAGGTCTCCGTCACCGCGCTCACGCCGGAGCAGATGGCCACGCATGAGGTGCGGATTGAAGAAAAGCAGCGCGTCCTGGCTGTTATTCCGAACTTTTACGTGGTCTATGACCGCAACCCCGCGCCATTAACCGCGAGGCTCAAGTTTCATTTGGCGCTGAAAACCCTCACCGATCCGGCAACCATCACGGGTTTTATCCTCAACGCAACGATCTATCAGGCAGCGCATTATCCCGACTATCGCGAGGGACTGGAGGGGTACGGGCAGCGGCTGGGATCCACGTTTGCCGGCGGCTACTCGAATGTCATGATCGGAAACGCGCTGCTGCCCTCGATTCTGCATCAGGACCCGCGGTACTTCTACCGGGGGACGGGCACCCGGCGATCCCGCCTGCTCCATGCGATTTCGACACCCTGGCTTTGCTATGGCGATGATGGCCGCCGCGAGATCAACTATTCTGGAATCGGGGGAGACCTGGCATCGGGTGCGATCGCGAATGCATACTATCCATCCGACCAGCGCGGAGCCGGTCTTATTCTGAAGAGCACTCTGATCGGCGCCGGAGGGCGAATCGCCAACGGTCTGCTGCAGGAATTTGCCCTGAGACGCGGCGGTAAGGAATAGGAGCCGCATCGCCGATGTGGATAGCCGGAACCACGGGGATTGTCATCTGAAGGAGGCTTATGTCGTCGCTACGGGAGTTTCGCTGTGAGATTTGCGGCCTGGTCACTACCAATCCGCTTCGCTGGTTTGTGGTTGAGTGTGGCGAGTCGCGCTTGACGGTCTTGCGGTGGGACCCTGACTCGGCCAGCATCCCCGATGCGCGGCATCTCTGCGGAGAAACGCACGCTCAGGTTTACATCAGCCGCTGGTTTGAGTCAGTGTGTGCGCCGCCCCGTCCCGATTACTCGACCATGCCCAGCGGATAGCGACCGGCGGCTGCGGGCGGGTCTGGACCCCATTCCCGGCAAAGTCCCTGCTGAGGCTCTCATGCGATCCCGCCGCTCGTGGTGGCTTCGCTCGATCATGGGACTGCGAGGCAACGATACCGCCGGCATTAGTTGAGAGGCGCCAGCTGATCGTCTCTTCGCCGAGTGGGCGGCGCGGGCAGAGTCATGGAAGGGACTCTCGCCGGGGCGCCCGCCGGGCATTCTGTCCAGAATTCTGAGTCCGCCGCTTTGGGCCGCCTCTCACACTCAATCCCGAATTTTTTCATTCTCGCTATGAGTGTCGTTCGCTTAATCCCGAGCTTCACGGCCGCTCCCCTGGCGCCTCCGACCACCCAATTGGTCTCCCGCAGGGTTTTTACAATCGTGTCTCGCTCGTAAAATCCGCGGCCTGAGGATGGTGCGGCGTCCCCGACAGCTTCGCGGCAAATCTGACCGCACAGGTCGGGAAAAATGCCGTCCTGCGACAGGATGACGGCGCGTTCGATTACATTTTGAAGTTCGCGGATATTTCCGGGCCAGTCATGCGCAAGCATCGAGAGCAGGCTCTCCTGCGGCACACAGGTGATTTCCTTCCCCAACCGGCGTGAGAACAATTCGATGAAATGCCGGATGAGCGGAACGATGTCGTCGCGGCGCTCGCGCAGAGGCGGCAGCACCACGGGAAAAACATTGAGGCGATAGTACAGATCGCTGCGAAATTCGTCACTCCGGGACATCGCCTTCAGGTCCCGATGGGTTGCGGCGATCAGACGCACGTCGACATGCTGGGTGCGACTGCTTCCCACGCGTTCAAACTCCCCTTCCTGGAGCACCCGCAGCAGCTTGGGCTGCGACGCGAGGGGCATATCGCCAATTTCGTCCAGAAACAGCGTTCCGCCGTGGGCGATTTCGAAGCGGCCTGGCCTTTGGGATACTGCTCCTGTAAAGGCGCCGCGTTCGTGGCCAAATAACTCGCTCTCCAGAAGGTCGAACGGCATGGCGGCGCAGTTTACTTTGACAAAGGGACGATCGGCCCGACCACTCATCGAGTGGATGCTGCGCGCGATCAGCTCCTTGCCGGTGCCGGTCTCGCCCAGGATCAGAACCGTCGAATCCGTTCCGGCGACCAGACGAACCTGCTCGAGCACCGTGGTGAGAGCGGAACTTTGCCCCACCATCTCCACGCGGCGGGTGTTCGGACCGAAGCTGCGCATCAGCGAAGCTGGCGAGGCGCACATTGGACTATCCCCCGATCAGACGCTTGCTCTGATCAATCAATCGTTGCCGTTCGTCACACTCACGCCGCTCAGGAACGGTACGGAGCAAGCGCTCTGCGCAGGGCGGCCCGTCCCCGGCTTCTGCGAGACTTGACCGCGGATGCGGTTATGCCCAGCAACAATGCCGTGGCCGCGTTCGATTCCTCCTGCAGATCGCAAACCTCGACGGCGCTGCGGAGAGCCGGGTTCAACTGCGTTACCCTGCGGGACAGCACGATGCGCCGCTCTTTCTCAGAGTAGGCAGACTCTGGGTCGGGCCGGGAATCCGCGATCTCCAGAACCTGGATCGCATTTTCGTCGTCGCCGACACCAGGATTCAGGACTTCACGGAGCCGGGACCTTTTCCTCTTCCACATGCGCGACTCGTTCACGGCGATCGTGGTCAGCCACGTGGAAAAGGAACATCTTCCCTGGAACCTGGGAAGCCCGACATATGCTTTCATGAAGGTCTGCTGAGCGATGTCCTCGGCATCGGTGGAGCTGCCGGTCATTCGGCGGCCCACCGCAATAATCAGCCGCCGATAGCGCCGGACGAGCACTTCGAACGACCACGAATTGCCATCGATTGCCTCGGTCACGAGGATGTCATCGGGCTGATTACACGGCATTGCCAAAGCAGCGTGTGGGGCGATCGCCTGTCTCGATGCGGTCATGGTCTGTCCTTCCTTCCGGTTATCGGAGCTGGGGCCTGTCATGGAGGGATTAAGCCACAGCGGCGCGCAGAGAGCTATTGAGCCAAGGTATTGATCGGTACCTAGGTATCAGCGGGCAGCCGCGGCAGGAAGTGCGGAAGGATATGGCGATTCATACCAAGGTATTGCAATACCATCGTCCAATTGTTTTCCGCCGCGCCTTTCTGGTCACATCGACTTCGCCCGGTACTGACGATGGCTCTTCAGTCGAAGGCCATGAACGCGACGCGTTCCATTCGGTTGCGCTCCCCGCTTTCGGCCCGGTTGCATTTCACAAACGAGGATATCGATCAGGTGGGAGAAAGCTCGGCAGCTCGACGTCAAAAGAAAAGGCAACTGATCAACGACGTTGAATACCGCGAATTTCTGATCGTTCGCTAAGCCGGTAACTGGCGCTGGCAGCCATCGTTCTCCGGCCTTGTGGTGTTCGGTTTGCCGTAGCAGCAGATCAGTCGGGAAAGAGGAAAGTGCGCCGTCAACGGCGAGGCAGGTTGCTGGAACGCCGGCAGAGGAGCTGAAATGCGGTTTCGAACCTGGGCCAAAGCCATGCTGCTCGTTGCGCCGCTGTGCGGCGGCCCGGCAGTATCTGCGCAAAACAGCGCACCAACGACGCCTGCTCCATACAATCCACTCGGGCTGATCGAAGTAACGGGAGAACCTCGAACGGCCGTTCAGGCCGCGCAGTCCAACGATCGTACCCAGTCGCAGAATCCCTACCTGGGAGGCATACCATCGGGTAAGCTCAGTGCCTCGCCGCTGGCGGTTTCTCTGGACGACGCCGTCAACCTGGGGCTCAAACACAATCTCGGCGGAGTCTTCGCCACGGATGTCGTTACCGACGCTCGAGGAGAGCGCTGGCAGGCGCTGAGCGAACTGCTTCCCACTGTCGTCACCGGTACGGGATTCGGAGTTCGCCAAATCGACCTGAAACCCGCCTTCGGTCTCTCCATTCCCGGAGTGCCGCCGATCATCGGGCCTTTTGGCTATTTTGATTCGCGCGCCTATTTCAGGGAATCGGTTTTCGACTGGGAATCCATCGAGCGGTTGCGATCGTCGCAGGCGCAGCTGGACTCGGCCGAGCTCAGCGTCCGCGATGCGCGGGAGCTGGTTGTGCTGGTCATTGTCTCCAATTACCTTCTGGTCGTTGCCGATGAGGCGGAGGTCGAGTCGGCCACGTCGCAACGGGATACAGCGAGGGCGCTTTTTCATCAGGCGTCCGATCAAAAGACCGCAGGCCTCGCCTCGGCAGTGGACGTTCTGCGTTCCCAGGTACAACTGGAGTCGCGCGAGCAGAAGCTGATTCTTGCGAAAAACGATCTGGCCAAGCAGAAGCTGGTTCTGGCCCGCGCCATTGGACTTCCCCTGGGGCAGCAGTTCGACATCACCACCCGCGTTCCCTACCACGAGCTGGCGGCTTCGAGCCTCGATGCGGCGATCGAGAGCGCCTTCAGGGCCCGTCCGGATTTTCAGAGCCAGCTGAATCGTGTCCGTTCCGCCGAGCTGGCGAGACAGGCCGCTTCAGCCGAGCGATATCCATCGATCGGCGCAGAAGTGGACTACGGGCTTTCGGGCGCCACCCCGGGTTCGTCGCACGGCACCGTCGATGCGGCGGTCACGCTCCGCATCCCGATTTTTCAGGGCGGACGCGTGCACGGGGATGAACTCCGTGCCGACGCCGAGCTGACACGGGAAAAACAGCAACTCGATGACCTGCGAGCCAGGATCGATCAGGAGGTCCGCGACGCCTTCCTCGATCTGGAAGCAGATGCGCAGGAAGTGTCCGTCGAGAAGAGCGCCGTAACGCTCGCCACCGAGACGCTGGACCAATCTCGCGACCGATTTCGCTCCGGTGTTACCGACAATGTCGAAGTAGTTCAGGCGCAGGATGCCCTGGCCATCGCCAACGATGCCTATATTGCCAGCCTCTACAGCTACAACCTGGCCAAGATATCGCTGGCGAGAGCGACGGGAGTCGCCGAGTCCCGATACTCCGAGTATCTGGAGGGAAATTGAGCATGTCCGAGCAGAATGAAGTGACGAAGCCTCCGGCAGCGGCCGGTCCCGAGACAAACACTGCAGCGGACGGCGCCACGGCAGACGACGTCCTCGTGTCGGCTTATCCACGCCGGCGCTCCAAAAAGCGCTGGATCGTGCTTTTGTCGATCGTCGTGCTCGCCGTGGCCGGCGCTTTCTTTTGGCATTATCTGTCCGGCTTCGAGTCGACCGATGATGCGCAGGTCGATGTGCATCTTTACCCGGTGAGCGCTCGCATCCCGGGATACGTTCTGAAAGTGGATGTCGGCGACAACCAGTGGGTCAACCAGGGTTCGACGCTGGTGGAGATCGACCCGGAAGACTATGAAGTCGCTTTAGCGAAAGCACAGGCAACGCTCGCGACATCAGAAGCTACCGCAAGAAGTCTGAATATCGACGTGCCGGTCTCATCCGCCGATACCTCCAGCCAGTTGAAATCCACCTCTTCCGATATCAGGGACGCTGAAGCGGCCATACAGGTGTCTGAGAAAGAAGCCGCCGCTGCCCACGCACGCGTTCTGGAGGCGCTGGCGGAGAATGTGAAGGCCCAGGACGACGTCACCCGCTATCGCCTTCTGCTCGCCAGGGAGGAGGTGCCGAAGCAGATCTATGACCACGCTTATGCCGCCGCAGCAACCGATGTCGCCGCCATAGCCGCGGCAGAAGCAGATGAGGCGGCGGCTCAACAAGCGGTGCTGGAAGCGCATAGCCGGCTGACTGAAGCTGAGGCGCACTACGAGGATGCCGAGGCCGGCCCTCAGCGTGTGGCATCAACGCGCGCCCGGGCGCTGGCGGCCATGGCGGATGTGAGCCAGAAGCGGGCTGCAGTCGAACAGGCAGAGCTGAATCTGGGCTACACCAG
>Ga0335074_10005353_pt1 | contig 17743 bp, 20 predicted proteins | sample Lox_Sample_23_FD_206715 | JGI IMG/M metagenome (GOLD analysis project Ga0335074, IMG submission 206715) | Soil microbial communities from Loxahatchee National Wildlife Refuge, Florida, United States - Lox_Sample_2.3 | ecosystem: Environmental > Terrestrial > Soil > Wetlands | place: USA... | reverse complement strand
CTCTCCCCTTTAGCGCCAGCGCGCCACAGCTTGCAGAAAACACGTTCGCCGTCCTGCCACAAGACTTCCAGCGAGTCCGCTTCCCAGCCAGCGCCAAACAAGGCCGATGCTTTCATCTGTCAGGCCCTCGACAACGACGGACTCACACCGTTCTTCGCATCGTCGTGATTCTTAGGACGGGTACCAGCGAGGTCTCCCACGGCCGATCAACATTACGTAGCTGGACGGCATGGTGCCTAGCGACGCGCGAAGGCACAAACAAGGCAGCCGATCAAATCGGCCTCCTCCAGAGGCTTGCGAAGATAGCACTCCACCCCCAGGGTCCGCATGCGTTCCTGGACGCCGTCATCCGGATAGGCAGTGACGAGAATCGTTGGGATCGGGTGCCCGATCTTCAGCAGATGTGTGTAAAGCTCGACGCCTGTCATTGCAGGCATCTGCACATCGGCGACCAGGCAAGCTGTTTTGGCCAATTGGGGGGATGCAAGAAATTCTGCAGCGGACGGGAACACCGCGGCCGTGTAGCCGAGCGACTTGAGCAGCCTTCGCATCGAATCGCGAAAGGACTTGTCGTCATCGATGATCGCGATCAATGGTTGCCCGCTCAATACGGCCTCCGCTGGGTCGCTTGCGATGCCGGCTATCGCACAAGAGTGCGCTGCGGCACCGCCGCAGCCGTCGAGAATGACGCTGTAGCAATCTGGTAACTCTAAACCTTGGTTTAGGGCCAATGGAGCTTTCACGCCCCGATCTCGCCTGTCCAATGGGACGTGTTAGGACTAAACTGCCAACGCTTGCGCGACTGAAGAGCTTGCCGGGGCCGGGGGTGCTTTTCGTGGATCTTGGATCGCGAACGAAGACGGGGTCGGCCGTAACTGCCTGCGTGGTGGTGGTCGACGACGACGAGCAATTTCGTGAATCGCTCGGACGACTGTTACGCTCCGCGGGCCTGCACTGCCGGCTGTTTTCGAGCATTACCGACTTTCTGACCGCCGAACCATTCGACGGTCCCACCTGTCTGGTCCTCGATGTGAAATTACCCGGAAAGAGCGGACTGGATTTTCAGCGCGATCCCGGGGCAGTGAGCTCGAGAGTCCCGATCGTCTTCATTACCGGACACGCCGACGTTCCGACGACCAGACAGGCGTTGAAGGGCGGCGCCATCGAGTTCCTGACGAAACCGTTTCGGGATCAGGAGCTTCTGGACGCCGTCGACCTTGGACTCACTCGCGACCGTGCGCGGCGAGAAAACGAGGAAGTGCTGCGGGTGCTCAGGGCACGATTCGAGGTATTGACGCGGCGTGAGCGCGCGATTTTGTTTCAGGTCGTAGAAGGCCGGCTGAACAAGCAGATTGCCGGCGAGCTGGGCATCACCGAGACCACGGTGAAGGTGCACCGTCGCAACATGATGAGGAAGATCAGGGCCGCATCGGTCGCAGAGCTCTGCCGAATGGTGGACAAGCTGAAGGCCCCCCCGGAGAGCTCGGCGCGCCCGTAAGTCCTCGAGCGTCTGGTGAAGGCACAGTCCGGTGAGGAACGCAGCTGTCTCCGAGCGTCCACCTCTCAGATTCCGAGAGCAGCGCCCTGATATCTGGCCACGAGCGCACGCCGTTGGCGTGCATCTCCTGCGCGAGCGGCTTCGGCGTCCATTCGATGAAGCCGGACTGGAAGCCGGGGCGCCCACGAACGTGCGCGAACCAGCTCTCGACGCGGGGCAGTCGCCCACCGCTCCACATACCTTCCATCGCCAGAGCGGCCAGCCGGTTGACGTCTCGAGAGCGCCGGGCTCCGGCAAATTCATCGCGGGGACACTAGGCTGCGGGCGTGCATGCACTGAGGAACGAATGAATTTGTGCGACGACGGCCGCGCCCTCTCCCACGGCGGACGCCACTCGTTTCGTCGAACCCGATCGAACGTCGCCGATGGCAAATACGCGCGGTATGCTCGTTTGCAATTGATAGGGCGCAAACGCCCTACGCTGGCGATTGTGTGCGCCGGTTACCACGTACCCCCTATTATCGAGTTCGACACATCCGTCAAGCCAGGCGGTATTCGGTTCGGCACCGATGAACACGAAAAGCTGCTTTGTCTCGATCCGGTAATCCATTCCAGAAGTGCGGTTGCGAATCGTCACAGATTCCAGGCGGCCAGAGCGTTCGCCCCCAAGAGCCGAAATCTCTGAGCCCGTCAGTACGTTCACATTACCCAGCATCTTGATCCGGTCAATGAGATATCGGGACATTGATGCTTCAAGTCCATTACCTCTTACGATCATCGTCAGCCGCTTTACGTGAGACGCAAGGAACACGGCCGCCTGCCCTGCCGAATTTCCCGCACCCACCAGCACAACCTCCTCACCGGTGCACAGTCGGGCCTCCGCCGGAGTTGCCCAATAGTGAACGCTGTCGCCCTCGAAGAATCTGAGATCTGCCAGCGCCGGCCGCCTGTAGCGCGCGCCGGAGGCTACGACCACGGTCCTGGCGCGGACCGTTCCCTGCTCCGACAACCGCAATTCAACGACCTCACCGATCCTCTCGGTCCCGTGGGAGTCGCATCGAAGTTGAGTCGCCCGCAGCGGAATGGCTACCCGGGCTCCGAACTTATGTGCTTGATTGAGCGCGCGGCCGGTCAGCGCCAACCCGGAGATGCCCATTGGGAACCCCAAGTAGTTTTCAATCCGAGCCGAAGCGCCCGCCTGGCCACCCAAGACCTCGCCGTCGAGCACGAGGACCGACAGACCTTCCGATGCCGCATATACCGCCGTTGCCAAGCCAGCGGGCCCCGCGCCGATTACCGCGACGTCATAGAGCTCGCCCGACCGTAGGGTCGGAGTGATGCCGAGCCAAGCACCGGCCTCCTCGTTTGTCGGTCTCCTCAGAATACGACCGCACGGACAGATCAGAAGGGGAAGTTCCTCCGACGGGAGATTGAGCGCTTCGATCATCTGGCGCCCGCGTTCGCTGCTACAGTCCACCACCAGGTGCGGATAGGCGTACCGGCTGAGGAACGTCTGAAGGCGCAGGAGGTCGGCGGACCCGGCACGACCGAGTACGATGGGCCCCACACCTCGTTCGAGCAGACCGACTCGTCTTAGGATGAACGCCCGCATAATGAGTTCACCCAGTTCCGCGGACCCGACGATCAGCGTGCGCATCCGCGGTGCATCCAGCGCAATTGCGTTACACCCGTCGGCCCCCGCAACGGCCCCGGTGAGGGTCGGACTTCCCGTTAGTTGGTGCAGCTCGCCCGTGAACTGTCCTGCCTCCAGGGTCTGCAGAGAGGTCTGCTGATCCAGGCCGTCGAGCCCAAATCGCTCGATCGATCCCTTCATTACGAACCAGGCTGGGACGTCACGTTCGCCAACCTGAAAGACCGACTGGCCTGGCGAAAACTCTCGCGCCGGGCCCTCTGCAAATCGTCTGACGATCTCGAGTTGCGCATCGCGAAGACGCGGGAACCGCTGCGCTTGCCTGTCTGCAAGCGGCGCAATGGCCTCAATCTGCTGAGCAGTTCTCATGAGAACGACACCACGACGATCTTAGTCTGCACAACCCATTCGCACACCCCGCATGGTCGACCTTGATCTCAGTTAATCGGTCCCAAGGCGATCGCCGCATGGCCGCGACCTATCGCGGGTCTCGACGCCGATCTCATCCGATGCGTCACGTGCTCACTCCGTGCAGATGAGCCCCTACTGGGTAAGACGTACGGGTGCCGGAGTTCCTGCGCGAACTTTAGCTTTGCTCGCGGCGCTGCCCGGAGCCGGCACAGCCCTACCCACTTGTAAACCCCGGCTTCTCGGCCATAATTCCCCCTCACGCGTGATTCTTCACGAATATTTCCGCATTCAGGATTTCGGAAGCGGACGGGCTACCGCGACCAGCGATCTCAGGTACACTCGACTGCACGGGCGGTGGGCGATTCCTGAGGGCTGCTTCGTCGGAGCTGATCGGCGCGTCGCAACAAGCTCCGGTGACTGCTCACGGGGCGAAACCCATCGCCGGCTCTTGATGGTTTGTCTCGAGGCAGCCTGGTCATCCGAACTCAAAACGAGGAGATTCTCCGATGGCCAAAACGTGGCTGATCACCGGGTGCTCTACCGGGTTTGGTCGCGTCCTCGCCGAGACAGTCCTCGCTTCGGGTGATAATGTCGTTATCACGGCGCGCAACGTTCGCGCGGTTGGCGATCTCGCTAGCCGTTACCCCAAGGCTGCTTGCGCGACGACGCTCGATGTTACGCGTGTGGGTGACGCTGCCGCCGCCGTCTCGAGAGCAGAAATTGTCTTTGGAGGCCTCGACATTCTCGTGAACAACGCGGGTTTTGGTCTCGTCGGGGCCATCGAGGAAAGCGAGCCGACGGAATATCGCCCTTTGTTTGAAACCAATGTGTTCGGTTTGATCGAAACCACTCGCGCGGCGCTGCCGTCATTGCGCAAACGCGGCGGCGGCAGGATCGTCAACTTCTCCTCCGTGGGCGGAATCACGGGACGGCAAGGCTTCGGGCTCTACAATGCCAGCAAATTCGCGGTCGAGGGCCTCTCGGAAGCGCTCGCCGAGGAAGTCGCACCGTTCGGTATCGCGGTGATCATCGTGGAGCCTGGCTCCTTCAGAACGGACTTTCTCGGCCGTTCGATTGCAGCAGCCCGCCAAAAGATAGCAGCCTATGATGAGACGAGCGGCCGCTCGCGGGACTTCAGTCGATCCAACGACGGATCTCAGCCGGGCGATCCAAAGCGCGGGATGCAGGTTCTCCTTGATGCGATTGATTCCCCGACGCCCCCCCTGCGGCTGCCGCTGGGACGGGATGCATTCTCGCGCATCGAAGGCAAACTGGCGAGACTCCAGAAGGAAATGGACTATTGGATGGCCAAGGCGGCCGCCACTAGATTCGATGATTGATCGCCTTTCGCTCAATGCCTGGCGATCCTTCGTGACCTCCATCCGTTCGAACGGGCGTTACGATCTTTTCGAGCAACGCTTCCATCGTCGCCTCGGCCTGCAGACTCGCACGGTCACGTGAGATCGTGCAACTGCGAACGTTCTATGGCACTGCTTGAACCTCACAGTCGTAGGGTCTGGTTGCGTGCGCGTACAGTGGGAGCGGTGGTACCGACGGACGCGGGATCAAACTCGCACCACAGCTAACACGATCATCCAATTTCCGCGCTGCGGTGTTTGCTAGCCTTGTTGTTGCCGACGGATGGCCCCCGTCCGTGGGTCCGCCCTTGAGGACGCTAGAGCCCGTGCTGCGATCAACTGCGCCCCGCCCGTCCTGATCGTCGATCGTGAGCTGGTGGTGCTGACACGGGTGAAGGAGACTTCAAAATGAGCAAGCGCACCTACAAGATTGTGAAACACAACGGCGGTTGGGCTTACGAGGACAACGGGAGGTTCTCTGCAACCTTCCCAACGCGCGATGCGGCGAGAAGGGCGGCAAGACTTGCTGCGCAGAACCAGATTCGGCCGGGCGAGTCCACGTCCATCGACTATGACGATGGGAGGGGCGAGCGGCAGCACGAGACAGCGGACGGAGCGGATAGAGCGACGACCGAAGTCGAAGGGTGAGCGCCGAGGGCGAAATGCGCGTACTGCTGCGGTGAGTCTGGAGATCGAACGTCGCGTCGGGTCCGTCCGCGGGCCTAGCTAGCTTGGCTGTAGCACATGAACGCGCAGATTGGCGGGCACCAGCTGATTCGGCCGATTGACCGTCAGAGAGATCATGTCCGTGGCGGAGACGTGTCAAGCCGCCCGCTTACTCTCCTGTTCTACGGCGATTTTCTCTGTCCGTACTGCCGCCGACTTCGGCAGGTGCTCGAGCGGCTGCGGCGCGCCCTGGGTGACCGGCTGGTCTACGTATTTCGGCATTTCCCGAACGAACGCGCTCATCCGGGCGCTGTGCTCATGTCCGTCGGTTCGGAAGCTGCCGGTCGTCAGGGTCGATACTGGGACATGCACGATGCCCTCTACGGACACGCGCTGCCCATCGACGAGAAAGCACTGCTGGAGATCGCCGCATCGCTCCGCCTCGACATGCAGCGCTTTCTCGCCGATCTCCACGATCCCGCTCTCAGACAGCGTGTGGATGAGGATCTCGCGGATGGCCGCCGAAACGGAGTGAGCGCGACTCCGACGATATTCATTGACGGCGTGCGATACGACGGAGCCTGGGATGTCTACTCCATGCTCGAGGCGCTCCGACCGCCGGTCGGCGCGCAGCTGAAGCGTACCGCGCGGGCTTTCGCGAACCTTCCAGCCTCAGCCGGAATCGCGCTGATGATCGCGGCGATGGCGGCCGTGATCTGCGCCAACAGCCCCGTTGCGGGCGACTACCAGCGGTTTGTGAGCACACCGATCGATATCGGTCCAGCCACACGCGTGCTTTCGTTGAGCGTCGCGGAGTGGTGCTCAGAGGGTCTGCTCGCGGTCTTTTTTCTCATCCTGGGACTGGAGATCCGTCGCGAGATGACCCGGGGCTCTCTCGCCAGCTGGAAATCCGCCTCCACGCCTGTGGTCGCCGCACTCGGAGGGATCCTCGTACCGGCACTCCTCTATCTGGCACTCAATCGAGGACCCACCGCGGCCGGTTGGTCGGTACCCGCCGACACCGGTGTGGCTTTCACGCTGGGCGTTCTTGCGCTCTTTGGCGCCCGAGCGTCCGCGGGCCTCAAGGTATTTGTTGCGACCTACGCGGTCACCGACGACGTCCTCACCCTCCTCATTCTCGCAATCTTCTATCCACACACCGTCCATGTCGTGTGGCTGCTCGCGGGCTGCGCCGCGATTGGGACACTCGCGCTCTTGAATCGCTGGCGGATCTACGCAGTGTGGCCTTACCTCATGGCGACGGTCGGCCTGTGGCTTTCTCTACATCTGGCCGGCGTGAGCGGTGCGCTCAGCGGGATCGCCCTCGCCGCATTCCTGCCGCGGCGGCCCGCACCCGTGGCGGGTCCGCTCTTGGCCCAGGCTGCTACGGCGCTCGCGGCGCTCGAGCATGCCGAAAATGAGCTGATGCACCAGGGAGGCGCACGCGGTCGGCTGCAGCAAGAACCTGTCTGGGGATGGGCGAGCCACAATCTGTCCGCCGCAGCCGAGCGGCTGTTGTCTCCCGCGGAGCGAGCGGAACGGACTGTGGAACCCTGGTCGACCTACGTCGCGCTCCCAGTATTTGCTTTCACTGCTGCTGGGATCCCACTCATCGCGGACTTCAGCGCACCCCATGCTCCGGCGCTCTTTGCAGGCGTCGCGCTGGGATTCGCCCTCGGGAAACCGATCGGAATCGTCCTCACGAGCTGGCTCGCCGCCAAGGCGAGATTCGCCACGCTGCCCGCCGATGCGACCGTCCTGTCGTTTCTGGGCGCCAGTTTTCTCTGCGGTATCGGAGATCCGCTTTCATTGCTCATGGCTAACCAGGCGTTTCACGGTGATTCCTATTCCGCCATAGCCAAGATCGGTGTGCTCGCAGGATCAGCCCTGGCGGCCGTCATCGGCGCCACACTTTTTTCTTTCGGTCCCCCACCCCGCACCGACGCCGAAGCGGTCACTGCGATCACCGACGCCGAAGCCGCTCTCCGAAGCCATCAGCCGGAATATCGAACCGATCGCGAATCCGCGTGAGGAGATGGATCAGGTCGGATTGCAACTGCGGCTGACATCCCTACCGTGAGGAATGGTCGGAATTAACTCCCGCGCGGGCGTCACCCCGATCGTTCATACGGGCCAACCGGCATCGATCCCGTACGGAAGCGCTGTACCGATGGCCCATACCTCTTGCAGGACGCGATTGCGTACCTTGAACACCTCGAAGGCGAGCGTGCTGTTCGGCGAGCGGTATGGGATCGCGCCGCCCGCCCGCTTGAGGTCGCCGGGATGATCGAAGAGGACGTGGCTCAGCACCAATCCGTGCACCTCGTCCACGATGGGGAAACGTCGCGCGCGCAATGCCTCGATATAGGCGTAATGGCGCGCGCTCATCTGCTCGGCGACACCGAGCGCGCGATGAGCCTCCGCGGCCTGTAATCCGCTCGGATCCATCCGACTGTCCGTGACGCCGTTGACCAGGCGCCGGCACTGGTCGGTCACCGGCAAACGGGCGCCGTCGCTCTGCTCGATCGCATCGAAGTACAGGTTCGCAATCTCGATGAGCTCACCGCGCACGGTCCGCTCCTCCCGAGGGATCTCTGCGTGAAACGTCGGCACAGGCTCGTTGATCACTGCGGGGTTGAAGTAGCTTCCGCCGCCCCGCACTACGAGCGTCTCGATCTCCGTGATGAGTCGGCCCTCGACCCGCAGCCGTACGCCATAGATGGCAGCGGCACCCATCTCGTCGATGACGCCCCAGTACTCCACCTGCCCACCCTCGTCGTCGACGAAATAGTGCCCGCCCGGCTTGCGGCCACGAATGGTGCGCGCCAGACCCGCGCCGAGCGGCAGCTCGCGCGTGTTCTCCGTGTAGTGCAGCCGCGCACCGAGCTGCAGGGAGGCGAGATCGTGCGCTTCCAGCGCCTGAAGGTAGCGATTCATCATGGCCTTCAGACGCTCGCGCTCGGTGGTGTCGCCAGACAGTTCCATCGCGAACCATTCTAGTTCCGAGCAAAGTCGTGTCAATCGAGCGTGACGCAGTGAGGCCCGGTATCCTTGACAGCATCGGTCGAACTATTACTACGGTCAGCCGGTTCTTCCGCGCCACACGCAGTGCCATCATGCCGAGGCAAGCCTCGCGTAGGCGACCGGCGATCTCCGACGAGCTGCGCACGATCCTCATCCGTGGTGCCGCGAGGACGAGCGCAGAATGCTCAGGCCTCTTAGCCACAGCGAACGGGAGCAGCTCGACCGTAACCTCGCCACGCGGCTCAACTTCTATCATCCCGATCCGACGCGATTCGATGCGGAGTTCGACCGATGAACCGCTTTGAGCTGCGGCGGTCCGTCGACGAATACCTCGGTGCTCTGGTGCGGCGCGACCCGGCACGCATCACGCTTGCACCGTCCTCGGGCTAACCGAGAACGGACAACCGCTGAGAATCGGCGACGGACTGTGGGGCACTGCGAACGGTCTGGGACGCTACCGACACTACATCCTCGACGTTGAAACCGGACAGGCCGGATACGTTGGTGTGGTCGCGGAAAACGGGAAGCGGGTTATACTGGCGCTGCGCTTGAGGGTAACCTCCCAGGGATATGCCGATCGTCGGGCGCGACGACATCCTCTCCTACGGGAACGGCCCTGATTCGCTCGAGAGGATGGGCGCTCCACCAAGCTTATGGACGCAGCGGCTCGCTCCGCACGATAGGTCCACACGAAAGCGGATGATCGAAATCGCGAACACCTACTTCGCGGCGCTGGAGCGCAACAATGGAACTCGAACGGCGCCGTTCGCCCCGGGCTGCCGCCGTTTGGACAACGGTGTCTATGCAACGCAGAACGGGGCATTCGATAAGCCCGGTGAGCCACCGTTCCACGCGCTCGGGCGGGCAGAACAGGCTGCAGCTGGGTTACTTCATCTTCGTGACGGAGATTCGTGAGCGCCGCTGCCCGCTCATCGACGAGGAATTCGGCGTGGTGTTGAGCCTACCGACGCTCGATCACGCCGCAACGGTGCACGAGGCGCACCTGACCGACGGGCGTACCGTCCCGATCGGCGTGCGGCAACCGTTTACGTGGCAGATTGCCGAGCTTTTCAAGGTCACCCGCGACCAGATCGCGCAGATCGAAGTCGTGCTGAACAAGGTACCCTACCGGATGCCGTCCCATTGGCCATGAACGCGCCGACATCTCCGTTCTACGGCTGGAAGCTCCTCGCCGCACTGTGGGCGATCATGTTCATCAACCTCGCCTTTCCGACCTACGGGCTGAGTGTGCTCGACACCTACATGGCGTCCGATTTACACCTCAGCCGGATGACGCTCGGTTTGACGTACGCCGCGTTCATGAGCATGACCGGCATTCCCGCGCCGCTTGCGGCGTGGTGTATCCACCGCTTTGGCATCCGGCTGACGCTGGTCGGAGGGAACCTGCTGCTCGTGATCGGGGCCATCGCGATGGCGACCTTTGTCGCCTCGCCCACAGCCATCGTGCTGTTCGCCGGAGTCATCGTGGGTACCTCCGATGCCATCGGTGGTCCGGTTCCAGCCCAGGCGAGTGTCACGCTGTGGTTTGTTCGCCATCGGTCGTTCGCGCTTGCGGTACTGCTCTCGGGCGCAGCCGTGGGTGGATTCATCGCGGCACCGCTCCTTGACCGTATCGTCGCGCACTCCGGGCTCGGCTGGCGCGCCGGCTGGTGGCTCATTGCCGCGTTGGGAGTCGTCGCATGTGTCATCAGCATGCTTTTTGTCCGCGAACGCCCGCAGGACCTCGGCCAAGCACCGGACGGCGGTGACACGCAGGCCAAGGCGGACTCGCGTGGCGCGCTAGGAAGGGCGCGTGCACGAGTCCACGTGACGAGTGATGACTGGTCGCCGTGGGAGGCTCTCCGGTCGCCCACGTTCTGGATCCTGATGGCCGCGGCTCTCGGCTTCAGTGCGGTGTTGACGCTGTTTCTCGCGCTCGGGATCTCTCAGTTCGAGGATCTCCGACACTCGCCGGAGTCGGCTGCGCTTGCCCTGTCGGTCTCGGTGCTCTGCGGGCTCGGCGCGAATCTCGGCGTCGGCTTTCTCGGCGACCGCATCGACCCACGAGTGCTTTGGGCCGTGTGCTCCGCGCTCGATGCGGTCGGCGCTTTCGCCGTGCTCGACGCCCGAAGCGGAGCGGAGATGTATGTCACCGCCGCCCTGCTGGGCATCGCCGGCAGCGGTTGCATGGTCTGCATCGTGACTCTGCTCGGAAATTACTTCGGGCCGCGCGCCTATCCCGCGGTGTTCGGCACGGCGTCAGCCATCCAGTCGACGCTCGGTGCAGCTGCACCGATCGTCGCGGGCTATTGGTACGACCACCACGGAAGCTATCGGCCGATCTTCATCGCCGGCGGCCTGTTGTGCGGCGCAGCATCCCTAGCGCTGGCGCTCATCTCGCCGCCCGTCCTGCGGCCAAAACCCACGGGAAGCGGTGGCACACCGACCTTCGACATCGTGCGCTGATCCCCCGTGTCGGCGCCGTGTCGGTCGACCGAGAGCGCCCGGGCGGGCGCTCATCTTGGCACCAGCAGACTCGAGGAGAGGGAGTTGCAGGAGGGCTCGCAACTCAATGATTTTTTTGCGAACCGGGGCCGCCAAATCGGCCTTCCCCTGGATCGCAAGCGCGCGTCCGGGTGATCGTACACTCGCCCTCATTCGCGAAATTCCCCCATCATGTGTTCGGCCAAGGCGCGGGCGGCGGCCTTTGCCGCGCGTCCCGAGGGAAACACCGCGTGCACGTCAACGGAACCCATCTGCCAGTCAGGCAGAACCCGAACGAGTGAACCGCTCCCCAGCCGGTGGCGCGAGGCGATGATTCCTGTCGCTGCGATTCCCAGGCCCGCAACCGCGGCTGCGACAGCGCCTTCATTCGCAGAGACGACAAGGCGGCCTTCCAGACGAAGTGACACGCGGCGCCCGTCCTTCTCGAATGTCCAGCCCTCTGCCCCCATTGGCCCCGCAACGATGTCGTGCGAGGTCAACTCGGCCGGAGCTTGAGGCCTGCCGGCCCGGCGCAGGTAGGCCGGTGATGCGACGAGCACGCGCTCGATGGTGCCGAGGCGGCGCGCCGTGGCCGTGGAGTCGCCAAGTGAGCCAAAGCGAAAGGCGACGTCCACCCCTTCTGTGATGAGCGCCTGGCGCTGATCATTGACTAGAAGCACGATCCGAAGCTTCGGGTTACGCGCAAGAAATTCCTTGAGCTTCGGAATGAGCGCATGCTCGGTGAAGCTCGAGGAGGCGGCTACGCGCAGGGTGCCGCGCAGCTCTCCGGTGCCGCGCGCCACGTGATCGGCTTCGTCCAGCGCCGCGAGGGCCGTTTCTACGCGTGCGAGGTACTCCGCACCCGCTTCGGTCAATGCGAGGGCACGCGTACTGCGCGTGAAGAGCCTCGCGCCGATCTGCTTCTCCAGCGTCGCGATGATGCGCGAGGCCGAAGGCTGTGAGAGGCCGAGCTCGCGGGCCGCGCGTGAGAAGCTCCCGCCACGCGCGACGCGCACGAAAAGCCGCAGGGCGGACATGCGATCAGCCATTGGGTCACCGATTCATTCACCCAACGAATATATCTTAGTTGAATCAGACCTCTACCGCGCAAGACGGCAAGGGCTCACATTCGGCGACAGCCAAACTGACGCCCAACAACGGAGACCCTCATGACACTGCCCGAAAGACTCGCTGCCTTCCGTGCCAACTTCGAGGCCGGCGCTCCTCCGTACAACGCGCCCGCCTGGGTACACGAGCGGATGCGTCGCGCGACCGATGAACTGATTGCCTCTGGAACCACTGAGCGCGCACTCAGGGCGGGCGACCGAGCGCCAGAATTCACCCTCAAGAATGCCGACGGTCACGAGGTTTCCTCAAAAGACCTGCTCGCGAGGGGGCCGCTCGTCGTGACGTTCTACCGCGGGGTGTGGTGCCCGTATTGCAACATGGACCTTCAAGCTCTGCAGGAGGCGTTGCCCGCTATTCGCGAGCAGGGTGCGCAGCTCCTCGCCATCTCGCCCCAAACGCAGTCCAACGGCCGCAAGTCACAGCGTGACAACAACGTCACGTTCCCCATTCTTTCGGACCCCGGCAATGAGGTCGCGGCGCGCTTTGGGTTGCGATTCACGCTGCCCGAATACCTGATCGAGCTCTACCGCGACACCTTCAAGAACGATCTCTCGCGGATCAACGGCGACTCGAGCTGGAGCTTGCCGATGCCGGCGCGCTACGTGATCGGCACAGACGGCGTGATAGCGTACGCGGAGGTGAATCCCGACTACACGCACCGGCCCGCCCCCGAGGAACTCCTACCGGTGCTTTCGGCGCTCAAGAATCCTCTCGCTGCCTGATCGGAGATAACGACAAGTTGGGAGCCTGGAGGGTCGTCTTGCGTAACGGTCATATAACTCCTAAGCCACTTCGCGAACGGCCCGGTACAAACGCGCCGAGACGGGCCCCTAGCGACGTAGTGGCGCGCTGCGTGATCGCCACGAGCGTTCTGCACGCTGAAGCGCGCTCGCATTTTACCACTCGGTCCGCTGCGCACCAGATCTTGCCAATGCTTCTTGTTCTAAACAAAGCGTCCGGGAGTTCACCATGTCCAAATTGACCGATTATCAAGGCAGCTTCCCCAACGCACGCCTTACGCGCTCGAGGAGCGGCGTCCTGGAGGTGACCCTACACACCGACGGCGGAACATTGCTCTTTAATGGTCATACTCACGAGCAGTTCGTCGATCTGTTTCATGCCGTCGGCGGGGACGCTGAGAATCGTGTAGTAATCCTGACTGGAAGCGGCCACGCCTTAATGGAATCCATTAGTCCCGATGGCTTCGATTTCTTCACCCCCCAGGGGTACGACAAGATCTATCGCGAAGGCAAGAAGGTTCTGATGAACATTCTGGATATCGAGGTGCCCCTTATCGCCGCAGTCAACGGTCCCGTGCGGTTACACAGCGAATATATCTTGCTTGCCGACATCGTGCTGGCAACCCCGTCGACCGTGTTTCAAGACAAACCGCATTTCGAGTTCGGAATCGTTCCCGGGGATGGAGTTCACCTTCTTTGGCCGGAGGTTATTGGAAGCATACGCGGCCGATATTTCCTTCTGACGCGACAGGAGATTTCCAGTCAAACGGCAGAAGAATGGGGCGTGGTCAATGAAATCGTCCCCTCGGAAAGGCTCTTGCTACGGGCTCGTGAGATCGCGGATGGACTTGTCAAACTGCCACCGCTGACGACGCGTTACGCACGCATCGCGCTCACGCAAAAGCTGCGACGCATCGTCGATGAGGGCGTCGGTTATGGTCTTGCGTTGGAGGGCATCAGCGCTGCGGATGTCGCACGCGCCAGTGAGCAAGGGCGGTGATCGCTGCACTCCGACGGGAGGCATGCCAATCGATGCCACCGAGGGTGCCGACGACCAACTCTAGAGAACGGCTGCTAGCAGGAGGAGTACCAATGCGCGGCGCGGCGCGGAAGTTGGCAGACTCAGCTGTGCATACGACGGAGGCGATATCGGTCGTGTTCGTGGTGGACCAAGAGAAATCTGTTCGGAGATCTCTAGAATCGCTAATTCGCGCGCAGGGATGGCAACTACTAACCTTTGAGTCCGCGAATCAGTTTCTCGCCTTTCCGCGAGTCGTCGTTCCATGCTGTCTGCTGTTGGATTTTGCTCTCCCGGATCTCAATGGTCTCGATCTGCAGCGACGTGTCTCCGACAGATCGGACATGCCGGTCATCTTCATTACGTATCAAACGGATGTGCCGACGACGGTCAAGGCGATGAAGGCGGGAGCTTTTGAGTGCCTGATAAAACCGCTCCAGACTACCCATCTGCTGACGGCCATCCGTTCGGCGCTCGATCGCAGCAAAGCAATACAAAGCCAAGAGGCGGCCGTACGAATACTCACGGAGCGTTTCGCCTCACTCAGTCCTCGCGAAGTTGAGGTCATGTCCTTGGTCGTATCCGGCTGGCTGAACAAGGAGGTCGGGGCTGCCCTCGGTATTTCCGAAGTGACGGTGAAGGTGCATCGCTTCAATGTGATGCGGAAGATGAAGGCGGATTCCTTTGCGGACCTGGTGAAGTTCTCGACCACGCTACGCCTCACCGCTGTGCCTCGTGCTTCAGGTCGCTCATTCGGTAGCTGGTCGCCGACCGTACGAGGCGTTCGAGCCGGGCCCTCGATCATCGCTCCTTGATGCAACATACCCGAGGGGCTGTTGCACGGTCGCGCATAGCTTCGGGTGCGCCACAGAGCGAGTCGGAGATCCGAATTCACTGGCATTCGTTCGCGGACCGAAGGAAGAACGCGGCTGCGCGTCGTCGCCTCTCCTTCACGCGTCGTCAGGCCACGCTCCCTTCTGCATTCGAGAGTCACAGATGAGGCCAGCCGAGCTCGACCGCAAAAGTCATCCTCGTGTCGCCGGACGATGGCCGCCGACATCATTGCGCCAATACAAGTGCCCGGCGAGCGGGTCGCTCGCAGGTTTGCCCCGCCCGACAATTCTGAAGTCTGCGGAGGGAAACGGTCCCCCGGTAAAGGCTTTTGCTGGAGACGCTTTGGGGCAAAAGATGCTCGAGCGATCGTCCGAAATGCGATGATACAGGACGGAGGTCATGGGCGTGTTCCCTCGAGAAACGATCTACCCCGTGGCGACGTCCGCGATCGCTTCACGAATGATGTCGACGACGACCGTCGGCGCGGTCACGATCGGGGTGTGATCGACCTGGTGCGCGCGCACCCGCGCCTGCATGCGGCGCGCCATGAAGCGCTGAGTCTCGGGCGCGATCATGTAGTCTTGCTCAGCGATGAGAAACCAAGTTGGCACGTCTCGCCAGCGCGGGCGATTCACGGGGGTGCTGATGCAGGCGGGGGCAATCGGTCGCTGCACGGCCGCGAGGAGCGCTTGCTCTTCCGTGGAGGCCTTAGGCGCAAATGCCTCGGCGAATGCCCGTTCCGGCAGGTATATGAGCCCGCCACTGTCGGGTGCGAGTTTTGGCGCGCGGGGGTGAGGCGTCGCTCGATAGAACACATCGGCTACCGTCTCGCCTTCATCCGGCGCCAGCGCGGTGATGTACACGAGCGCCATCACGTTCGGATTGCGCGTCGCCGCGACCACCGCGCCCGCATAGGCGTGCGCGACCAGCACGTGCGGTCCGGGTGCGCGCTCAAGGGTGCGCTCGACCGCCGCCACGTCGGCATCGAAAGACGTGAGGGGTAGAGGTGCCGCCAGGACCTTGTGACCGGCCCCCCCCAGGGGACCGATGACCTTCGTCCAGCTCGATCCATCCGCCCAGGCACCATGTGCCAGCACTACACTTACCTCCCTTGTACCCATCGCCAATCTCCTAGCGCCTCGCAGGCCACAGTAGTAAGCTCTTAAAACTTAAAGTAAATCGCAGGACTTTGCGGCAGATCGGATCGGGTTGCCTCGCTCCCGAACCATGCGGGTGGATAACTGCCTGGCGGCGCTCTCGCGCTACAGTGGCTCTTACGGCTTTTTCGTCCCCGCCGCAATACGCTCCCCGAGGTCTTTGTCGACCCTGCACCAATAGTCGACCGCCCGCGCCAGCGCAGGCTCGGAAACCCCATCCTCGAGGTGCCGGACGATATTGCTCACAAGGCGTGCGCGCGGGGGGTCATCGAGTACTCGACGCACCAGGGTGCGCGCCTGACCGAAGTCATCGTCCTCGACGCGCAGGGTGTACGCCTTGCGCACAATGTTGCCGTCGGCGTACCAAAGTCCCGCCTCGTCGGTGCGGGCGGGGTCGGCGCGGGAGCCACCGCACGAATTCGGTGCGTACACCGGGTCCGACACGTTCTGCACCCGCATTGCACCGCCCTTGCTGTAGCTGTGCAGGGCTGATTTCGGTCGGTTCACCGGAATTTGCTTGTAGTTGACGCCGAGGCGCGCGCGGTGCGCGTCGGAGTAAGAGAAGCCGCGCGCCAGCAGCATCTTGTCGGGACTCAGCCCGATACCTGGCACCAGATTGTTCGGCTCGAAGGCAGCCTGCTCGATCTCAGTGTGGAAGTCAGTGACGTCGCGGTCCAGCGTCAGCTTGCCCAGTTCGATCAGCGGATAGTCTTGGTGTGGCCAGACCTTGGTGAGGTCGGACGGGTTGAAGCGATAGGTCTTGGCCTCCTCGAACGGCATGATCTGCATCTTCAACGTCCAACGCGGAAAATTACTCCTCTTGATCGAGCTAAAAAGATCGCGCCGATTTGTCGATTCAGTCACGGGAGGTTACTCCTCCGGTGTGCAGGAGTTTCCATTGCCAAACTGGACCTTTCCACTCGATAAGCGACGCAGAATCTCTCTATGTCCCTCACAATTCTTGTATATCGGCAACTTCCTATGAATGCGCAAGACGTTCCGTATCTTTACGGCGCTCGATGGTGTTTCACGCATCAACCGCGTACCGCCGCGACTCGGCTTGATCTTAATTCTCGCGGGGCCGGGGCCACCGGCCTCCGACGCCGGTCACGCCGCATCCAACGTTCCGGAGCTCTTCTTCATATACAATGCATACCGAATTCGAAGCGCCGACCGACCTACGAATGCCTGAACCGCGGAATGTTCATCGGGACGTTCGGTGTGCGTCGCGGCATGAAGAAGCGGCGTGGTGCCAATACTGGTTCACGACGGCCCAAGGAATCCGGGAATCCGCGATCATCTGCGACTACCTTGACGACTCGACCGCCGATTTCCCTCTCAAGCCGACTTCGGTGGCGAGCCGGGCCCGGATGCTCGAAATGCCAGAGGAGCAAAGGTCGTCCCACTGGAAGAACCGGCGAGTTCTCGATCGCGTGATGCGTCAGGTGTCGTGCGTCGAGCTGGGGGTCGATTGACCGTATGTGATTCGCCCTCTAGCCTCGTGGGAGCCTTGACGTGCGCCCGGATTTAGCACGGGGTTCCCGCAGAGGTGCGACGCACCCTTTCGTGGCGCGATCGATATCCCGATATCCCAGGGGATGCACTCGACAAACCGGACCCGCTCATGAGAGACCGAGATTATCACCTCTAAGGGACCGTGCAGTAATAACGTGAGCAGTTACGCCGGGCCTCGTTTGGGTGTAATCGTGTAGTTCCATTCGCCATGGAAGTCATGAGGCGTGAGATTGAGCGATTTCATTTCCTTGTTCGATAC
>Ga0335074_10005352_pt1 | contig 17743 bp, 19 predicted proteins | sample Lox_Sample_23_FD_206715 | JGI IMG/M metagenome (GOLD analysis project Ga0335074, IMG submission 206715) | Soil microbial communities from Loxahatchee National Wildlife Refuge, Florida, United States - Lox_Sample_2.3 | ecosystem: Environmental > Terrestrial > Soil > Wetlands | place: USA... | reverse complement strand
GCAGGCAGCCTTCGCTCGCTAGCCGGAGATGGTGCCTGGCCTGAGACGGGCCCGGGGAGCGCAGCCCCCCCGGGTACTGCGGTGCTCGTGGCCGAGGTCTCGTCCTTCCAGCTCCACTATACGAGGAGTTTCGCGCCAGATGTCAGTTGCTGGCTCAACTTTTCGCCCGACCACCTCGACTGGCACCCGTCCCTCGACCACTACTCGAGCGCAAAGGCCCGCATTTGGGCTAACCAAAAGCCCGGCACTGTGGCTGTCGTCAACGCTGATGACCCCGTCGTCGTGGAACGTGCGCGGACCATCCCAAGGGGTGTCCGCGTGGTGAGTTTTGGCTCGCCAGGCAGGGAGCGGGCCGCGCCAGACGGGGCTGACGCGCTGGCCGCTCGCGAAGGGTGGCGCGTGTACGCCGATCGCATCGAGGGCCCCGACGGAACCACCTTGGAGGCGGAGCGACTACCAAGGGCTTTTCCCCACGACCTTGCTAACACTGCGGCGGCTTTTGCAGTCGCGCTCGCGGCGGGTGCGACGCCGGAGGGCTGCATTGCTGGCGCGGTCTCGACAAAAGCTCCTCACCACCGCTTGGAGCTGGTCGGGGAAGCGGGCGGTGTGTCTTGGTACGACGACTCAAAGGCGACCACGCCCGCTTCGGTAGTGGCGGCGGTCCGGGGGTTCCGCTCAGTAGTCCTGATCGCCGGCGGGCGCAACAAAGGCTTGGACCTCTCGACGTTGCGCGAAACTGCCCCGCCGGTGCACGCCGTCATAGCTATCGGCGAAAGCGCGACCCAAGTGGCTGATGCTTTTGCAGGAGCAGCGAGCACCTATACGGCGGGCTCGATGGGGGCGGCCGTACGGCAGGCGGCATCGATCTCGCGGCCAGGCGACGCGGTAGTCCTCTCGCCAGGGTGCGCCAGTTTTGATTGGTACTCGTCTTATGCCGAGCGCGGCGAAGACTTTGTGGCACTCGTCAAAGAGAAGCTCCGGGAGGTCCAAGCGAGATGACGACAATAGCCACCCACGCGGTCACCTCCGGGCGGCGCCAGAGCGCCGCCCACAAGACAGCCGCCCTGGCGCCCAGGCAACGCTCTGCTTACCTGCTTTGGATGGCGGCTGTCTCGGTGCTCTGCATGGCCGGGCTCGTCATGGTGCTTTCTGCCTCCTCGGTCGCGAGCCTCGCCAGCCTCGGCACTCCCTGGTGGTACTTCGAGCACCAGGCGGTCTACCTCTGCATCGGCGGGGTTGGGTTCTTCGCCGCTCAGGGGATCAGGGCAGAGTTTTGGCAGCGAATAGCGCGGCCCTTGATGTTCGCAACGGTCTTGGCGCTCATGGCCGTCTTGGTGATTGGGCGTAGCGCGGGAGGTGCCTCGCGGTGGCTCGGGAGCGGAGCTTTCCAGTTCCAGCCGTCCGAGCTTGCAAAACTGGCGCTCGTCCTGTTTTCGGCGGACGTCCTTGCCCGTCGTGAGGGCAAGAGGGACTGGGCCTACCGAGCAGGTCCCGTTATCGTCGCCCTGATGGTGGTCTGCGCCCTCATCATCAAGCAACCCGACATGGGGACGGCTGTAGTGGTCTGCTGCATCGGTGCCGCCGTTCTTTTCCAGGCGGGGATGCCGCTGTCGTGGATGGTCGGCCTCGGGACGGCAGCTGCGGGGGCAGGCTACTTTGCAGCCAACGCGGCGAGCTACCGCGCAGCTCGGCTCACTTCCTTCCTTCACCCTTTCGCGCACGCGAGCACCACTGGGTACCAGTCTGTCCAAGGCTTGATCGCGCTCGGAGGAGGGCACTGGACGGGGTCCGGCATTGGCCAGAGCCTCGCCAGCTGGGGTTATTTGCCAAACCAGTACACCGACTTCATTTTTGCTGTCATCGGGCAGGAGACTGGTTTCGTGGGCAGTGCCGTCATGCTCGCACTCTTCGCCACGATCGGAGTGGTCGGGACACGCGTTGCGCTGCGGGCGGCAACCTCGTTCGAAAGCCTCATGGCCGCAGGTATCACCGCTTGGCTTGTCTCTCAAGCGGTGATCAACATTGGCGCGGTGGCCGGCGTCCTGCCTGTCACGGGCGTGCCATTGCCTTTTGTCTCCTACGGCGGTACTTCGCTCATAATCGTCCTTTTCGCCGCAGGGCTCCTTGCAAACGTGGCTCGACGCGCTTGCTCGCCAGGAGCGGCCCCCCTTGCAAGCTGACCAGGCTGGCCGTCATGCGCCGCTTGCTTCCTGGCGAGCCAAGCGCTCGCTGGCCCCTGGGAGGAGCACTGGTCGTGCAGGCAATGCAGGCCCTGCCTCACAGGTCTGGGCTGTGATCGCCGGGGGGGGCACGGGTGGCCATCTTTACCCTGGGCTTGCGGTAGCGCGTGAGCTCGTAGAGCGAGGCCACGACCCGGCGACATTGCATTTTGTCGGCGCACGCCATGGGCTTGAGGCTAGGACGAGGGCGCTCGCGGACTTCCCTTCGACGCTCCTCCTGGGAAGGGGACTGAAGCGCAAGTTATCGGTAGGGGACATATTGTCCAATATCAGCGCTCTCACGGGGGAGGTGCTGGCAACCCTGGCCGCACTGCGCTTATTTTCGCGTTGGCGCCCGGCGATAGTCGTCTCTCTCGGGGGGTACGCGAGCCTGCCTTGTGTCGTCGCGGCGATGGCATGGCGGGTGCCGGTACTGGTGGTCAATGTGGATGCCGTCCCAGGCGCGGTCAACCGGTTCGCGTCCAAGGTCGCAACCTGCAGTGCGGTTGGCACGCCTGAGGTGCGTTTGCCACGGGCGTACTTCACGGGCGTGCCGGTCCGTTCGGCGATGGCGCGCATCGACCGCACTGACGCGGCTCGCAGTGTTGCCAGGCAGCGGCTGGGCCTTCCCCAAAATGCTCTCGTGGTGGCGGTCTCTGGCGGCTCGCTCGGGTCGTTGCGCATAAACCGGGCGACACTGGAGCTCGCGCGCTTGTGGTCAAGTCGAGCAGGGACCGCCATTTACCATGTGGTCGGCAGGCGGGACTGGGACGAGTTCGGGCTCCCGGCGCAAGCTTTTGGGGAACTGGTCTACTTGCGCGTGCCTTACGAGGAGGACATGGCCGCTCTCTATTGCGCTGCGGACATCGCCGTTCAACGAGCAGGGGCGAACGCCGTCGCCGAGCTTGCTATTGCGGGCGTGCCGGCGGTCCTTGTCCCCTTGCCGGGCTCGCCCGGCGACCACCAGGGCCAGAATGCCCGAGCAATGGCCCTCGCCGGGGGTGCCGTAGTAGTCAAAGACGAAGAGCTCGACGGGCCGCGCCTCGCTAAGGAGCTCGAGGACTTGCTTGCTTCCCCGGAGCGCCTGCGCTCAATGGGCCAGGCCGCCAGAAAGCTCGCTCGCCCCGACGCCACGGCCGCCATTGCTGACCTCGTTGAAAAGTACGCCCGGGCTGTCGCGAAATAGGGCCATGGTGAGCAACTGTGCCCGCTGAGCATCCCGTCCTCGAGCCAATCGGCGTCGCCCTTTCCCACCTGCCCGACCTGGCCGGGCAGCGAGCATTCCACATCGTCGGGGCCGGAGGCGGCAACATGAACACCATCGCCTCTGTCCTGATCTCGATGGGTCACCGGGTCTCGGGGAGCGACCTGCGCCCCTCACCGGTATTGGAGCGGCTGGAGCGACAGGGAGCCCTCATTTATATCGGTCATTCCCCGAGCAACGTTGGCGATGTCGACGGGGTGGCGTTCTCGGCTGCGGTGAGAGCGGGCAACGTCGAGATCGTCGAAGCCTCCAGGCGCGGGATCCCGGTCTATTCAAGAACCGAGATCCTCTCTGCCATCTGCGGCTACCGCGAAGTGCTCGCTGTGAGCGGCACGCACGGCAAGACCACGACGACCGCCATGCTTGCGGCGATCCTGGCCCGCTCCGGCCTCCGGCCTTCGTACATGGTCGGCGGCGAGCTGCCCGGCGGTCGAGGGACAGCAAAGTGGGACAATGGGCGCTTTCTTGTTGTCGAGGCCGATGAGTCCGACGGGACCTTTCTTCACCTCGGCGCGTTCGGAGCCGTTGTCACGAGCCTCGAAGCCGATCATTTGGATCATTTCGGCGACTTGGCGGCACTCCGGCGCGCCTTCGGGGTGTTCGTGGACGCTGCCCAGGGCCCGCGTGTCGTATGCCTCGACGACCCGGGCGCGGCGCAGCTCGTCAGGCAGGCGGAAAGGGCGGAGGACCTATGGACCTACGGTGCCGGGGAGGGAGCGGGTTACCAAGTGCACGACCTCGCGCTGAGCGCGACGGGAGCGGACTTCGAGGTGCGGGGGCCGGGCGGCGAGCTCGGGGCGTTCAGGCTCGCGGTCCCGGGGTTGCACAACGTCTTGGACGCCACAGCAGCGCTCGCGATGGCACTCCAGGTCGGAGCGGCTCCTGAGGATGCCCGGAGCGCCCTGGCGTCTTTCCAGAGCGTGCGGCGGCGTTTCGAAACCAAAGGCCGACGGGACGGCATCACCTACATCGACGACTACGCTCACAACCCCGGCAAGCTCCGTGCCGCAATGGCCACGGCACGGCTCGGCCACTGGGCCCGGGTCGTCGCGGTCTTCCAGCCGCACCGCTATAGCCGCACGGCGGCCCTGTCCCCTGAGCTCGGCGAAGCTCTTGCTGCTGCGGACGTCCTCGTAGTCACCGACATCTACTCAGCTGGGGAGGCGCCGCTGGAGGGGGTTAGCGGGCGGCTCGTGGCTGAGGCGGCCAAGGACGCGCAGCCGGCGATGCAGGTCGAGTACCTAGAAGGCCGTCAGGCGCTTGTTGGCCGGTTGCGTGAGCTGCTCCGGCCGGGCGACCTTTGCCTCAGCCTTGGCGCCGGGGACATTACCACCCTGGCCGACGACCTCCTCGGAAGGAGCAGCGGGCAGTGACCGACGTCCTCGACCCCGCCCCCCCTAGCGCGCCGCCACCGTCGATAGATCCCCGTTTTCGCCGGCGATGGGCAGAGGTTCGCCGGGAAGAAGGTCGAAAGCGCCTGCGCGTCCTGCTTGGGGCCCTCGGCGTCCTCGCTGTTGCGGCTGGGGGAGTGGGGGCACTCCACTCACCCTTGTTGACTGTGCGCCACGTCGAGGTGTTGGGTGGCACCGAGACGCCTGCCGCAGAAATTGTCTCTGCGGCGGGGATCGTGACGGGCCACACCCTGATGCTCGACGTCGGGGGTGCGCCCGCCGAGAGGGCTCTGGACGCACTGCCTTGGGTGGGGGGCGTTTCGTTCAGCCGTCGCTGGCCATGGACGGTGGTGATCACGGTCCAGCAACGTTCTCCTGTTGCCCTCGTACCGCTCGCGCGGGGGGGCCCCGAACTTGTTGACGTTACTGGGAGGGCCCTTGAGGTGCTCACACCCTCCGAACGCACCCCCGCGCTCCCGGTGTTGACAGGGGCGCAAGGAGCACTTCCGGGTCGGCGCGTTTTGCCGGCGCAGCCGGGTGGCGACGCCGCTTTGGACGAGCTCTTGTCGGCCGCATCGACGGTCCCTGCCAAGCTTGCCAAGCAGGGCCTGACGCTTGGCGCGGGCCCGTCCGCTGGTGAGGTGACCGCCTACTTCGGCCCCACCAAAGTGCCCGTGACACTGGGAAATAGTTCGCTCATGGCCTACAAAATGGACGTTTTACTGGAGCTCAGCGAACGGGTCACGCTCGCCGGCTACTGGTCGGTCGACCTGTCAGTGCCGGAACGCCCGGCGCTCACGCCGCTCCCGGACGCAGGCAATAGCTAAGCCGACCACTTGATCGGCAAGTGGCACGCAGGCTAACGTTGTTGAACTAGTAGAGACTAGCAAACTCTAAACCTCTACTTTAGGTCCAGGATCCAAGTTGGCACAAGGGCCGCGGGAAAGCCCAGGTGCCGTTAGCCGTTAGGAAGGTGCGATGGCCGGGCCGGCGCAGAACTACATAGCGGTCATCAAAGTTGTAGGCATTGGCGGTGGCGGCGTCAACGCGATCAACCGGATGATCGACGCGGGGCTAAAAGGCGTCGAGTTCATCGCCATCAACACCGACGCGCAGGCCCTGCTCATGAGCGACGCCGATGTCAAGCTCGACATTGGGCGCCAGCTCACGCGTGGCCTCGGCGCCGGGAGCGACCCAGAGATCGGGCGGATGGCCGCCGAGGAGCACCGCGATGAGATCGAAGAGGTGCTCAAGGGTGCCGACATGGTCTTCATTACCGCTGGTAAGGGCGGCGGGACCGGCACTGGTGGGGCACCGGTGGTCGCCGAGATCGCAAAATCGGTTGGGGCGCTCACGATAGGCGTGGTCACGAGGCCCTTCTCTTTCGAGGGCCGCCGGCGGGCACTGCAGGCGGACATGGGGATCCAGCAGCTCAAAGACAAGGTCGACACGCTTATCGTTATCCCGAACGACCGGCTCCTCGCAGTGTCGAGCAACAAGACCACCATGGTCGGGGCCTTCAAGATGGCAGACGAGGTCCTCCTTCACGGCGTCCAGGGGATAACTGAGCTCATTACCACGCCCGGCCTCATCAACACCGACTTCGCCGACGTGAAGATGATCATGAGCAATGCCGGTACGGCGATCATGGGGATTGGCTCGGCTTCAGGTGACGGCCGGGCAACTGCCGCGGCGAAGTTGGCTGTCACCTCGCCGCTGCTCGAGGCCTCCATAGAGGGTGCCCGCGGCATCCTCCTCAACATCGCGGGTGGGCCCGACCTAGGGCTTTTCGAAGTCAACGAGGCTGCCGAGATAATCCACTCGGCCGCCCACCCCGATGCGAACATCATCTTCGGCCAGGTCATCGACGAAGGCATGGGCGACGAGGTCCGCGTAACCGTGATCGCCGCCGGCTTTGACCGCTGGGACGGCGGCCAGGTAGCGGCACACTCGGGCGCCGAGGAGTACTCGGCGGCCAATAAGCCGCGGCGCTCGCTCGGCCTGCTTGACCCGGACAACGAGATGGCCCCGGCCGGGCTCAGCTTTGGGGACGAGGACGACTTCGACGTCCCTCCGTTCCTCAAATAGGCACAAGCCGCTACTAGAGACAACCAACCACGGCCCTTCTCTCACCGCTCACCGAGAGCTCACCTCCCCACGGGACCTGGGCTGTCACGCTCCCCGGCGGTGCAGAAGTGAGGGCTACCGGACGGGCAGTGGGCGACTTCTCCAACCCCCGCTCGGGAGAGGCACTGGCCTCGCGTTCGTCCGACGAGGAGCTCTCCAGGCTGCAATGGACGTGGTTGCGACAGGTGCACGGCGCGGAGGTCGTGGTCGTGAAGCGACCACGCGACTCGTGCGGCAGCAGGGCGGACGCGGCCGTAACGGCGTCGGCAGGTGCTGGCCTGGTGGTGCTGACGGCGGACTGCGCCCCTGTGGCACTGTCCAGCCTCGAGGGTGTCGTGGGCATCGCCCACGCCGGCTGGCGAGGGCTTCTTGGCGGCGTTGTCGAGGAGGCCGTGTCGGCAATGCGCAGGCTTGGGGCATCCCAGGTCTTCGCCGCCCTGGGCCCGTGCATCCACGCCCACGCTTATGCCTTCTCCCCCGAGGATCTCGAACCGCTTGTGGCCCGGCTCGGGCCTGGCGTGCGCGGCGTCGACGAAAATGAAGGGCCGGCACTCGACCTCCCGGCGGCCGTGGCGGCCGCTCTGGCGCGCGCGGGCGCGGAGCTGTTCGCAGTGGCCGGGACCTGTACTCACTGTTCGCAAGAGCACTGGTCGTGGCGCGCCCGCCGCGAAAGTGGCCGCCAGGCGACGGTGGTCTGGAAGCCCGTCGCTACATGAACACTGTCGTCACTGCCGAGCAGGTCGCCGGCCGCCTGCAGGGTGTCAAGGCACGCATAGCGCGTGTTGCCGCGCCCGGCTCAGAGGTAAAAGTCGTTGCTGTGACAAAGGGTTTTGGCGAGGATGTGGTGGCGTCGGCGATTGCAGCAGGCGTCGAAGATTTTGGGGAAAACTATGCCGACGAGCTCTTGGCCAAGGCAAGCGCTGCTCGCGCGCAAGTGCGCTGGCATTTTCTCGGGGCGCTCCAGCGCAACAAGATCGCCCGCTTGGCTCCGACGGTCTACATGTGGCATTCGCTGGACAGCGAGGCAGCGGCGGGGGCACTTTCCAGGAGGCGCCCGGGCGCCCCCGTGCTGGTGCAGGTGAAGGTCGCAGGGGGCGCAGAGCGCCGGGGAGCGCCCGCAGAGCGCGTGCCGGAGCTTGTCCGGTTCGCCAGGGATGCAGGCCTCGAGGTACGCGGCCTGATGGCGGTCGGGCCGGCGGGCACCAGCCCGGGCCAAGTGCGGAGCCGCTTTCGCGAAGTTGCCGCCCTTGCTCGTTCGCTACGACTTGGCGAGCTTTCCATGGGTATGAGCGACGATTTTGAGCTCGCGGTCGCCGAGGGGGCGACAATCGTCCGCCTCGGGAGGGTGCTTTTTGGGCCGAGACCGCGGCAAGCACCAGCTACGAATGGCCCGCTGTATGCCCCGGAGGGCAGCCGGGCGACGCTAGGCTTGTGATAAGGAGGAGCTATGCCCGGGACAGGCAAAAAAGTGCTCATGTGGCTCGGTCTCGCCGACGCCGAGGAGTACGAGGACTATGAGCCGTATGAGGAAGCGCCAGCTCCTCAGCCTCCGCCACGGCGCCCGCCGGAGGTCTTTGAGGCGGCTCCCCAAACGTCGCCCGCTGTGCGCACGCTACCTCGTGACGGTGCGGACGGCGGCCCTATCAACCTGAGGCCGGCCGCTCAGCTGCGCTCGCTCCCGACGCCTGTTTCCCCGATCGCCACGGTGCCTCCCGCCAAAGTGCACGTTGCTTCACCCACCGAGTTCGCGGACGCACAGGAAATAGCTGACCGTTTCCGCAACGGGCAACCGGTTATTGTCAACCTTGGCAACGCTTATCGTGAGCTCGCCCACAGGATGATCGACTTCTGCAGTGGTGTTGCGTACGCGCTGGGCGGGACGATGGACAAGGTGGCGGACAAAGTGTTCCTGATGACCCCGACCAATGTGGAACTTTCCGCGGAGGAAAAGCGACGTCTCCAAGAGCGGGGCCTGTACCGCTCGTGAGCGGGCAGACCTCCCCGCCCCGGCACCGAGGGACCTTCGTTGTACTGGGTTGACCGGCCGCTGTACACGATCGGCTACATCTATCTCCTGATAATGATCGTCTGGGCAGTGCTTTCGTGGTTCCCGGTCGAACCCGGCTCGCCTGTTTCACGCCTGCGCCACACCTTGGGCGCCCTGGTGCAGCCCGTCGTCGCTCCCTTCCGCAAGGTCATCCCACCGGCCGGGGTTTTCGACCTCTCGTACATGGTGGCATTTTTCTGCGTGCTGATCATTACGGAGTTTGTCCTCTCGCGCCTGGTCATCTAGGGACGCCCAGCCGAGGGTGCAACGCGCCCGCCGGCGATGAAAGCCCAGTTCAGTGGCATGTACGGATGTTCAAAGCCCTGGTGTTAGCATTGGGCACCATGGAGTTGACCCCAAAGGTCTTCCGTGACGTGCAGTTCCGGGAGAAGCTTCGTGGTGGCTATCACCCAGAGGACGTCGACGAGTTCCTCGAGCAGGCGGCGGTAGCGGTCGACGCGATGCAAACGCAGCTGCGCCAAGCGCTCGAGCGTGCCCAGCGGGCCGAGCAGGCGACCGTAGAGGCTTCCTCGGTCGACGAAAGTTTGCGAAAGATGCTCGTCCTCGCCCAAAGAACGGCTGACCAAGCAGTGAACGAAGCGCGCTTTGAAGCTGACAAGCTCCTCAACGAAGCGCGCTTTGAAGCCGACAAGCTCCTCAACGAAGCGCGAGCCAAGGCCGAAGGGCTGCTCGTCGAAGCCCAAGAGCAGAGCCGTCGGGCGTATGAACAGGGCATGGCCGAGAGCCGAGAGAGCATGACCAGGGCCGAAGAGCGCCTCCGTCAGGCACAGCAAGAGGTGGAGGCGCTTCGCAACTGGGTCGAGGTGCACCGTCCGCACCTCCTGAGCGTGCTGCGCGACGCGCAGTCGCTTGTCGAGAACGCCGGCCTTCTCAGCGAACCTCCGGCCGTCAGTACGAGCCTGGCGTCGTCCTCAGCGAGCCCGTCCTACGTGGACATTGACGAGGCGGCGCAAGCGCCGGCTGAACTTGACGAGGGGGAGCAAGCAGCTGCCGCGGGCGCCAACGGTCCCGGCAATCGCGCCGCCGAGGAGCCGACCGGCGAGTGGGGGCCGGAGTACCTCCAGGCAGTGGGAGCAATGGGGGACGGTGCCGGCTCGGACCAGGAGGGCGGCGACCAGGGGCCCGAGGTCCCCAACGGCCACACCACCTTGGCGAAACTGGCCCCTGCGAGCGGAGCGCTCAGCGCCGGGTCTCGTGGGGACGCAACGATGGCCTTCGACGAACGGGCGCTCGACAGCTTCTTCAACGACCAGGACCTAGGGGAATCCCGGGGCCTTGGTCGCTTCCGCCGCAGGCAATAAGCAACCTAGGTTGCCGGCGCCGTTTTAGGCGCGCCCTTTTTGCGCCCGCCAACCCTGCGCCCTCCCACATCTGGTCCGGGTGGGTGCTCGCTTGAAGGTGTGCTTGCCAAGGCCCAGGATCGAAGTACGCGACAAAACCGCTGCTGCGTAAGCGAAACTGTCGATCAACGAGCGAACGGTAACTCGGGCCCTGCGAAGGCGCCCCGCACGCGAGGAACCGCGGGCAATTCATGGTAGGCTTCCCCGCTCCCAGAAGGGTAAGGTGCCACGATGCCCAGAGCCAAGCAAGATGACAAGGTACGGCTGGCGAGAGTCGCCACGGTTGGGAAAGAGCACGTCAACGGCGCTCCTCAGGGGCGAGCTGGCGGCGGGGCGGTGAAGGTAGGGACGAAGGCGGAAAGGGTGAAGGTTGACGTCAAGAAGGCCGCACCCGCGGGGGCCAAGCCATCTGGGAAGGCGAGGGCCGAGCAAAGCGTCGGGAGGTCATCGGCGAGCGCCCGTGCCGCCGGTAACGGCGCAGCATCCGGCACGAGCGCGCCGGCTCGAAAACCCACGGGCACACCCGCGGCTGGCCCGGAACGCGCGGCACAGGTTCCCAAACAAGCACGCCTTGGCAAGGCCGTGGCGAACGCCACGAAAAGGGCGCCGGCTAACAGAGCAGCGACTGGCGGGACAAACTCAGCGACTGCCGGGGCCAGGGTGGCAGCCGGCGGGACCAGGGCGGCAGCGGGCAGCGCCAAAGCTCGGAGTGGCGCCAAGGCAGCTCAAGCCCTGAAGGTGGCGCCGGCCGCGAAGGTGGCCGCGAGCGCCAAGCCGGCCCCCGGGACGAAGCCAGCTCCAGGCGCCAAGGCCGCGCATGCTCCCAAGGCTGCCCAAACGCCCAAGGCCCCTCAAGCTCCCAAACCTGCCGGGGCTGCCAGGTCCGCTCAAGGCGCCAAAGCCGCCCCGGGCACGGCAGCCGCTGCGGCGGCCAGGCCGGTCCAAGATGCGCATGCCGCCCTTGGCTCCAAACCCGCTCAGCCGGCGGGTAAGGGCCCCCGGCAGGTGAGCAAGAAAGCCGCGCACCCAGAAGATGACGGAGCTCCACTAGCTGGCGAGACAGGGCCAGCAGCTTCCCCGGCCCGCGCGGCCAAGAAGACGGCAAAGCAACCCGAGGCCCCCGCGCCACTGGCCCAAAGTCCCGCCCCGGTGCCTGAGCCGGCCCCGCCGCTTTCTAAAGAAGACCGCGACCTCTTCCTAGCGCACCAGCGTGAGCTGCTCTTCGCCGAACGCAACAACTACACCCGCCAAGCTGACGAGCTTCGGGCGCAAGCCGAGGCGCTCGCGCTCGAGCACGAGCCAGGTGACGTCCAGTTCGACGAGGAAGGTGGCGAAGGCGGGACCGCCAACGTGGACAGGGAGCTTGACCTTCACCTCTCTGCCCAAGCGCACGCAGCCATCGAGGAAATCGATGCCGCGCTCCAAAAGATCGAGGACGGTACTTACGGGTTCTGTGAGAGCTGTGGCAACCCGGTACCCAAGGCGCGCTTGGAAGCGTTGCCACACGCCCGGCTTTGCGTTTCTTGCAAGAGCGGAGGGCTGACAGTACGGCGCCAGTAAGGCGCGCGGGAGGCGTCTCGCGGGGCCTTCTCCTGCTCGCCGTTGCCGGCGCGGTGGTCGCAGTCGACCAAGGGACCAAGTCGTGGGCGCAAACAGCGCTCGCCGACGGCGAGAGGCGCCACGTTGTCGCCACGCTCTACCTGGTGTTGACCTACAACCGGGGGGCCGCTTTTTCGCTTGGGCGCGGAGCAGCACCTCTCGTTGAGGCCATCGCGATCGCCTTGGCGGTCATCGTCCTTTGGCTGTCGGGGCGCTTGGCCCACGCGGGTGGGAACCTCGCTGCGCTCGTAGGCCTCGGCATGGTCGCCGGCGGGGCGCTATCAAACTTGGGTGACAGGTTCATCAGGCACAACCACGGCGCGGTCATCGATTTCGTGCAGCTTGTGAGCTGGTGGCCGGTTTTCAACCTGGCCGACGCTGCAATAACTGTCGGCGCTGTGACAGTCGCCGTGCACCTGGTGGTTTCCCCCCTCGTGCAACCCCCCGCGCATGTTGGCGGGACGCCACCTCTCCCTGGGGCGGCGGAGCCACCGCAGTCGCCCGGCGCCAGCTCGTCAGGTTCGCGGGCGGGCACGGGCCACCGCTCCTGAGAGGAGGTCCCACTGCCAGCGCCCTCGCCCCCGGGCACTCCGGCCGAGCTTCGCTTGAAAATCCCGCCAGCGCTTGACGGCGAGCGCATCGACCGCGCCATCGCATTGCTCGCGGGCTTGACCAGGTCCCAGTCCTCGCGCCTGGTAACTGGAGGGTGTGCTCGCATAGCCGGCGAACCCGTCCTCCTGCCGAGCCGCCGCCTCCGGGCAGGTGAAACGCTGGAAGTGGACCTGGAGGCCGCCAACCTCAAGGCAATGCCGAAGGAGTGGGAAGCGGGCGGCATGCACCCCGCCTCAGAGCAGGGCAACACCGTGCACCCCGCCTCAGAGCCCTCAGAGCAAGGCAACAGCCTTCCGGCGGGCTTCCCGCGGGCAAGGGTCGTCTATTCCGACGCGGACGTTGTCGTAGTGGACAAGCCTGCCGGCCTCGTCGTCCACCCGGGAGCAGGAAACCCCCGCGGCACGCTCGTAGACCAGCTGGTCGAGCTGTTCCCTGACATCCTCGACGCGGGCCCCGACCACCAGCGCCCCGGCATCGTGCAGCGCCTCGATAAAGGGACTTCGGGCCTGCTGGTCGTCGCGCGGACAGCCCCGGCCCGGGCTGCGCTCACGTCGCAGCTGTCGCGCAGGACCGCTGACCGACGGTACCTGGCTGTCGTGCACGGAAGGATGGAAGAGGACGAAGGAGCCATAGAAGCCCCGCTTGGGCGCTCGCCCTCGCGAAGGGTGAAGATGGCCGTGGTCCAGGGTGGCAGGCCAGCACGCACGCAGTACTCCGTGCGTTCCTCCGTCATCGAGCCAATCGCTTCGGCCCTTGTCGCTTGCAAGCTCGAGACGGGGCGAACGCACCAAGTCCGTGCCCATTTCGCCGCTATCGGCCATCCCCTGCTTGCTGACGAGCAGTACGCGGCCGCCAGCCTCATCGCTACTACGCGCCGGGTGCTCCCGGACCTCCGCCGGCCCTGGCTGCACGCCGGCCTTCTCGGGTTCGCGCACCCGGCAACCGGCGAAGCCATGCGTTTCACTGCGCCTTTGCCGGCGGACCTCTCGACAACGCTCGGGATCCTGGGCTTTGACCCGGACGAGGCAGTGCTCTAGTGCTTTAGGTGCTTGCGAGAGCCGGCCCGCTCACCCGGCGGACCATGTCGGCGACGGTGTAGGAGTCAAGGTGAGCGCGCATGTGGTCACCCACCTCGGCCCAAACTGCGAGGAGCGCGCACTGGCCCTCATGGTCGCACGCCCCACCCACGTGCGGCTCCCCGAAATCCCCGACGACGATCGGCCCGTCGACGGCTGCCACGATCTGGCCGAGCGTGAGCCTCTCGGGCGGGCGAGCGAGCACGTACCCGCCCCCGACGCCGCGCTTTGAGCGAACGAGGCCCGCCCCCTTGAGGGCGAGCAGGATCTGCTCCAAGTAGGGCTGAGGAAGGCCTGTGCGCTCGGCGATGTCTCTTACAGAAGTTGGCAGGTCGCCGCCGTGAAGGGCAAGGGAAAGCAAGGCTCTGCAGGCATAATCGCCCCGCGTCGAGACCCTCATGTCCCAATCGTACAGGGGCTGGTCCACAGCGGCTTGGTCCGGCGTAGCCCCGCTGGCCCTATATCGTCCAAGGGATGGACATTGACCAGGCAGGAAGCCGGCCAACGGGCCAACCCCCTCTCGCCGGGGGCCTGCGTCCCGGGCCATTGCCCGGGCTTATCCTCCCGAGTTACGGCGGCGCCTGCCTCGAGGGCCTCGCCCCCGCCTTGATGGCTGCGCCCGGCGCCCGCCCGCCCTGGCTCCCTTCGCACCTCCGAACTGCTGAGCAGGTCGTCCTGCTTGTCCTTGACGGCCTTGGGTGGCTGCAGCTGCAGGAGCGCAAAGCTCTTGCTGCCGTCCTCGGGTCGTTTGAGGGAGGCCCGATGACGACGGTGGCACCGTCCACGACCGCCACCGCGCTCAGCTCCCTGGCCTTGGGCATGCCTCCCGCGCTCCATGGGATCGTCGGTTACAAGTTTGTCGTTAGCGGCCCGACCGGCGAAGAAGTGCTGAACGTCCTTCGTTGGAGCACGTCATCAGGGGACGCGAGGGGTTTCGCGCGGCCTGCTGAGCTGCAGCCGGCGCTCGCTTTTGGTGGCCGGGCGGTACCAGTTGTCAGCCGGGGCGATTTTGCTGGGAGCGGGTTCACGCAGGCGCACCAACGGGGAGCGCGCGAGGTCGGCTGGACCGTCCCTTCCTCGGTGCCGGTCCTGGTCCGGGGGCTCGTCGACGAGGGGGAACAGTTTGTCTATGCGTACTATGACGGCATCGACAAGGTCGCCCATGCGGCGGGCTTCGGGCCCCTTTACGACGCTGAGGTAGCGGCCGCTGACCGCTTGGTGGGCGACCTGTTGAGCGCCCTCCCGGAGAGGGTTGCGCTCGCGGTCACGGCTGACCACGGCCAGGTTCTCGTAGGCACGAGGGCGGCCCCGGTTGTCCCCGAGGTCGCAGCATTGTGCAAGTTCATGAGCGGAGAAGGAAGGTTCCGCTGGCTTCACGCTCTTCCTGGCCGGGTTGGCGAACTGCTCGAGGCCGCAAGGGGCGCCTACGGGGGGCGAGCTTGGGTGGCATCGAGACAAGATGTCCTTGCGGCCGGGGTGCTTGGGGGCGAACCGAGCGTCACCGTGCTCGCGCGCCTCGGGGACGTCGCCTTGGTACCGCTCGGTGAGGAGGGCTTTCTTGACCCGAGGGACCCGGGGGACGCCAGGCTCGTCTGCCGCCACGGAGGCCTCTCACCCGGCGAGATGCTGGTGCCCCTGCTCTGCTCCTAGTGACTGGTGCTCGCGCCGCCGCCCGGCGAGCGGCTGCTCACCGCAACTGCGAACTGGGCGCGTCAGAAGGAACTGCGTTACCGAACACGCGTTCAACACACGTTCGGTAACGCGGGTGCACGAACGTAACCCAGTTGCGCGCTCGGCCCGGTTCGTATCACCTTGCACGCTGGGCGTTTGCGATCTGGACGAAGGCCATCCTGATCCGGGACAAACCTTCGCTGAGGGTCGCCTCGGGTTCGCCCAAACGCCCTTGGAGCCCTTCGACAATGGCGGCCATGGCGTCGATGGCCATTTGTGCCTCAGGGAGCTGAGGTGGCTTCTGGGAGAGATGAAGCGCGGCGAGCTCCCAGAGGCCCATCGCGTGGTTGGAGATGACGAGCTCGACGGGAGCCTCGAGGAGCTGCTGCCTGACCGCGTCCATTTCGGCCTGAGCTTCTTCAAGTTCCTCCTGGGTCAGCTCGCTGTCGGGGTCGACGCGCCCTCGGACGTCGCTTCTCCCGGGGCTCCCACCTCGTCCGCTGCGCCCGTCGTCGCCATCTTGGCGGGCAGCACCGGCCCCGCTACCTGGTCGGCCAGGGCCCGGGCGAGAGCCAGGCGGGCTGCCCGGCGGGCTGTTGGGCGGGCTGCTCGGCGCTGGTACGCCGTCCGGTGGCGTGCGCGGGACGGGGTGCTCCCCGCTCGGCGTCCAAAGCGTGCTCACTGCGCTACTCTATGATCAAATACCAACAACGGTGGCATGAGGAGCCCGGCAGCGCGTAATGGTCACAAACGGTAAGTAGTGTGCGCCGAGTATGAGCCCCTGCTCGGCAGGCTGCGCGAGGTTGCCCGTTCCGCGTGAGCTGTCTGTGATACCTCTTCAGGCCCGGCGGCGCGCTTAGGTGTCCTCAGTACTTGGTAGTGCTCGCCCGCGTTGCGCCCTGCCCTTCGAGCACCGCCAAGCCTTAGCTTGCATGCGCTCCGGGTAACCCTAAAGACAAGCTCAAAAAGCTTTCGCCTCTTTTGTCTATTTAATCGGCCTCTCCAAAGGGCATTAGCGAGGAGATCAACGGCATAGCAACAACAACCGAACTCAACGAGCACCGGGTCAACGAGCGTATCCGGGCGCGAGAAGTCCGCCTGATCGACGCCGAAGGCAAGCAGCTCGGCGTCAAGGCTCTTCCCGAGGCTCTCAGTATCGCTCGCCAACTGGACCTCGACCTCGTCGAGGTGGCGCCAGACGCGGCGCCTCCAGTCTGCCGGATCATGGACTACAACCGCTTCAAGTACGAGACGGCTCAGCGGGCCAAGGAGTCCAGGAAGAAGGCGACCAACACAAGCATCAAAGAGATGAAGTACCGGCCCAAGATCGGGTCGGGAGACTTTGTCACCAAAACACGCCAAGTGGGCAAGTTCTTGGAGGACGGCCACAAGGTCAAGGTCACGATCATGTTCCGCGGCCGGGAGGTGAGCCACCCGGAGCTAGGGATGAAGATCTTGGAAGACCTGGCGGAGCAGGTTTCTTCGGTTGCCAAGGTTGAGGCAGCGCCCAAGCTCGACGGCCGCAACATGACCATGGTCCTTGCACCCGACCGCCGTGCTCGCCAGGCGGCGCGCAAGACGACCGCGCCAACCACCCCGGCACCTGGCACGGCTGGGCCCAGCGCGGTCGCTCCGGCCGGCGACGGCTCCACAGGCGCGGCCGGCGACGGCTCCACGGGCGCGGCTGGCGACGGCTCCACGGGCGCGGCTGGCGGATCCTCGGGGGGGGACGACGGTCCTTGGCCGTCGAAGCCTGCCGACGCCCCGGCCCAACCGGCCGCCAGCCGGCCCGGCGCCTCTCAGAGCCGTAGCGCGGCGGCTCCAGCGGTTGCCGCCGCCCCCGCCGGGCACTTCTGAGCGTGCCGTAGTTCCGTTGCCCCTTGCTATGCTGCAGGGGCGTTCTTGAGCGTGCCGTCTCGCCGGCTTCTGTGGCCGCGCGCGGCAAGCGCCAGGTGAGCTGGACGGGAGAAGTTGCAGATGCCGAAGCAAAAGACAGATAGGGGCGCCGCCAAGCGCTTCAAGGTGACTGGCAGCGGCCGGCTGCGGAGGCGCCAGGCCATGCGCTCACACCTGCTCGAAAAGAAGTCTTCCGCCCGAGTACGCCGTTTGTCACGACCGCAGGAGGTTGCTCCCGCCGATGTACGTTCGGTCAAGCGCCTCCTGGGCATCTGACTTTGGCGGGCCCTAAAGGGCCCAAAGGAGGAGTTTTTTGGCACGGGTAAAGCGCGCCGTCCATAGCAAGAAGCACCGGCGCTCAGTCCTCGAGGCGGCGTCAGGCTATTACGGCAACAAGAGCCGCAGTTACAGAGCTGCGCATGAGCAGGTTATGCACTCGCTCACGTACGCGTTCAGGGACCGCAGGGCAAGAAAGGGCGA
>Ga0335074_10005351_pt1 | contig 17744 bp, 18 predicted proteins | sample Lox_Sample_23_FD_206715 | JGI IMG/M metagenome (GOLD analysis project Ga0335074, IMG submission 206715) | Soil microbial communities from Loxahatchee National Wildlife Refuge, Florida, United States - Lox_Sample_2.3 | ecosystem: Environmental > Terrestrial > Soil > Wetlands | place: USA... | reverse complement strand
CGCTTCTCTACGCCATCCTGCAGACCGCGCTCGTGTTCTTTGCGCAGCAGGTCCTGCAGACGGCGACGCTCCAGGCGGCGCGCCAGATCCTGACCGGGCAGGCGCAAGCCGCGAACATGACGCAATCGCAGTTCCAGCAGCTGGTTTGCGCAAACGCAAGCGGGCTTTTCAATTGCGCCGGCGTCTACGCGGCCGTGCAGACCTTCACCACGTTTCCGAACGTGACGATGTACAACCCGATTTCCAACGGCAAGTTCAGCGGCTCGAACATGCCGTTCAGCCCCGGCGCGCCGGGCGACGTGGAAGTCGTGCAGGTGTTCTATCAATGGCCGGTATGGCCGGGGCCCCTCAACTTCACGCTCGCCAATGCGAGCGGCAACACCAATGTGCTCGTGGCGACCGCCGCGTTCCGCAACGAACCATAGGAGAGCGTCATGACGCGAGCGCTGCGTATTGCCCTTTCCAGGCTCCGGCATTTCCGGGAGGCGAAAAGCGGCATCGCGGCCGTGGAATTCGCGCTCGTGCTGCCGTTCATGGCGCTGCTCTACCTGGGCGGCTTCGAGGTCATGGAAGAGATCTCCGCCAACCGTCAGGTCGCGCTGACGGCGAGCACGATCGCGTCGATCGTGTCGCAATATTCGACGATCAGCGAGAGCGAGACGATGCCCGGCATCCTCGCCGCGTCGACGTCGGTCCTGACGCCGTTCTCGTCGGCGAACGCGGTGGTGACTGTCAGTTGCATCAACGTCGACAACACCGGCAAAGCGACCGTGTCCTGGAGCCAGGCGATGAACGGCAGCGGCCGCGTCGTGGGTTCCACGATCACGCTTCCGGCCGCGCTCGACGTCCCGAACACGACCGTGATCCTGGGCGAGACGAGCTATTCCTACACGCCGACCATCGATTTCCTGCACAAGGGCACGATGACCCTCTACTCCTCGATCTACATGCTGCCGCGACAGCCGGGCGCAATCACGCTGACGGCGTAATTTCTTCCTCCCTGCATGCCGGGGGAGGAAAAGCTTCGGCGCAACTCGTACAATTGGCATTTGTTGGCAGGATTGAAGCTCTTCGCCGCCGCGCTATATCGTGTGATTGCCCGCGGCGCCGGCGGCTGGACTTGGCCGGCGACTCGGGCTAGGTTGTTCTCATTTCGTTCCCATGTGGAAACGCATCCGAGGCGGACGCTTGCCGGGGGCCGGCGCCGTCGCGCAAGCTTTCGGCTCAAGGTGATCCTTTGCTCAAGAATATTTCCATCCGCGGCGCGCGCGAACACAACCTGAAGGGTGTCGACGTCGAAATTCCGCGCGACACGCTGACGGTGATCACCGGCCTTTCGGGTTCCGGCAAATCCTCGCTCGCCTTCGACACCATTTATGCCGAGGGTCAGCGCCGCTACGTGGAAAGCCTCTCGGCCTATGCGCGGCAGTTCCTGGAACTGATGCAGAAGCCCGATGTCGACCACATCGAAGGCCTCTCGCCCGCCATCTCCATCGAGCAGAAGACGACCTCGCGCAACCCGCGCTCGACGGTTGGCACGGTCACCGAGATCTACGACTATCTGCGCCTGCTCTTCGCGCGCGTGGGCGTGCCCTACTCGCCGGCGACCGGGCTTCCCATCGAAAGCCAGACCGTCAGCCAGATGGCGGACCGCATCCTGGCGCTGGAAGAGGGCACGCGCCTCTTCCTGCTCGCGCCCATCGTGCGCGGCCGCAAGGGCGAATATCGCAAGGAATTCGGCGAACTGCTGAAGAAAGGCTTCCAGCGCGTCAAGGTGGACGGAAAGTTCTACGAGCTCTCCGAAGTGCCGGCGCTCGACAAGAAGCTCAAGCACGACGTCGAAGTGGTCGTCGACCGCATCGTCGTGAAACCCGACATCGGCAACCGCCTGCCGGACTCCATCGAGACGGCGCTCAATCTCGCCGACGGCCTCGTCATCGCCGAATTCGCGGACGTGAAAGAGAAAGGCGAGCCCAAGCGGCTGCTGATGTCGTCGAAATTCGCCTGCCCGGTTTCCGGCTTCACCATCCCCGAGATCGAGCCGCGGCTGTTCTCGTTCAACAATCCGCACGGCGCCTGCCCCGCCTGCGACGGCCTCGGCACGCAGCTCTATTTCGATCCGGCGCTCATCGTGCCCGACGAAAGCCTGACGCTGCGCAAAGGCGCCATCGCGCCGTGGTCGAAATCCTCGTCGCCTTACTATCTGCAGACGCTCGAAGCGCTGGGACGGCACTTCAAATTCTCGCTCACCGTGCCGTGGGAAGACCTGCCCAAGAAGGCCAAGGACGTCATCCTCTATGGCTCGGGCGAGGAAGAGGTGAAGTTCATCTATGACGACGGCCTCCGGAGATACGAGACCAAGAAGGCGTTCGAAGGCGTCATCCCCAATCTCGAGCGGCGCTTCAAGGAAACCGATTCCGCCTGGGTGCGCGAAGAGCTGGAGCGTTTCCAGGACACGAGCCCCTGCGACGTCTGCAACGGTTATCGCCTCAAGCCGGAAGCGCTGGCGGTCAAGATCGCCGGCCAGCATGTGGGCCAGGTCTGCGCGCTGTCGATCAAGCGCGCCGACGAATGGTTCCGCGATCTCGACAAGGACCTGACCAAGCAGCAGAAGGAGATCGCGGCGCGCATCCTGAAGGAAATCCGCGCGCGGCTGAAATTCCTCAACAATGTCGGCCTCGACTATCTGACGCTGTCGCGCTCGTCCGGCACGCTGTCGGGCGGCGAAAGCCAGCGCATCCGGCTCGCCTCGCAGATCGGGTCGGGGCTGACGGGCGTGCTCTACGTGCTCGACGAGCCGTCGATCGGCCTGCACCAGCGCGACAACGAGAAGCTGCTCGAGTCGCTCAAAGGCCTGCGCGATCTGGGCAACACGGTGATCGTCGTCGAGCATGACGAGGAAGCGATCCGCACCGCCGATCACGTAATCGACATGGGGCCGGGCGCCGGCATCCATGGCGGCGAGATCATCGCGGAAGGCACGGTCGACGACATCATGCGCGCGCCCAGGAGCCTCACGGGGCGCTATCTCGTGGGCCTCGAGCAGATCGCGATACCCGCGAAGCGCCGCAAGGCCGTGCACGACCGCTGGATCAAGGTCTCCGGCGCGCGGGGCAACAATCTGAAGAATGTAGCCGCGCAGATCCCCATCGGCACCTTCACCTGCATCACCGGCGTCTCCGGCGGCGGCAAGTCGACGCTCGTGATCGAAACGCTCTACAAGGCCGCGGCGCGCAAGCTCAACAATGCGCGCGAGCATCCCGCGCCGTTCGACAGGATCGAAGGCCTCGAATATCTCGACAAGGTCATCGACATCGATCAGTCGCCCATCGGGCGCACGCCGCGTTCGAACCCCGCGACCTACACCGGCGCCTTCACGCCCATCCGCGACTGGTATGCGGAGCTGCCGGAATCCAAGGCGCGCGGCTACGGACCCGGGCGCTTCTCGTTCAACGTCAAGGGCGGACGCTGCGAAGCCTGCCAGGGCGACGGCGTCATCAAGATCGAGATGCACTTCCTGCCCGACGTCTATGTCCAGTGCGACGTCTGCAAGGGCAAGCGCTACAACCGCGAAACGCTCGACGTGAAGTTCCGCAATTATTCCATCGCCGACGTGCTCGACATGACGGTGGAAGCGGGCGCCGAGCTCTTCAAGGCGGTGCCGGCCATCCGCGAGAAGCTCGACACGCTGACGCGCGTAGGGCTCGGGTACATCTCGATCGGCCAGCAGGCGACGACGCTGTCGGGCGGCGAAGCGCAGCGCGTGAAGCTGTCGAAGGAATTGTCGCGGCGCGCCACAGGCCGCACGCTCTATTTCCTCGACGAGCCGACGACGGGCCTGCACTTCCACGACGTGGCCAAGCTTCTCGACGTGCTCCACGAGCTGGTCGAGAACGGCAACACGGTCGTCGTCATCGAGCACAATCTCGAAGTCATCAAGACGGCGGACTGGATCGTGGACCTCGGCCCCGAAGGCGGCGACGGCGGCGGCGAGATCGTGGCGCAAGGCACGCCGGAGGAGGTGGCGAAAGTCGCACGCTCCTACACCGGGCAGTATCTCAAGCCGCTGCTCAAGGCCCGCGCCCCGGAGAAGCTTCCGGCATCGACACGGAAGATGAAAGCGGCGGAGTAAGACCGCTCCGAGGCACGGTGATCCGGCAATGATCCGTGCACTACGCCCGTTCCACCGTCTGTTCGCCAAGTCGACCGCTTGCGACAATCCACGTGCAGATGAGCCCCAGTGGAATCCAACCCAGGACACCAAGTCCCCAGACGTAGGACGGGTCGCCGCTTTTGAAGAAAATCATAACGCTCAGAATTCCGAGCACAACATCGACTGTCGAATGCGCGACACAGGTCACCCACACGCTGCCCGAACGCAACCGCAGCCAGCTCAAAATGATCGCCACGAGAACCGTGAAGACACAAAACATCAGGAAGGACGTCAAGCGGTCTCCTGGAAGCTCACCACCGCGAAGCACAAGGGGCAAATGCCATAGCGCCCATATCAGGCCTGTTGCTACCGCAGCGGCCAGCGGACGCGATGGAAACAGCCGCAACTGCAAATAGCCCCGCCAGCCGAATTCCTCGCCGATCGCGAAGGGCGATTGGACAAGCGCCAAGAGCGCAAGCCGTGCGATCACGTCGTTGCCGCTGCGGGTGTTGCCGGCAAAGCCGGGCAGAATCTTATGGGTCGCATCAAGCAGAGAAAGGTCGGGTTGCGCCAAGCCGAACAATTTGGCCTGCAGAACGATCGCGGCGAGAACGGCCCAGGGAAACAGAAAAGCGAGGAAATAATAGGGCCAGCGTCGGATATTGAGTCTCAGCCCGGCATCGGAAAAGCCCTCTCGCGTCACCCATTTGCGCACGACGAAGGCAGCAACCATCGGCGTGAAGCCGCCGACAAATGCGAATTGCCGCGCCTGTATCCAGCCATGTGTCCCGATCGCCGGTAGGACGGGTGGAAGCAGAATCTGCCAGACGGCCCATGCCGGGACGAAAGCGATGAGAAGATAGACGAAAACGCCTCTCACATTTCTACTCACGGTTTTCACCGTTCCGGCCCGGACCGTTGTCGAGCTTCGTGATGCGCCGCTGAAGAACTTTGCCCAGGGCAAAGCGCCAACCCGCTGCGAAAAGAAAGGCGGCAGCGTCTAACGCAAATATGCGTGCCAATGCGTGTGGCTGAGCGAGCGCCACCTGCGTCACGAGCAACCCCGGAACCACCGGCAGCAGAAGCCACTTCCAGGCGCTGAGAAATGCGTCGCGCTGGCGTTCCAGCGCGCGGCGGTGGAAATCGAGCCAGGACACCGTGAACGCGTCGGCGGGAAGCGGAACCAGAAATGCGCGCACTGCCAATTGCCATAGCGCGAACGCGACGCCGGACACGATCATAAGGCAGCCGACCCGAAACAGCGCGTTATGAGACTGCAAAGCGGCACGTGTGACGACGAGCAGTACGAAGACGAAAGAGAAAAGCTCCAGCGCCAACCATAACTTTACGCCTTTGCGGAATCGCCGTTCCATCCGTCGCAAGCTTTCGACCGGAAGCGGCGCGACGGTTTCGTTTTGGCTTTGCCAGATGCTCAGGATCGCCTTTTCCGGGAGGGTCACGTTCTTGATCCTTCGTGGAATTGACGCGCCAGAACCGCCTTGATGCGATGAATTTTGGTCGCGACGGCGGGAGACGAGAGACCCGTGATCTCGGCAATAGCGGCAGCATCGAAATCTTCGAGGTACAGCAGGATGACCTGCCTGTCAGGCGACTTCAGACCATGGATCAGCGCGGCGAGACGGTGCAGAACCTGCCTCTCATCAACCTGTCGCTCCGGATCGTCGGCGCTTGCGGTGTGTTCAAGCGCATCCAAACTGACTAGTCCACGCTTAGACCGGATTTGTCGCGCGACGTGCGAGCTGGCGATATTATGGGCGACACGGAACGTCCAGGTCCGGAGTGAGCATTGGCCGCGAAATGCGCCCAGGCTGCGCCACAGGCCGACATGGATTTCCTGCAGCAAGTCGTGTTGCTGATCGGGATCTGCCTCATAGCCACGCGCCAGCCGGCGGAGCATCGCGCCATATTGGGCCACCGCCTCCTGGTAAGCTTCGTCCTGCCCCATCCAGCCCCCTTTGAGAGGTTAGTCTCCAGAGCTTGGAAAATCTTGCGGCGCAAGCGCGAAAATTTTCGCGCGAGGACCAGAACTGGCAGGCTGCGTCGGACGCTTCAGCCCGGTGGCGATCCAGCGTGTGCGGGCATCGCGCCGGTTTTCGGGGCGATGCCGCAATGTCACCACTTTCGCCGACGTTCGTTCGCATTTCCGCTTTGAAGAATCTTCGCTGTCCCCCAAATGTCGCTCTTCACAAACACGAACGGCGCGCCCAGACTCCGCGGCACCTGCTCTTTGACATTGTGAAGACGTTCGCGCGCCGACGTAGCAGTCGGTGAAAGCGCAATGCGCCGAAAAGAGATTCACCACAGCCCGCGCTTCGCTAAGCTTCGGCGGGTATCGTGAAACTCCTGGTCCGCCGGAGCCTTGGCGTAGGCGGAAGGCACGGAGACGCCGAGAGAGCGGCGCAGATGGCTGGATGCGCGTGTCACGCCTGACAATTCTCTTGCGCGCGCAGCGCGCGACAAAGCTTTTATGGGATGAGCGCCGGCGTTCGGAGCATCCTCGCTATCTCTGTATCTCCGCGCCTCCGTGGTGAATTCTTTTTTCTGTACCGTGTACGGACGAATTTCGCCTTGTTCCGCCCTGTTTTTCGACATGGGGATCGAGCCTCGCGTCCAGGAAAGCCCCGTGGCCCAAGGCTTTCCCGCCTGCGCGCGCGGGCTCGAAAAACGCGTCGCCCTGTTATTCGCCCTGTTCGCAGGGCGAACGTGCACGGGGTACGAAACGCGACGGCGCGCGCTAACCCGGCGGGGGTGAATGGAATCCCGCTTGCGCCGACAGCACGCCCGCCGGGTCGAGCGGCGGCGGCGGGAATTCGGCGTTGTGCGCGTGCTCGGGCAATTCCGTCGGATGGCCGTCGAAGCCCACGACCTGCGTCGCGGCTTCGCTGGCAGCCGGTTGCGCTTCCGCGCCACTTTCTGCGGGTGGCGTCGGCTCGGCCGCGCCATGCTCGGCGGCGATGGATTCGGCGGCCGTTTCGGCAACGACCGGCGTTTCCGTCGGGGATTCGACCGGCGCATTCTGCGCTTCGACAGGATGCGCCTCCGCGGCGGCGACGGCGGCAGCGAGCGCCTCCGTGGGCAGCTCGTGATGGAGGTTCATGTCGTGATGCTGCGCGTCATGCGGATCGGAACCGAAATGCGCGTCCGGCGGCGGCGGCATCCAGTCGGGCGCGGGCGCGGTGGCGGCTTGCACGGCGTCGGCCTCCGGCGTAGCAATCTCCATCGGCGGGATTTCGGGCGCGGCCATGTGCGGGACTTCGGCCTGGTAGGTCGTCTCCGCCGGCGCCACGAAAGCGGCCGGAGCCTGCGCATAAACCGCGGCCGGCGCGTGCACGGGCTCGTACGGCTCGCCCTCCTGCGCCATCTGCTCGGCCATCTCGGCATAGGCGCCGGCCGACGCACCGGCGAGCAGTGCATGCAGCACGACGAGGCCTGCCGCCAGAATGCCCGCGAAGGGCGTCGTCTCCGCTGCGGCCAGGCCGAGGGTGGAAAGCCGCAAGCCGCCGAACGTCATTTCGCAGGCCAGCAGCAGGAGGCACGCCGGCATGGCGGCGATGAAGAGCGTCGTGGCGATCGCCCAGAAATTCCCGCGCGACAGCGAAGCGGCGCGGCGCAGTCTGGCGTGATCTTCCACCGCGGCGATGGCGTCGAGGAAGAAGCCGTAGCGCACCGCGATCACCGAGAAAATGATGACGGTGACGGCGCCGGCGATCGAGTTGGCCCATGTCTCCAGCGGATAGCCCTGCCATACCGCCGGCACGCCGTGCGCCGCGGCATAGGGCGTGCCCTGTGTGATGGCGACACCGGCGCCGACCGCGAGCACGACCAGAGTCGTCACGGCGATCGCGTAATAGCGCAGGAATGCGAAGAAGAGACGAAACTCGCGCCCGCCGACGACGAGATGGACGGCCACCTGTTCCTCGCGCAGACCGAACGCCTGGCGCGTCAGCGGCACCGCGATCACCGCGCCGAAGAATGCCGTCGCGACGACCAGCGCGACAAAATAAAAGAAGGCGTATTGGCCGAAGAGGCCGTTGGCGGAGGGGACGGCCGTGGCCATCGCCGCATCCATCCGATGGATCAGGAAATCGGCCGCCACCGCATAGAACACCGCCGGCAGCCAGGTCAGCCCTATCACGCTCAGCGGCCGCCCGAACAAAAGCCCGTAGGCCTGGGCCACGCTATGCCGCACGGAAATCTTCGCCATTACACCCCACCCCCCGCCGCTTGACCGCGACTTTAGGCGGCCATCATGCGGGGCTTGCATGAAACTGTCACGACGCTTTGTGGAAGAAGCTCGTGACCTTGGTAAATTTCATGGCACCGGACCGGCCGGGGGGTGCCGCCTGAACAAGGATTAGGCGACGGCTGCAGCCGGTTTGAGCGACGGCGTCCGGAGGGCGAGCAGGAGCGCCAAGGCGAAGACCATGGCGGCGCCGATGAAGGCCGCGCCCGGGACGGCGCCTGGGGGCTCACGAAGAAAGCGAATATGCCCGTCCAGAAAGGCGGCGCGAGCGCGGTCGTCAGGCTGTTGATGCTGGCGACCGAGCCCTGCAGGAGGCCCTGCTCGTTCGGCGGGATCCCGCGCGACATCAGGCTCATGATCGCCGGCTGCGCGGTCGTCCAGCCGAAAATGCCGAGCGCAATCGACGGATAGACCATCCAGCCCTGCGTCGCGAAGCAATAGAAGAGCACGACGACGATGCTGACGGCGAGGCCCAGAAGGATCGCGCGCCGCTCGCCGGCACGATCATGTCGAGGCAGACGACGGCGAGAATGAGGACGGTGCTGGCCCGGCGCGTCGGCATCGAAGTTCCCTTACCCAAAAATTGTCATTGCCGCGCAAGCGCGAACCCAGAGCAACAAGCGAATTTCTCTCGGCCCCTAGGTCCCTGCGTTCGCGGGGATGACACTCAATTTCGGGAATGACACTCCAATTTAAGTCCCCACATCTGAGAAACCGCTTCGAAATGATTCCAGCGAAGCCCGCCACCAACGCGCGACGTGCTGCAGCGTCGCGTGTTCCGGGAAACGGTGACGCGCGGCGTCATCCTTCGGAATGGTATCCCAGGCGCGGTGCTCGATCGACACGCGCGTTTCGCGATCCATGGCTTCGAAGCGCACTTCCACTTCCGTCGATTGCTCCGGCCGGAACGTCGCCTGTCGCCACTGGAACACGAGACGCTTGCCGGGCTCCCAGATCGAGATGCGGCCGATCTCGAATTCCTCGCCGCTGGCGAGCGTCGTGAACAGCCGTCCGCCGACGCCTGGCTCGAAGGCAAGCCGGCCGTCGCCGCGCGGCGTGATCTGAAAGAGGCTGCTGGGCTGCCACCACGTTCCGATTTCCTGCGTGAAGGCTTCGAAGGCGCGCAGCGGATCCGCCGGCACGCGCAACGAGACGACGACACTCGACGTCACGACTTGTCCTTTTGCATATGGTCGCGAAACGCCAAAAGCTGTCGCGTCCAAAGTGCTTCAGTCTCTTCGAGCCAACTCTTGAGTTCGTCCATCCGTTTGTTCCGGTAGCGATATATGCGCACGCGGGAGTCGAACTGGTCGCGGTCTTCTTCCACGAGGCCGCATTCGCGCAGCGTCTTCAGATGACGACTCATCGCCGGGAACGAGATCTGCGCCGCTTCCGCGAGCTCGCCGGCACGGCAGGGCCGTTCGCGCAGGAGATCGATGACGCGCCGTCGATGCGGGTCCGCGAGCGCGGCCAGCGTGCGATCAATGCTCGCCTGGCTCATGCATGCTTCTGGTATTTCAGGCCGCTTGCCTTTTCCTGCTCTTCCTTGGACGGGTTCGCGACCGACTGTGCGAAGGTCCAGTGATGGCCCTCGGGATCGACCGCCATGTAGGTGCGATCGCCATAGAACTGATCGGCCGGCTCCATGGCGATGACGGCGCCCGCGGCGCGGGCTCTGGCACAATGCCCGTCGATATCGCGATCGACCCGCACATGGATGCGCTGCGTGTTCTTGCCGCCCGACGAAACCGGGCTCTTGCACCAGTCCCAGGCCGGCCATTCGCTGCCGACCATGATGACGCCGTCGCCATAGGTCATCTGGGCATGGGCGATCTTGCCGTCGGAATCGGTCAGCACCTCGCTGGGCTCGAAGCCGAAGGCCTTCTCCAGCCACTGCAGTGCGGCACGCTGGTCTTTGTAGATTACGGACGGAATGAACGATGGATTAGGCGTCATGGTCGGCTCCCGTTTAATTGCCGTTTGCAGAAATATTTAACAGGAACCGCAAATATGTTGTCAAGCGTCCTCCCCGCATGTGCGGGGGAGGAAAGAGGTTAGGCCGTGACGCTGCGTGTGCCGTTCACCGATCCCGACAGGGTGCGGTAGGCGGAAGCGGACGCCGCAAGGGTAAGGCCGAGGCTGAACGGCGCCATGATCAGCCAGATGAAAATCAATTGCGGCATGTGACGCCGGAAAACGTCTTCCAGCGCCAGCACGTGCTGCTGGATGGCCTGCGGATCGGTGGTCTGGGCCGGCGGAAGTGCGGCTTCGATATCCTTGCCCATGAGCGCGAGCATGCTCGTGCACTCGATCAGCCACAGCGGAATCGCGATCGCGAACACCACGACGAGAATCCGCCAGAAATTTCCCCGCGTCAGCGCCCAGATACGCGCGAAGTCGATGCGGTTCTCGGCAACGATCGCGGGCACAAGGATGAAGACGAAACGGACGGCCATATAGATGACGAATAGAATACCCGGCAGCGCGATGAAGGCGGCCAGCGTCGAAACCGGTCCGCCGACGCTTTGCGCTTCGAGTTGCGCGAGAGCCGCCAGGCCGATCAGGAAATAGATCACAAGCAGCGCGCCGTAGACGCGGAACTCCGGCTGGCCCAGCGCGAAGTGGAACACGGCAGGTCCCTGGCGAAGGCCCAAAGCCTGGCGCGCCACGGCGACGTACATGATCGCGGAGAGCAGCAGCGTGAGAAGCAGCACCGCCAGACTTTCCACGGCGCTCGCGCCTGCCACATTCGCATCGGCATAGCCGTCTGCAAGCTGCGGTAGAAAGTTCAGGAGCGTGGAAATCACCATCGGAAACCAGATGAGGCCAATAATCGTGCCCAATTGGGTGAAGGTGAATCCGTAGGCGTCGATAATCGTCTGGCCGACGGGAAGCTTGTTCATTGCGTGCGAAATCCTAACCGATCGCGGCCGGAACGAGCCGATCCGCCGGCGGAGTGGACACTGCCGGAGCTTCGGGCACAAGGGCGCGATACGCCGCCGCGGCCGCGCCGGACGAGAGCCCTACTGACAGGGGGCGTACGAGAAACCATGTAGCGTAAAGATAGGGAAGCCAAGCGAGAATAAAATGCATGCGCGCCGCGACCGATTGCGAGGGTCCGGTGAACTGCGTCGTCATCGGCGACACGCTGGTCGTAGCGCCCGTCGCCGCAAAGCCCCAGCGCCTGGCGCATGACCGGAACAATGATGATCGCTTGGAAGAGAAGAGCTGCGATCTGGTAGAGGTAGAAATAGCCCGCGCCGGCATAGGCCGCGTAGCGGTTGCCGTCGGCGATGGCCGTCAATACGCCCGCGAAATAATGGGCGATGGTGAAATAGCCGCCGGCCAGAAGAATAAGCGTCGGCAGCCAGATGAGACCGATGATGGTAGCGAGATTACCGAACGCAAAACCGTAAGCCCTGCCGATCGAACGCCAGACCGGTATTTTCTCCACGCGTTCAGCCTTTGTCGGTCACGCCAAGATACCCCTTCGCAACGGCGCCGTTGCCGAGGCCCAGAAACACGATCGAACGGATGACCACGAGCGCTACGATGAGCGGGAGCGCACCGCGCATGCTCTGGAACGTTTCCTTCACGATCAACATATAAAAATTGCCGAGCTGATCCGCCGTCATGCCGGGATGGAGATGCGTCATCAAATCCGCCGGCAGGAACGGCCCGATCAAAGCGTTCTCGATGATGCCGAATCCGATCGCGACGGGAACGAAGACGACGAAGACAACGGCGAAGATGCGCCAGAAATTCCCGCCGCCCAGCTCCCACGAGCGGACCAGCCCGATCTGCTCTTCGGCGACGACGACGGCCGGCAGGAAGAAGAACAGCCGCACGGCCGTATAGATCAACCAGAACGAGGCGACGATCCCAAGGATTACGGCGATTGCGGCGCCGAAATGGGCGACGAATTTGGTCGCGGCGAGCGCGAGCGCCACCGTTACACCGACCGTCAGAACCACGATGAAGATATAGGCAAGGATCGCGAGAAACGTCGCGCCGATCATGCGCCAGACGGGCGCGCCGAGGGAGAAGTAGAAGAACGTCGGGCCCGGCATTTCGCCGAGCGCTTTCTTCTGAAGTCCAACCGTCACCATCGACTGTATGACAAGGCCGACGAGCCAGATGAGACCGCCGATCCGGCGCAGCGTGTAAAGCATCGATATGTCGAACTCGCCGCGCATCACCTGGCCGGGAAGCTCCGGCGCCAGACCGTAGACGATGCCGACAATGAGAAGGACGTAGATCACATGGGGCAGCCAGGCGACCCCCAGGACCGACAAGAAGTCCGCAAAGGCAAACCCATAGGCGCCCGAAATGGTCTCGCCGACCGGCAACTTGTTCATGATCCCCTCCGCCCTTAGGCCATAACTCTATGCTTGCACGGCATTTGGGACAATCGCGTGACGCGCGACTGGTTTAAGCAAAGCCTTGGTGACAGTCTGTCACCCGCTCGCTAAGGTCCAAGAAAACGAGAGGGAACAAGGGAATGGCTTTTGCGGAATATGCCGATTTCGACGGCGTCGGCCTTGCCGAACTGGTGCGGAACAGGGACGTCAAGCCGATCGAACTGATCGACGAAGCCATCGGCCGCGCGGAGGCGCTCAATTCGAAGCTCAATTTCGTCGTCTTCAAGGACTACGACCGGGCGCGTGAGGCGGCAAAGGGCGACTTGCCGAAAGGCCCATTCACGGGCGTGCCGTTCTTCCTGAAGGACATCTATGGCATCGCGGAAGGCATGCCGACACGCCAGGCCGCGCGTTTCATACCGCCGCTTCCCGCGCCCCAGGATTGCCTGCTCGTCGAACGTTACAAACAGGCGGGCCTCGTCATGCTGGGCAAGACGAACGTGCCGGAATTCGGTCTCGTGCCGACGACGGAATCGAAACTCTACGGCCCCGCGCGTAACCCCTGGAATCCCGAGCACTCGACGGGCGGATCGTCCGGCGGCTCGGCGGCGGCGGTGGCGGCGCGCGTCGTTCCCCTTGCCCACGCCAACGACGGCGGCGGCTCCATCCGCATTCCGGCCTCGTGCTGCGGTCTGGTCGGGCTGAAGCCGACGCGCGCGCGCATGAGCTATGCGCCCGACTTCGGCGACATCATCGATGGCCTCGCCAACGATCATGTGGTTTCGATCAGCGTGCGCGATACGGCGGCAGCGCTCGATGCGACCGCTGGCTGCGTGCAGGGCGATCCTTATTGGGCGCCCGACCCGCCGGCGTCCTATCTGGCCGCCCTGGCGCTAAGACCCAAGCGCCTGCGTATCGCCTACTCGACAAAGAAACTCGACGGGCAGCCACTCCATCCGGATTGCGTGACCGCGATCAAACAGGCGGCGAAGCTCTGCGAAAGCTTCGGCCATATCGTCGAAGAGGCGATGCCCGATCTCAATCAGGCTTCGCTTATCCCGGCGTTCATGGCGTTCTGGGCGGCCAATCTCGCGGCCGGCATCGATTATGTGGCGATGCTGACGAACCAGACGCCAACGGACGAAAAGTTCGAAGGTTTGACGTGGGGGCTTTACGAAGCGGGCAAACGCATCACGGCCAGCGAATATCTCCACGCGAAAGGCGCCATGCAGCAGGCCCCGCGCAAGGCGGCGAAATTCCACGAAACCTACGATGCGTGGCTCTCCTCCACGCTCGGCGCACCGCCCGTGAAGCTCGGCTTCTTCGACATGGAAGAGCGCGATCCGCAGAAGTCGTTCGCGCCACTGATCGACTACGTGCCGTTCACGGCCATGCAGAACGTGACGGGACAGCCGGCGATCAACCTGCCGCTTCACTGGAACGATGCGGGACTTCCCGTGGGCGCGCATTTTGTCGGGCGTTACGGCGACGAGACGACGCTTCTCCAGCTCGCCGCGCAGCTGGAACAGGCCGCACCTTGGGCGCAGCGCCGCCCCAACCTCGAGGGCTGAACCATGGCTTTCGCCGAATACGACCGTTACGACGCAACCGGCCTCGCGCAGCTCGTACGCCGCGGAGAGGTGACGCCGCTGGAGCTCGTCGATGAATGCATCGCCCGCATCGAGCGCCACAACGCCACGCTCAATGCCGTCGTCTTCCAGGCGTTCGACGAAGCGCGCAAGACCGCGAAAGGCAAATTGCCCGACGGTCCGTTCAAAGGCGTGCCGTTCCTGATCAAGGACATCAGCATGCCCGTGAAGGGCTGGCCGATGACGAACGGCTCGGCCTATCTGCGCGGCTACGTGTCGGACCAGGACAGCGAGCTCGTGCGCCGCTATCGCGCCGCCGGCGTCGTGCTCGTCGGCAAGACCAACACGCCCGAATTCGGCATTCCGGGAACGACCGAAGGCCGGCACCTCGGCATCTGCCGCAATCCGTGGAATCCCGATCATTCGTCGGGCGGTTCTTCGGGCGGCGCGGCCTCATCCGTCGCCTCCGGCATGGTGCCGATGGCGCATGGCAGCGACGGGCTGGGCTCGATCCGCATCCCGTCCGCGCAATGCGGGCTCGTCGGCGTGAAGCCCACGCAGAACAGAAACCCCGGCGGGCCGGACGATCGCGGCCGCGCGCACGGCCTTATCGTCGATCACGTGTTAACGCGGTCCTTGCGCGATTCTGCCGCCATGCTCGACTGGACCGGCTACGCCGAAGACGATGCGCCTTACGCGCCGATCCCGAAAGAGCGTCCGTATACGGAAGAAATCCGCACGGCGCCCGGCAAGCTCCGAATCGCCGTCTCGACCGAAGTGCCGCGCAAGATCGAGCCGCATCCGGACGTGCAGGCGGTGTTCGACCGCACGGTCGCGCTCTTGCGCGAGCTCGGCCACACCATCATCGAGATCAAGGAACTCGGTATCGACTGGAGGAGACTCTATCGCGCGCAAGGCGCGGTGTCGGGCGCCATGATGGCCGCGAGCATCGACGACTGGACCAGGGTCCTCGGCCGCGAGCCTTCGGAGAACGACATGGAGCCGCTCGCCTGGGCCAGTTATCGCGCGTCAAAATCGCTGTCGTCGTCGCAGGTGGGCACCGGCTTGCAGGATCTGCGCTTGTTGTCGCGTCATGTGCTGGCGCTGTGGCGCAGCTTCGACGTGCTGCTCTCGCCGGTGACTCTCACACCGCCGCCCAAGATCGGGTATCTCGATCCCGTCAACGTCGAGCCACGCGAGTTCAACAAGCGCCAGAGTGTCGTCTTCGGCTACACGCCGCCCTACAACATGACCGGCCAGCCATCGTTCTCCCTGCCCATGGGATTGTCATCCGACAGGCTTCCTATCGGCATGATGTTCACCGGCCGCTTCGGCGACGAAGCGACCTTGTTCCGCCTCGCCGGCCAGATCGAACAGGCGACCGCCTGGAACGAGGGCCAGCAGGCGAAGGTCTGGGGGTAACGCTTTTCCGTCGACGCGTAAGTCGCGATTTTTAGCGCAGAGGACGCAGTGGTTGCGCAGAGGACGCAGAACGTCTCGCGCGCATCGCGCAACCATTATTTTCGCCGGCGAAGGAAAACCCGTGCGCTAACGCGCACGAAAGCTCTCCTGCGTCCACTGCGCAACCACTGCGTCCTCTGCGCTAAAAATTCGCCACGCGAATCTCGGGCGTTTCGGTATATATAGTGGTAAGATGACAACCACACTTCACATTGTCGGCGGCGGGCTTGCAGGTAGCGAAGCGGCCTGGGGTGCCGCGGAACGTGGCGTGCCTGTGGTGCTGCATGAGATGCGCCCTGTCACGAAAACCGATGCGCATCAGACGGATGGCTTCGCCGAGCTCGTCTGCTCAAACTCCTTCCGCTCCGACGATTGGGAGAACAACGCCGTCGGCCTCTTGCATGAAGAGATGCGCCGCGCGGGTTCGCTCATCCTCAGCGCGGCCGATGCGCACAAATTGCCGGCGGGCGGCGCGCTCGCCGTCGACCGCGAAGGCTTCTCCGCTGCGGTGACGGACGCGCTTACAAGACATCCGCGAATCGAAGTCCGCCGTGAGGAAGTCGACGGTCTGCCGCCGGCCGACTGGGCGTCGACCATCATCGCCACAGGCCCCCTCACCGCGCCCGCGCTCGCCAACGCGATCCGCGAAACGACGGGTGAAGCTTCGCTCTCCTTCTTCGATGCCATCGCGCCCATCGTGCATCGCGATTCCATCGACACGGAGATCGCCTGGTTCCAGTCGCGCTACGACAAGAAGGGTCCGGGCGGCGGCGACGCTGACTATCTCAACTGCCCGCTCGATCAGGAACAATATCGCGCCTTCATCGCAGCACTGCTTTCGGGCGAGAAGACGGAATTCAAGGAGTGGGAGAAATCGACGCCCTATTTCGAGGGCTGTCTTCCCATCGAAGTGATGGCGTCGCGCGGCGAGGACACGCTGCGCTTCGGTCCCATGAAGCCGGTCGGCCTCGCCGATCCGCGCAATGGCTATCGTCCTTATGCTGTCGTGCAATTGCGCCAGGACAATGCGCTGGGCACGTTGTGGAACATGGTGGGCTTCCAGACCAAGCTGAAGCACGGCGAGCAGACACGCATCTTCCGCATGATCCCTGGATTGGAGAATGCCAGCTTCGCGCGGCTGGGCGGCTTGCATCGCAACACTTTCATCAATTCGCCGCGGCTCCTCGATACGCAGTTGCGATTGAAAGCGCGGCCACAAATCCGCTTCGCCGGCCAGATCACCGGCGTCGAGGGCTATGTGGAAAGCGCGGCCATCGGACTGCTCGCGGGACGTTTCGCGGCGGCGGAGCTCAAGGGCGAAGTCTGCGCACCGCCGCCCGCCACGACGGCACTCGGTGCATTGCTCGCACATATCTCCGGCGGCGCCGATGAGAAAACGTTCCAGCCGATGAACGTCAATTTCGGACTGTTCCCCGAAATCGCCGGCCGCGGCAAAGACCGCAAGAAAGCGCTTTCGCATCGCGCGCTGGCCGATCTCGATGCATGGCTCGGAAAAACGCGCGAAGCGGCGGAATAGATCGCTAGGGTGCTACACCATACTTCGCATAGTTATCGGCGATAGACGGAACGATCGCCTTGGCCGCCGCGATGTCTGCGTTGCCGTCGACGGCTTGCCCCGTCCTGAGCTTAGCCAAGCCGCGCACATAGAGCGATCCCGCATCATCCGACTGAGCCGCAAGCGCAGCCGTCGTGTCCCTTATGGCAGCTGCATAATCGGCGAGCCGATATTCCACGACGCCGCGCGAATTCAATGCGGCGGCGTCCCCCGGCGCAAGACGCAGCGACTCATTACATTCGGCGAGCGCCGCATCGAGCTGTAGCCCCATTGTTGCCCTGGTCCAGCACGCTGAATTCAACACGCGCGAGTCGCTTGGGTGCGCCGCAATCATGAGGTC
>Ga0335074_10005350_pt1 | contig 17747 bp, 19 predicted proteins | sample Lox_Sample_23_FD_206715 | JGI IMG/M metagenome (GOLD analysis project Ga0335074, IMG submission 206715) | Soil microbial communities from Loxahatchee National Wildlife Refuge, Florida, United States - Lox_Sample_2.3 | ecosystem: Environmental > Terrestrial > Soil > Wetlands | place: USA... | reverse complement strand
GGCCACACGGTCGAGGCCGAGATCCGCGAGCTGCTGACTCACGTCCCGGTGTGGGACGGCAAGCCCGGGGTGCTGAGGGCGTCCCGCACGCTGAACGCCGACCAGTTCTTCGTGCACGCGCGCCTGGCCCACCTGCGCCCCGGCACGCAGTACCACTATCGCTTCCGGTACGCGGCGGGCCAGGAGATCGGTACCACCGCCGACGCGACGTTCATGACCGCCCCGGGCGAGGTGGCCGAGCCGTTCACGTTCACCGCCTTTGCCGACGAGGGCATTCCGGGGCCGTCCCTGGACCGCGACCCGTCGCTGCTGCCCGAGTCCGACTGGGGCATGTGGAACAACGGGTCATACGACTCGAGCGACCCGGACCGGCCGGCCCGCACCCACCGTGACACGACCAACACGGTGATCACGCAGATCACCAGGGTGCGCAACCTGACCAACGGCACCCCGGCGCGCTTCAACCTGCTGGCCGGCGACCTCTGCTACGCCCAGGCCGAGGGCGACATCCAGCCGATCATCAACCCCGACGGGCCGAACGGCAGCCAGCCCTCCTCGGGCAACACACCGATGCCGGCGCCGAACAGCGGCGGCTGGGACTACTACGACCCGTGGATCTGGACCAGCTGGTTCCCGATGATCGAGCCGAGTGCGGCCTCGATCCCGTGGATGATCGCCACCGGCAACCATGACACCGAGCTGTTCTCCTCGGCGGTCGCCGCCGACCAGGTAACCGTGGCCAATTACGAGCCATTCGGCTACGGCGGGATCACCAAGCGGATGGACCTGCCCAAGACCGGGCCGTCGACCTGCCCGTCGGTGTACAGCTTCCGCTACGGCAACGTCGGGATCATCAGCCTGGACGCGAACGACCTGAGCTGGGAGATCCAGGGGCTGCTGAATTACAGCCACGGGGCCCAGGTCCGGTGGCTGGAAGAGCAGCTGCGGGCATGGCGCAGCCGTCCGCACGTCGATTTCATCGTGGCCTTCTTCCACGAGTGCGCGTTCTCGACCTGCAATGGGCACAGCTCCGACGGCGGGGTCCGGTCGAAGCTGGCGCCGCTGTTCGCCCGGTACCAGGTGGATCTGGTGATCCAAGGCCACAACCACGTGTACGAGCGCACCAACCCGCTGATCTATGACCCGAAGACCAACAGCGCCCGGTCCAGCAAGCAGGCCGTGGCCCTGTCACCATCCGAGCCCGCCGAGGTCGAGCCGGCCAAGGACGGCACCACGTACGTCGTGGCCGGCACCGCGGGCACGCCCCGCTACGGGTGGACCGGGGCGCACGAGACCGACCGGAACTTCGCGGCCGGAAAGGGCAGCGGCACGACCGTGGTCGGCAATGCCAAGCGCGAGGTCGGCCCGTACGTCAACGAGGCGGACTTCAGCCTGACCTACGAGACGGTCGACTGGTCGCAGGCCCGGTACGACGACTACGGCTTCGTCGCGCTGGACGTCACGCCCGCGGCGCGCGGGCGAAAGACCACGATGGTGCTGCGGTTCGTCAACGAGCAGGGCCTTGAGCTGGACCGGGTGGTGTTCTCCCGGATCGCCGGGGCCTGACCCCCTCCCCGCACGACCCGTGAGCGGGGCAGCTCCTCGTGGGTGGGGTACCTGGTTGTCAGCGATGGACGCGCGCTCGGCGTCGGTCAGCCCGGCGGCGAGGATCTTCTGCACCATGCGGCTCTTGGCCTGCCGTACTCATCGATGTTCGCCGCGCGCGCCCGGTGGTTGCGCAACGACAGGCAGCCCTCGACGATCACGTACGTATTTGTCGTCATGGCCCGCGCGTACTCGGCGCGCAGATTCAAAGCGCTCCGGCCCAGGCCGGGCCGATCGCCAGTGTTAAGTGTACGAACCGGGCGCCGGCCGCGTCAGCGGTGCCAGGCCAGCAGGCCCAGGACGAAAACGGCCGCGCCGACCACGGCCAGGCCCGACTCCATCACGATCACCGCGCGCCGCCGCATCAGCCCCATCGCCGAGATGTTGACCGCGCTGTGGGCCGGCATGGTGGCGAACACCAGCCACGGATTCCAGCCCAGCAGCAGGGTGAACCCGATGTGCAGCAGGCTCACCGTGGCCCTTTCGACCGCGCCGACCACCGGGACCAGGTTCTTTACGTACTGCAGGAACCCCAGGGAGGCCAGGACCCGGCGGGCCTCCGCGGCCTTCTCCCTGGGATCGACCAGCAGGCGCCGGATGGCGACGGCGTTCACCAGCGTGTACACGACCTCGATCGTGGCCCAGCCGAAGCCGGCCCAGAGCAGGTTGTCGAACCCCCGCACGAGGAACAGCACCAGCAGCAGCCGGACGCCTTCCTCGGCCGGGCCCGAGATCGACGCCATGAACGTGGCCATCGCCTGCGCTCGCTTCAGCCTCGGCACCCGGGACGCGGCCAGCGCGGCCGGGGTCCGCAGCGCGAGCGCCACCAGCCAGCCCGCTGCGCCGAGACCCGCGGCTCCGGCCCGGACCGGAGTCAGCGTGGTGGCGAGCAGCAGGCCGAGCAGTACCGGGACGACGGCGATGGCCGGGACCGCGATCGGGACCTGACGGTACATCCGCTGCCGGAGTTCGAGCGGCAGATCGCCGTCGGGCGCCGCCTCCAGCTCCGTCATGCCGCGGCCCTCCCGCAACGTTCTCAGCTATGAGAACGTTAGCAGAAGTGAGATTGAATCGACTAGGCTTCCGGCTCGGCCGTGTAGCCGGCGGTGGCCAGCATCTCGCGCATCTTGACCACGTCGCCGGCGTCGAGATCCTTGCGCCCAGCGGTCTTGAAATCCTCGGTCCGCGACCCGATGGTCACGGCGACCCGGCCGCCGCTGCTGTTGGCGACCGAGCCCACCGACTCCAGCAACGAGAGCACGGCGCGCCACTCGATGTTGTGGCTCACCGGATGCTCGAACAGCTGTTGCAGGGTCTTGCGGTGGTGGTTGCTCAGGTGGACCGGCTGCGACATGGACAGCAGGTTACGCCTCTGGCCCCGGCCCGCCCGCGGCGGAGTCATCGCCGGCGCCCGCCTCGCCGCCGGGCAGCAGGATCGTGGTGAGCAGCCGCAGTTTGCGGCCCGGCTTCGGGGGGTTCGCCATGCGGGGCTGCAGCGCGCGGGCCATGTCGAGGGCCAGCTCTGCGAACTCGGCATCGTTCAGCCACATCCCGGCGGTGCGGAAGGCCATGCCGTCGCGCAGCGGGTCGACGTGGCCCCGGGCCAGGTAGTGGTCGAAGTCGCCGAGCAGCCCGGCGACCAGGGTAATGAACATCTGCCGGTGGTCGTCGGGGCTCATCTTGTCCAGCTCGTCGAGCCCGACCTGAGCGGCCGTGAGCCGGAGCACGTAGGTGCGCTCGACCGCGCCGCGCACCCTTCGTTCCGCCACCACCGAAAGGACTCCCGAGTCGACCAGCCGGGCGACGTGCCGGTACAGGCTGGCCGCGGGCACGTCATCGAGCTCCGCCCGGAGCTGCGAGGTGGTCAGCGCCCGGTCGCCGAGGAACGCCTTGACGATCCGCAGCCGCACCGGATGCAGCAGGAGATCCGCGGTGGTCACCCTCTCCACGGTAGCCGTTTAGTATCAAAACTGCTAACGTTCTCATATCTGAGAACATCATCGGAGCTGGGAACAACGGCGGAAGGTCGCGGCCATGTCAGTACTGAGCGCACCGGGTGGCCCAGCCCACTCGCCCCTTCCGGTCGCGGCGCTGGCCCCGCTGCTGGTGGTGATCCTCGCATTCGTGATCTTCTGCCTGGTTGACGTGATCCGGTCCCAGCACGTGCGCTATCTGCCGCGCTGGGCGTGGGCGGTCATCTGCCTGATCTCCATGCCGTGGGGCGGCATCGCCTACCTCATCTTCGGGAAGGAGCGGTGAGCGCGGTCCGGACCCGCGACCTGGCCAAGGCCTACGGGACGACGCAGGCGCTGGCCGGTATCGACCTCGACATCCCGGCCGGGGCCGTCTACGGCCTGGTCGGCCCGAACGGCTCGGGCAAGACCACCGCGCTGGAGATCCTGGCCGGCCTGCGCCGGCCCACGTCCGGTCAGGTCCGGCTCGCTATGCCGGAGGACCGGGTGGCGTACGCCCCGGACGCCCCCGAGTTCGAGCCGTGGCTGACCGCCGCCGAGGTGATCGACGTGGCGGCCGGCCTGCTGGAACGGCCACGGGACCGGGGCGCGGTCGCGAACATGCTGCACCGGGTCGGCCTGGCCGACGCCGCCCGGCGCCGGGTGGGCGGCTTCTCCCGGGGCATGCGCTCGCGCCTCGGCCTGGCGGCCGCCCTGATCGGCGGCCCGGAGCTCCTGCTCGCCGACGAGCCGGCCGCGGCGCTCGACCCGGGCGGCCGGCTCGAGGTGCTCGAGCTTCTGGCCGGCCTGGCCGGATCGGTCACGGTCGTCGTCTCCAGCCACGACCTCGGCGACGTCGAGCGGATCTGCGGCCGGATCGGGGTGATGGCCCGCGGACGCCTGCTCTACCAGGGCGGCGTCGGCGAGCTGCTGGCCCAGGCGTCCCCGGCGCTGCGGGTCGTGATCCGCCCGCCCGCCGGGCCGCTGCTGGCCGCGCTGTCGGCGGCACCGTGGGTCCGCGACGCCACCCAGGTCAGCCCCGGGGAACTGCGGATCGACGTGGCCGACCAGGACGAGGCCGAACGCCGCCTGCCCGGAATCCTGGCCGGTTGCGGCGCGCGGCTCATCGAGGTGGGCCGGGCGGGCCCGAGCCTGAGGGACATCTTCCTCGACCTGACCGGCACCGGCCCACCCCGCGGCTCCCGGGCCCGGGCGATGGCGGGCGGCTGATGGGACCCTGGCGGCTGGAGCTGATCCGGGTCTGGCGGACCCGGCGGATGATCGTGCTGCTCGCGGCCTTCGTCATCGTCGGCCTCGGCGACCCGGTGCTGACCTACTTCCTGCGCGACCTGGTCAGCAAGGGCCCGCGCGGCGGCGTGCACGTCATCCTGCCTAAGCAGACCGCGCTCGACGGGATCACCGGCGTGGCCGGGTCCCTGGCCGAGCTGGGCACGCTCGTGGTGGCCATCGTCGCCGCGGCCACCCTCGTCTTCGACGCCCGGCCGGCCCTGGCCGCGTTCTACCGCACCCGGCTGCGCCGGCCCGTCCGCCTGGTGCTCCCCCGGTACCTGGTGCTGACCGCGGCCGCCGTGGTGGCCCTGGCCGCCGGCACGCTCGCGGCCTGGTACGAGACCACGGTCCTATTCGGGGCGGTGCCCGCCGCCTCCCTGGCCGGGGGCTTCGCCCTGGAGGCGCTGTGGTTCTGCTTCGTCACCAGCCTGGTGGTCGGGTTCGCCAGCGTGGTCCGCAGTGCCGGGGCCGCCGTCGGATCGGCCATCGCCGTGCTGCTCGTGCTGGCCCTGCTGGGCAGCGTGTCCGTGATCTCCTCCTGGCTGCCCACCCGGCTGGCCGCCAGCCTGCCCGATCTGATCAGCCCCAATACGGCCGGAAACATCTGGCACGCGGTGATCGTGGCCGCCGCGGCCGCGGCCGTCCTGGTCATCGCGGCGGTCTGGCGCCTCGGCCGGCGCGAGCTCTAGCCGCGGCGGTCCCCCGCCGGGGCGGGACCACAGCGCCGTGCAGCCGGGCCCGGCCAGGACCTGGATGCGCCGCAGCCGCCGCGGCGCCGGATCGACCACGAAACGATGGGTCGCCGCGAGCAACAACGGCAGGTCGGCGGCGCTGTCGGTATAGGCGAAGGCCACCGGCAGCGTGATCCCGGCGGCGGTCAGCCGCCGGACCTTCTCGATGCCGTACGAGGCGGGACCGGTCGCGGCCGGCAGCGCGCTCCACATGCCGCAGGCCCGTGACGGCCAGACGACGTTCCGGCCCTGGCTCAGCCGGGCCGCGATGACCTCGACCGGGTGCAGCCCGAGGACCCGGCACACCGCAGTGGCCAGCGGCTCGAGGCAGCCGGTGGCGATCACCACGCGGTCGCCCGCGCCCAGATGATCGCGCAGCCGATCGAGCACGACCGGTATCTGGTTGGCTTGCGCCGCGTGCCCGGCGGCGAACTCGTCGACCACGGCCTGGAACCGCTCCGGCGGCATGCCGACCGTGGCCAGCCAGATGACCGCAGTCAGGGCGTAACGTCTGACGATCGGAAGGAAGAACGCAACAGCCAGCACCGGCGCGAGCACGAGCGCCGGAGCGGCGCGGTACCAGTCGCGCAAGATCAGCCGGCGGACGAGCCGGGCCGAGCCGTCGCCGCGCAGCAACGTTCCATCGAGGTCGAACACCGCGACCGGGCGCTCGGGGGCAGGCGCGCTCATCACTAGCCATTCTCCCCCGCCGCGCCAGCGGATTGCCGTCCCGGCGGGCGGGGATGACCGGGGTAGGGGGCAGGCCGCAGCGCCGGGGGGACGCGTGCGAGGCACGAGGCAGTACGTGGTCTGGGTGGACGTGCCGCGGGCCAGCGGCTGGCGGGCGTGGAACGCCGCCGCCGGGGGGTTCGAGGACCGGCTGGCCGCCCAGGTGCGGCCGCCCGTCGCAGACGCCCAGATCGATTCGGAGACCCGGCAGGGCCAGGACTACGTGCGCGTCCGGGTGACCGTGACCGTGCAGGCCGCGGACGTGGCCGGGGCGGTCGTCGCGGCGTGGGAGGTGTTCCGGGCGGCGGCGGGCGAGATCGGCGGGTGGGACCTGGCGGCGGCCAGCGCGCAGGTCCGGCCGGCCGGGCCGGGGCCGGCCGGGCCGGGGGCGCCCCGGCCGGCGCCGGTCAGGCCGGGACGCAGGCGGCCTCGACGGTGAGATCCACCGTGGTCCCGACCATCCCCTGCTTCTTCGTGATCCCGAAGCTGGTCCGCTCCAGTCGGGCCACCGCGCGAAACCGGGCGACGCCGTCATCCGCGGCGGCCAGCGTGATCCGGATCTCGACCGGCGCGGTGACGCCGTGCGCGGTCACCTCCCCGGCCAGCAGCCAGCCCGCCCCGTCCGGCCGCGGGCCGCGGCCGGTGAACGCGATCTCGGGATAGGCCGACGCGTCGAGCAGCGCGGCCGACATCGCGTCCGCGGCGCGCACGCCGAGGCCCGATGAGAAGCTTCCGGCGTCGATGATCAACCGGACGCTCGACTGACCCGGGTCCGCCGCGATATGCACCTCGCCGGCCGCCAGCCGGAACGTCCCGTGCACCGTGACCAGCCCGAACATGGCGGGGACGTCGGCCCGGATCGTGGTGCGCGCCGGATCGAGCCGGTACCGGCCGGGCGGCGGAGCGGCCGCCGATGCGCCGGGGCTGGGCTGGTTCATGATGTTTGGGTACCGTACCCCGGCATGACGTGGCAACCGGAACTGGAGGCGCTGCGGCGCCGGCGCGAACTCACCGAGCAGATGGGCGGTCCGGACAAGATCCGGCGCCAGCACGACGCCGGGCGGCTCACGGTCCGCGAGCGGCTGACCGCGCTGCTCGACGAGGGCTCGTTCCACGAGATCGGGTCGCTGGCCGGAACGGCCGTTTACGACGACGAGGGCGGCCTGACCCAGTTCACTCCGGCCAATTTCGTCACCGGGACCGGCCGGATCGACGGCCGCAAGGTCGTGGTGGGCGGCGACGACTTCACGGTCCGGGGCGGGGCCGCGGATGCCGCGATCGCGGGCAAGCAGATCTACGCCGAGCAGCTCGCGAGCGAGCTGAGGCTGCCGCTGGTGCGGCTGATCGAGGGCACCGGCGGGGGCGGCAGCGTGAAGATGCTGGAGCAGATGGGGCGCACCTACGTCCCGGTCAACCCGGGCTGGGACTACGTGGTCGACAACCTGTCGGTGGTGCCGGTGGTCGCGGCCGGGCTCGGCCCGGTGGCCGGGCTCGGCGCCGCGCGGCTGTGCGTGGCCCACCTGTCGGTGCTGGTCCAGGGCACCGCGCAGCTCTTCGTGGCCGGGCCGCCGGTGGTGCGCGGCGGCGCCGGCGAGGACGTGGACAAGGAACAGCTGGGCGGCTCGCGCGTCCACGGCCGGAACGGCGCCGTCGATCTGGTCGCGGGGTCGGAGCCGGAGGCGTTCGCCATGATGCGGCGCTTCCTGTCCTACCTCCCGCCGAGCGTGTACCGGCTGCCTCCGGTGACGGAGTGCGACGACCCGGCCGGCCGGCGCGAGGAGTCGCTGCTGTCGGCGGTGCCCCGGGACCGGCGCCAGCCGTACCGGATCCGGGACATCCTCGCCGCGGTGTTCGATACCGGCTCGGTGATGGAGGTGCAGCGCTACGGCGGCTCGGTGGTCACGGCGCTGGCCCGGCTGGACGGCCACCCGGTCGGCGTGGTGGCCGGGGACCCGTACGTGGCCGGGGGCTGCCTCACCGTCGAGGGCGCCGAGGCGGTGATCCGGATGGCCGACCTGTGCTCCACGTTCCACCTGCCGATCGTGACGCTGACCGACCAGCCGGGGCTGCTCATCGGCACCCGCGCCGAGCAGCGCGGCACAATCCGGCACGGGGTGCGCGCGATCAGCGCCGTCTACCAGGCCAGCGTGCCCGGTGCCGAGATCATCGTGCGCCGGGTCTTCGGCGTCGGCGGGGCGGGGCTGACCAACCGGCACCGGCTGATCCGGCGCTGGGCCTGGCCGTCGGCCGACTGGGGTTCGCTACCGGTGGAGGGCGGGATCGAGGCCGCGTACCGGGCCGAGCTGGAACGCTCGGATGACCCGGCCGCGCTGCTGGCCGAGATCCGGGCCCGGCTGGACGCGGTGCGCAGCCCGCTGCGGACCGCGGAGCGGTTCGGCGTGGAGGACATCATCGACCCGCGCGCGACCAGGCCGCTGCTGTGCGACTGGGTCCGCGACGCCTACGCCACGCTGCCGGCCAACCCGGGCCGCCCCGCCTTCGGCACCCGCCCGTAACCCGCGCGATCTGCGGGATCTCTGGGGCTTCTGTGACCACTAGCCCGCACCAGACAGCGGCCCCGGGGCGCCGCGGGCGCCGCCGGCTCCGCGACTCCGCCGATGAAGGTGAATCTGATGCACACCCGAGTGACTGGACGCCACATTCATCGGCGCCGACGGGGCAGCGGCGGCGGTCAAGGAGCCAGGCGGGGGTCAATCACGGGGCGGATGGGACCTGTGGGGCGGGCGCAACGACCGGCTGGTGCGCCAGCGGCCAGACGAGACACCCGACCGCGAACAAGCCTTAAATCAGCCTGCGCTCGGTGGCCCAGCGGGTCAGCTGGTGCCGGGTCGAGAGCTGCAGCTTGCGCAGCACCGAGGAGACGTGGGTCTCGACCGTCCGGGACGAGATCGTGAACTCGCGCGCGATCTCCTTGTAGGTGTAGCCGCGGGCGATCAGCCGCAGCACCTCCCGCTCCCTGGTGGTGAGCTGGTCGAGCTCGGGATCGAAGGAGGGCCCGAGGCCGGCCGCCTCCGCCGCCTCAGGCAGGGAGGCGAACGCGTCCAGGACAAACCCGGCCAGCCGGGGCGAGAACACCGCGTCCCCCGCCGCCACCCGCACCACCGCGTCGACCAGGTCGGCGCCGGAGATCGTCTTCGTCACGTACCCGCGCGCGCCGGAACGGATCACCGCGATCACGTCCTCGGGCGCGTCCGACGCGGACAGGGCCAGGAACCGCACCTCCGGGTGCTCGGCCTTCACCGCGCCGACCACGAGCTGCCCGCCCCCGCCCGGCAGGTGCACGTCGAGCAGCACCACATCGGGCAGGATCCGGGAGATAAGGGAGATCGCGGGCTCAACGTCCTCCGCCTCGCCCACCACGTTGACCCGGTCGCCGAGCTCGGACCGGACCCCGGACCGGAACAGGCCGTGGTCGTCAACGATCACGACGCTCGGGACGGGCCCGCTGGCCGGACTCACGACCGGCTCGACTGACGTTTTCCGACGGCCCGGGGCATGGTCAGGGAGACCTCGGTGCCCTGGCCGACCGCGCTGCGGATGCTCGCCTCGCCGCCCCGCCGGCTCATCCGGGCGTGGATCGACTCGGCCAGGCCCTTGCGGTCGGCTGGCACCGCGTCGGGGTCGAAGCCCTTGCCGCGGTCGCGCACGAACATCGACACCTCGCCCGGCTCGACCTCCGCGAACACCGAGACCACGTCGGCGCCGGACCACTTGGCCGCGTTGACCGTGGCCTCCCGCGCCGCCTCGAGCAGCGCGCCGAGGTCGTCGTCGAGCTCGCAGTCGCCGACGGTGACCGCCTCGACGGTCATCCCGTGCTGCGCCTCGACCTCCTGCTGGATGTGCCGCACCCCGGCCGACAGCGTCATCTCGGTGTCCATGGAACCGGGCGCGCGCCCGTCGAACAGCCAGGAGCGCAGTTCGCGTTCCTGGGCCCGGGCGAGCTGGATGACCTGCTGCGGCTGGTCGGCCCGGCGCTGGATCATGGCCAGGGTCTGCAGCACCGAGTCGTGCACCCGGGCGGCCATGTCGGCGCGCTCCTCGGCCCGGATCCTGGCCCGGCGCTCGGCGACCAGATCCCGCGCGATGCCCAGCCACCATGGGCCGAGCACGACCGCGATCGCGGCCAGCACCAGCACTCCGCCGCCCAGCGGGGCCAGCATCCTGATGCTCTCGTGGCCGGATACCAGGATGCCGGTGCCGACCAGGAACAGCACGAACGCGACGATCAGCCGCCACACCAGCCGGGGCCGGCGGCCGCCGCCGGTCAGCCCGACGAACGGCTCGGCCAGGCGCCGCATCGTCTCCTGCTCCTCGGCGGTGCCGTTACGCCAGATCAGCGCGATGCCAGCGGTGCAGATGACCAGCGGCCACTCCACCGCGCTCAGCCATCCGGCGCCCACCGCCGAGGCCACCGCCACCAGCACGATGAGCAGCGTGCCCAGGCCCGCGGCCAGCGCGATGCCGCGCCGGTCGGACTTGGCCTTGTGGATGATGCTGGCGTCGCTGCCCGAGACCGGCAGCAGCAGCCAGGCCAGCACGTACGCGATCGCGGCGTAGCCGAACGTGACCAGGGTGGCCAGCACCAGGCCCACCCGCACCACGGTGACATCCAGGCCGGTCCGCCCGGCCAGGCCGGCGGCCACGCCGCCGACCAGGCGCTCGTCGCCGCCGCGCCGCCACGGCCCGTCGGTGCGCGGCCCGCGCATCCAGTCCCGCGAGTGCCAGCGAGTCCGGCCGGCGTGCGGCTTTCCGTCTTCGGCGGGCATGCCGCCGCGCCGCGGCCAGCCCTGGTCGGGCGGGCGCGGCGCGGAGCCGGTTGATCTCTGCACGTATCCATAATCGCGCCCTCGCGCGTGTAGAGCTATCCGGACCAACCCGGATCCTGCCCGGGGAGTATCCGGGATCGACCCGGGTTCATCCCGATACCCAAGCCGCTGCGGGCCGACCAGTCTGGAGTCATGAACACACCAGCAGACACCACCGAGACCAGCCAGCCCGAAACCGAACAGCCCCAGATCGACCAGCCCCAGATCGACCAGCCCCGGGGCCTGGGATCCCGGCAGCTGTGCCGGCCCCTGCACGACCGGATGCTGGGCGGCGTCGCCGCCGGCATCGCCGACTACCTCGACGTGGACGCGACGATCGTGCGGATCGTCTTCGCCGTGCTGACCTTCATCGGCGGCGCCGGCGTGCCGGTCTACCTGGCCGGCTGGCTGCTGATCCCCGAAGAGGGCAGCGACCGGTCCCTGGCCGCCGACATCGTCGACTCGCTGTCCCGCTCCCTGTCCGCCCGGTCGCGTTGACCACGGTTGCCCTGATCAAGGAGGTGTCAGCCAGATGACCGCACCGAGCACCCCGCCGCCCTGGCTCCTGGCCACCCGCCGCCGCAACAGCTACGCCGGCATGCGGATCTCCGACGCCGAGCGCGCCGAGGTGGCCGACCTGCTGTCCAAGCACTACGGCGACGGGCGGCTGGACCAGGCCGAGTTCAACCAGCGCCTCGACCAGGCGATGCGGGCCAAGACCTACGCAGATCTCGGCGGGCTGTTCGCCGACCTGCCCCGTACCGAGGAGGAAACCGTGGAAGGACCCAAGTTCCAGGCCCGGCGGGGCGGCCGCTCGCCCCTGGGCACGATCGTGCTCGCGGTGATCGTCGCGATCGTCGCGATCACCGTAATCGGACATGTCCTGACGTTCTCGTTCGGACCGCTGCTCTGGCTGGCCATCCTCGCGGTGGTCGCCTACGCGATCCTGCACCACCGGAGGTCATAAGCTGGGGGCGTGATCACCACCGATGAGCGAGGTACCGCGCGACGCCGCGTCATCGTGCTCATCGGGGTGGCCCTGACGATCCTGGCCGCCGACATCGCGAGCAAGGTCGCGATCGTGGCCTCGCTGTCACCGCTGTCGCAGGTGCGGCTCCTGGGCGGGTTCCTGACCCTGGCGATCTACCGCAACCCGGGAGCCGCGTTCGGCATCGGCGGCCCGTCCACCACCGTGGCGTTCACCGCGATCGCGGTCGCGGTGGTGGCGTTCATCGTCCGCTACTCGCGCCGGATCACCAGCACCCCGTGGGCGATCGCGCTCGGGCTGCTGCTCGGCGGCGCCATGGGCAACCTGACCGACCGGCTGTTCCGTTACCCCGGCTTCATGCAGGGCTGGGTGGTCGACTGGATCAAGCTCCCGCACTGGCCGACCTTCAACGTGGCCGACTCCGCGATCACCTGCGGCGCCGTGCTGGTCGTGCTGCTGGCGGCGCGGGGGAAGCCGATCCTGGATCGCCGTAACGATCAAGAATCTCCCGAGCGGTCGAAACAAGCCGCTCGCTGACCGAGGCCGGGGCCAGCACCTCGACCTCCCCGCCGAACCCGGCCAGCCGGTGCACGGCGGCCAGTTCGTGCTCGAACGACAGCGTCACCTCCCGCCAGCCCCGCTCGTCGGCCGGGGCGGCGTCGGCCAGGGCCTGCGCGCCGCCCTCGCCGAAGACCTCGCCGAACGCCCCCTGCGCCGCCGGCGAGGCCATCAGGCTGACGAGGAACCTTGGCCGGCTCGCCTCGAACTCCGCCGACCAGCTTTTCCAGAACGCCCCGATATCGAATCCGGCCGGGCGCTCGGATCGGTCGGCCAGGATCCGGGCCGTGGCGATGCGCCCGGCCCGGTAGACGGTTACCTTCCCGCCGCCGTCCGCCGAGGCCACCAGGTACCAGGTTCCCGCCTTGTTGACCAGGCCGAGCGGGTTGACGGGGCGTTCTGGCCCCAATGTTTTCTGGTCGTCGGCGGCCCGCCGGTAGCGCAACGCCAGCCGGCGCTGCCGGCGCAGAGCCTCGGCGATCGTGCGCAGGCAGGGCACGTCCTCGCCGCCCCGGAACCAGCGCGGCATGTCCAGGTGGACCAGCTGCGCGGGATGGCCGCCGGCCTCCAGCCCGGCCGTGACCCGGATCTGGCGCTGCGCGGCGGCGGCCGCGGCGTCCAGGCCGAGCTCCCGGACGGCGGCGGGCACGCCCAGGATGAGCAGCGCCTCGGCCTCTTCCGGGCGCAGCGCCCGGAGCGCGAAGGAGTAGCCGTCCATGAGCTGGCAGCCGCCGCCGGGGCCCGACTCGGCCCGGACCGGAACGCCCGCCGCGCTCAGCGCCTCGAGGTCCCGGTAGATGGTCCGCGGCGAGACCTCGAGCTCACCGGCCAGGCTCCGCGCGGTCATCTGGCCGCGGGCCTGCAGCAGCAGGACCAGCCGGACGAGGCGATCGGCGCGCACGAGAACAGATTAGGCCCGGATTGCTGACACGAGATGTCAGTAGTGCGGGCGTACCTTTCTGAGTGCCACAGCGGACATGTGCGAAGGAGAGCTCATGCAGATCGACGAGTCGTACCTGCGGCCGGGGGCGATGACGGCGGCCGGCCGGTACGCGCCACTGCTCGAAGAACTGCCCGGCGACGTCGCGGCCCTGGCCGCGGTCGCGCACGGGCTGCTGATCCACGAGTTCATCGCGGAGGCGTACGGGGTGGCGCTGGCCGAGGACGAACGGGCCAGCGTGCACCTGCGGCCGGTCGAGGCGATGCTGGCCGAGATCGTGGCCAGAGACGCGCGGCCGCTCGGGGTGGCGCGGGAGCCGGCGGGCCGGCTGGCCACCAACTGCCGCGGCTTCAGCGTGCTGATGGTCGCGATGCTGCGGGCGCACGGCAGGCCGGCCCGGGCTCGGTGCGGCTTCGGGGGTTACTTCACCGACGGGCGGTTCGAGGACCACTGGGTCTGCGAGTACCGGGACGGGGGGCGCTGGGCGCTGGTCGACGCGCAGATCGACGAGCGGCAGCGGGAGCTGTTCGGGATCGACTTCGACGTGCTTGACGTGCCGCGGGACCGGTTCCTGGTCGCGGGCGACGCGTGGGCGGCCTGCCGGCGCGGGGACGCGGACCCGTCGGCGTTCGGGCTGACCGTGGTGAACGAGGCGGGCGACTGGTGGATCGCCAGCAACCTCGTTCGCGACGCCGCGGCCCTGGACAACCTCGAGCTCCTGCCGTGGGACGGCTGGGGCGCGATGCCGGGACCGGACGACAAGATCGACGACGATCTGGCCGGCCTGTTCGACCGGCTGGCCGCGCTCACCCAGGACCCGGACGCGAATCTGGGCGCGTTGCGGGCCCTGGTCCGCGGCGACGAACGCCTGCGGGTGCCAGCGGCCGTGCACAACTACGCCCGCCGGCGCCACGAAACAATCTGAGCGGTCAGCCCGCCACCGCGGACGGCCCGGCCGCGACCATCGTGGCCGAGGTCATGGACATCGCGAACCGCCGGGCGCCGCCGCTCGCGGGCCGGGTGGCGGCGTGACGGCCCTCGCCGCGCCTGGCCAGGCCCGCCGCCGAGGGGCGGCTTCCGGCCGAACGCGGCGCCGCGTGACGCCCCCGCCCGCGTTGGGTGGCCTCGACCATCGTCGCGGGCAGCTGCGCCGGCCCGGCGGTCCGCGCGGTCTCGGCGGCCGGCCCGCTGTCGGTGGTCGCCGCGACGGCCGGGCTCCAGATGATCTCGGCGCTCTCCGCGATCGCCGGATGCGGGCCGGTCCAGATCATCTCGGCGCTGGCCGCCAGCGCGGCGTCCTGCGGGCCGGCCTCGGTGGCCGGGATCAACTCGGTCAGGGCGTCGCGGGCGTCCTGCGCGCCGGTCTCGGTGGCCGGGATCGTCTCGGTCATGGCGTCGTACATGTCGTGTCCCCTCCGGGCTGGTGCCCCGTTGCCCGCGGCGGTCCCCTCCGCCGTCGCGGGCAACGGGGGCTGGCCTGTTGCCTGACACCGGTAGGAGGAACGAGCACGCCGAGCGCCAACACCTTTCCCGAAGAAACTTCAAGGAGCGCACAGGGCGCCGGATTAGCGGAGCTAAGCGATCCGGCGGCCAGCCGGGGAGGTCGCTGCGGGTGGCACGGACCCGCCGCGTGGCGGGGCGACGGGGAGGTCGCGGCGGCCCAGGAGGGCCCGGGTGGCCAGCAGCGTCCCGGACCAGGCGACCGCACCGAGCAGGATCCAGAGCGCGGGGCGAACCCCGAGCCAGCTGCCCAGGGCGCCGCCGAGCAGCGCGCCCAGCGGGCTGGTGCCGAAGATCAGGAACCGCATGGTCGCGGTGACCCGGCCGCACATGCCGGGCGGCGAGTACGACTGCCGGAAAGCGGCGATGATGACGTTGCCCACGGCGATGCCGGTGTAGGCGGTGAGCGCGCCGGCGACGTAGAACCCGAGCCGCCAGCCCGGGCCGGTGAGCGGGATGAGCAGCCCGAACGGCACCGCGCACCAGGTGCTAAGCAGCAGCCCGCGCGCGGTGCCGAGCCGGGCGGTGATCCGGCCGGTCAGCAGCGCCCCGATGATCCCGCCCGCGCCCGGGACCGCGGTCAGCAGCCCCACCGAGCCGGGCGCCAGCCCGACCACCCGGACCAGGAACACGACCAGCAGCGCCGCGTAGCCGGTGAGCGCGAGGTTGGCCGCGGCCCAGAACGTGCTGAGCTGCCGCAGGAACGGGTCGCGCAGCACGAGCCACAGCCCGTCGGCCATCTCCCTCCGCAGCGTGGTCTCCCGGTCGCGGGACGCCGGACGCACCCGCCCCGAGCCCGAGCCCGAGCCCGCCGGGCGCGCGGCGACCAGACAGGCCGCCGAGACCAGGAAGCTCACCGCGTTGCCGAGCAGCGCCGTGACCGCGCCGGCCAGCTGTGCGGCCACGCCCGCCAGGCCCGGCCCGGCGAAGGCGGCGGCCGACGCGCTGCCCTGCATCTTCGTGTTGCCCTCGATCAGCTCGCCCGGGGCGACCAGCGACGGCAGGTAGACCTGGTAGGCCGTCATGAACAGCACGCTCGCCGCCCCGCCCGCCAGCTGCACGACGACGACGAGCCACGTGCTGAGCACACCAGCCCACGCGGCCACGGGCACGCTCGCGTACAGCACGGCCGAGACCAGGTCGCAGGCGATCATCACCCGCCGGGCCGGCCAGCGGTCGACCCACGCGCCGGCCGGCAGGCCGATGACCAGCCACGGCAGCCATCCGGCCGCGGCCAAGACGCCGACCACGACCACGCTGGCATGCAGCACGATGACGGCGACCAGCGGCACGCCGACGACGGCCATGGCGTTGCCGAGCTGGCTGATCGTCTCGCCGAACCACAGCAACCGGAAGCTGCGCTGCCACAGCAACCCGCCCGCCGGCCGCCGGTTCCCGCCCGCCCCGTCCACCCTCCCAGCATCGCCGGGTCAGGTCTCGCGGACCACCTCGTCCGGATCCTTGTCGTTGCGCAGCCCCTTGTAGGACGCGGCGCGCATCACGCCCGCGCTGGTCCAGCCGCCGAACGCCACCTCGATGACCAGCTCCGGCTCGGCCCAGACCGCGGCCCGGGCGTGCTCGGGCGGCACCGGGGCGGCCGCGAACGGCGAGGCGTCGCGGCGCAGTGGTGCCAGCCGCTCGCCGAGCATGGCCAGCGCGGGCTGTGTGAACCCGGTGCCGACGTGGCCGGCGTAGGCCAGCCCGCCGGGCCCCTGCACGCCGATCAGCAGCGAGCCGATCTGGCCGGCCCGGCCGCCCTCGCCCGGCTTCCAGCCGCCGACCACCGCTTCCTGGCGCAGCACGACCTTGATCTTGCGCCAGGCGGGCGACCTCTTTCCGGGGTCATAACGCGATGTCAGCCGCTTGGCCACGACGCCCTCGAGTCCCTGCTGCCGGGACAGGGCGAGCAGCTCGCGGCCGGGCACGTCGGTGAATGAGGGCGGCGTCTGCCAGTACCGGCCGGACAGGCCGAGCCCGTCCAGAAGGCTCCGGCGCTGCGAGTACGGGGCGTCGAGCAGCGGCCGCCCGTCCACGCACAGCAGGTCGAACGCCAGGTAGCTGACCGGGATCTGGGTCGCCAGCCGGGCGATCTGGGCCGGGTGCGAGACGTTGATCCGCTGCTGCAGCGCCTCGAAGCTCGGCCACTGCCCGCCGGCGAACGCGACGATCTCGCCGTCCAGGACCGCCCGGTCCGCGGCGACGGCCGAGCCCAGCGGCGCCAGCTCGGGATAGGACGACGTGATGTCGCGGCCGGTCCGGGACCACAGCCGCACCTCGCCGTCCGCGACCAGGGCGACGGCGCGCACGCCGTCCCACTTCATCTCGTACGCCCAGCCGCGATCGTCGGGCGGCAGGTCGCCGGCCGTCGCGAGCATCGGCCGCAACTGGCCGGGCTGGACCTGCCGCCCCGAGTCGATCACTACATGTAACTACCCTGAAGCGGGCGCGCGGTTACAACTGGGCGGTGACCGCCTTGACCTCGGTGTAGTTGTTCAGGACCTCGTGCCCCATCTCACGGCCCCAGCCGGACTGCTTGTACCCGCCGAACGGCAGCGAGGCGTCGAACACGTTGTAGCAGTTGATCCAGACCGTCCCGGCCCGAAGTTTCTTGGCCATGGCGTGCGCCCG
>Ga0335074_10005349_pt1 | contig 17748 bp, 13 predicted proteins | sample Lox_Sample_23_FD_206715 | JGI IMG/M metagenome (GOLD analysis project Ga0335074, IMG submission 206715) | Soil microbial communities from Loxahatchee National Wildlife Refuge, Florida, United States - Lox_Sample_2.3 | ecosystem: Environmental > Terrestrial > Soil > Wetlands | place: USA... | reverse complement strand
CCGGTGGGTTCCGAGCAGGCCGACCGCTTCTACGCGCAGTGCGCGATCGACGCGGGCGTGGCGTTCGTCAACGCGCTGCCGGTGTTCATCGCCTCGGACCCGGTCTGGGCCAAGAAGTTCGCCGACGCGGGTGTGCCGATCGTTGGCGACGACATCAAGTCCCAGGTCGGCGCCACTATCACGCACCGTGTGCTAGCCAAGCTGTTCGAGGACCGCGGGGTTGAGCTGCTGCGCACCTACCAGCTGAACTTCGGCGGGAACATGGACTTCATGAACATGCTGGAGCGCAAGCGCCTGCAGTCCAAGAAGATCTCCAAGACGCAATCGGTCACCTCGCAGATCCCGCACGAGATGGCCAAGGCCGATGTCCACATCGGCCCGTCCGACCACGTGCCGTGGCTCGACGACCGCAAGTGGGCCTACGTCCGGCTCGAGGGCCGCTCCTTCGGCGACACGCCGCTGAACCTCGAGTACAAGCTCGAGGTCTGGGACTCGCCCAACTCGGCCGGCGTCATTATCGACGCGGTCCGCGCCGCCAAGATCGCCAAGGATCGCGGTATCGGCGGCCCGGTGCTGTCCGCATCGTCCTACTTCATGAAGTCGCCGCCCGAGCAGTACAGCGACGACGTCGCACGCGAGGCGGTCGACAAGTTCATCCGCGGCGAGCTGCCCCGCTAGGGCCGTCCTCGCACCGGAGCGCAGCGGGGCCCGGTCGTCCGGGCTCCCGTTACAGTCAAGAGCTTTCCTGCCGGGAACGAGCCGCCTGCGCCCGCGTCCGGCATCCGCACGCGCCGTATCAGCCAGCCAGCTAGCCCTGTCGCCCCGGCGGCGCTTGCCCTGCTCGCACCGCTCTGGCTAGCGCCCTAGGCTGATGGGCGTGACCCGCCCGGAGCCCGTACCGCAGGCCCCCTCAGTGCCGTCGGCGGCCCATGCTGCGTCGGCGCATGCCGGGACGCCGGCACAGGGGGCGCCCGCCCCCCAGCGGGGCTCGTTCCTGCACGACCTGCGCATCGTCTGGGCCGAGCGGGACTTCCGGCACCTGCTCTCCACCCGGCTCATCTCGCAGACCGGCGATGGCATCTTCACGGCGGCTGTCGGCACGTACGTCTTCTTTAACAAGTCGTTTTTCCCGGATCCGGCCGCAGGTGCAGCCGCCTTCGCCGTCCTGTACGGGCCTTACTCGCTGATCGGCCCGTTTGCCGGCGTCTTCATCGACCGCTGGTCACGGCGCCAGATCCTGACCTACTCGGCCCTGCTGAGATCCGTCTTTGTCGTGCTGACGGCCGGATTGATGGCGGCCGGCAACACGAGCGTGCCGCTGTACGTCGCCGTCCTGCTGGTGCTCGGCGTGAACAGGTTCTTCCTCTCCGCGCTCTCGGCCGCGCTGCCGCACGTGGTCGCCGGGGACAAGCTCGTGATGGGGAACTCGGTGTCACCGACACTGGGCGGCACGCTGGCCGCGGTCGGCGGAATCGTCGGGCTCGGGGTGAACGCCGCGACCGGCGACACCGAACGTGGCGCCGCCATCACGCTGCTGGTGGCCGGGGCCTGCTATGTAGCCGCGAGCCTGGTCGCGCGGACGATGCCGCGGGACCTGCTTGGCCCGGTGCGCGAACCGGGGCGGGCGGCGCCTGGGCGGCTGCTGAGCGAGCTTGGCGCGGTCGCGGTGGGCCTGGTCAATGGTGTGCGCTATGTCATCAGGCGGCGCGGCCCGGCGACCGCGCTCGCCGCCACCGGCGGCAACCGGTTCTTCTACGGCATCTTGTTCCTGATCTCGATCTTGCTGTACCGGAACTACTTCTATGCGGGTGTCAAGCCGAGCGTTGCCGAGTCTCACTACGGCTACCTGGTCGGGGCAGTCGCGGTCGGCTACTTCTGCGCGGCCCTGGTCACGCCGCCGGTGACCAGGCGAGTGACGAAACCGGCCTACATAGCCCTGATGCTTGCCGCCAGCGCGCTGCTGGTTGGCATTCTCGGCTCGACCTTCAGCCAGGTCGCCTTCATCGTGATGGGCTTCTGCCTCGGCCTGGCTGGCCAGGCCATCGCGATCAGCGCCACCACCATCCTGCAGGAGCAGGTCGCGGATGACTACCGCGGCCGGGCGTTCTCTTATTACGACATGATGTTCAACATCACCTTTGCGGCAGCGGCGCTGATCAGCGCCCCGTTCATGCCGCGCAGCGGCCACTCACCTGCCCTGATCGCGGCGGTCGCGATCGGCTTCGGCGTTGTGGCCGTTGCCTACTGGCTCACCGGCCGGAGGAGCCAGTAGTCCGGCAGACGAGAAGTCCGGCGGACGAGTGAAGACCCGGGGTCAGATACGCACGCCAGGTCTTCGCCCTAAGCGTCGGTGATGCCCTCGTCCGCAGCCCAGCGCAGCAACGCGGCCACCGCGGCATCGTGGTCGAGCGGGCCTTGCTCAATCCGGAGTTCCTTCAGGTACGTCCAGGCCCGGCCGACGAGCGGTCCGGGCGGGATGCCCAGGATCGCCATGATCTCGTTGCCGTCGAGGTCCGGCCGGATGCTATTCAGCTGTTCCTGGCTAGCCAGCTCAGCGATCCGCTCCTCCAGGCTGTCGTAGGCCTGCTCGAGCCGCAGCGCCTTGGCCCGGTTCCTGGTGGTGCAGTCAGCCCTGGTCAGTGCATGGAGCCTGGGCAGCAGCGGACCGGCGTCGGTGACGTACCGGCGCACCGCCGAGTCGGTCCAGTCGCCCTCGCCATAGCCGTGGAACCGCAGGTGCAGCTCGATCAGCCGGCAGACTTCCTGGACGATCTCCTTCCGGTAACGCAGCGCGGCCAGCCGTTTCCTGGCCATCTTGGCCCCGACTACCTCGTGATGGTGGAACGCGACCCGGCCATCAGGCAGCCGGGACCTGGTGGGTGGCTTGCCGATGTCGTGCAGCAGGGCGGCCAGCCGCAGCACGATGTCTCGCCCCAGGTCGTATCGCCCCTCGAGGGCGATCGCCTGGCTGAGCACGGTCAGCGAGTGCTGGTACACGTCTTTGTGCCGGTAGTGCTCATCGGCCTCCAGCCGCAGTGCCGGGACCTCCGGCAGTACCTGCTCCGCGACGCCGGTATCTACCAGCAGGGCAATGCCGGCCGCCGGGCCACCCGGCAGCTCGGCCAGCAGCAGCTTGGTGAGCTCGCCCTCGATCCGCTCAGCGGACACCCTCGGCGGCGCCAGCAGCGGCGCCAGCTCCGCCATGGCCGCCCTGGTGTCGTCGGTGGCAGTCAGGCCGAGCTGGGCGGTGAACCGGGCGGCCCGGAGCATTCGCAGCGGATCATCGGTGAACGAGGCGACCGGCGACCCCGGCGTCCGCAGGACCTTGCGGCGCAGGTCGGCAATCCCGCCAAACGGATCGACCAGCTCGAAGCCGGGGAGTCTGGCGGCCATCGCGTTGACCGTGAAGTCCCGCCGGGACAGGTCGTCCTCAAGCGACCTGCCGTACGAAACCACCGGCTTGCGCGACCTCCGGTCGTAGGTATCACTCCGGTAAGTCGTGATCTCGAACACGATGCTGCCCTTGCGCAGCCCGATGGTGCCGAAATCGATCCCGATGGTCCAGACGTCGCTTGCCCAGCCACTGACAACAGCCAGGATCTCGGCTGGCGTCGCATCGGTCGTCAGGTCGATGTCCGGCGACTGGCGGCCAAGGAACGCGTCCCTGACGGTTCCGCCGACCAGGGCAATCTCATGACCGGCCGCGACGAACAGCGCCCCGAGTTCGGCAGCGGCGGGCGAAATGCCAGCAAGCAGCGCAGCCGCAGCCTGCAGCTGGCGATCATTCAGCGAATCTGGATCTGGCACGGGCATTGAGGATAGGTGGCGGGCGTAGCCTGTGGGAAACGAGTAAGCCGGGGAAACCCGAGAGTAGGTCGCAGGATACCGCCCGGCGCGGGCTGGCCACGGTAGCGGTTGCGGTGTGCCTCGGGCACTCGGCTTCTTTCAATAGCATTTCTTGCATGCCACCGCCGCCCGGATCCGCCGTTCCGCCGGGCGCCCCGCCAGCGGTGCTCCACGGTGGTATCCGTGGCTGGATGACGGGCGGGTGGACGACGATGAGAAGACGGGCAGGCAGCGTAGTAGCGGCTGCGCTCGTCCTCGTCGCGGTCGGAGCCACCACGTTCATCGGGGCTGGCTCCGCTCTTGGGGCCACTTCCGCCCGCGCAGCGGACAGCGCGCCCGCAGCAACCGACTCCGCCGCCGCAGGCCAGCAGGCCAGCAGGCCTCCGGTCAGCGTTGCGATCACCGGGATGACCCCGCAAGAAGCCGTGGCCCGCTCGGTGCTTACGGTCAGCGGCACGGTCACCAACAACTCGGCCAAGCCAGTCCGTGGCCTGTCCGTCGATCTGCTGAGCTCGGCCACCCCGATCACAGACGAGACCTACCTGCAGCCTGGTGCGGCGGAACTGGCGAGCCTCGCGAACACCGCGGTGCCGGGGGCCACCTCGCGGATCAGAGGACAGATCCCGCCGAAGAAGTCGGTGCACTGGACCATCCGGGTGAAGGACAGCAAGATCGGCATGTCCGCCTTCGGCGTTTACCCGATCGAGGCGCAGCTAGTGGACACGGCTGCACAGCTCGACGCCGCCCTCACCTATCTGCCCTACACGCCGCCGAGTAAGGGCGCGTTCGGCTACACCATTCCTCGCCGGGACAAGATCTCCTGGGTCTGGCCGCTGATCAGCACGCCGCTGCTAGCGGAGCCATGGCAGAGCGACTGCCAGGGCAAGCAGGCCAGGGCGCTGGCCGGCAGCCTCAGCAGCAGCGGACGGCTTGGCCAGCTTGTCGCGGCCGGCGAGGCCACCGCCGGGACTGCGGACACCTACGGGTCCGCGACCGGCGTCGGCCGGAACGGCTCGGCCACGAGTAAAGCCGCAGCCAGCCGAGCCTCCGCTACCGAGGCAGCGGCCGCCAGAACGCGGCCGACCCAGAGCCTGGCCGGCTACGACGCCATCACCTGGGCCATCGACCCGGCTCTGCTCTCCGACGTTCAGTCGCTGGCCGGCTGCGGCGTCACAGAGCCGCAGTGGGCCAAGGCCGCCTCGGACTGGCTGACGCAGCTTCGCAGTGTCAGCGCCGGGCAGCCGATGTTCGTCACGCCGTATGCCGACCCGAACGCCGGGCTGCTGATCGGCGCGGGCCGTACCGGGGACGTCTCGGAGTCGTACAGCATCGGACGGGCCATCGCCGGCCGCATCCTCGGCCGGACTCTAAGCCCCGCAACCACCTCCGGGGCGGCGTCAGGCCAGGCCGGCAGCGCGGCGGTCTACTGGCCGTCGGACGGCACCGCCAGCTACGAGACGCTGGAGACCCTGGCCGGCAATGACGGCGTGCGGACAGCACTGCTCAGCAGCACCGCGCTGCCCGCCGGGTCGGCGACCGTATCGCGCTACCTGAACGGCGGCGGCGGCTATCTCAACCTCGTGCTCGCCAGTCAGTCGCTGACCCAGCTGCTCGTGGCGGATAGCAGCACCGCGACATCGGCGTTCGCGAGCGGGCAGCAGTTCCTGGCCGAGACCGCGCTGCTGGCCCAGCAGGATCCAGGCCAGCCGATCGTCGTGGCACCGCCCAGCCGCTGGGGCCCGGCCAGCGGGGTGGCTGCCGCTCTGCTAGCGGACACCGCGTCGGCGTCGTGGCTGAGCCCGGCGAGCCTCGTCTCGCTGACCAGCGCCAAGAACCTGCGTAACACGCCGAGCGGTGCGCTGCATGCCGCGAATCCGACGCTCGGCCGACACGAGAAGTACTTGCTGGGCACCGTGGACAGCGCTGTCCAGCAGCTCGAGCTGGTCAGGACCGGTACCGACCAGACCTACTACCAGGCCGTGGCAACCGACGAGTCATCCGCCTGGCATGGCGCGGCCAAGTCCGCGGCGCAGCGCGAGCTGGGCAGGCTTGCCAGTCGCCTCCAGACGTATCTCCAGGACATCCAGATCGTCGCCGAGAAGCGGATCACCCTGGGCGGGCTGAAGGGCACCATACCGGTTTCGATCGCTAACAAGCTTCCCTACCCGGTGGAGGTCAAGCTCGAAGCAAGTGCCGAGAACGGGTGGAAGGTTTCGGTTAGCCAGTCGGGCCCGATCACGATCCAGGCTAACGACGCGCTGACTGTCCGGCTTCATGTGCAGGCCAACGCGGTCGGCTCGAACATCGTGACCATGCGGCTGCTCAACCGGAAGAACCAGCCGCTGAGTACGGCCGACCCGACGGTGATGACGATCCAGGCGACCCAGGTGGGCGTGCTCGGAGCCATCGTCTGCGCGATCGCGCTCGGCGTGATTCTCATCGCCTACGCAGCCCGCGCCGTCCGCCGGGGCCGGCCCGCCCCGGCCGGCGAGCAGGCGCAGGACCAGAGCAACGCGGCTGATGAGGGCACAGCACACGCAGAACCGGATACCGTCATGACAGAGCAAAAAGAGCTAGGAGCGGCCGGGAAGCCAGGCCTGTAACGCTTGCCAGCACCGTGACAGAGGAGGCCGATGACCCGGGGAAAGCCTGAGCCTGACCCGAACGCGGCAGCTGGTGACCGGGGCCGGAATGACCGGCACGCGGTTCCGGGCTGGAGCGTGGATCAGGACTGGCATGCCGGGCCCGGCTACGAGGATACGGGGTGGCACCTCGACCTGTCCGATGTCGACTGGGGTCAGAACCAGGGCCCGCGTGGACCCGGGCTGAGGTCCGATGACAACGGACCCGCCGACCAGGCCTACCGGGACGGGAACGCGGCCGGCCAGCCGCCGGTCAGCTACGGCAGGCAGGCAGCCGCAGCCGCTGGCCCGAACCAGCGCCCGCCGAGGCGGCCGGGTCGGCACTCCCGGCCGAACCCGGATGCCTCCGCCATGCCGCCGGGGCGCGCGCAGGGGCAGCGCCGAGCCCGGCCGGATCGGCCCGGACCCGAACCCGGGTACGAAGCCGGGCCGTACGGTCCGCCGGTCTATGAGGAACCGGCTGAACCGCTCCAGACGAGACCGACCGAACCGCGCGCGTACCGGCCGAGCGACTTCCAGCCCGATCCCTACCAGGCAGGTCCCGGCTACGCCGACCGCACTCCGGCCCGGCGCAACCGCCGCGCGGCACCCCAGACCGGCGACTTCCATACCGGCGACTACCGGGCTGACAGCTACCAGGCCGACCCTCGCCAGGCCGACCCTCGCCAGGCCGACCCTCGCCAGGCCGACCGCACTCCGACCCGGCGGAGCCGCCGCCCCGCGCCGCGTGACCATGAACCGCGTGATTACGAGCCGCGCGACTACGAGCCCCGAGCCTACGAGCACGGCGACTATCCGCCCGCGGCCCATGACGACCCGCGAGCTCAGCTGCGGCCAGGCGGCTATCGTCCGCTTGGCTACGAAGATTCCAGTGCGACGGGCCAGACGCGAGCCCATGTCCCGGAGCGCTACGATCCGCCTGGCGGTCAGCAGGATCTCCGCACCGGTGAGTCCGGCTACGGCGCAGACGCCCCGGCCAACGCAGACACTCAGCACGTGCGGGCGCGCCCGCCAGAGGCTGACCGGCCGCGCACACACGAGCCAGCCGGCGAGCCGGACTACGACACGCCGGACGACTACGAAACCGGCGACTACGAAACCGGCGACTTCGACGCCGACTATCAGACCGATGTCTTCGAGCTGACTGGGTACGGCCAGGCCGTCCCCGGTCTGCCGCCGCCTGGCCTGCCGCCGCCGCCCCGCACTCGACCGTCCGGAACTCCGACCGCCGCGTTGCGGCGGGCAACCACCGGAACAGCCGCTCAGGCCGGCACCAGCGCGGCGGACAACGTCGACGTGGTCCGGTCGAGCGGCGTCATGGCGGCCGGCACGCTCGGCTCGCGGCTGACCGGATTCGTGCGCACGCTCGTGCAGAGCTTCGCCATCGGAGTGGTCGGTATCGGCCAGGCTTACAACCTGTCCAACACGCTGCCGAACGTCGTCTACAACCTGGCTCTCGGCGGTCTCCTCACCAGCGTCGTGGTACCGCTGATCGTGGCCGCGGCCAAGCGTGACTCTGACCGCGGGCGCGGCTACGACCAGCGGATGTTCACGCTCGGAACGTTCGCGCTCGCGACTATCACCGTGGTCGCGACCGCACTGACGGTACCGATTGCGCATCTGTACAGCGGCAGCAAGGTGACCGGCAACATTGAGCACCTGACGATCATCTTTGCGTTCTTCTTCATCCCGCAGATCTTCTTCTACGGCGTCAGCTCGCTGATGGGAGCGATCCTGAACGCGCGCGGCAGCTTCTCCGCGCCGATGTGGACGCCGATCGTCAACAACGTCGTCGTGTGCGCGGTCTTCGGCCTCTACATCGCGCTCGCCGGAGTGCACAAGTCACCGGCCACGATTTCCGGCTCAGATGTCGCGCTGCTCGGGTTCGGCACCACGCTGGGCATCGTCGCGCAGACCGCCGCCCTGGTGCCGGCCATGCGCAGGGTTGGCTTCCGCTGGCGCCCCAGGCTGGACTTCCGCCGCTCGGAGGTCATCGAGATCGGGCGGATGGGCGGCTGGATGTTCTGCTACATCGCGGCAACCCAGGTGGCGTATCTGATCACCACCAGGGTGGCCGGAGACACCAAGTCCGGTGTCTCCGACTACAGCTTCGCCTGGCTGCTATTCCAGCTTCCGTACGCGGTGGTCGGGATCTCGGTCATCACCGCGCTGCTGCCGCGGATGAGCGCACATGCCCACGACCGGCGGCTGGGCATGGTCCGGGCGGATTTCTCAACCGGCGTCCGGCTGGCCGCGACGATCGTAGTGCCGTGTTCCCTGGTCCTCGCGGTGCTCGGGCCATCCCTCGGCCAGGTGTTCTTCGGCCATGGCGCGTCGCACCCAGGTGAGGGTCGCTACGTCGGCCTGGTGTTCGCGGTGTTCTGCCTGGGCCTGCTGCCGTACATGATCTTCCAGTTGCAGCTCCGCGTGTTTTACTCACTGCACGACAGCAAGACCCCGGCCATGATCGGCCTCGTCACCATGGTCGTGAACATCGCGGCGAACCTGGTTGCGCTGGCGGTGCTGAGCAACGGTGACCTCGTGGCCGGGCTGGGCGTCGGATTCGGTCTGGCGAACCTGGCTGGCCTGCTACTTGCCTGGCGGATCCTGAGCGTCCGGCTGCGCGGGCTCGACGGGTACCGTATCGGCCGCTCGCTCGTGCGGATGCATGCCGCTACTCTGCCGGCCGCGCTGCTGGCCATCCTCGTCGCGCTGGTCTCGTCTAACGCCTACGTCGACGTGATCATCGGGGGCGGCCTAGCGATGGTCGTCTACCTCGTGTTCGGCCGGGCGCTGCGGATCGAGGAACTGACCGGCCTGACCCGCAGCGTGCGAGCGAGGCTGGGCCGGTGACCTTTCCAGCGGGTAACGGTTTGTCGCCGGGCCGGCACAGGCCCGCCTGCTGGCCGCCAATGCGCCCTAGCATGGTGTGCAGTGTCGTTGTCTAGTCTCAGTTTGCCGATGTCTCCGGCCCGCGAAGGGAGGTTCGAGGGCGGCGCGGGCGCCTTGGAACCATCGTCATGAGCACCTTTACGTCCGAGCCCGGAATCCGGCTCGGCGGCCGGTACCGCCTTGAGGACCGGCTGGCCGCGGCCAGTGGCTGGTCTGCCTGGAAGGCCATCGACGAGATCCTTGCCCGGCCGGTGAGCGTCATCACGTTCGCTGCCGGGTTCCCGCGACTTGAGCAGGTCGTCACGGCCGCCCGGGCGGCGAGCCGGCTCACCGATACCAGGCTTACCCAGGTCTTCGACGTAGAGGACAGCTTGGAGCGGCCGTACATCGTGCTGGAGTGGCCCGCCGGTGAGACCCTGGTTGATCTGCTGTCTCCCGGCACGCTTGAGCCTGCGGCTGGCGCCAGGATCGTGGCTGAGGTCGCGTCGGCGCTGTCCGGCGCACACGCGGCCGGCCTTGCCCACCTGTGCCTTCGCCCGGACACGGTCCGCTGGACAGCTGGCGGCGGCGTCAAGGTCACGGGCCTGGGCATCGACGCCGCGCTGGCCGGTGTGACCGCCGAGGACCCTCAGCTCGCCGACACTCGCGGGCTTGGCCACCTGCTCTACGCCGCGCTGACCGGACTCTGGCCCGGTCCCGACTACCCGGGGCTGCCCGCGGCGCCGGAGACAGACGGCGAGCCCAGGCGACCACGGCAGATCCGGGCCGGGGTGCCTACCTCACTGGACGAGGTCACCGGCCGGGCGCTCGGTCTGCACGGCCGGGACGCCTCGTTCGCCAGTCCGGCCGAGCTCGCGACGGCACTGCATGCCGCCGTCCCGCCTGAGGAGATACCGCTCGCGGCTGTCCTCCAGCGCGGTACGTGGCATGAGCCGGGCCGGTTCAGCCTGGGCCGGACGGCCGAGCCACCGTGGACTGCCCCGCAACGTGACAACCTCGGCGCGACGCAGCCGCCGCGCGGCCCGCGCTACCAGCAGGACGACCGGCGTCGCCGCATCGCCAGGATCGCCGCCGTCAGCGTTCTCGTCGTGGCGGCGGTCGCCGGAGCGAGCGCGGCCGCGGTCCACCTGCTGCACAAGTCGCACCCCCCGGCGCCGGCCACAACCCACCGGCCGGGACACAGCAGCAGCCCGGCCGCGGCCGCCACCAGCCTGCCGATCGCGGTGGCGAGCGGCTTCGACGCTCTGAACCCGAGTGACGGCGGAGACGAGAACAGCAACCAGGCGCCGAACATCCTTGACGGCGGCGCCGGTGGCTGGGACACCCAGCAGTATTACGGCAGCCCTTACTTCGGCGGCCTCAAGAAGGGCACCGGCCTCATCCTGAACATGGGCAAGGCCGTGCGAGTGACCTCGGTGACAGTGGAATTCGGCAGCGTGCCGGGTGCGAACGTCGAGATCAAGGAAGGCAGCTCGGACGTCCGCAGCGCAGGCAACGTCGACTCGATGACGACGGTCGCCAGTGCGAAAGATGTGTCCGGCAGCTACACATTTACGGTGGCACACCCGGTTACCGACCAGTACGTGGTGATCTGGTTCACCAAGCTCCCGCCGATGGCCGGCGGCCACGATACGCACAAGGGCCAGGCCGCCTACATGGGCCAGGTCTTCAGCGTGACCGTCAAGGGGACTGACGGGGCCTAGGCTCCCGGCTGAGGCGGTTCCCTCCCGAGGCGGGCGGCCGCGCTAGTCTGAGCGCCGTGGGCATCTCGTTGCCCTGCTTGCCACGAACGGGCAGTACCCGATCGGTACCACGTTCCCGGCATGATTTTTCTCCTGCTGCCTTGCGCGGCACGAGAACGGGGGGAGGAGCGACGGAGAACTATCAGGGACCCGACCGCTACTCCGCGCCCGAGCCTCGACAGCCCGCCGACGAGAGGCCGTCGGTTCTGCGCGACGATGCCTCACCGTCCGACGCTGAACTGCTGCGCCGGCATGTCGACGGAGATCCGGACGCGTTCGGGCAGCTCTTCCAGCGGCACCGGGACCGGCTCTGGGCCGTGGCCATCAGAACACTCGGCGACCCGGAGGAGGCGGCAGACGCCCTCCAGGACGCGATGATCGCCGCCTTCCGGCGGGCGTCCAGCTTCCGCGGCGACTCCGCGGTCACGACCTGGCTGCACAGGATTGTCGTCAATGCGGCTCTCGACCGCATCCGGCGCAGAAACGCCCGGCCCACGACCGGCGGCCAGGACGACGACGCCCTGGACGCGCTTGCTGGAGTGGCAGGCGGCCAGCCGCCCGACCCCGCCAGCAACTCCGACCTCGCCATGGATGTGAACGCCGCGCTGCGGCGGCTGGTCCCCGAGCAGCAGGCGGCGCTGGTCCTGGTCGATATGCTCGGCTACTCGATCGCGGACGCGGCAGAGGTACTTGGCGTCTCGGAGGGTACGGTCAAGAGCCGAGCGGCACGCGGCCGGGCCAAACTGCTGCCAAGGCTCTCCCATCTTCGGCCCGGCTCCATCCCGCAGCAAGCATCAGGGAACCGGCAGGCCGGTGCGGAGCGTCCAACCGGCGCAGGAGGGGGGTGACGCTCGACATGAGAAAGCACGCCAGTCTCGACGATCTCGCGCTCCTCGACGCGGACGCCCTCAAGCCGCGCAAGGCCGCGAAAGTCCGCACACACCTTGCCCATTGCGGAGAATGCAGCCAGCATCATGCCGCTCTCGGCACGGTGCCGACCATGCTGGCGAGCGTTCCTTACCAGTCGATGCCGGACAACCTGTCCAGCCGCCTCGACTCGGCTCTCGCTGCCGAGTCCGCCCACCGGCAGGCGAGCGAGCCGGGGACCGAGGCGAACCGGGGCTTGCTTCCGGAGAGATCGCGCAGGTCCGGCATCCGCACCGGAACCGGTGGCGGCTGGCGGATGCCCAGGCTGTCCGGGCCAGCACTCCGGGCGCTTGCCACCGCGGGGGCAGTGGCTGTCGTCGTCGGCGGCGGTATCGGGGTGGCGACCCAGCTCGGTGGCGGCTCGTCGGGTTCGGCGTCGTCGTCGTCGGCCGGGCGCGCCGATGTCCGCCCTCCGGCTAATGCGCCCGCCGGTCAGCCCGGCCTTGCCAAGGGTGCCGCCGTCCGTTACGGGCACGGACGCCGCATTCAGGAGGTCACGGCCGGCACCAACTTCGTTCGCGCCCACCTCACCGCACAGGTGATCGCCGCGATCAAGTCGGAGAAAAGCAGCGGCTTCGACATGAGCTCGCTGCAGGGCACCCCTAACTCGCCGTCTGCGCACGCTGCCCCGTCGGCCTCGACCGCACAAACTGCTGCGGCCGGCCTGAGCGCGCCGGACGGCAGCAGCAACCCGTCCCCATCCGCCGGTCAGCTGGCGAGCTGCCTCGACGGTCTGGTACCCGGGCAGAAGGTACAGCTCCTCGAGCACGCTAAGTTCGATGGCAAGCCGGCCACGATTATCGTGACGGCCGCCCCCCTGGGTCACCCGGAGCACGTGTTCGTCGTCGGCAACCTCTGCTCGGCGTCGTCCAGCGACGTGCTGTTGCGCGGGACAGTGCCGAACAACGGCTAAGCGGCCGCGTCCTGGGAATCTCCGGACCAGGCTGGTGGTTGATGCCGGTGCACTCGAAAGGGGCTGTACTGCAGTGACCGACGTTCGGGACGTCATCATCATCGGGTCGGGTCCGGCCGGTTATACGGCCGCCCTGTACGCGGCGAGGGCGCGACTGAGCCCGCTGGTGTTCGAGGGCTCGGTGACCGCGGGTGGCGCGCTGATGAACACCACCGACGTGGAGAACTTTCCCGGCTTCCCGGACGGTGTGCTCGGACCCGACCTGATGGACCAGCTCCGCAAGCAGGCTGAGCGCTTTGGTGCTGAGCTGCTCCCCGACGATGTCACCGAGGTAGATCTTAAGGCCACACCCAAGCAGGTGCAGGCCGGTGAGGACACCTACCTTGCCCGCACGGTGATCATCGCCACGGGTTCTGGCTACCGCGAGCTTGACGTGCCCGGCGAGAAGCGTCTCTCCGGCCACGGGGTGTCGTGGTGCGCAACCTGCGACGGCTTCTTCTTCCGCGAGCAGGACATTGCCGTCATCGGCGGCGGAGACACCGCGATGGAGGAGGCGACGTTCCTGTCGAGGTTTGCGCGCACGGTGACCATCGTGCACCGGCGCGACACGCTCCGCGCGTCGAAGATCATGCAGGACCGCGCCATCGGGAACGCGAAGATCGGGTTCGTCTGGGACAGCGAAGTCGACGAGGTGCTCGGTGCGGACCGGGTGGCCGGCCTTCGGCTGCGGAATGTCAAGACAGGCGCGACGAGCACGCTGGACGTGACGGGGATGTTCGTCGCGATCGGTCACGACCCGCGCAGCGAGCTGTTCCGCGGGCAGCTGGAGACCGACCCGGACGGGTACCTGCTGGTCGAGCATCCGTACACCCGGACGGCCATTGACGGCGTTTTCGCCTGCGGGGACGTCGTCGACCGGACGTACCGCCAGGCGGTCACCGCTGCCGGCACCGGCTGCTCGGCAGCGATCGACGCCGAGCGCTGGCTTGCCGAGCACGGGACATGACCGGCACCAGACATGTGCGAGCGCTAGCCACCGCGACTAGCCGAGCTGACACCACCGCGCTAGCTACCACGGCTGGCGAACTCGACAGATGGAAGGAAGTGTCCGCCAAGTGGGCGCAACCAAGGAAGTGACCGACGCCACCTTCGAGGCCGAGGTACTGAAGGCCACGAAGCCCGTCATCGTTGACTACTGGGCCGAGTGGTGCGGGCCGTGCCGCCAGGTCGCTCCGGTTCTGGAGGAGATCGCCACCGAGCACAGCGAAAAGATCGACGTCGTGAAGCTCAATGTCGACGACAACCCGGTCGTGGCCCGGCGGTACGGAATCATGAACATCCCGACCATGAGCGTCTTCAAGGACGGCCAGGTCGTCAAGGAGATCGTCGGCGCCAAGCCGAAGTCCGCGCTGCTGCGCGACCTCGCCGACTTCATCTGATCAGCGCCTTCGTCCGATCGGCGGTGTGCGCCGGGTTCGTGCTGCTGCGCGGGCCCGGCGTGCCTGGCCACTCTGCTTGGCGGTGCGCTGGCGCGCCGCAGGCTGCTCGCTAGTCACCAAGCTCCTCGCGGCGCCAGCTCTGGTAGAGCTCGCTGAATGCGGCGCGCATGTCGATAGTGAGGTCCTCGGGCCCGATCCGCCCGGCAACGGCGATGGTGGCCCTGATCTGCGCCAGGTACTCGGTGCAGTGCTCACATCCCGCGAGGTGGCGCTCGAAACGGCGCCTGGCTGCGGGCGGCAGCGCGCCTTCGAGGTAATTGGTCACCAGCTCCACGGCCTGCTGGCAGACGAGTTCGCGGCGGGCTGGCAAGCGCAGGCGCATCAGACCCTCCCGAACTCAGACTCAAGCAGCTGGCGAAGTCGGCTCCGGCCCCGGTGCAGCAGCACGCGCTGATTGGCCTCCGTAATCTCGAGCACGCTGCACACCTCCTCGCTGCTGAGCCCGTCAATATCGCGCAGCGTCACGACAGCCCGCTGCCGGTCTGGCAGGTCTCCCATCGCCACCGCGAGGGCATCTGTCATCTGCTGTGCCACGATGCGATCCTCGACCAGGTCGGTCCAGGGCTGCGGCGGGCTAGCCCAGCCGCCGGAGGCATCAAACCGCGCGGAGTCCACGGTGGCCGTGAGATCAGCCACGGCAGTACTGCGGCGTTCCCGGCTGCCGGCTGTCCTGGCCCTGTTGACCAGGATCCGGAACAGCCACGTGCGCACCGATGACCGTCCTTCGAATCGGTTCAGGCCGCGCAGGAATCCGAGCCAGGCGTCCTGCACGACCTCTTCGGCAACGGCCTGGCTAGGCACATACCCGGCTGCCAGCCGGAGCATCGCCGTCCGGTAACGGCTGACCAGCAGTATGAACGCCTGCTCGTCGCCTGCCCTGAGCCGGGCCAGCAGCAGCGCGTCGGGGTCGGACTGCGCTGGCTGCCGCGCGGAGTGCCGTGCCGTCATCGTCGCGGTCTCGCCTGTGTCCTGGCTGCGTCGGTCTGCTGGTTCTTGCAGCTGTGCGGGCGCCCGGGTGGCCCGGGCGTTCTGGTGGCCAGGCCCGGGCCGCCAGCTGTACTCAGCTGACGGCCGGGCCCTGCTGTAGCCATGGTGAGGGCAACCATGCGCGCTGCCCTCGTCGGGGCTAGCTTGCGGCAATACCCTCCCCGCCGACAGCGTCCGGAACCGTGACGCTGCCGAGCTCAGTCAGCGATCCGCCGGGTCCGACGGCAAACTCGTCGACGATGCCGGCACCGCCTGTCTGGACGTACAGGAATCTGCCGCCAGGTGACGCGGCCGAGTCGACCGGTCCGGCATCTGTCGCGGTCTGGCCGAGCAGCGCAATGGACCCCGCGGGGCCCACCGCGGCACTCGAAACCGTTGCGCTGCCGGCGTTCGACGCGTACAGCAGACCGCCTATCTCGGTCACCCAGCAGGTCGCCGACTGAGTCGTGCCGACCACGCCTCGCTGTGTGATGACGCCGGACTGCTGGAGCGCGAACGTCGCCAGCGCATTGGTGCCAGCTTCGGCGATCACCAGGTCTCCCGACCAGCTGAAAGCCAGCGCGAACGGAACCGTGCCAGGCTCGGAGTTCACCGTGGGCTCGGCCGTCAGGTAGCCGTCCGTATGCACACCGAACACATCGACGTCATTGCCATTGGCCTTCGTCGTGACGATCAGCTGCGACCCATCGGGTGAGAACGCGACCTGGCCGGGCGTGTTGGTGTACTGCGGAACGGCAGCAGGGTTGAGCCCAAGCGGGCGGGCGGAGCCAGCCAGCGGGACGAGCCTGCCAGCCTGCGCCACGAAACCCTGCACGTCGCCACCGGCCAGCGCGTTGAGCACGTAGACCAGGTCGCCGCGAACGGCGACGCTGACCGGGAAGATGCCGCCGGAGCTGATCACCTGCGTCAGCCTGAGACGATCGCCGCGAACGGCGAAAACGGAGACCGTATTGCTGCCCGCGTTGACCGCGATAAGCGTGTTGTCCGCGCGGTCGAGGACAAGTGATCCCTGTGATGCGAGATGGTCGACCACGGAGCCTGCCAGAATGCCGCCGAGGCCGCCAGTCGGGTAGACGGCGGTCTCTGTCAGGGTGCCGGCGGCTGACTGGCTGTAGGCGACGACCTCGTTACCGGCAGGACCGTCGGTCTGGACGAAGACGGCGCGGCCGCCGCCGTAGCCAGGTGGCCAGGAACGATGTCCGACTGCAGCAACTGCGGGATTGGCGGCCGCGGCAAGCACGCCGACCACCAGGGCGGACGTAGCGGCGGCCGTAAGGGATGCCTTGCGGCCCACGCGCGGCATGGCCCGCCCGAGCGCCATCGACCGGAGATATCGACTCGCTAATGTCATGTACTCCTCCTGGCTCCTGTGCGCGCATGCGGCAGCGGTTCTGGCATGCGTCTGCACAGTCCCGTGCGGAGGAGGTTGCGTTACACGTCCGCGAGGCAGAGAAAGTCAGGCGAGGCGGAGCGGGCGCTCCGGGGACATTGATCCGAGGAGCCGCTCGAGCGCCACCTCGACGTCCTCGCGCCACGACAGGGCGGTCTTCAGCTCCAGCCGGAGCCGCGGATAGCGAAGGTGCGGCCGGACGGTTTTGAAGCCGACTGAGAGCAGGTAGTCAACAGGCACTACGCAGGCAGGCTGCGACCACTTGTTGTCCCCGAAAGCCTCGATTGCGCGGATGCCCCGGCGGGTGAGGTCCTTCGCTACGCCCTGGACGAGCATGCGGCCGAGGCCGCCACCCGCGAACTCCGCCATCACGTGAGCGGTCATCAGCAGCACGGCATCAGCGCTCACCGGGCTGGTCGGGAATGCCACTGACCGCGGGGCGTACGTCGGCGGTGCATAGGTGACGTAGCCGGCTGGTACGCCGTCGACGTAGATGATCTTCCCGCAGCTGCCCCACTCGAGCAGAACCGACGAGATCCAGGCTTCCTTCTCAAGCGCCGGGTCGCCGACCTCGATGGCGCGTGCCTGACTGACCGGATCAAGTTCCCAGAAGACGCACCGACGGCAACGGCTTGGTAGGTCATCCAGATTGTCCAGCGTGATGTTCGCTAGTCGGCGCGACAACGTGCTACCCCTGCGGTCGACAACTTTGAGGCCTGCCAGCTACCACCTGCAGCACGGCTGCGTCACTGCACACCCGCCGCTCCAGGTGCATCACCGGCCTCGCTTCCGCACCGGCCTCTGGCCTCATGGTACCCACTAGTGATGATCTTGCACTCCTGCCTTCGCCCGTTGTTGGCTATCGTTTCAGCAACAAACGGACTCTTCCGGCTCTGTCGGCCACCAGTGG
>Ga0335074_10005348_pt1 | contig 17753 bp, 18 predicted proteins | sample Lox_Sample_23_FD_206715 | JGI IMG/M metagenome (GOLD analysis project Ga0335074, IMG submission 206715) | Soil microbial communities from Loxahatchee National Wildlife Refuge, Florida, United States - Lox_Sample_2.3 | ecosystem: Environmental > Terrestrial > Soil > Wetlands | place: USA... | reverse complement strand
CAAACCTCAACGCACTCTGAAGCCACGCCAGCAGTGGAGCGCGTCGTCAATTCTTTTTGTGGGGGAATTCGAAGCGATGGCTAGGGTTAGCGCATAGGCAGCGACGACCGATCCCCCCGCCTTGGGCGGGTGAAGTTCCCTTCCAAACCGTCCATTCCGTTTCGCGCTTTCTCAGTCTTTCCAACAATCTGGGGAATCTGCTCTTCGCTCGACGGACAACACCAGTGGCCGTTTCAGATAGAGTTTTGATACGGTTCTGATTCACCCACGGCCGTGCTGCGCTGGCCACAACGAGGGATGAAAACGCGTTCGAGTCGAGGGAAGATAGCAACTGCCGCGGGCACTGGAAGCCGGTCTTTATCTGGTGCTGCGAGCCCGTTTTTGAATCTGGCCGGACGCCGTTCTTGGCACAACGCAGTGTTGCCTCTGTCGTGAGATGGAGAGCACGCGAAGGAAACTCTATTTTCTTTTTCTGCGTCCCCCGCCCGCGGCAAAGGAGACTTATGCAAATCCTCTATTCGCGGTGTTGCGGAATTGATGTTCACAAGGATTCGGTGACAGCATGTGTTCTCGTGTACTCCGATACGCCGGAGCCTCAGGTCCGCAAAAAGGAGTTTTCGACGCATAGCAAAGGGCTTGGCAGCCTTCGGTTGTGGTTGTTCTCGCAAAAAGTGACGCACGTAGCCATGGAATCAACTGGTGTGTATTGGAAGCCGGTTTGGCAGGCGTTGGAAGGACATTTCCAGCTCATCCTCGCGAACCCACAGCAAGTCAAGAATATCCCTGGCCAAAAGACCGATGCTCGCGACAGCCAATGGTTGGCGGAGTTGCTAGCGCATGGTCTTATACGGCCAAGCTTCGTTCCTCCCCGCCCGACGCGTGAACTCCGGGACCTTACGCGGTATCGGGTCAAGCTAACGGAGGAGCGGAACCGCGTGCATAATCGAATCCACAAAGTGCTGGAGGATGCTTGCATTAAGCTGGACACCGTAGCCAGCGATATCCTCGGAGCGACCGGCCGCGCCATCATTCGAGCCATTGTCGACGGTGTGGAAAGCCCCAACTTTCTAGCGGAGAGGGCCAAAGGACGTCTGGTTGGGAAGATCCCCGAACTGCGGTTGGCCCTGCGGGGCCGTATAACGGACCACCACCGGCTGATGCTGCGCGAGTTGATGGAGGATCTTGAGTTTGTGGAGCGTAAGATCGTGCGACTGGAACAAACCATCGCCTCGCGCGTGGATCTGGAAGCCGCGGCGCGCTTGTGCAGCGTTCCTGGTATCGACCTTATTACTGCCTGGACAATTCTCGCCGAATTAGGTTCAGAGATGCGAGTATTCGCCAGCCCGCATCACGCCGCGAGTTGGGCAGGGCTATGTCCCGGTAATCACGAGAGCGGTGGCAAGCGACTCAGCAATCGAACGCGCAAAGGAAATCGCTGGGTGCGACGAGCGTTCTGTCAGGCTGCCTGGGGAGCGACGCGCCAGAAGAACTGCTACCTGGCTGCATTCTTCTATCGCAACGCCGGAAAGCATGGAATCCGCAAGGCGATCGTGGCCACAGCACACCGTCTGCTTGTGATCGCATTCTGCATGCTCAGAGACGGAACCGAGTATCGCGAGATCGGCGGCGATTACTTTGATCAGTTGCACCCCGAGCGTACCCGGAACCGGCTCGTGAGGCGGCTCCAAAGGCTCGGACACGACGTGGTCCTCCAGCCAAAGTCGGATGCTCAACCTTCCTCCGCTGAACGTTCTTCCCCAGCCCTCGATCAGCCAGTCTCCCGACGCCGCAGAGGCCGACCATGCTTGTGCGCACAACGAAATATCCCTTGCATTCACAAACGCTGAGGAATTAAGTTTTCGAAGGAAGTTTTCGAAGGATACAGAAAGGCAGGTGCTCTTCCTCACGCGCATTTGCTCTGGATTTGTGTTTAATTCGAAGGTAGTCGCCCGGTTATGTGGCCGTCCAGTCCGTGAGTCTAGCTCGTGCTCCAGAGGACACGAACGAACCTGTAGTCCGCTGTTGAAGCAACCGCGACCGTTCTCCGTGTCCCCTGGACTGCAGGGCGTGCTAACGGAAATCGCGGCTGACGCTTTTCGGCGGCAACTTGCCTTAGCAGGTCCAGGCGAGTATCTCTTCCCGAGCGATGTGAATCCAGATGGCCACCACAAGACGTTCAAGACCACCTGGCATGCGACGTTGCGGCGAGCAGGTGTTCGCTATTTTCGCATTTACGATCTTCGTTCGACATACGCTACACGGCTTAGTGCCGGCGGAGTTGCGGACGAATGGGTCACGCAGTTGTTAAGGCAAGGCGATGCGAAGGTGTTCAAGAAGTACTCGCAGATGAAGCTAGAGATGAAACGAGAGGCACTTGCAAAATTGAACCGTCAGGCGAACGAGAGCGGTTTGAGTTTTGGCACAGCACAGAGCCCTTCTGGGCCGGGTTTTGGCACAGTTTTGGCACAGTAGCGCAACCTGGATTACGAAGACAATGGAGCTCAGTCAAATAACTATCTTAGAATCAACAACGATTTGGTCGGGGCGGGGCGATTTGAACGCCCGACCCCCTGCGCCCAAGGCAGGTGCGCTACCAGGCTGCGCTACGCCCCGACATGTGGTGCTCTCTTGATATTAAGACACTTCCTGAATTTGCGATACGTCCGGCCTGCCCAAAACCGAACTGGCCCTCGTTTGCCTTCCGGTTTATCTTGTGCAACGCCTCGCGCTTCATCTGCGACTTCATCTGTGAGTACTTCTCCAACACCCTCGCATCACCCTGCCGAGGCTATTGCGTTACCCACTCGGCGGCGACGGTCTAAATCCCGGGATTAAGAATCTGGTCGCGAAATGCTTTAAGAGCTAGCCCCCGGTGACCGGCACCTCGGCGATCCCATTCGGCATCTTCGAGTCCGGAATCCACCACGGCATTTCCGGGCTTAGGCCGGTCTCTTTGGACGACTCCGCTAGCTGTCCCGACCTGAACTCGGCTGGACGGTTAACAGATGGACCAGTCATTCGTGCAAAGCATCGTGGCATTGGTTCATCGCGACCAGGCGGCGGCGAAGGACGTGTTTTGGAAGGAGGCCCTCATCAATCAGAAGGAAAATCAATCAGAAGGGCCTTGACATCGATAACGTCAGGCATCACCCGAGTCGCGCAAATAAACCGCGGCCGGGCCGTCAATAAGGGTCTTTGGAAAGCAGATCAGCGTCCGCCTCGCAATCGGACGGCTTTTGCCTGGGCTCGCGTTTCAGAGAGGCGAACTCAACCCGCGCCGCTTCCAGATCCTTTCTGAATTCAGGCGAAGTCATCTGCATGTCGAAGACCGTCGATGCCGTCATCCATCCCGCCTCCACTGCGCTCAGATTGTGGACGCCGCAGACCACCCGGCTTTGCCCGAAGGCGCGAGCACGGCGCAGGATCTCAATGGCGTGTTCGGGGTCCAGTTCACTCAGAACCATGCCTGTCTCCCAACTCAAAGTCGTATGTCCAGAAGGATAATCGGGACTTTTCTCCAAAGCGGCCTTGCCCTGAGGCGAAACGCAAACATCCCCTGCCTCGATTTGGAACGGCCGCTTATGTTGATAATGCCGCTTTATGATATCGGCGGCGCGATACGCGTCCTCGTTCGCACGATTGAGAAGTGTCGCGATTTTGGGAGCGTTCTCCGGAGTTAGTCTGACCCCGAGCGAGCAGGCGAATGCGTTCAAAAGGCCCGGCAGCGACAAATTGTCATCCGACTGCGCAATTTTCCAGCGCGCCGAGCCCTCCAGCTTTCGGGTCTCACGGAAAATCTCCATGTCAGCTCGATATCTGGCATCGTCCTTGGCCGGGGCAGCCGGCACTACGAGCACGACGCCGGAAGTCTGTGGGGAAGTGAGATAGCCCCGCGCTCGAACCGGCGTTATGCGGGGCTGTTGCGCGAAGAGGGCGGCCGAGAAAATGATTGCCGCAATCCATAGACTGTTCTTCATCAGCTTTTCGTGGGTATTTCCGTGGGCAGCGACATCTGAAAGGGGCAGCCCGCGCCGGGAGCCGTGATCCATTGAGTCCTGCCGCCATGCCTGCGCACGGCCCATTGCGCGGTCGAGAGTCCCAATCCGGCGCCGTCGCGCGAGCGGGACCCATTGGCGCGATAAAAGCGATTCGTCTCCCGATACTCAGCGCGCGAGCCGTCCTTTTGCAGCGCCACCTCGCCTACATTGCGGATGGATGCGAGCGGCGTACGCGGCTCCTGCGAAGCGTCCGACGTGATGGCTTCGGCCCGGCAGGCCATTTCTTCGAGCGGCCGCAGCGCGCGCCTAGCCAGCAAAGACGCCAACTCTCGCCACCTCCCGACGATTGTCTCTTCGCTATAGCCCAGGCGAAGCAGCTTGCCGCCTAGCGCTTGACCTGCCAGGCGTTCATTGCTGTAGCGGACTGCGCGTTGCGCGGACCGGACCCGCGCCACCACGAAAACATGCCGGAGCCTGAGGCGTGTTCTAACGCGGCGCAGGCCAAACATCCGGGCGAATGATGTTCTCATCTCTTTCCTGTTTATAGTTTCGCGCGCCCGAAAGCGCAAGTGCTCAATCGCTTTATGGAATGCACGGTCCTCAAGGTTGGAGTCGGAACCGCAATGTCCTGGCTTTGGAGGGCGGTCAGAATCTGCGACCGGATCGCGCGATGTAATCTTCAACCAAGTGTCGGCTCAAGTGCGCGACGATTGGAAGGCCGTCCTTCTGAGCGAAGGAAAGGAAGTATGACATCAATCGTGGAGGTTTCCGGCCGCCAAGCCTTCGTTCATTGATGAAACGGCCGCGGCACTGAGACCTATGTTGTCGCCAGGAATTCGATAATTATTTCCCAACCAGGTGCTGGACGTCCTTATTATTTTCCTGGCAGATGTACTCCATCAGCTCGCCCTTCAACATAACGGGGTGAGTTGTAAAGCTCCACGGCTTGGTGTACGCCTTGGGGTCGTCGATCGTGTTTTCGATTACCAGATGCCCCAGGTCCGGGCGGCTAAAGCGCTCAGTCACGTGCAGTGATTCGGTGGTCGGTAATCCGGATTCGTCCAGCCACGCTTCTCCATTGAACCCTACGGTATCGACGACCAATGTGTTGCCTTCCCAGTGACCGATGGAGTCTCCTAACCAGCTTGGATTGGGGTCCGCCGGATGCGGGCGGCCGTCCATGAAGATCTGCCGCCAAACGTGAGCTCCACCCTCATAGACAATCAGGATCAGCTTGGACGTTTGCATGATCCGGAACGGATAGGGCGTGGTGCTCATCCGGGGAACGCCCGGAGGCAAGCAGTGACTTTCGGGATCATCCTTGGAAAAATTAGCCTTCCGCTCAAGGTAGAGCTTCTCCGCCCAGGGCTGAAACGGAATGGCAACCCCTTCCCCCTTGAGACTGGCGCGCAAATCCACATTCTGCCGGATCGCATTGGGGGCCCAGGCGCCGGAAAGATCAGGCTTCCCATCGGCCGTCATCGGTGTTGGACCCTTGGGCGGCCAGCCGGTTGGCTGCGGCCGGTCCTTGACTGGGCCACTCAGAGAGGGGCTGAAATCGGCGGGCGCCGGCGCAGAACCGGTTTGACCAAAAACCGGAGTAATAACCGGAGTGATAGATACTATCAAAAATATAGAAAAACCTAGGCTATTTAAGATTTTCACTTTCATTTGCCCCCGATAATAACACTCTTACGGGCGCCATCCGAAGCGTGCGCCCCAACGCCGATTCGTCATTTGTTCTCGGGTTGCTTTGACGATGCCGACAACGCTACCGATGCCTCGCTTGTCAGAACCCGAAACGTGAACGCCTCCTCCAGATAAAGACGAACCGCTGTCTCGGTGTGGCTGAGATAACCGATGGACACGTCCGGCCCAAGACGGAGTTCAAAATCGCCGCCTCGGGTAGTCAATACAAAAGCACCGCTGACCGCCGGAGCCCAAACGATCTCGCCGTCTATGATTCGCTTGACGTGTTCAAGCAGTGGGTACCCATGATCGCGCGTCTCAACCAGTTTGGTGTATTCATCGGCTCCCAGAGCAACGGAGTAGGGACCATTCACGCCCACCAGGCGCAGCTGGGTGAGTGCCTGGGCGACGGCATCCGGATAATCGCGAACATCGTCGGGCAGAGATTGGATTGGATTGCTGGTGCCTTCACGAATCCCCTGTATGCCCGCCGCGCCGTAACCGTCGAAGATGGCGCGGTCCTCGGCGAAGGCGATCGTCTTGGCCGCCTCCTTGGCAGGCTGCCAATTGGAATCCTCAGACCCCCGCTCCACATCGTCGATGGCGCGCCGCGACAATTCAAACGGCACCCTCAGCTCCACCAGAGCTTTCACTTCGCGTTGGTTGGCGATGATACCGTCCGCGGGAGAAGCGATTGACGCCAAATGCCCGGTCGCAACTCCTGGAAGCGCGTATCCGGCCGGAGAAGGAACATCGACAATGCGCCTGCCCGCGAGGTACCGCTTGAGGGTGCGCGTCGTTTCCTCCTCGATCTGGGCCCACGCCGAGTCCGAAATTGGCGCCAACTGCCGATGGAGATTATTCATTTGTCAGTCCTTTGAGTGATCCTATTCCGAGTGATGTGTCGCGCGCCGGCGAAGACGCTGCCCGATCCGTTTCGGCCGGCGGTGGACCGGCTGGATTCGCGGAAGGCTCTTCGTCGCCAAGATTTTCAAGAAACGTCGCCGATGGCGCGAAAAACAGACTTCCGGTGACGGCCCGGCTAAAATCCAGAAGCCGGTCATAGTTGCCCGGCGGCCGGCCGATAAACATGTTTTCAAGCATCTGTTCGGTGACGCGGGGAGAGCGGCTATAGCCGATGAAGTAGGTTCCGAATTCTCCCTGCCCGGGCTTGCCAAAAGGCATATTGTCCCGCAGAATCTTAACCTCTTCTCCATTCTCGACAACCGTGGTTAGCGCATTGTGTGCCGAAGATGGCTTCACCGCGTCGCTCAGCTCTATATCGGAAAGCTTTTTGCGCCCGATGATCCGCTCTTGCTCCTCCGTGGAAAGTGCGTTCCACCGGCTCATATCGTGCAGGTACTTTTGAGTGATGACGTAGCTTCCGCCCGCAAACCGCGAATCTTCCAGAGCCACCAGCGCCGCATTCAGAGCGGCCTCACCACGTGGATTTTCTGTCCCGTCGACAAATCCAAGAAGATCACGATCGTCGAAATAGCGGAAGCCGTCCGTCTGGTCAACAGCGGAAACCGCTCCTCCAATCCGCTCCATGATTTGCGTGACCAGCTCGAAACACAAATCCATTCTCTTGGCGCGGAGGTGAAACAGCACATCAGCGGCGGTAGAGACGGCATGACGGTCACCCGACCGTATCTCGCGAAACGGATGCAGTTCGCAAGGACGCGGTGTTCCGAAAAGCTTGTCCCAGGCATCCGATCCGAAGGCCGCGACACAGGAGAGCCCTCCCTCCACGCGACGAAAATCGACCGCGCGAAAAATTGCCGGAAGATCGGCACAGAGCGAGCGCACGGCGGCGTAGCTCTCACGGTCCGGCTTGATACAAACAACCAGGAATATGGCTGCGCTGGTGAGTGGCGCAAGAACAGGCTGAGGAACGGGCGTTGGATCTTCTCCGCTGGCTGCGCTCATAGGAACACTTTCGATTCTTTCCCCCTACAGCATGATAAACCGAGTGGTCCGCCGGGTCGCACCTCAGGACAAGACCCTCGCTCGCCCTCGGGACACATGCGTCGCACGGGAACAGAGAGTAGTGTTCCAAAAAGCGCAGGTGATATAGTAATCGAACGGCGTTCATCTCCACGCGAACTTTCAACGGGAGACGGAGCTGCGTCAGGCATTAGAATAACCATGGACTTAGCACACATCCATCTCTTGTTAAACCATTTTCCGACCGTCGGCTTTCTGATTGGCGGCGGACTGTTTCTGCTTTCTCTGTTTATGCGCGGCAACGACCTGAAGCTTGCCAGCCTGGTTGTCCTGCTCGGAATCGCGCTTATTTCGATCCCTACCTACATGAGCGGCAACGGCGCGGAGGAGGTCATCAAGTCCATGCCCGGTGTATCAAAAACTCTGATAGAAGCCCACGAGGGAGCCGCGCTGGTGGGCATGGTGTTTATGCTGCTGACGGGAGCGTTCTCCTGGCTGGCACTGTGGCAATTCCGGCGCCTGACCCACGTGCCGAAGTGGAACCTGGCGTTGATCCTGGCGCTGATCGTTGTGACTTTCGCATTGATGACCCGCGCGTCGAACATGGGCGGCGAAATTCGCCATGAAGAGATCCGCGCTGACCAAGGGAAGGCAACCGCAGCCGTCGCGCCCGCCGCCGCGGGAGCTGACGAGCCGCAAGGCCTGGCGCGCCGAGTCGGCTCGTTCGTTACCGACACGCCATGGATGTGGCCGACTTGCGAAACCCTGCATTTCGTTGGCCTGAGCCTTTTGCTGGGCGTGGTGTTGCTGGTGGATCTGCGGATGCTGGGTGTGGTGCGCGGCGTTTCGTTCCAATCGCTGCATCGTCTTTTGCCCTGGGCCGCTATTGGCTTCGGTGTGAACATCGGCACCGGGATGCTGTTCTTCGTGGGAATCCCCGGCCAATACACAAAGAATCCGGCTTTCTATTGGAAGATTGGCCTGGCGATGCTGGCCGGGCTGAACGCGGTGTACTTCACGATTCTCGACGAACCGTGGGCCCTGGGACCCAAGGAAGACGCTCCGCTGACGGCCAAAATCGCCGCCGGGTCGGCTATGCTCCTGTGGCTCGGCGTGCTGTATTTCGGGAGCATGTTGCCGTTCATCGGCAACTCATTCTAGCCGGCCAGGATTCAGGAGAATAAACGATGAGCTTGGTTGTCGGTACTGTTTTGTTGGTTTCCGTCATAACGGTTTTGATCGGGATCGCCGGCTATTTGCTGGACAGACGCACGGCGCGCCAAGAACGCCGGGAGCAATAACGCCAAGGAATCATACATGCACGCCTTTCACGCCTTTCTTCAGTTCCTCGAAAACATGCCTTTCAGCCAGTGGGTGCAAAACGCCCCCACCATCTGGGCCTTCCCCACGATCCTTGTCCTGCACACCATCGGGATGGGAATCGTGGCTGGGGGCAGCTCCATGCTCAGCTTCATGATCCTGGGCTTTTGGCCTGCCACCGTGCCAATGAAGCCCTTCGTCCGCGTGTTCCCGTACATGTGGGCCGCGTTCTGGCTGAACGCCGTCACCGGGACCATGATGCTGGTGGCCGACGCCACTAAAAAGCTCACCACGCCGGATTTCTACCTCAAGATGGCGTGCGTATTTATCGGGATCTACCTGCTCGTACGCATGCGCCGCCAGGTCTTTGACGATCCCGAGCTCGACCATGCGCCGGTATCCAGCAATGCCAAGATGCTGGCCTGGGGGTCGCTCGGCTGTTGGTGGGGCGCGATTCTCGCCGGCCGGTTACTCGCCTACGTGAAGTAGACAGCATCCAACGCGGTCTCTTCCGCGCGATAATGAACGGAATGAAAATGCGCTTGATTGTTCCCGCCATGGCGCTATTTCTGCTGAGCTGGCCGGCTCACGCTCAGTCCGATGACTTAAGCGCCTCAGAAGACGCCTACCATTTCCTTTATTGGCTAGGGACGGGACACCTGTCCGACTATACGGAGTGGTGGTATTTCAACCTTTACGATTCCTCCAACAACGTACAAGCCATCTTCAGTTACTTGATCAACAATCCACTCAGTTTGCAGGGAGGACTGTTCTCCATAGGCGTCTCGGAAATGGCTGCCGTGGCGTACACTCCCCACGGGATCGTCAGTGAGATGGATGCGTACCTGGCGCTGTCTTTTTCCGCCAAGTACGACGCGGCGGATGTGGCCATCGGCAACCAGAACGCGATCGCCGTGACCGGCCCGGACACCTATCGAATCTCCGGCGCTACGCGCGACGGGCGCATGGTGTGGAACTTGCTATACCAGCGTGAGGCGCCTCCCTGGTTCGCGGGGCAACGCGTCAGTGTGTCCGCGGACCCCTGGCAATTGATGAGCTGGCTGGTATACATGCCTCGCGCCGGCGTATCCGGAACGTTGACCGTGGATGGAACAACATTCAACGTGAGTGCGTCCGGCTACCACGATCACAATTGGGGCGAGTGGAATCTGAACGGAGTGCCCTGGAACTGGGCGCAGTATTCGCAGCCGGGTCTGACATTTGACCTGGGCGATTTTCCGGAAAAACCGGGAGGCTTCGCGAGTCTGGATGTGAATGGCGAGCGGTTCGTTTTCGCTAGCGGACAATACACGCTCGTACATACGCAATGGGAATACGACCCGGTGAACAACTTGATTTACCCGACACAGTCGGTATTTCACGCCTCCAATGGTGTCGCCCAGGTAGACGTAACCATGAACGTGCTGCAGAGCGAGCCTTTGGCGGCCCCGGTGCCCCCGCCCAGGGCAGTTATCTACGAACAAACCGTAACGTATACCGGTCAGGCCTGGCTGGGCGGCAGACCGCTGAGCTTCACCGGCAATGGGTTTAAAGAATACACCGGAATTGCCCAGTAGTAGCTCAGCTCGCCAGATCACGAGGCAAAAGCGGATGCCTCAAAACGGGACGCAACCGGCCGCCCGGTCCGGATCACTTCTTCGATAATTCGAACGGCCTCATTCACTCCGCCTGCATTGGCTAGAGAGTGCTGGATCCTTCTTGCCGCAGCGCGATAGGTAGATCCCTCGAAGACGCGCTGGACCATCGCTCGGAGCTGATGGGCATTGATTTTGGAACTCGGAATGAAGTCGCCTGCTCCAACCCAGCGGATACGTGCCGCGACACCGGGCTGATCGAAAGCAACCGGGATCGCCGCCAGGGGAACACCTTGCTCCAAACTTTCAAGCGTCGAATTCAGGCCCGCATGGGTAATCGCGACAGACGCCCTTCGGAGCAACTCCAGCTGCGGAGCGAAGTCCACGATGACCGGACTTCCGGGGAGATCGCGGTACGCGTCCACATTGCCTGCCCCACCGAGAGACAGCACCAATTGCGCATCGATTGCCGAACAAGCGTCGATGATGATTCGAAAAAGCCCGCGGTTCTGGTTCACGACAGTGCCCAGGGACGCGTAAATCAAAGGGCGTCCGTCTAAACGGCCCCAAGGAAACTCCACCGAACGCGTGCCGCCGCGCGCCAGAGGCCCTACATAGTGAAAATTGCCGGGAAGTTCCCGCCGCGGGAAATCGAATTCGCGAACCTGTTGGGATATCTGTGCGAAAGGAGAGAAGCTTTCCTCGAAACTTCGGTACGGCTCCAAACGCCACAATTTCCGGTATCTGTTGATCAAATTCCTTCTTGAGATCGATGCCCGGTTCAGAGCGGCATACGCAAGCTTGTTACGTGCGGCCGCCGCCCACGTGCCGCTATAACTCCAGCTGGTAAGGAAGGGGGGAACGTCAGGTTCGGAGTTGAGAGACAAACCATTGCAGACGCTGACCCAAGGTAATCCCGCTGCCTCAGCGATAGAGCCACCGCAGAACTCTGCCTGGTCAACAAGCATGGCCTTCAGATCAGCGCGCTCCACCAGGGCCGGTCCGTTCTTTAAAACAATCTGGTAACGGAGATCCTCGAAGCGCCCCAGGAGCTTCATGGCATCGCCACCCTCCACGGTACCCATCTGGCGCAGCATGCCGTCCAAAGTCCCCGAAAGTGCTGCATCGGGGTCGATCAGCCGGAACTCGAATCCCTGTTCTTGAATGCGTGCCGCATTCATCGAAAGCCCAAAAAATATAAGGTCATGCCCCTGTTCCCGTAACGCAGCAGCCAGAGTCAGGAACAGGCTCATGTGACTTCGCATAGGCAGGCAGAACACACCGATGCGCGCCATCTACAGCTTCCCCTGGATTCGGCTCATACCACCGCTCATACCACCATGGATGCGTAGCGGCGGCAGGACTGTCAATGAAATTTCGGGCGAGCAGAAGGTTTTCCATACGGAGCCTGTCCGCTGGCGCCGGGCAACCAACCCCGGAGCAACCAACCCCGTGCCGGAGTAACCAACCCCGCGCGCCGGGCGTCTTCGCGGTGATATACTCACTGGCGGTCTTCGCGCATGGCATCCGGTGCCGATCACAATTTTTGAGGAGAAGTATAAATGATTCAGCGAACTTTAGGAACTCTCGCCCTGTTTGGGTGCCTGATAGGCGCCAGCGGCACATTACAGGCGCACCATTCCCTGGCGGGAGTTTACGACATGAAACACGACAAAGAACTGTCGGGGACGGTCACGGCCATAAAATTCTCGAACCCGCACGGGTCGTTGACGGTCGGGGTCAAAAACCCTGACGGCACAACCACCGAATGGGTGCTGACGCTCGGCTCCGCCACGGCCCTGGCACAGCGCGGGATCGGCAAAACCGGGCCGAACGCTCTGCACGCCGGCGACAACATCAAAGTGAAGTTCCTGCCCGCCAAGGACGGCAGCCCGCTCGGCTTTCTCAAGACCGTGTGGATGCCGGACGGGCGCGAGGTCCAGATCGCAGCCGGACAGGGCAACGAGTAGATCGGTCGACGGAGGGCCGGACGATGTTGGCTTCTCGCCTCGGTAACGCTCGGAAGAATATCGCGATTGGGGTTGTTCTCGCCGTCTGCGCGCTGACGGCCGGTGCGCAACCCCCATTTGAGTTCCGCGATCCCCCGCCGCCCTACCGGCCCGCGAAGGACGCCAAGGATCTGCGGTCCGTGCTTTTCAATTGGACCTGGTACATGGGGATGCTGCGGGGCGTGGATGAGCACGAGCTGATCACGTCGCTCGAATACCAGGGTAAGGGCACGATACAGGTGGACGGCCAGCCCTGCACGCTCACGAAGTATCGCGTCAGCACCAACTATCAGTACCCTGGACAGCGCGTCCAGTACACTTGCACGCGGCCCAACGGCCAAACGGTGTCGAACATTGAGGTGGTCCATGGGCACTACGCCTGGGACGAGAACATCCCGGGCGCTGAGCTCATAGCGGGCAAAGGGAAGGCCACGCCGATGCCGGACGCCGTTAGCGAGCGGCTCATCCGCATATGGGCCAGTCCACAGGGAGCCCCGAAGGCCGCGATCGCGGGCGCAGAGGGTATACCGCCGAACCAGAAGCTCGGCGCTAATCCCGGAACGCTTCTAGGGAACGGCGTCGACAAGGCGGGCAAAACTTCTCTCGCCTGGGAAAACGGCAAGGCCGTCGTGACGTACCCGATCCCCGGTGTTCCCGGCGCGATCGCCACCGCGACCTTGAATGACAAGTACATGGTGGAGCGCGTGGTGGTGAAGCACGGAGGGAAGACCACCGAGTTCACCTACGGCGATTACAAGGACTGGAATAATCCGCTGAACAAGGTAGACGCGTTATACGCGGGCAAGATCGCCGAGAGCCACAATGGCGCCGCGGTTCTGGACCTCACCACGATCCAGACGGAAACCGGCAGCGTGTACGTGGTGATGCCCGTGCCGGCCAGCGTGAAGGCGGCTATCGATGCAGGTTCACAGCATGCGGCTCCCGATCCGATGCCGCAGCCGGTGACGCCGACGGCTCTGACGTCTACCGGTGACACGCCGCGCATGCCGGACGGGCACCCGGATTTGTCGGGTAACTGGAATTCCGCCGGCATGAATTGGCGCTACGGGAATCGCCGTTGCGACCCGACGCAGCAGGAGGGTTGCTCGCGCGCCCTGAATCAGACCATGGATTTCGAGTTCGAAGCGCCGTCGCGGTTCGGGCCCAGCCGTCCCATGTACAAGCCTGAATTCTGGGACAAGGTCCAGCAACTGGACATGTGGACGAACAAAGACGATCCTGTGATGACCTGCCAGCCGCTGGGAAATCCGCGGCAGGGGCCGCCCCGGCGCATCGTACAATCGGCAAACGACATCATCTTTTTCTACACCCAGTACGCCGACGGTGGCGGCGGAAACAACGAATTCCGCATCATCCCTACCGACGGCCGCCAACACGACCCGAAGAAGGCGATTCTGGCTACATACTACGGCTACACGGTCGGCAAATGGGAGGGTGACACGCTGGTGCTGGACTCGATCTCGTTCGTCGATACCACCTGGCTGGCGCGCGGCGGTTTCTTCCACTCCGATGACATGCACATTATCGAGAAGCTCACTCGCAAGGGCGATCAGATTCTGTACGAAGTCACCGTGGACGACCCCGACGTGCTGATCAAGCCCTGGGTGATGACGCCGCGGGTGCTGACGCAGGCCAGCTATCCCGACGCGGGCCTGATTCCCGAACGAGCCAACTGCGAGGTCTACGAGACGAAGGACATCAGCTCGCAGATCCGCCACTAGAAGCCGATCGAAAGTGAGCCGCGCGCGTGAGCAAGCGGTCCTAAAACACTCCAATGATCAAATCACTCGTGGCGCTACTCTTCTGTAGCGCCATTTCTTTTTCTGTCCTGGAGCGCGCCCAGGCGCAATCGCCGGCCGCGACTAAGCCGCCCGCCAACCTCGTGCAACTGATGCGGGGGACCTTGTATCCGGAATCGAACGTGGTTTTCGCCGCGCAAGACATCAATCCGGCTGAGATACAACACGCCAAGGACCCCAGCATGTCCACCGACCTGCTCACTAGCCAGTACGGCAAATGGGACGCCGTGGAGAACAGCGCGCTCGCGATCGCCGAGGTTTCGAACCTTCTCCTGCTTCCGGGGCGCAAGTGCGCGAACGGTTTGGATGTGCCGCTCGCCAACCCGGATTGGTCCAAGTTCGTGGAAGAGCTTCGGGAGGCCGGAATGGCGGCCTACACGGCGGCTCAAACCAAGAATCAGGACAAGATGACCGACGTCTCGGGAGTTCTTACTGAGGCGTGCAAGCACTGCCACGATCGATATCGCGATAGGCGCAGCCCCACCAACCGCTGCAAGTAAGGCCTAGACCCTCGCCAGCGCTGACGCATTAGTTTCGTTGCAGTTAGCGTTGGCATCATTTTGGAGTGACGACACGCCATTGGGGGCGGGTTGTCAATCAATCATCCACATAGTAGAATAACAAACACGTATAGTAGATCTATGGCCCTGCCCAAACTGAGCAAACTGGAGCTTCAAATTATGGAAGCCCTGTGGAACCGCGGCGCGCTCCCGATTCGCGAGATTCAGGAGGCATTTCCCGAACGCGGCAGACCCGCTTACACCACGATCCAGACCACGGTCTACCGCCTGGAAGACAAAAGGGCGCTGCGCCGCGTCAAGAAGATCGGGAATGCGCATATTTTCGAAGCCGTCATCTCGCGCCAGGCGGCACAACGCAAATTAATCGACGAACTGCTCGCGCTGTTCGGCGGCAGAACGCAGCCGGTGATGGCGCATCTGATCGAATCGGGCAAATTGACGCTCCGAGACGTGCGGCAAGCCGAAAAGGCGCTCCAGGAGTTATCGCGAGAGGAGAAACAGAAATGATCGCGGCGCTTGGCAACCATCTATGGCAATCTACTATGTTCGGTCTCGCGGCCGGGATCCTCGCACTGTTTTTACGGGATAACTATGCGCGCGTGCGCTACTGGCTCTGGCTCGCCTCGTCGCTAAAATTTCTAGTTCCGTTTTCGCTGCTGGTGGCGGTTGGCAGCCGCGTGGGATGGCATCGGACCTTCGCGCCGGCGCCGGTCGCATTTACCATCGCGCAATTCGCCCAACCCTACGCCCCGATTCGGCCTGCCGCGATGGCGAGTCCGGCGGCTTTCAATCCGATTCCAATGTTTGCTCTGGCCCTGTGGTGTTGCGGCAGCGCCGCTGTTTTGATCGGCTGGTGGCGGCGCTGGCGGCGTGTTGCGCGCATCCTTGACGCTGCGGCGCCTCTGATGGAGGGCCGCGAGGTGGAAGCTCTGCGGCGTCTGGACGCGTCGATTCCCATCCTATCCTCGAATGCATTGCTCGAACCGGGGGTGTTTGGCATTTGGCGTCCGGTCCTGTTGTGGCCGGCTGGAATTTCCAAGCGGCTTTCCGATTCTCAACTCGAAGCCGTTCTGGCACATGAAGCGGCTCATGTTCGCCACCGCGATAATTTATGCGCCGCGATCCACATGCTGGCGGAAGCGGCCTTCTGGTTCCACCCCCTGGTTTGGTGGATCGGCGCGCGATTAGTGGACGAACGGGAGAACGCCTGCGATCAGGAGGTGCTCCGTGTCCACCGCCAGCCGCAAGCTTACGCCGAGGGGATTCTCAAGGTCTGCGAGTATTGCGTGGAAACGCCGCTGCTCTGTGTCTCCGGCGTGAGTGGGGCCGATCTCAAGAAGCGGATACGAGACATCATGCGGCATCGGAGCGCGCGCGATCTCAGCGCCGCGCGAAAACTGCTGCTCGCCGGCGCGGCAATTGCAGCCATCGCGGCGCCGATCGGAATAGGAATTGTGAATACGCCGGCCGAGGCGCAAACGCAATTGGGCATTGCCTCGGGGCCACTCCCTCAATTTGAGGTGGCATCCATTAAACCGGCCGCACCGGATCAGCGCGGCATTTCCATTCGCCCCGGCCCCAATGGCGGCATCAACATCAACAATATGCCGCTCAAGGAACTGATTGTTTTAGCCTGGAAGATTCAGCCCTTTCAAGTTTCTGGCGGCCCCTCCTGGATCGAATCGCTCCACTGGGACATCACGGCTACGGGAAATCATAAGGCGAATCGGGACGAAATTCCGCTGATGGTCCAGTCACTGCTGGCGGACCGGTTCCAGCTCAAAATTCATCATGAGACCAAAGATCTCCCGGTGTATGCGCTGGTCCTGGCCAACAAGGACGGAAAGCTCGGCGCGCAGCTCACACCAACCAAAGAAGACGGCTGCACTCCCTTCGATCCGTCCAAGCCCCCACCGCCCCCTGATCCGGGCCGGCCCCCCAAACTAAGCTGCGGCGGTATGTTCATGGGTCCGGGTCAATTAGGCGCCATGGGTACAACGATCGACCGCCTGACACCCATGCTCTCGCGCATGCTTGGACGAACCGTGATCGATAAAACGGGTCTGACAGGCAAGTACGACATCCAAATGCAATGGACGCCCGATCCGGCGCAGCTGCAGCAGATGGCGCCTCCCGGCGGCCTTCCGCCGAACATGCCGCAGCCCCAATTCGACCCCAATGGCCCGTCCATTTTCACCGCCTTACAGGAGCAGCTCGGCCTGAAACTGGAAGCGCAAAAAGGACCGGTGGATATTCTGGTCATCGACCAGGTGGAGAAGCCCTCGGAAAACTAGTGGCCGAAATCCACATGTGTTCGCAAAATGCACACGGAGTCGCCGGTAAATACCAACGAATCCGCGCATTAAAACGTCAAGTTCCTTCGGGCTTCAGCGTGCAGTCGAGCGCGGTAATCTAAAAGGAATCCGTGGAACGCCCGTCCGCGAACTGACGTATGTCTCCTATGCTTCGCCGGTTGTTTCGGTTCGTGATGGTTCTCGCGTTGACCGTTGCCATGCTCTTCGCGTCGGAACAGCAAGGCGTGGTGACATTCGGCGGCTTGCCCGTCCCTGGCGCCACCGTCACGGCGACGCAGGGCGATAAGGAATTCAGCACGGTCACCGACGCGCAGGGCAAATATAGGTTTCCCGACCTGGCTGACGGCGCGTGGACCATCCAGGTGGAAATGCTCGGGTTCGCGCCTATTAAGGGCGAAATCATGGCCGCGCCGGGAGCGCCCGGCGCCACCTGGGAAATGAAAATGTTGCCGCTCGCCGAGATCCACGCCGAAACGCAGTTGGCCCCGCCGTCGCAACCCACCCCGCCGGCCGCCGCTCAGCCCGGGGAACAAAAACCC